>Ga0307472_100000844_pt1 | contig 11438 bp, 13 predicted proteins | sample atmos_gasesAM5C__2_FD_204582 | JGI IMG/M metagenome (GOLD analysis project Ga0307472, IMG submission 204582) | Hardwood forest soil microbial communities from Morgan-Monroe State Forest, Indiana, United States - atmos_gasesAM5C_05 | ecosystem: Environmental > Terrestrial > Soil > Temperate... | reverse complement strand
CTGGCGGTCGCCGACCGGATCGCGATCCTCGCCGGCGGCGCCATCGCGCTCGACACCCCGCGCGGCGCTCTGTCCGCTGCCGACGTGCACCGGCTCTACGCCCTCTACGCGGAGGATGCATCCTGACGTACGCGCGGCGGGCGCTGGTGGTCGTTTGGAAGGATCTCCTGGTCGAGCGGCGGTCGAAGGAGACGCTCAACGCGCTCTTCTTTTTCGGTCTCTTGCTCCTGTTCGTCTTCCAGTTCGCTCTAGGCCCCGACCGCGACCGCCTGGCTGGCACGCTCCCCGGCCTCTTGTGGCTCGGCTTCATCCTGAGCGGGCTCCTCGGCCTGGGCCGCACGTTCGTCGTCGAGCGCGAGAACGACTGCTGGGAGGGGCTCCTCCTGGCGCCCGGCGACAAGTCGGCGATCTACGTCGGCAAGCTTGCCGGCAACCTGCTGCTGATGCTGGTCATCGAGGCCATCTTGTTGATGCTCTTCGGCTTCTTCTTCAACCTCGACCTCGCGGGCGCCCTGCCGGGCCTGGCCGTCGTGGTCGCGCTCGGCACCGTCGCGCTCGCCGCCGTCGGGACCCTCTTCGCCGCGATGACCGCACAGGTGCGCGCCCGTGAGCTCCTGTTTCCCGTGCTGCTGCTTCCCGTGGAGGCGCCGGTCCTGCTCGCCACCGTGAAGGCGACCGAGGCCGTGCTGCTCGGCGAGACCCTCGGCAGCGTCGCCCACTGGCTCAAGCTCCTCGCGGCCGCGGACGTGGTGTACGTCGCCGTCGGCGTGCTCACGTTCGACTTCGTGCTGGAGGCCTGAGACCGCGTGAGACGTCTTCTCGGCGGGCTGACGCTCGCGGGGCTCGTCGCCGGGCTCGTCATGGCGTTCGGCGTCGCGCCGCGCGAGGCGACCCAGGGCAACGTGCAACGCATCATGTACCTGCACGTGCCGAGCGTCTGGGTGGCGTACCTCGCCTTCGGGGTGGTCCTCGTCGCCTCGGTCGTCTATCTCGTCCGCCGGGCCGAGGCCGCGGACCGGCTCGCGCACGCCTCGGCCGAGGTCGGCGTCCTCTTCACGGGGATCACGATCGCCACGGGCTCGATCTGGGGCAAGCCGACGTGGGGCACCTGGTGGACGTGGGACGCGCGGCTGACGACCGTCTCGATCCTGTTCGTCATGTACCTCGGCTACCTCCTGCTCCGCGGGATGATCGAGGACCGCGAGCGCGGCGCCCGCTTCGCCGCGGTGCTCGGGATCGTCGCCGCGTTCAATATTCCGCTCGTGCACTTCTCGGTCCTCTGGTGGCGCACCCTGCACCAGCCCCCCTCCCTGATGAAGCCGGGATCAGCCGCGATGCCCGACGTCATCAAGTACGCGCTGTTCGTGAACTCCGCGGCGTTCACGCTCCTGTACGTCTACTTCCTCACCCGGCGCGCCCGCGTGCTCCGCCTGGAAGCCGAGGCCGACGCGTGATGCCCGACAACTGGAGCTTCGTCGCCGCCGCCTACGGCCTCGCGGCCATCGTCCTCGCCCTCTACTGGCGCTTCCTGGTCCGCCGCGAAAAAGAGCTCGACGACGCCGGCGTCGTACGCCAAGAGCTGAGACAAGCATCAAGCGAATCGGAGCCACACGCCGCAGGGAGAGGCCAGTTACCGTGAAGCAGGGCCGAACGACGCATAGGAAGAGACCGCGCATGCGGAGCATCGCCGCGCCTGTCTCAGCCCACCCCGGGTCCAAGCCGGCCTCATGGGCCCCGCTACAATCAACCCCGCTCCAATGACCAGGCAGCGCAAGCTCATCGTCGGCGGCGTCGTCATCGCGAGCGCGCTCGCGTACATGATCTACGCGGGCGTGACGCAGTCCGCGGTGTACTTCGTCACGCCGGCCGAGCTGCGCGCCACCCCGGTACCGGGCAAGGCCTATCGGCTCGGCGGGATGGTGGTCCCCGGCTCCCTCAAGTGGGAGCCGCGCTCGCTCGATCTCTCGTTCACGCTGTCGGACGGCACCGCGACCGTTCCGGTCCGTCACAAGGGCACGCCGCCCGATCTGTTCGGCGAGGGCCGGGGCGCCGTCCTGGAGGGCAGCTGGACGGCCGACGGCTACTTCAAGGCAAATTTAATAATGGCCAAGCACTCCGAGGAGTACAAGGCGCCCCACGACAAGAGCGAGGCGGGCTATCGCGAGCTGCTCAAGACGCTTCGGGGTGAAGGGCGGTGACCGCCGACCTCGGGTACGGCATGACCCTCATCGCCCTCGGCCTCGCGGTGTACGGCGGGGTCGCCGCCGGGATCGGGGCCCGGACGGGCCGGCTGGCGCTGATCGAGTCGGCGCAGCACGCCGCACTCGGGGTGTTCGTCCTCGTCACCTCCTGCTTCGCGCTCCTCACGTACGCCTTCCTCACGTTCGACTTCTCGGTCCGCTACGTCGCGACCAACACGAACCTCGGCACGCCCTTCTACTACCGGATCACCGGCGTGTGGGGCGCCCTCGAGGGCTCGATCATCCTCTGGTCGTGGATGCTCGCGCTCTACACGATCATCATGATCGTGCGCCACCGCGTCGGCGCCCGCGAGCTCTACCCGTGGGCGCTCGCGACCATGCTCGGGATCCTCGCGTTCTTTCTCCTGGTGATGACGGTCGCCGCGCCGCCGTTCCAGCGCCAGGTGCCCGTGCCGGCCGACGGCCGCGGTCTCAACCCGCTGCTCGAGGACACGGGCATGATCACGCATCCCGTCGCCCTCTACCTCGGCTTCACCGGCTTCACCGTGCCCTTCGCCTTCGCGATGGCCGCGCTGATCACCGGCCGGATCGGGGACACCTGGCTCGTGCTGACCCGGCGGTGGACGATCGTCGCCTGGTACTTCCTCTCGCTCGGGCTCCTGATCGGCGGGTGGTGGAGCTATCACGTGCTCGGCTGGGGCGGCTACTGGGCGTGGGATCCCGTCGAGAACGCGGCGTTCATGCCGTGGCTCACCGGGACGGCGTTCCTCCACTCGGTGATGATCCAGGAGAGGCGGCGCATGCTCCGCCTCTGGAACGTCTCGCTGGTAATCGTGACCTTCGGCCTGACACTCTTCGGCACGTTCCTCACCCGCTCCGGCGTCATCGCCTCCGTCCACGCCTTCACGCAGGGCTCGATCGGCGTCCTGTTCTTGAGCTTCCTGGCGCTCGTGCTGCTGACGGCGCTGGGGCTGGTCGCGTGGCGCTGGGAGACGATCAGGTCCGAGGGCGAGCTCGACTCGGTCGTCTCGCGCGAGTCGGCGTTCCTCCTCAACAACGTGCTGCTCGTCGCCGCCGCGTTCACCGTGTTCTTCGGCACGGTGTTCCCGCTGCTCTCCGAGGCGGTGCGCGGCGTGAAGGTCAGCGTCGGCGCGCCCTTCTTCAACCAGGTGAACATCCCGCTCTTCCTGTCGCTGGTCTTCCTGATGGGCGTCGGGCCGCTGATCGCCTGGCGCCGCGCCTCCCTGGACAACCTCAAGCGCAATTTCCTCTGGCCGGTGGCCCTCGGGATCGTCGCGGCGGCGGCGGCGTTCGCCCTTGGCGTGCGCTCACTCCTGGCGGCCCTGACGTTGGCGACGACGGTCTTCGTCGCGGTGACGATCGCCGTCGACTTCACGCGCGCGACCCGCGCGCGGCTGCGCGTGGGCGAGTCGCTCCTGCCGGCGATGGGCGGGCTCCTGCTGCGGCACAACCGGCGCTACGGCGGCTTCGTCGTGCACCTGGGCATCCTGATCATCGCGCTCGGCGTGATGGGCTCGCACGCCTGGTCGGTCCAGACCGAGACCACCCTGCACCGCGGCGAGACGGCCGAGCTGGCCGGCTATCGCTTCCGCTTCGACGGGCTCACCGCCGTCGAGGAGTCGAATCACTTCAAGGTAGTCGGCGCGTTCACGGTCTCGAACGGGCGCGTGCTCGGCGTGCTGCGGCCTGCCAAGAAGTTCTATCCTCAGGAGCAGGCGCCCATCGCCTACGTCGACTATCGGCTGGGCCTCAGGGAGGATCTCTACCTGGTGCTCGGCGACTTCGCGCGCGACGGCTCGCAGGCCACCATCAAGGTCCAGGTTAACCGCCTCGTGAGCTGGATCTGGATCGGCGGACTCGTGCTCACCCTGGGTGCCCTGCTGGCCATCCTGCCGGAGCGGCACAAGAGCGCGTGAAGCGGCTCTGGCGCTGGCTGATCCCGCTCGCCGCCGTCCCCGTGCTGGTGCTGCTCGCCTACGGGTTCGTGCTGAGCCCGCGCGACATTCCCTCGCCGCTCGTCGGGCGGCCGGCTCCCGGCTTCGCGCTCGCCACGCTCGAGGGCGGGCCGCTCGAGCTCGCCACGCACCGGGGCAAGGTCGTCGTCGTGAACTTCTGGGCCTCGTGGTGCTATCCCGCGTGCTACGAGGAGGCGCCGGTGCTCGAGCGGAACTGGCGCGGCTACCGCAACCGCGGCGTGGTGGTGGTCGGCGTCGACATCCAGGACAAGCGCGAGGCCGCGCTGAAGTTCGTGGGCGATTTCGGCCTCACCTTCCCGGTCGTCCAGGATCTCAAGGGAACGGTCTCGGTGGACTACGGCGTCTACGGCGTGCCCGAGACATTCTTCCTCGATCGCCAGGGCAAGATCCGGCTCAAGCACGTCGGCGCCGTCACGGACGACGTCTTCCGGACCACGGTGGATCGGCTACTGGCGGAGCCGGCCTCCCAATGAGCCGCGCCGCGATCGTCTTGACCGCGGTCTTGGCCGCCCTGGCGCTGGTCGGCCCGGCCGCGCCCGCGATCGACGCACAGACCGCGCGGCCGGGGACTGAGGAGGTCGTGCACGACATCGCCTCCCAGCTCCGCTGCGTCGTCTGTCAGAACCTGTCGGTGGCCGATTCGCCCTCGGAGATGGCGGGCCAGATGCGCGCGATCATCCGGGAGCGGCTGGCGGCGGGCGAGAGCCCGGCCGACGTGCAGCACTACTTCGTCGACCGCTACGGGGAATGGATCCTGCTCTCGCCTCCGCGCCGGGGCTTCAATCTCCTCGTCTGGCTCTTGCCGCTCGCCGCGGTCGTCGTGGGGCTCGCCGCCACGGCCGCTCTGGTGTGGCGCTGGACCCATCGACGTCGCGGGGTCCGGACGGCCCCGGCGGCGGTCGATCCGGCGATGAGCGAGCGGATCCGCCGCGAGCTGGAGCGCGGGTCGTGATCGGCGGCGGTGTCGTCGTCGTGGCGCTCGTCGTCGGCGTGCCAGCCCTCGTGTTCGTGCTCTGGCCGCTCCTGGGCCGGGACCGACGCGGGCGCACGTTCCTGCCGCTCCCGCCCGACCGGCGCCAGGAGCTCGCCGAGGACAAGCGCGTCGCGCTCGCCGCCATCCGCGAGCTCGAGTTCGAGCACTCGTCCGGCCACGTGTCCGACGGCGACTACGCCGAGCTGCGCGCCCGTTACCAGGGCGACGCCGCGGCGATCTTGACCGAGCTCGACCGGCTGGGCCCCGCCGAGCCGCCGCCGGCGCGGGTCGGGCCGTCCGAGGCGCGCCGGTCGGGCTGGCGGCATCCGGCGGCGCTCGCGGCGGCCGCGGTGCTCCTGGTCGTCTTCGGCATCGCGGTGGGCGCCGGCATCGTGCGATACACCGAGCCCGACCCGATGGCCGGCCGGCCCGCTCCGGGCTCCCGCCCGCTCGCCGAGCTGCCTCGCGAGGCGCCCGGCGGGGACGCGCCCAGCGCCAGCAACGCTCCCGCGATCCCGCCCGGCCGGCCGATCCCGCCCGAGATGCTCCGCGGGATGCTCGAGGCCGCGCGCTCGAGCCTACAGCAGGGCCGCTACAACGAGGCGATCGCTGCGTACCAGGCCGTCCTCAAGCGCGATCCGAACAACGTGGACGCGACGACGCACCTGGGGCTGATCCTCGCGGTCGGTGGGGGCCCCGAGCACGCGGACCGCGCGCTCGAGATCTTCGACCGCGCGCTGTCGATCGATCCGAGCTACCTGCCGGCGCTCCTCTACCGGGGGCAGGTGCTCTACGAGACCAAGCACGACGTTGTGGGGGCCGTCCGGTCCTGGGAGAAGTTCGTGGCGCTGGCGCCGCCGGGCGAGGATCGCGACCGCGTCGCGCAGATGATCCGCGACGCTCAGGCCAACAAGTGACTCAGCGCCGCTCGGGGACCGTGAAGGTACGGTCGTGCTTCAGGGGAACCGACAGGTACTCGCGCTCCTGGTAGACGATGAGCGGCCAGTGCCACCGCACGCCGACCTCGAGCGTCTTGCCCTCGTCGCTCACCGAGATCGAGCGCTCGTCCACGGGGATGCCACTCGCCGCCACCTTTTTCACGATGTCGTCCCTCACGCGGCCCGCGCGGTCCTGGCGCTCGGTGCGCGACGCGCGCTCGTTGACGACCTCCTCGACGATGCTCGTGATCTCGAGATAGGACCAGACGGCCATCGCACCGGTGTAGAAGGCGTAGACGCAGCCGATCGCGACAAAAATCCAGAAGAGGACCTTCATCCACTAGCACTCGGAAGATAGACCCAGATCTTCGCCGCGGCCGGCAGGCCGAGCGCGATGATCTGGCCGTCGCCGGACGCCGTGATCGTCCCGGCCCAGGGCGCGACCTCGGTGATCTTCAGGCGCCGGCCCGGGCGAACGTCGTTCTTCCAGAGGTGCTCGAGGAGCTTCTTGTCGGCCTCGGCCTCTTCCGTGATGCGCTCGACCACGACCGTCGTGCCTTCCTTGGCCTGGTTGAGCGGGAACGGCTCGACGCGGGGCGGCTTGGACATCCCGGGGATGGGGTTGCCGTGTGGGCACGTGCTCGGCATGCCGAGCAGCTCCGCGAGGCGGTCCTCGACCCGGGGCGAGAGCGCGTGCTCGAGGCGATGAGCTTCCTCGTGGGCGTCCGTCCAGTTGAGCCCGAGCGTGTCGGTGAGCCAGCGCTCGAGGAGACGATGCCGGCGCGCCATGACCTCGGCGATCTGCCGCCCCTTGGTCGAGAGCACCAGCTCCTTGCCGCGCCCGATCTTCACGTAGCCGCCGCGCGCCATGCGGTGGATGGCTTCGGTCACCGCCGGAGCGGAGATCCCCATGTGCTTGGCGAGCCGCGCGCCGATCACCGGCTTGCCGCTGCTCGTCAGGTCGTAGATCGCGGCGAGATAGTCCTGGACCGAAGCCGTGGTGGCTCGGGTCTCGGCAGCGACTTTCAGGCTCGAAGATCGTGGCATGTTTAAATCTACCGAGCGAAATCTCGTCCGGTCGCTCGGCAGTATAACGTCACTCTGACTCGGGCAGCAAGGCACTCAGGGTGCCCGTCCTGATCGTCATCCGCCTGTCGGCCGAGCGCGACTGAACGGGCCACGGCGGCGGTGTTATGCTTCGGGGCATGACGCGGGCCGACGCCGCGCAGCGCATCACCGAGCTGCGCGAGCAGATCCACCATCACGAGTACCTCTACTACGTCGAGGCGCGGCCCGAGGTCTCGGACGCCGAGTACGACGCGCTCATGCGCGAGCTCCGCGAGCTCGAGGCGAGCTTCCCCGATCTCGTCACCGCCGACAGCCCCACCCAGCGCGTGGGTGGGGCGCCGACCGACCTGTTCAAGCCCGTCGAGCACCACGTGGCGATGCTCTCGCTCGACAACGCGACCTCGCTGGACGACCTGCGCGAGTTCGAAGCGCGGCTCGGCCGGGCGCTGCGGGGCACGACCTTTCAGTACGTGTGCGAGCCGAAGATCGACGGCCTCGGCGTCGCGCTCGTCTACGAGCGAGGCCGCTTCGTGCGGGGCGCGACCCGTGGCGACGGCCGCACCGGCGAGGACATCACGGCGAACCTGCGCACGATCGCGTCGATCCCCAAGCTCTTGAAGCCTGGACCGCTGGCGTCGGCCGAGATCGTGGAGGTGCGCGGCGAGGTGTTCATGCCGCGGGAGGAGTTCGCGAAGCTGAACCGCTCACTCGAAGAGGCCGGGACGCCGACGTTCGCCAACCCGAGAAACGCCGCGGCCGGCGCGGTCCGTCAGAAGGACCCGTCGGTCACGGCGCGCCGGCCGCTCGACATGTTCCTCTACCACGTGAGCCGTGCCGACGCGCTCGGCTTCGCCACCCACTGGGACACGCTCGAGGCGCTCGCCGCCGCCGGCTTCAAGACGAACCCGCGCTCCCGGCGCTGCGCGAACCTCGACGCAGTGTTCGCCGCCTGCGCCGAGCTCGAGGGGGAGCGGGACGCGCTCGGCTACGACGCCGACGGCGTCGTGGTGAAGGTCGACTCCCTTGATCAGCAGCGGCGCCTCGGCTCGACGAACCATCACCCGCGCTGGGCCATCGCGTTCAAGTTCGCCGCGCGCCAGGCGACCACCCTGATCGAGGCGATCGAGGTGAACGTGGGCAAGACCGGCGCCCTCACGCCGACCGCCAAGCTGACCCCGGTGGAGCTGGCCGGCGTGACGATCCGCAACGTGAGCCTGCACAACGAGGACGAGATCCGCCGCAAGGACATCCGCGTGGGCGACACGGTCCTGATCGAGCGCGCCGGTGACGTGATCCCGTACGTCGTGCAGGTCGTGCTCGCCAAGCGGCCGCCCGATGCGCAAGAGTTCACCTTCCCGTCGACGTGCCCCGCCTGCGGCGGTGCCACCGCGCGCGCCGAGGGTGAAGCCTACTGGCGTTGTCTCAACGCCGCCTGCCCGGCCCAGCTCAAGGAGCGGCTGCGCCACTTCGGATCGCGGCGCGCGATGGACATCGAGCACCTGGGCGACAGCACGATCGAGCAGCTGGTCGACACCGGCCGCGTGAAGGACTTCGCCGATCTCTATACCCTGACCGCCGACGAGGTCGGCGAGCTGGATCGGTTCGCCGAGAAGTCGGCCGAGAATCTGGTCGCGGCGATCGCGGCTTCCCGCACGCGCGGCCCGGCGCGCTTGCTCAACGCGATCGGGATCCGGCTCGTCGGCGAGCGCGTTGCCCAGGTGCTCGCCTCGCGCTTCGGCAGCCTCGAGCGCATCGCGTCCGTCTCGGAGGCCGAGCTCGCCGAGGTGCACGGTATCGGTGACGAGATCGCGCGCTCGATCGCGGCGTTCTTCCAGGATCCGACCAATCGCGAGCTGATCGAACGCCTCGCCCGCGCCGGCGTCGTGACCAAGGCACCGGTCGCGCCTGAGGGCCCCAAGCCCCTCGCCGGCAAGACCCTCGTCCTGACCGGTGCCTTGCCGACGCTCTCGCGTGAGGCCGCGCGCGAGCTGATCGAGCGGCACGGCGGGCGCGTCACGTCGTCGGTCTCGAAGAAGACCCACTACGTCGTGGTCGGCGAGGCGCCCGGCAGCAAAGCGGACGACGCCCGCCGCCTGGGGGTGACGGTGCTCGACGAAGCCGGACTGCTCGAGCTGGTGCGCGCGTGATGCGCCGGATCCCCGGCGTCGTCCTCGCGCTCGCCGTGCTGCTCGGGGCCGGCTGTCTCGGAAAGACGACCGACTCCACCGCACCCCTCGACATCCTGAGCCCCGGCAAGTGGGTCCCGCTCGCGCCGATGCCGACTGCGCGGCAGGAAGTCGCGGTCGCGGAGCTCAACGGCCGCGTGTTCGTGATCGGCGGTTTCGGTCCGGACAACGATCCTGTCGACACGGTCGAGGTCTACGATCCGGCGGCCGACCGCTGGGAGACGCGCGCGCCGCTCCCGGCCCCGACGCACCACGCGGCGGCCGCCGTCGTCGAGGGCCGGCTCTTCGTGGTCGGCGGCTATAGCGGTGGGCGGCTGAGCTGGACCCCGCTGCGCACGGTCTACGAGTACGACGAGGCGCGCGGCTCGTGGGCGACCCGCGCGCCGCTCCGAGAGCCGCGCGGCGGGCTGGCGGCGGTCGCGCTTCAGGGCCGCCTGCACGCGGTCGGCGGCAGCGGCGACAGCGCGAGCGCCGCGCACGAGATCTACGAGCGCGTCGCCGACCGATGGAGCGACGCGCCGCCGATGCCGACGGCGCGCGACCATCTGGCCGCGGTTGCCTTCCAGGGAAAGCTCTGGGCCGTGGGCGGGCGCACGTCGTTCATCGGCACCCAGTTCGCCGCCGTCGAGATCTTCGACCCCGCGACGAACAGCTGGGCGACCGGCACGCCGCTGCCCACCGCCCGCGGCGGGCTCGCCGCCGCGGCGCTCGGCGACCGCGTCTACGTCTTCGGCGGCGAGGCGCCGCTGCGCCTCTTCCGCGCGAAGGAGATGTGGGACGTCGCCGGCAAGCGGTGGCTCGGCAAGGATCCGATGCGCACGCCGCGCCACGGGATCGGCGCGGCGGTGGTCGGCAACCGGATCTACGTGCCGGGCGGCGGCACGCAGCCGGGCTACGCGAGCACCAGCGTGAACGAGGCGTACGTGCCGTGAGCGCCCGCCGGCCCGCTTCGCGCGTCCTCGCCGCGCTCGTTCTGGCCGCGCTCGCCTTCTGGCCGGCGTCGCTCCTCGCCGGCCCGACTCGCGAAGAGGCGCTGAAGGCGCTCGCCGACACCCGCAGCGCGGACGGCCGCCGGCAGGGCGCGCGGGCCCTCGGCGAGACCGGGCTCATGGACGATCTGCCGCAGCTGGCCGCCGCGCTTCGCGACAGCGATCCGCTCGTCCGCGACCTGGCGGAGAGCGCAATGTGGCAGGTGTGGAGCCGCTCGGGCGATCCGGCCATCGATCGGCTCTTCGCGACGGGCCTCGAGCAGATGCAGGCCCGCCAGGGCGAGGAGGCCGTCGAGACCTTCAGCCAGATCATCCGCCGCCGCCCGGACTTCGCAGAGGGCTGGAACAAGCGGGCGACGGTCTACTATCTGCTGGGCGAGTACAAGAAGTCGCTCGCCGACTGCGACGAGGTGATGAAGCGCAATCCGTATCACTTCGGTGCGCTCAGCGGCTACGGGATGATCTACATGCAGCTCGACCAGCCGGCGCAGGCACTCGAGTACTTCGAGCGGGCGCTGCGCGTGAATCCGAATCTGGAGTCGACCCGGCAGACCATCGAGATCCTCAAAACCCTGCTGATCCAGCGGCGAAAGGACACCATCTGATGATCGACGCCCTCAAGAAGATCTCCAGCCCGAGCGTGGCCAACGCGATCGAGACGTTCAACGTCCGCCCGCGCAACCACGGAAACATGTCGTCCGAGATCCGCACCTTGTTCCCCGAGATGGGTCCACTCGTCGGGTACGCGGTCACGGCGGTGATCCGCGCCGAGCCCCAGCCGCTCGAGGGTCATCGGGCCTCCACGTTCGGCTGGTGGGACTACGTGCTCACGATCCCGGCGCCGCGGGTGATCGTCGTGCACGATCTCGACGAGCCGCGGGGCCAGGGCGCCCAGTGGGGCGAGGTCCAGGCCAACATCCACAAGGCGCTCGGCTGCGCCGGCGTCATCACGGACGGCTCGGTGCGCGACCTCGACGAGGTGCGGGCGCTGGGCTTCCAGTTCGCCGCCGCGCACATCTCGGTGTCGCACGCGTACGTGCACATGGTGGACTTCGGCTTGCCCGTCAAGCTCGGCGGGCTCTGGGT
>Ga0307472_100000843_pt1 | contig 11441 bp, 8 predicted proteins | sample atmos_gasesAM5C__2_FD_204582 | JGI IMG/M metagenome (GOLD analysis project Ga0307472, IMG submission 204582) | Hardwood forest soil microbial communities from Morgan-Monroe State Forest, Indiana, United States - atmos_gasesAM5C_05 | ecosystem: Environmental > Terrestrial > Soil > Temperate... | reverse complement strand
GTGAGTTTCAGTGTCACCACCGGGGACTACACCGGCACCCCGACCGCCTGGCTCAACCAGATCGAGAAGCACAACGACAAGTTCGGAGACAAGGGCGTCGACTTCGCCTCCGGGCCGGTAGCGGTCATCGAGACCACCGGCGGCGACCGAGGCGTGATGGCCCGGTTCTCGACCACGACCGCAACTGGCCTGATCGGCGCGTTCGTGCTGGACGGCACCGGGGTCCAGGTCACGGTGAGCGGCGCTACGGCGCTCGAGAGCAACCCCTCGGTGGAGAGCGACGTGGTCGCGATGATCCGCTCCATCCAGCTCGTGAACGGAGCCGCATCATGACCACCACTCCCCCTTCTGCTTCTGCGCCGCCAGCCCCGGGCGACCAGGCCACCGAAGACCTCCTCGCGGCGCGGGCAGGTGCCATCACCGACGTCGGCTGGGGCGAGCGTGTCGGCTGGCTCCAGCCGCGCAACGCCTGCCTGTGGGTCTTCGTCGCCGTCATCGGCTCCGGCCTCTGGTACACGGTGAGCACGGTCCGGACCGGAGCCCCGATCTACGGCGCGCCCCTCGGGATCGCCGCGGCGATCTTCAGCGTCTACGCGATCGTCTTCTGGTGGTTCACCACCCACATCGACCGCTACTCGCCGCAACCGCTCGACCTGCGTGTCGCTGCCTTCATCTGGGGCGGCTTCGGCGCGACCTGGACGATCGCGATCCATGGCAACACCGCACTGCTTCACCTCTACGCCAAGTGGTTCGGCAACGACTTCTCCGTCGCCTGGGGCGCGGGACTGGCCGCCCCCTTCGTGGAGGAGTTCGCCAAGGGCGCCGGCGTACTGCTGCTGATGTTCATCGCCCCGCGGGTGATCCGGACCGCCTTCGACGGGTTCGTGATCGGCGCCTTCGTCGGGCTGGGGTTCGAGATCATCGAAGACATCCTCTACGCGTTCAACTCCGCCGCCGAGAACTTCGGGGTGGATCCGGTGGGCCAGAGCCTGCATACGACACTGCTTCGCCTGGCGACCGGCTTCACCTCCCACATCCTCTATTCCGCAGTCGTCGGAGCCGGTGTGGTCTACCTCGTCGGCTCGATCGCGGAACGTCGGCGGATCGGCCGCGGTGTCCTCTTCGTCGCGCTTTCGGTCACGCTGCATTTCGTCTGGGACAGCAGCTCAGCGCTCAGTGACGGAAACGGGATGGCACTCCTCGCGGTGCTCGCGGGCAGCATCGTCGCCGCCGTCGCCATCGTTCTGGTCGTCTTCCATCTCACGGTCGGTGCCGAACGATCCGCGATGCGAGCCCTGATGGCCCCGGAGGCGGCCGACGGCACAGTGACCGACGAGGAGCTCACCGCGGTCGCCGGCACCTGGCGTCAGCGGAGGGCCTATCGTCACGGCGGCGGACACCACGACCGGCGGCGTCGCCGCCATCGCCTCGAGGCCGCCTTCGACCTCGCCGAGGAGCTCGGTGCCGCCGGCGGCACCGAGACCGAGCGGGTCGCATTCGCCAGGGCGGAGCTGGCGCGGTTCGCCGTGTCAGCGTGACCCTGCGATCACCCTCCCGCACGCCACCGGAGGCAGGACCGATGAGTTCGGTCCTGCCTCCGGTGGCGTCTCGGCGAAGCGCGAACGAGCCGAAGCTCAGCTCCGCTTGGGGGCTGAGGGCCACACATGCCCCCAGCGATCCACCTCGAGCCGGAAGCGCTCATCGCGCCGGCTGAGGAGGAAGTAGATGTAGGGGAGGATCCAGAGCCCTGCGGTGAGGAAGCAGGCGACGAGGTGAACGGCGTGCGCGATCGGACGCATCTTGCTCAGGACCGCCGACCATTCACTCCGCTGCACGATCGTGCTGCCCGCCAGCGTGGCGTGCTCGATCGCTTGGTCGAGCGCCTTGGCTCGCCGGGCCGGGCTGGCGTCGGGGCGCGAGTCCATCGGCGCAGGATCGTTGAGGGCGGCGACATCGGCCGACAGAACTGCTTTCCTCGGTCGACCGTCGGCCGCCGGGTCGGCACGCATCCAGACCCGCTGCTTCTCGTTCCACTGGTAGGCGCTCACGCGCATCCCTCCTCCGTGACTGGTGGCACCCGTCAGCCGGGGCCGCCAAAGCAAACCACGCGGCGGACCAGAGTGAGGGCGTAATCCTGGTTTCGCCCATCGCGGCGAAACCAAGATCGAGGAGCCACGTCCTCGGACAGCCCACGGGGAAGACCGCCTCGGGCACTCAGCCCTGCTGTGTCCGGCGTCGTGACAGCCACCCGCGCAGTCCTTGCCCAGAACGCTCCACCGCCTCGGGCTCGTCAGCCCCACCGAGGAACCGCTCCGCCTCGGCCGCCACCCGGGCGTCCAGGTCGGCGACGTCGTCGTCGCCCAGCCTGGTGCAGTAGTCCTGCTCGAGGTCGAGGAAGACCTGGGTGCGTGGGCCGCCACGGAGTCCGACGACCCGGGTGACCCAGTAGGTCAGCTCACGAGCGGAGACCATCTGGTCGAGCTGGCGTCGAGCCATCACGCCGACGGCTGCGTCCTGTGCCGCCGTACCGGACAAGGGCTCCACGCCTGCAGCAGCCTCCACCGCCGTCACCAGACGCTCCAGCCCCGCCCGCGACGCCGCGGGGCCGTCGGCAGCGAGCGCAGCCACCGCCTCACCGCCGTCCCCGGCGTCGGCGAGCTCCCTCGACGCATCGATCACCACGTCGGAGTGGCCCACCGGATCGACCCGCCACAGACGGAGGAGATCGACGAACGACGCTGGCAACGGCTCGACCATCGCACCATCCTCGCACCCGCTCCGGTCGGCGCGGCCAGCCCCCGGCCGCCCGACATTTTCATCGATTCGGACGACGCCGGACCTCCCCCATCGCTCTACTGTGGGAGGTCAGCCCTCCTCGGCCCACACATGACCGCGCCCCGCGCCGGCCCCGGACCCGAGGGTCGAAGCAGCTATCCGCGAGATCCTCTTGAGATAGGTGACGTCGATGAGCGAACACGTCGGGCCCACGTCGAGCAGGCACGCCCACGATGCAGATGACGCGCGATTGGCCAGTCTCGGGTACCAACCGCAACTGCGACGGGTCCTCGGACTCTTCGCCAACTTCTCCGTTGCCTTCACCTACCTCTCCCCGATGGTGGGCATCTACTCGCTGTTCGTACTCGGCCTGGGCACCGGCGGCCCGGCGTACATCTGGCTCAACCTGATCCCGATCGCCGGGATGCTGCTGGTCGCCCTCGTCTTCGGCGAGCTGGCCAGCCACTATCCGGTCGCCGGCGCTCTCTACCAGTACTCGAAGTTCTCCGTCGGCCCCAGCTACGGCTGGTTCGTCGGCTGGTTCTACGGCCTCGCGCTGCTGATCACTGTCGCCGCCGTCGACACCGGCGTCGTGACGTACTTCGCCGCCCTGACCCACAACTGGTTCGGCTGGAGCCTCGACCCGAGTGACCACCTGACCATCCTGCTGATCACTGTCGCGCTCCTGCTGATCCAGACCGTCCTCAACATCACCGGCGCCAAGGTGATGGGCAGGGTCGCCCAGTTCGGTGTGTACGTCGAGATCGTGGGGACCTTCGGGATCGCGATCATCCTCGCGTTCCACGGCTTCCACCACGACCTCGGCTACCTCTTCTCCACCCAGGGGCAGACCGAGGCGGCAGGCAACGCCCTGGGCCTGAACTTCCACGGCAGCTGGCTGGGCGCCGCGCTCATCGCCGTCCTGGCGCCGGTCTACATCTACTACGGCTTCGAGTCGGCAGGTGACATCTCCGAGGAGACCAAGGACGCCGGGCGACAGGTGCCGCGCGCGATGCGTCTCGCCGTGATCTGGGGTGGCATCGCCTCGATCGTGCTCACCGCCGCCCTGCTCCTCGCCATCCCTGGCGACGGCTCGAAGGGGGTGGCCGACGCCGTCACCGGCGGGGTGCCGTCGATCCTGGCCCAACTGCCCTCCGGCATTCAGGACTTCCTGCTGCTGATGATCATCTTCGCGTTCTTCTCCTGCGGTACGTCGATCCAGGGAGCCGGCAGCCGACTCGCGTTCTCCTACGCCCGCGACGGCGCCCTGCCCGGCTCGGACTGGCTCAAGCGGGTCCACTCCCGTTTCGGCACACCGGTCAATGCCCTGGTCGCCGGCGCCGTGGTGAGCGCGCTCTTCGTCCTGCTCGTCTTCGCCTCACCGACCCATGACAAGCACTTCCTCTTCATCACCTACCCCGGCGGCGTCAACGCGCTGGTGGCGCTGGTCTCCTTCGGAGTCAGCGGAATCTACCTCTCGTTCCTGATGACCGTCATCGCCGCAGCGATAGCGCGCGCACGCGGCTGGGTTCCCGAAGGCAGGTTCAGGCTGGGCAGATGGGGCACCGTGGTGACCTGGCTGGCGCTGCTCTACCTCGGGCTGATGCTGGTCAACGTCGTCCTGCCGACCGGACTGAGCTCACCCCGGGCGTACTTCAACCTCGACTGGATCACGCTGGTGGTGATGTTCGTGATCGCCGTGGTGGGAGCTGTCTTCTTCGCCATCGTCCGCCCCGATCGCAGTCTGGGCCGCCATCTGCACGACGCCGGCGAGACGAGCCCGGCCGAGCGGAGGCACTGAACCTGAATCCCATCGACACCGCCGACGCCGCGCGTCTCAGGCGGTCGCCGGAGCCTCGCCGCTCGGCAGCGCCACCACGACCATCGTCCAGGTGACGCAGCAGAGGGCCGCTGAGCCGATCGCCGCGGCCCACGCCGGGAGCAGCCCGGCGAGCGCGACGATGGTGACCAGCGCCTGGCCCCCGATCGCGACACCGGCAGCCTTGCGCGTCACCGTCCAGATCGCCCGCCCCATCCGCAACGCGAGTGCAGCACTCTCCACTGACGCCTCCTCCAGCGCGATCCCGTCGCTGTCGGGGCCCAGGTGGAACAGCTCCCCCGGCTCACTGACACCAGCACCGACGACCGCAGCCGTCCGGGCTGCCGGGTGCTTGCAGAGCTCCAAGGCGCGCGCGAGGTCGTGACTCGGCGGGGCGGAGTGCCGCTCGACCAGATGGCTGACACCCGTCTCCCCCATCACCACCGATGCGGTGGGACCGGTGGCGGCGGAGATCAGCACCGGGTCGATGCCCGCTTCGCGGAGTCCGGCCACTGCCTCGGCGGCGCCCGGTCGGACCGAGTCCTCCACCCGGATGGTGCCCAGAGGACGCCGGTCGACCTCGACCCCGACGGTCTGGCCCGGCACCACCGTCGCGTCGGCGGCACCCAGCCCGATCGCCTCAGGCGTGGTCAGCCGGACCGGGTGCCGGTCCACGCTGCCGCTCAGGCCTGTCGCCGGCGAGTGCGAGACGCCGGTCAGGTTGCCCCGCACCGAGAGCCGGGCGATCGCCTGACTGACCGGATCGTCCCCGGCATGCGCGAGCGCCCCGGCGAACCAGCGCAGATTGCGCAGATGGCTCTCGTCCAGCGGCGCCACCTCGGTCACGTGCTTGCCCGCGACCAGGGTGCTCAAACCGTCCAGGACGAGGCTGCGCACTCCTGCGGCGCGCTCGACAGCGCTCGTGTTCCTGATCGTGACGCCGTGCCGCGCAGCGCGCGCCGAGCCGAGCGCCAGCGGTGCCAGCACCGCCACGCCCAGGCCCGCAGGCGCAGCGCCGAGAGCGACAGCCAGCGCTGCGTCGTACGTCGATCGGGTCGCCCCGTCGACGGCGAGCCGGACCCCGGCCCCGACCACGATCGCGCCCAGAGTCCCCACCGCCCACCATCGGGGCCACTCACGCGGACCCGGAACGCCTGCGGTCGACCGCGCCAGCAGCGCGACCTGGAGGGCGAGGCAGGCAGCCAGCCCGGCGGTGAGGTACCGCGAGGAGTGAACACCGTCGAGCGCGTCGGCGAGGGCTCCGCCGTACGCGCCCAGCGCGACAGCGCCGATCAGCAGCACCGGGAGGTCGTGGACCCCCGCCAGCACCACCCAGAACAGCGGCAGCAGCGCGACGCCGGCGAGCCCCAGGCTCCCCCAGCAGAAGAGATCCGTCGAGAGACGGTGCACCGCATTGACCCCGAGAAGAACACCGAGCAGGACCGTGGCCGTGGCGGAGACGATGCTCGCGACGGCCGTGATCGAGGGACGTTGAGGACCCGGCTGCTCAGGCGCCGTCATCACGTTCACCCTGCCTCCTCATTCCAATACCGTTCGAAGTCGCCCTTGTGGCCGGCCAGCCACAGGGGAAGGCTCGACTTGAGCACCATGGTCAGCTGCCCCACGTACTCCGGGTCACGCAGGGTATCGCCGAAGAGCTCGTTGATCCGACGCCACCGGTACCGCACTGTCTGCGGGTGGACGCCGAGGATGGCGGCGATCGCTGGAGCACTCTCCCGTGTCTCCAGCCAGACCAGCAAGGTCTCGGACAGGATCTCGCGGGAGTTGGGGCTCTCGGCGAAGAGCGGGCGGAGCAGCGCCTGGGCAAGATGACGCCGCAGCGCCGGCTCACCGTGCAGCCAGAGCTGGGAGTAGAACCGTGAGCAGTCCACCACCGCTGTACGAGGCAGCACACCGGCGTTGACCAGCTCGATCGTCCGCCTCGCCCAGCGCACACCGTGGGTCGTGTCGACCACGTCGACATCCCAGCAGCGGGCGATCACGACATTGTCAGCCTGGCAGGCGTCGACGAAGTCGTCGGCGAGCTCGGAGGGCACGATGAACGTCGCCTCCCCCTTGCGCGCGACCGAGAGCACCGCACCGGCGAACGGACTGTCGGTGGGCCAGGCGTGGTCGTGGTTCTCGGTGATCGCGACCAGGACCGTCACCTCGTCGGGCACCGTCCAGCCCGCCCCCGCCGCATGCGCGGTGATCGACTCGAGGCTCCGACCGGTGAGCAGGTCCTCGACCAGCTCGCGTCGGTTGTGATCGATGTCCCGATCACGCGACCGCGCCGCCATCTGGTGGCCGGTCCTGGCCTGCGCCACCAGGTGCTCCGAGAACGCCATCAGCTCCTCGCTCGCACGCGCCAGGGTGGCGGCCGAGAGACCCGCCTCCAGGATCGCGCGCTGGAGATGGCGCCAGCCCTGGCGGCAGGCGAGGTGGACAGCGCCGCTCAGCGCGTCGATCGTGTTGTCCTCGATCCCCTCGCCGTACCCCATCCGCCGGAACAGGTCGTCGACCCCACTGCTGCTGGGTCGACGACCACTGAGACGATGGAGGTAGAGCGTGGCTGCCTGGGCAGTAGCCATCGCGATCAGCTTCGTGCGCCGGGTTCCGACCGGTCCGGCGTACGCGGTGATCTCCACATGGACCCGCCGGGTGACCTCCTCGGCGAACTGGTTGACCCGCTCCACCAGGTGCTGGACCACCGCCGCCGGCACCGTGGCCTGATCGGCTTCCGCCCAAGCCTGACTCATCGGCCGAGCCCTCTTCTTGGCCGCTGGTCGTGTGCGACGTGAATCATCCGACCCCTCCTCGCCAGTGTTGGACATCACACTCTCACCTGTCGCGAGATTTCGTGGGCATCACCCAACATTTGGCCCCCTCCAGGGACAAACGTCCCCAACGGTCCGGAGCCTCGCAAGCGACCGCCGGAGAATCTAGACCGGTTCGCATTTGTTCCGAGAAGTTGTTAGCGGAGTGACAACTCTTCGTCCCTCGAGCGGCGTTCATGCGGCGCCTGAGCGTGCCAGAGGCCTGAGTTGTTAGGTGGGGCACAAGTGAGAGTAACAAAAGAGTAACAACGAAACAGCGAAGCCCTCGGACCCCACCACGAGGCCCCCGCCCGCTCTAACGTCACCGCCAGAGCAGTTCCGGGTATTCAAGGGAGAAACATGGGTGGCACAGTCGAGGTCGAAGGCCTCAGCAAGTCCTTCGGCTCGCAGAACATCTGGAGCGATGTCACGCTGACACTCCCCCCGGGTGAGATCACCGCGCTGCTGGGCCCGTCCGGCACCGGCAAGTCGGTCTTCCTCAAGTCCTTGATGGGGCTGATCCGGCCCGAGGAAGGCACCTGCGTCGTCAACGGCGTGGACATGGTCCGCGCCAAGGAGTCCCAGCGGCTCGACCTGCGCAAGCGGTTCGGCGTCCTCTTCCAGGACGGAGCGCTCTTCGGATCGATGAGCGTCTACGACAACGTCGCCTTCCCCCTGCGCTCGCACACGCACAAGACCGAGGCCGAGATCCGTCAGATCGTCAACGACAAGCTCGACCTGGTCGGGCTGCTCGGCCAGGAGCACAAGCTTCCCGGCGAGATGTCGGGCGGCATGAAGAAGCGTGCCGGCCTCGCCCGCTCACTGGTCACCGAGCCCGAGATCATCCTGTGCGACGAGCCCGACTCGGGCCTTGACCCGGTCCGGACGGCCAACCTCGCGCAACTGCTCCTCGACGTCAACGCGCAGACCGACGCCACCATGCTGGTCGTCACCCACAACATCGAGCTGGCTCGCACGCTGCCCGACAACCTCGGCATGCTGTACCGCCGCCACCTGGTGATGTTCGGGCCGCGCGAGGAGTTCCTGCTCACCGACCACCCGGTGGTCTCGCAGTTCATGAGCGGCGACCCGGTCGGTCCGATCGGGATGAGCGAGGAGGTCGACCACTCCCTCGTCGAGCCGCTCGTCGAGGAGGAGCTGGTCAAGGCCGAGACCTACAGCGGCGTCCGCTCCGAGGGCTACCGGATGGACGGCCTCGACTCCGTCCGTGCCGGTGCCCGTGCGATCGAGGTCGTGCCCCGTCAGCTCGTGCCCTCAGGTGGCTTCCCGCGGGCCAGCGCCCACCGCCATGCCGATCGGATCGCCAGCGGCGCCGCGCGACTGTACGTCGCCGACGACGAGGAGGTAGATCGAGGACCGGTCCTTCGCCGACCTGACCTGATCAGCCGTGCGCTGACCCAGGTCGGAGCGCTCTTCGCGCTCGCCCTCGACACCATCCGAGCCGCCTTCCGCCGACCGTTCGCCGGGCGCGAGCTGATCGAGCAGTTCTGGTTCGTCACCAGTGTGTCGTGGGTGCCGGCGATGCTCGTCGCGATCCCGTTCGGCGCGGTGATCGCGCTGCAGCTCGGCACCTTGACCGTGCAGGTGGGCGCCCAGTCCTTCACCGGAGCCGCCAGCGTGCTGGCGGTGGTGCAGCAGGCCGCCCCGATCGTCACCACCCTGGTCATCGCCGGAGCCGGAGGTGCCGCCATCTGTGCGGACCTCGGAGCCCGCACCATCAGGGAGGAGATCGAAGCGCTGAAGGTGATCGGCGTCGATCCTGTGCAACACCTGGTCGTGCCACGCGTGATCGGCTGCATGGGCGCCGCGGTGCTGCTCAACGGTCTCGTCTCGGTCGTCGGCGTCCTCGGTGGCTACTTCTTCAACGTCGTGGTCCAAGGCGGAACGCCGGGTGCCTACCTGTCCAGCTTCACCGCCCTGGCCCAGACCTCCGACCTGGTCGTCGGCGAGCTCAAGGCTCTGGTCTTCGGCTTCCTCGCCGGTGTGGTCGCCGCGTACCGCGGACTCAACACCCGCCCCGGCCCGAAGGGCGTCGGCGAGTCGGTCAACCAGTCGGTGGTCGTGACCTTCCTGCTGCTCTTCTTCGTCAACTTCGTCATCACCACGCTGTATCTGCAGCTCGTCCCGGGTAAGGGGGCCTGATGAGCACCAACGCCGCCCCCCGCAGGAAGGCACCTGCGAAGGCCACGAAGGCACCCGCGCGGCGCCCGCTCTGGGACCGTGCCCTCGACGGGGTCGCCCGCACCGGCCGCGACCTGCGCTTCTACGGACGCGTCCTGGGCGCCGTCCCCTACGCCCTGCGCCGCTTCCGCAAGGAGATCCTGGCGATCCTGTCCGAGGTCAGCTTCGGTACCGGTGCGCTGGCGGTCATCGGCGGCACCATCGGCGTCATGGTCGGCATGTGCCTCTTCGTCGGCACCGTCGTCGGCATGCAGGGGTATGCCGCCCTCGACCAGATCGGCACCTCGACGCTGAACGGCTTCATCTCGGCCTACTTCAACACGCGTGAGATCGCGCCGCTGGTCGCCGCCCTGGCGATGTCGGCCACGGTCGGCGCCGGCTTCACCGCCCAGCTCGGCGCGATGCGGATCAACGAGGAGGTCGACGCCCTGCGCGTCATCGGCGTTCCCGCCGTCCCCTACCTGGTCTCCACCCGCGTGATCGCCGGCTTCATCGCCATCATCCCGCTCTACGTGATCGGCCTGCTGACGTCGTACGCCGGATCGCGAATCGTCACCGTGTGGATGCGCGGCCAGTCCGCCGGCACGTACGACCACTACTTCCAGCTGTTCCTGCCACCGGTCGACATCGCGCTCTCGTTCGGAAAGGTGCTGATCTTCTCCGTGCTGATCATCCTGATCCACTGCCGCATCGGCTACCAGGCCAGCGGCGGCCCGGCGGGCGTCGGCATCGCCGTCGGTCGCTCGGTGCGACTCAGCATCGTCACGGTGGCCCTCCTCGACCTCGTCCTCTCCCTTGCGATGTGGGGCAGCACGACGACGGTGAGGATCGCCGGATGAGCCGCGGACGACTGATCGACGTCATTCTCGGATTCACCTACTTCGCCCTGGTCGCGGCCTTCCTCTTCGGAGCGGTGCTCGTCTACCAGAAGGCGTTCACGCCGCGGACCGCCGTCACGCTGACGACCGGGACGCTGGGCAACGCGATCCAGAAGGGCTCCGACGTGAAGCTCCGCGGTGTGCCTGTCGGCACCGTCACGAAGATCGCTCCGACCGACACCGGCGCCGAGCTCACCCTCGAGCTGCAGCCGTCGATCGCCGACCAGCTCTCAACCTCCACGACGGCGCGGCTGCTCCCGAAGACGCTCTTCGGCGAGCGGTACGTCGCGCTGCAGTCCGTCTCGACGACCGGGACCGCCGCGGCGACCTTGGCCAAGGGCGGCGAGATCCGGCAGGACACCACCCAGCAGGCGGTCGAGCTCCAGCAGGTGCTCGACGAGATGCTGCCGCTCCTGCGCTCCATCCAGCCGGAGAAGCTCTCCTCGGCGCTGGGCGAGATGGCGACGGCGCTACGGGGTCAAGGCAGCTCGATCGGTGCGTCGATGGACGCCTGGCAGGCCTACTTCAAGAAGATCAACCCGCTGGTGCCCCAGATGTCCGACGACTTCGCGGCTCTCGGCAGGGTGGCGACGCAGTATGCCGACGCGGTGCCCGACCTGCTCGACGCACTCGACACGATGACGACGACCTCGGCGACCCTCGTCGCCGAGCGCGACCAGCTGAGCGCCGCCTTCGCCACGGTGATCGACGCCTCGAACGCGAGCACCGGATGGGTGAAGTCCAACGACAAGACGATCAGGGTGCTCTCCGCCCAGAGCCGCAAGGCGCTGGAGGCGACGGCGCCGTACGCGAGTGAGTTCCCCTGCCTGCTGCGGGCGATGAAGAACTACATCCCCGCGATGGATTCCACCCTGGGCAAGGGCACCGACGAGCCAGGCATCCACGTCGTGCTCAACGTGGTCGAGTCCCGCGGGAAGTACCTCGCGGGGA
>Ga0307472_100000842_pt1 | contig 11448 bp, 5 predicted proteins | sample atmos_gasesAM5C__2_FD_204582 | JGI IMG/M metagenome (GOLD analysis project Ga0307472, IMG submission 204582) | Hardwood forest soil microbial communities from Morgan-Monroe State Forest, Indiana, United States - atmos_gasesAM5C_05 | ecosystem: Environmental > Terrestrial > Soil > Temperate... | reverse complement strand
GATTTCCCTATGGTTCCTGGCAACTGCCCCCACGACGAGCCTGGTGGACGGGGAAGGATTCGAACCTTCGTAGCCCGCAAGGAGCGGCAGATTTACAGTCTGCTGGTTTTAGCCACTCACCCACCCGTCCCGCGAAAAACTTTTTCGGACGCGAACCACGAGTTCCGAGCTTTTTCTTCAACTCCTTCAACGACTTCCGCACGTTTCACGCAAAAACACAAATAGGACTCGTGTCAAGAGACACCAGCCCGTTGGCTTTTGCTGCCAGATTTGGTTCCGCCTCGCTCCCCTCGAAAATTCCGGTGGAGCTGGCGGAGGGAATTGAACCCCCGACCCTCTGATTACAAATCAGATGCTCTACCAGCTGAGCTACGCCAGCGCCGCTCAAACCGAACAAGCATACCAGAAGAGGAATTAGAATTGCAAGGAGGGTTTCAGAAATCCAGCACGTCGGGGGCCAGGGCTGTGGGAATCACCACTTGCTATGCTCATGCTGACAAGAGCTATCTTGCTTCCTTTCTATAAGTTAGAACAAATCTAAACAATTACAGTTGACCCGTCCGTTAAGGTGAGATTTTCACAGGTGGCCTGTGCGATTGCAACGGAATTTGGTGTAGCCGTTGGTGGCCTCATGGGAGAATCGCAGGATTGGGAGTGAGACGGGTGCACGCGAAATGAAGAAGGGCAAATGGATTGCCGCAACGGCCGGATTGCTCTTGTTGAGTGCGGCCGGTTTCTATGTCTATCAGCGCCGCAGCGCCAGCAGTACCTCCGGCCGTAACGATTTACTGGATAGAATGCCTGCTGATGCGAGCGCCGTGGTTTTCGCGGACCTTACGGAATTGCGAAGCGCTCCTTTCGTGGCGCAACTCTTCGCGTGGGCACCGCAGCCGGAACCGGACGAGGACTACGCACAGTTTTTGAACGAGACGGGCTTCCACTACGAACGCGATCTCGATCGTCTCGCTATCGCGTTTCAAAGAGCTGGGCAGGACTCCGCTTTCTTCGCCGTGGCGGACGGAAGATTCGATCGCCAAAAAATCCTGGCACTCGCGCGCAAGTCGGGCATAGTCGAAAAACGCGGCGGCCATGAGCTCCTTGCAATCCCTGAGAGCGGCGAGGCAAAAGAGATTTATCTTACTTTTCTGAGCGACGACCGCATGGCCTTAACGGATCGCGCCGATCTCAGCCAGACTCTTGGCGGCAGAAAACGAAGTGACGATGGCGCGGAATGGCGGTCGCGTTTCGAACGGCTTGCAGGATCACCCGTCTTCGCCGTGATTCGCCAGGATGCCGTTCCAGGGGAGGCTCTGACGGAGCGAGCCCCCGGAGGTTTCAGCTCTCCGCAGCTCTCGAGGGCGCTGGACCGATTGCAATGGATTACTCTCGCTGGAAAACCCGAGAATGATCACCTGCGCGTCGTCGCTGAAGGAGAATGCGCCTCGGACGATACCGCGCGCCAGCTTGCGGATCTGCTGAATGGCGTCATGGCTCTGGCGGAAGCCGGACTCAATGACCCGAAGACGCGGCAGCAGTTGGACCCGTCGCTGCGTGAAGCTTATTTAGCGTTATTGAAAAGCGTGGACGTCTCGAAACTCGACCGAGGAGTCTCGAAGTCGGTGCGGCTGGCGTTTGAAATTACGCCGGCCTTTCTGGAATCGGCTCGCCGCGCTTCCATTGGTCCCACTTCCCCACCGCCCAAACCTGTTCCGGGAAATCCAGCTGCCCGCTCGAAGAAGGGTCGTTCGTAACAACATGGGAACCAAAAGCACCCAAAAACAAAAAAGCGCGCCAGAGCCCGCAATCACTTCCCACAATTTCGTTGTTCGCTAGTCGCCCGCAGGGCCGAACTTCATGTACCGCCAAGGATTTACTGGCTTATTGTTTACTCGAACCTCGTAGTGTACGTGAGGCCCGGTGGATCGTCCGCTGATGCCCGTGTAGCCGACAACCTCACCTCGTTTAATTCGTGAGCCGACGACCGCAGAAAACGCGGAAAGGTGCGCGTACCAGGTAGTGATGCCAAACCCATGGTCGACCACTACCAAGCGGCCGTAGCCCGCGTGATTTTCCGCAATGGTAACCACTCCGTCCGCGGTCGCGTGAACGGGCGCGCCGTAATCGGAGGCCACGTCTACGCCCGTATGGAAAGCACCTTCGCCACTGAACGGATCAAGCCGCTCGCCGAAACTGTCCGTGATGTGTCCCATCACAGGCCAAATTGAAGGCGTGTAGCTGGTGTCGGCGAATTTTGTAGGATCAAGCAAATGCAGTCCGGTGCTAGCCATCGCAAGCATGGACGCGTTGCGCTTCAGGAAGGTGTATTGCTCGATAGAGCGGTCAAAGGCGTCCTGTGAATCCACCGGGTTGTCGCTCTGGTCGAACGCCGCCGGGTGGTAGCGCAGCACGCCGTAGGTCATGGCCACTTCGGTCGCGAGGGACTGGAGGGAATCGAGGCGCTGGTTGGTATCGTTGACCGTGGCTTGCAACTGGCGGTATTGCTGAGTCCTGGTCTCCAATTCGTGGCGAACGGCGTTGTAATTTCCAACCTTCCAGAGCATTCGGGAGTACGAGGCGACGGCGGCGGTTACGCTGATAGCCCCAATCAAGGCTAGAACGGCGACACCGTGTATTAGGTAGGCTGGTACCACCACTTTCCGGAGTTTCCCCGGAGTGGACGCAATAAAAAACGTATAGCTCTTACCTCGCATATTCGCCTATGGGCCCTTTGGCCCTTGTACTCGCCATTTGCGGGTGACTCACCCTGGACCCGCCAAACAGGAACCCGGCCGAACCGAGGGGGTGGTTCGCGACCTTGCCCATGCTAGTTCTTGCGAAAGGGCACGTCAACCCTGATTTTAGTACCAGTCCGGTACAGGCGGTTCTAGCCCGTCACCTGTACCTAGGGACAGGTACTCGACTTTTGGCTAATTCTCTCGGATTAATGCAAAACGTCGATAGGCGCGCCAAAAAGGAGAAAATAGGCTATAACGCTACGCGGTCACAACTCGCCGCGGACAGAGGAGCCGAGAGGACCACCGTTTTCCCTGCCTATAGCCAATCTTGTCATGACAACGCGCGAGGACGAACTGATTGAGAGAATCGAGAAGGCACTGGGGCGGCGCTTGCATGCCTCGCGCGAAGTGCGCCTTGGCATCGGTGACGACGCCGCGCTGCTTCGGCCTCGAGCTGGGCATGAGCTGATCCTGACTTGCGACTGGTTTTTGGAAGGCACACATTTCCTTCGAGACAAGCATCCCGCCGACTCCGTTGGATGGAAATGCCTGGCTCGGGCTCTGAGCGACGTAGCTGCAATGGGTGGTGTCCCTCGCTGCTTCCTTTTGAGCCTGGCGATTCCTGCCTCTCATACGGGACGCTGGCTGGATGAATTCCTAGCGGGTCTGCGTCGTGCCTCGCGGAAATTTCAATGTGTTTTGGCGGGCGGGGACACAACGCGCCGCGACAAAATCCTAATCAACGTGACCGTCGTGGGGGAGGTCCGCATCGGTCACGCTATACTTCGGTCTGGCGCGCGGGACGGCGACATCATTTGTGTCAGCGGACGACTCGGCGAAGCGGCTCTGGGCCTACGTATTCTCAAAGGCAGCAAGCACACCATAAGCTCTCGCGATCCCCGTCTGCGCAAGCATCTCTACCCGGAACCCCGATTAGCGCTGGGCCGATGGCTGGCCGAGAAGCGACTGGCCACTTCCATGACTGACATTTCTGACGGGCTTTCCACAGACTTGCGGCACATTTGCCCCGCCCCTCATCTCGGCGCGCTCCTAGACTCTGATGGTTTCCCTGCCGTAGAAGTGCCGGCCCGCCTCCAACCGAGAATCGGAGATCCTCTAGATCTGGCGCTGCATGGCGGAGACGATTACGAACTTCTATTTACAGTTAGGCATTGGAAGCTACCTTCTCTACCGGAGAAGTTGCGCGGCCTTACGATTTCTCCTATCGGCCATGTTACGTCCGGGCCGAACGTTGTTTTCCACGTTACCTTTCCCAACGAGTCTGAATCCATCATTTTACAACCGGGCGGCTGGGATTCATTTCGGAAGCAATAGCTAATACGGAGGGCGTTGCACTCCTAATGTTGACGGCGCCAACTTATTAAACGGACCTAGCCGTCCATTCCACTCGCCACAAGGAGTTACGCACCACGCTGTAATAATGTTCGACGCCACTCTGCTCAAAAAGTTCCCAGGCGGGTCAATCAATTGATTGAATCCAGCGGTAAGACAAAAAACCGGGAAGCGAATCTTCCTCGCTTCCCAGTTTTATGAATCGCTTAGACTATGGTTCGGCTAGAACGAAACGCGGAGTCCCAGCTCGATCCACCGGCTCCCTTGCGTGCGATTGGCAGGAACCAACTCGGTGCTGATTACGCCAAAAGTAGCTGGGGTATTGATGTTCAACGACGGGTCGAAAAAGTTCACATGATTGAACAGATTGAAGAAATCCGCTGAAATCTCCACTTTGTAGCGTTCACGGAAGGAAGTGGTTTTGCCAAGCCGGGAGTCGAGGTTCCAAAGTCCGAGTCCACGCAATGGATGACCGGAGCCGTCGCGCCCGTCAGTGCTGATGTTGGGATACCGGAAGTCACCTGCAGCAGTGTCTGGATTCGTGAACAGGTTCACGGTACCGCCTGAGCCAAAGTTCGTTCCTGTCACGCCGAGGTGCGCTCCTCCACCCAGGCTGCCGGTGCTCACCGTGGGTATCATGTTGACGCTGTTGGCAAATGGACCACCGCCGAAGTCGCCCCCAATCACGGGTAGAGGCAGTCCGCTGTTCGCCCTGAAAACGCCGGAGACGTACCAGCCGCTGATGATTTTGTCAGCCACGCCGTTGCCAAAACTGAACTTGTGGCCCTTTCCCGCCGGCAGGTCGTAGCTAAAGATGCCGTTAAAGACATGCTTGCGGTCGAAGAGTGAAGGTCCGTATTGCAGGTTGGGATTGAAGCTTGTTGCGTAGGTGCCTGCGTTGTTCTGTACGCCGCCCAGTTGATCGAGCGACTTCGAGAAGGTGTAGTTCAGATCAAACTGCAGGCCATGCGACGGTCTCTTGCGCAACGTAAATGTCGCCGCATGATAATTGGATAGATCGATGTGCGTGCGCACGAAAAGAGCCAAAAACACCTGAAGATTATTGTAAGGCAACAGTCCGACTGCTTCCCGGTCAAAACCCATGCTCTCGAACAGCGTGTTCACGAAGCGGCCGTTGAATGCACCTGAGTTTTGGTTGAAAAGGCACTGTGTGGTATTTGCGAACCCTTGTCCCGCGCATCCAGCTGCCGCATTAGCGTTGAACCCCGGTAACTGATTCTCGAACCAGGGCTGAGCTGCAAGACTTGTCGGGGCCACGCCGGACGCAATCTGCGCATTTACGGCATCAAATGCCTGAGCAAAGGTCTGCCCGGACGCTTTGTCTTTCAGCATGTAAGGAGAGGAATCGAAGTCAATACTGTTGGGCAGATCGCGCCCTAACCTGCCAATGTAGCCAAGTTCCATCACCATGTTACCTGGCAGTTCGCGCTGGATCGTGAAGTCGAAGCTATAGCTCCTCCCCACCTTGAAGGAGGGATCTAGCGAGAAGGACAGAAACTCACCAAATGGATTTGCCGGAATGACCGGTGAAGACACGGTAGGGAATGAAGGCACGGGGATTGTTCCGTCCACACCGACGCGAAAGCCAGAACCCCCGATATCGCTTGCTCCAGCAGCGGCGTTGCAGTTAGCACCTGCGGAGGTTCCGTTTACAGAGCAAAGCGGAGACTTCAACACCAAGGTTTGGGCAAAGCCCACGCCCAGCTGCGGAATCTCGACGCTCTGCACATTGTTGATGCGATCGTAGTAGATTCCAAAGCCCGCTCGAACAACCGTTTTCGAGGGACCAAACGAGTGCCCCAGGAATCCATCGGAATACGAGGGGCTCCAAGCCAATGACACGCGCGGTCCCACGTCCCCATAGTCCGGATTGTAAATATTGCTTCGCCCCGACTTGGCGATCGGAAGATAGCCAATCTGCGGGTTAAACGCGTCCCCGTTTAGAGCGGATTGCAACTTGGAATTTATGTAGCCCTGCGCCGTAAGAATCTGGTTGTTGGACGCATCCACAATGAAGGTCTGCTCGTTACGGGCCTCGTGGGGAGGTGTTTGCCAGCCGTAAGAGAGACCGTAAGTGAGAGTTAGGGTTCGCTTTAGTCTCCAAGTATCTTGCACATACATGTCATAAGCCCGCATGTTGGCGTTGGCAATCAGCGGAGTGCCGAAGGGGAGAGGATTCAGGTTGCCGTCTCGGACGGCCAGGACGTTGATATTGTCTACAATTCCCAGCGTCGCCGCGTACAAACGATCCCACTTCGTCTGGTCCGCTTGTCCTACCAGGCAAAACGTCGTCACGGTGGCACTGCAGGATGGTGGACGATTGACGGCCGGAATCGTGGAAGCTCCTCCGTTTCCATCCGCGTCCATCAATGCCACGAGGGAAGCAAGCGAGCCGACAACCTTGTCGTTGCGCTGCGCCGTGATCGGCAGCCAGCGAATAGAACCGCCCGAAACAATCGTGTGATTTCCGGCGATCTTCGAAAAGTCGTCCACGAGTTGCTTATTGCGCTGGAAATTGCCCTGCGTCCGCGCGCGTTGCGTGTCCACGTCAATGGGTACATCGAGCAAGCCGACTGTGCCAAGGCCTGGCGCGAGCGCTACAAACCCCGCCGAGGAATTCGTTCCGGGAAGTCCTAGGGAAGCGGCCGATGCGCTGGGCGACAAGCCGGGAAGGAAGATTCGGCTGCGAATCCAACCGTAACGGAGCACATTCGTGGTGGTTGGGTTGAACGCATAATCGAGAGCCCCGATGACTCCATCACCCCGCGTGTCGTTGCCAGTCGTCGCGACAGCAGGCTTACCGGCCAGCGCGGCAATTTGGATGGGCGTGGTTTGCAGGTTCCGGGAGTAGAGATAACGTCCAAAAAAGTGCATCTTCTGGGTGAAACTGTGGTCCAAGCGAAAAGTGACGGAATCCTGTTTAATTGGAGTTGTAACAGTCGTGCGCAACCCGAGCGTGTTATTTCCATCCACCCCTGGCACTGTGGGATCCGTTCCTTCTGGATTCAAATTATAAAGGGCCTGGACGGTGGGGCTGATTCCGATGCCCCGCGGGTCGCAGGCCAGGTTGCCATTCGGTCCACAATTCATTGCTGTAGCAAGGTCATATTTGCGCAGCGTTCCGGTGGCGTCTTTGAATTCCAGGGTACCGGCTCGCAAAGTGTCCGTGGGCACCAGGTGGGTGACGGTTTGGCCTGCGGGGAAACGGCGTTTTTCATAGTTGCTGAAGAAGAAAGTCTTGTCTTTGAAGATGGGACCGCCAATGCTAACGCCTTCGCGATTGTCCTTGAAGGGCGTCTTCCTGGTAAAGGTCTTTCCGGTATTTGGGTCAGCGGTGTGATTCAAATCCCACGAATTCGCATTAAGCCCATCACTCTGATGGAACCAATATCCATCTCCGTGAAACGTATTGCTCCCGCCCTTGCTAAGCAGCGTGATCTGTCCGCCCGAAGCTCGGCTGAACGTAGCATTGGAATTGGTAACTCCGACCTTGAATTCTTCAAGACTCTCGACACCCGTGGGGATAAAGTTCTGTGCATTCGATCCGCCCCCGACGGTGTTGTCGGTGATGTCGATTCCATCCATGATGACGGTGTTTTGGTCGCTCCGTGCGCCGGCTACCGTGCCGCCACTATTGCCAAACGTTCCGTTGACGTTACCGCTGTCGTATGGCGTCGTTCCGGGCTGGAGTGTCAGAAGCTCAGAAGCATCGCGCTGGAGCGTAGGCAAGCGCACCAACTGTGTTCCGCCAACGACGTCTCCCACCTGGGCGTCGGTTGTCTGGAGTTCAACTCGAGCCTCCGTGGTTACCGTCACAGACTCTGAAGCCGAGCCAAGATCCAGCCTTACATCCACGTTGTAGCTCTTCGCCACGTCAACCGTTAGATCAGAAACGGTGGCCGTACGAAACCCGTCCTTCTTCACGCTGATCGTGTACTGGCCCGGCGTGACGTTTACGAACGTATATTGCCCGGCGGTATTGGTGTTTTGAGCCGCCTGACTATTGGTGGCTTTGTTTTTCAAGATCACTTCGGCGCTGCCAACGGCGGCACCACTCGGATCGGTAACCGTTCCGATCACGGTTCCGCTGGTTGCCGTTTGGGCCCTTCCGGAAGCTGAAAAAATGAAGAACGCGAAAACCAAAGTGACAACGAAGAGAGTAGCCGCAGCCGTTTTTCTCACGAATCCACCTCTTTTTCTAAACTTGCGATTTAAGAATTTCCAAGTACGCGCCGGGCAAACCCGGAACACCCCAGGTCTCAACCAACTCGGACGCAGGCACACCTTGACCTTCGCCTTAAAACAGGCGCGCTCGAAAGCTTGCCTTGCGTCCCTAACTCCTGGGAAAAAACGGCAGCGACCGCCGTTTCGCTATGCTTCGTTCCCCAGCCGCCCGTCTGTCAGCCAACGTGCACACCACTCTCGCTGATCACCACAGATTTACTTTGCGGTGGGGCTGCATCTAGGGTTCCAAAGAACATCTAGAAAGAGGACAACTTCGAACACTCACAAAAGAAAACCCGTTATGGAAACTTCTTTATTGACTTCATCTGAAGCAGCTACTTTGTGCTTCAAATTCGCGTAGCGGGAGCCCCTAATTTGTACAGGTATCTGTATAAACGAATTCTAAATCAAGCAGCGAAGCTCGAATCATCTTTTCAATTTCTTCAGGAGCCGTTGTTGGGATTCGTCTGGGCGGGATTGCCATTAATTTGAGGAGCAGTGACTGGAGGTTTTTCTTTTGGTTTTTCGGCGGGTTCATCCTCGGTGGGAGCGGTATCGGGCGTCGTCAAATTCAATTGATGTTCACCGGCCAGCTGCTCCAGGGGCACGACGTTCGGAAAATCCGTAACCGGAGTTCCAGCGGCTGCGCCTTGTATGAATTCCAACCAGATGGGCAGCGCCGCTCGCGCGCCCGTTTCTTTCTTTCCGAGCGAGATCTGTTTGTCGTCGAAGCCCACCCAGACTCCCGCCGTGAGTTGCGGCGTGAATCCCACAAACCAGGCATCGGTGTAATCCTGAGTGGTCCCCGTTTTCCCGGCTGCAGGACGTCCCAACGCCTTGGCCGCTACTCCGGTGCCGAACTGAATTACTTCTTCGAGCATCGCCACCATCGTGCGCGCCACTTCCGGCGAAACCACGTCGTGCACTTCCGGATGCGCTTCTTCGAGCAGCGCGCCGTCATAGCTCGTCACGCGCCGGATCATGTAGGGGTCAATGCGTATGCCGTCGTTCGGAAACACCGTAAAGGCGGAAACGTGCTCAATCAATCTCATATCCGCCGCGCCAAGGGCCAGCGGCAAATACGGCGGCAACGGCGTGGTGATGCCAAAGCGCCGCGCCATGTCCACAACGGTGTTGATGCCTTCTTTTTCCGCGAGTTTCACAGCAGGAACGTTGCGCGAACCGGCCAGCGCGCGCCGCAGCGTAATCGTGCCTTCAAATTTCTCGTCATAATTGTGCGGAGTGTAGGGCTGCCCTCCGCTGATCGTGGTGAAAGGAAGGTCTACTATCGTGTCGAAGGGCGTCGCGCCTTTCTCGAGCGCATCGGCATAAACGTAAATTTTGAAAGAGCTGCCGACTTGGCGAACGGCTTGTGTCGCGCGATTGAATTTCGAATCTTCAAAGCTGTAGCCACCGACCATGGCCTTGATTTCGCCGGTAGCATTATCAATGCACAGCAACGCACCCTGAGGGCCGGGCTGCTGCTCGAGTTGCAGTCGCGCGGTGTTGCTCCGCAGTTCTTGAACGGAGAATTGCGCCAGATCGCCCACCTTCAACAAATCCCCAGGACGTCTGCGGCCGGTCCAGGCAAAATCGCTTGGAGAAAGAATGGCGCGGTACGGGCCGATTTTGATTACAGCGTCATGTTCCGTCACGCTAAGGACAAGCCCCGTGACGTAACTTCCCTTCTCAATCGCGTGGCGCCAATCTTCGTCTTCGTATGTATCCAACTTGCCAAGGTTGTCGCGCAACACATTGGCCAAGTTGCCCTTCCAACCGTGGCGGCGCTCATACGCGTGCAATCCGTCGCGCACGGCTTGGTTGGCGATGCGCTGCAGGTTGGTGTTCAGCGTGGTGTAAACGCGTAGGCCGCGTTCGTGAACCGCTTCGGTTCCGTAGGTCGCTTCGAGGTATTTCCGGACCTCTTCGAAGAAATACGGGGCCAGATCGTTGCGCGGATATTGCAAGTGCAGGCCGAGCGGAGACTTGGCCGCGTCCGCTTCTTCTGTAGGCTTGATCTTTCCTTCTTCCTCCATGCGATGCAGCACCAGATTGCGCCGCAACAGGGCCCCTTCCGGATTCAGCAGCGGTGAATATTTTGGCCCGTTGATCATTCCCGCGAGCAACGCCGCTTCCGCAAGCGTCAGATCGCCAACTGATTTGCCAAAATAAAATTGCGCCGCGGCGGCAAAGCCGTAATTGCCGTGCGCCAGGTACACCTGGTTTGCGTACATGGCGAAGACTTGCGGCTTGCTGTAGCGGCGCTCGATTTGCAGCGCGAGCAGCGTTTCTTCAGCCTTGCGGCGAAAACTGATGTCGCTGCGGTCCAGAAACAAATTGCCGGCCAGCTGCATGGTGATGGTGCTGGCGCCTCCAGCGCGACGGCCTCGCGTCAGGTGTCGAAGCGCGGCGGTGAACATGCGCGGAAAGTCGATGCCCCAGTGTTCCTCAAAGTGCTGGTCTTCGATGGCGGTGACGGCGTTGTAGAGAACCTTGGGGCATTGCTCGTAGGTCATCAGGATCCGGCGCTGCAGCGCGAAGCTGCCCACAAGCTGGCCGTCATCGCCATAGATTTCCGTGACCACGTTGGGGCGATAGGTTTCGAGCGCGCGAATTTCCGGCAAGTCGCTGGCGTAAACGAAGAGCAGCCCACACGCAGTGCCAAATAAAATCGAGCAAAGCAGGAGAAAGGCCAGCGCGACACGGTCGATCAGCTTGAAACTGCGGAGACGCAGCGTGATCGGGGGAAGGCTCAGCATCGAAGAAACATCTTAACGCACAAAAGAATCGCCAACAGCGCCCACATAAAGTTGGATGCGATGAAGAAGGAAACAGAAGCGAAATCGCTTATAGTAGAACTTCCGGCCACGGGTGTTCTCGTTCGCAAGCCAGCTCGATCGACAGTCCCAGAGGTGACGCGCCATGTTCCTCCTTTTACTGTTTGCTACTTTCGCCGTGGCCCTCGGTGTGTCGCTTGCGGTGATGTGGTTGTTCACGAAACCCATCGACAGCGTGTTGCAGCGCATCATCGCGGATGAAATCAGCGCGGCCTGGTCGAAATACATGAAATTCGCGATTCTCGTTGTCGGCGTTTCCAGCGGCGTGCCGGTCCACG
>Ga0307472_100000840_pt1 | contig 11458 bp, 12 predicted proteins | sample atmos_gasesAM5C__2_FD_204582 | JGI IMG/M metagenome (GOLD analysis project Ga0307472, IMG submission 204582) | Hardwood forest soil microbial communities from Morgan-Monroe State Forest, Indiana, United States - atmos_gasesAM5C_05 | ecosystem: Environmental > Terrestrial > Soil > Temperate... | reverse complement strand
AGCCGCAGTAATACAGAATCACTCTATCAAACACTGCGGGACGAGCAGTTCGTGGTCGCGCTGCGTGAGGGTAAGATCCGAGTCGCACCACATCTGCTCAATTCGACCCAAGATATCGATCGACTTCTTGTTTCTTTGGCGAAGGCGCCGAAGGGAGTAACACATGTCGACCATTGACGAGCGATTGAGCGCTCTTGACATTGCTCTACCCGACGTAATGCCCGCAGTGGTGGATGGATATGTGCCGGCGTTTGCGCCGTTCGTTCGGATCGGTGACCAAATTCAACTGTCCGGACGTCTTGGCAAGAAGGATGGTAAGCCCCTTTGTGGGAAGGTGGGCGAGGAGATTAGTTTGGAAGAAGGCAAGGTCGCCGCACGCGGGGTGGCTATTGAGTTGCTAGCTGCGCTTAAAGCCGCCGTGGGCGATCTTGATAACGTTCGACGAGTCGTAAAGCTTTTTGTCATGGTCAATGGTGCGCCGAACTTCACAGAACCACACCGCGTTGCGGACGGGGCATCCGAGCTACTTGTCCAAGTGTTTGGCGAGCGGGGCATCCACGCCCGCAGTGCTGTCAGTGTGGCGCAGCTGCCATTCGGCGCGTGCGTCGAAATTGACATGATCGCGGAACTTAGGGCAACACAGGTTGGTGGAAGTATATAGCCCCCTGTTAGGGGGACCCCAACGAGTTACGCAGAGAGTCTCCACGGCATTGCCATCCGGGGAAACCCAATGGGCGACTGTGCGCGAACTGCGCGATCGCCCGAGTTTGACGTCTTTCTATCTAGCCTCGACGTCCCTCCAACGGCAGCAGCGCGTTTCGGTGCATAGGCGTCGCTATCACATGTGTCGGAGATCTTTCTGGAACCAGTGGTGCGCATACGGTTCATTATTGAAGGGCTCCACCTCGACGAACCCAGCTCTCTCGTAGAGATGCTTTGCTTCGAAGAGCGATCGGTTAGTCTCCAGTCGCAGGGTCGCCATGCCCCGTGACGCAGCCTCCGCCGATAGTCGTTCCAGCAAACGCCGCCCCAATCCAAGGCCGCGCACGTCAGAAGCCACCCACATCCGCTTTATCTCTGCAATCTGTGTGTCAATGTGAAGCTTGAGCGCCCCGCATCCCACCGCTGATCCCAGTAGGTTTGCGACCAGTAGCAGCCCATTCGGCAACGTCATCTCCTCATCGCTTGCGGAGATGCTCTGCGTAGGATCGAAACCCGTATCGAACCGGTTGCCAAGCTCCTCGAAGTACGACCGCAGGCAATATCGGGCGTCGATGTCACGCGGGTCGATGACCTCAATCCGCACTTGCGACGCGAGGATGAGCCCTTCAACGTCGGCCATCGCGGTAACCAGACGGTCTCGCTGCCGCTCGGTCAGCGGGGTCAAGATCGATGCCGCGAGTTCATTGGATGAGCTGTCTAATGCCACCCGCTCTGCAAGACCCTTCCGGGTCAGTCGCACTTTTCGTACGCGACCATCGCAGTCATCGGGATCGGTGGTCACTAGCCTATCCGCCTCTAGCCGGCGCAGCTGCCGCCTGAAGTATCCCGAGTCCAAGCCAAGGCGGGCGCGCAGCAGCCTCATCTCGGACCCATCTGGCTCAATTTCCCACAGCAGTCGCGACAAACCCAGCGAGCGTCCGCGAGAGAGATAGGCATCGTCCAGCGCGCCGATTCCCTGAGTAACGGCGCGGTTGAAGCGCCGAACCAAATCAATCTGATCTTGCTTCATTCTCGGACTATAGCCAGAGGACGGTCTTTTTGAAAAGACGCCCCGGTTACGGGTTATCCGCTGTAAACAGTGTTATGGCGCGGCAACAACTAATGACCATGGAACGACAGGCCTCCGATTTGCAGACCGTGGATTACGCTGCGAGTCGGGAACGACCATGGGGCAGACGGACGCTCATGCCCGACGTCATGCTGGCCGCGTTTGCGCCTGCCTGCCAAGTGATTGACGCGCGACCATGCGTGCGAGTCCCCGGCTCGATCCTCCCGACTGTCAAGAACCGAGGACAAAATGTTTTTAAGGCCGTTCAGTTGCAACAAGCGATGTCCGGGGGACTACTTGGGCGGTCGCGCCGCCCGCCGATTCGCGGACACGCCTCTTCGGTGCTTCGTCACGGTTTTCGGGGTGTCGGTTGCCTCGAACAATTGCCGAAGCCCGTGTGCCAATAGTTCGACGGCCTTCCCCAAGGCGCCGAGTTGCGCAACCCGGACTATCGCGACGGATCGGTGCAGGTCAAACGAAGGGGGATGCAATACTTTCACAGGATCGATAGAACGGTTCCTGGCAATAAAGCGAGCGGGCAGCAGCCCGACACCATAACCTGACTGCACGAACGCCAGCTGCATATGCATGTTGTGGATTTCAGCCGCAATCATTGGGGTGAAGCCGGCACGCTCCATCCTATCGATAAGGCTCGCCCGAAGAATGCACCCGGGCGGATTGAGCACCCAGGGTGCTCGGCCCAAACTTTTCCAATCACCGTCAAGCTTGCCGGCGGCACCTTGAACGATCTCCATCCGATCGCGAGCGATGATATTCGTCAGAAGAGGTGCAGGCGCGGTTCTACCTTCGGGCAACAGCACGGCAGCAACGTCGAGTTCACCCGCGAGCAGCCGGTTAATTAATTCACCGGTCAGTGCGCTCGACAGCCGCAGTCGGATCTTGGGGTATTTCTCAGTCAGCGCTTGAATAGCTTCGATAAGCGACCCCTCGGCCAGGGCATGCGAGAGCCCGATGCGCAAGAGGCCATGAGGTTCGGCGTCGCTCGAAGTAAGAGATTTCAGCGCCTCGGTTCGCTGCAGAAGATCTCGCGCTTGTTCGAGCACCCTGGAGCCCAGCGAGTTCAGACGCGGCGGCTTTACTGAGCGGTCGAGCAACTCGGCACCCAATGCAGCCTCGAGCCTTTGCACTTGCCGGGTAATCGCAGAGGGCGTCCGGAATAGACGATCGGCTGCACCGGCGATGGATCCGGCATGGGCGAACTCTACGAGGGCGCGTAAGTCTTCGAGCATGGGAGCCTCCCTAAGCACTCTTAAGAGCTCCTGTAAACGATACCAACATCTTGCTGAAACGGCACCATCATTGTGAGAATAATGAACTTGTGGAATTGTCGGCTCTCCGTTACAAGATACGCGATACACGCATGGCGTCCGTCGGAACGCTAGAACGGCCGCGGCCGAAAGCAAAAACAAGCCTTTCGGCAAAGCAAAGCGAAGCAGTATGAACAGATCAGTGCGCAGAGTGATGATGGCCGTCGCCGGCTTGGCGGTGCTCGGGATGACCGCAACGCTGGCCGGCGCACAAACCGTTGAAGTGAAGGAAAAGCCGCCGCTGTACAGGTACGTGTCGTACTGGACGTTTCCGCGGGCCCACTGGGCTGACGTCGACAAGGACAACGCCACGGGTAACCAGAAGATCCTCGCACCTGCTCTCGCCGACGGCACCCTCGTCGGCTACGGCGACGATGAGAATCAGGTGCACTCCGCTGAAGGCTTCACCCACGACAACTGGTGGCAGGCCAACTCAATGGCGGGCGTGATGAAAGTGCTCGAGGCCTTCCACAAGGGCGGCGGCTCGAGCTCGCCGCTGCTCGTCAGCTCGACCAAGCACTGGGATCAGATATACATCAGTGGCTTCTACAATTGGAAAGCCGGGTCCTGGAAGGGCGCCTACGGGTACGCGGGTACCTACAAGCTCAAGCCCGATGCGCCCGACGCCGACGATGCCGTGCGGACGCTCAGCAGCTTTTACGTGCCGGTGTTCGAGAAGATGCTCGCCGACGGCACAATCGTCGAGTACGAGATCGACCGGGAGATGATCCACACCACCGATTCGCGGGCTCAGTTACATTTTAGCTTCGTGATGCCGAGCGCCGAGGGTCTGGACAAGTTCCGCGCGGCCCTTGGCGCTGCCCTCGATGAGAACTCGCTGATCGGGCCGGCGTTTGGCTCGATGATGGTCAACTTCACGCCGCAAGCAGATTTTGTACAGGTCAACGCAACCTACAAGTAGCCCGCACGGCAAGCGGCGGCGTCGGGGGCATTGCCCGCTATTTGGGAGGGAGAAAAAATGCTGCGGACACTATTTTCAGCGACGATTCTGGCCGGCGCGCTCGCCGGAAGTGCGATGGCGCCGGATGCCGGCTGTGCGTTGCCATCGGAACCCAAGGGCATTCCCGCCGCGCTCGATGCGGCAATCACCGGTCCCGCGGACAAGGATCGAGCCTGCATGAAGGCCCTGTTAATACCCGAAGCGCGCATGATGTTCGTTTCACTTGGCGCGGACGGAGCGCCAACCTATACGCTCCAGACCTTGGACGACTGGATCGCCCGCGTCAAAGCCCGTGGCCATGCCATGCTGGAAGAAAAGCAGCTGAGATTTCACATTCAGCGCTACGGCAACATCGCGCACCTATGGAGCAGCTACGCGCTGCACAGCGACGGCAAGCAAGTCGCGCGCGGCATCAACAGCATTCAAGCGATCAAAGAAGCCGGCGGCTGGCGAGTGACGGGCATCATGGTGCAGGCCGAATCGGCCACTGCGCCGCTGCCCAAGGAATATCTGCCGTAAGGGAGGCAAGCCCAAGAGCAGCGGCTGCGCGCGCGATTTGCCGGGAGCTGCTCTGCTTTAGCATCGAATAGCGTACAGCAGGGAGCAAATATGAATCCATCGGCCGGTTACCGCTGGTTAAATTTAGCACTATCGCTGATAGCGTACTTCGCTGCCTTCCCTGCTCATGCTGTGGCGAGCGACCGACGCGTGAGGTGTGCGGCTCCTCATCAAAGCATCGTGCGCGCTGCGTCGGCTGCGATTTCCGGTAACGAGTTGTTCCGTGTGGTGGCTTCGGGAAAGGTGCGCATTAACGTCAATCAGCGTTTTGCGCTCAAGGATGCTGCAGACGCCCACAAGGCTTTGGAAGCGCGCGCCACCTCGGGCGCTACCATCCTGACCATCTAACCCAGTATTCACCGTAGTTTGCCATGAGCAAGACCACAATTACGTCGTCCGAACTCGCGCCGCCGGTCGGCCCGTTTTCCCAGGCGATCGAAGTCGGTGGTTTCATCTATTTCAGCGGACAGGTCGGCCAAGACCCGGCCACTGGCAAGGTGGTCGAGGGGGGTATTGTGGCCGAGACAGAGCGCGTCTTCCAGAATCTCTCGGCGGTTCTCAAGGCGGCCGGCAGGAGTTTCGATGATGTCGTGCGCGCCGGTGTGTTTCTCACGAGCATGAGCGACTACGTGGCGCTGAATGGCGTTTACGCCAAGCATTTCAGACAGCCCTTCCCCGCACGCACGACGATCGCGGTGGCCGCGCTGCCGCTTGGGGCCTGCGTTGAGATCGACCTCATCGTCAAGGCTTGAGGCGACGCACGGAGGTTGATCTCATGAAGTGCCCATTTCACATCGTCGACGTGTTCAGTTCGACACCGTTCGGCGGTAATCAACTCGCGGTTCTGCCGGATGCCAGCGGCATTTCTACCGAGGGCATGCAGAAGATTGCTCGTGAATTCAATTTCGGCGAAACGACGTTCGTCCTGCCGAAGAACGATTCCGCGAACACCTATCGCGTCCGCATCTTCACGCCCCGGGCAGAGCTCGACTTTGCGGGGCATCCCACGGTCGGCACCGCCTGTGCGCTGGTGATGAAGCAGCGTGTCCAGACTGCTGATCCGATCCGGCTGATTTTGGAGGAGAACATCGGCCCCGTGATCGTCGATGTCGTTCAGCGAAACGGGGGGTTCCACGGCACGCTGACGTTGTCCGGGAAGATCGAGACACCGGCCGGCGCACCTTCTCTGGCTGATCTCGCCGCCGTCCTATCCGTCGAGCCCGCTGAGGTGAGCCAAGTCTTTTTCGCGGGTGTCGGTCTTCCTTTTTGTTTTGCGCAACTGAACTCGAACGAGGTCGTCGATCGGGCCGCGATCAATCGGGCGGCCTGGGCGGCAACGCTCTCACGCACGTGGTCTGCGCACGTCTTCTTCTTCGCAGGAAATCTTCGGGATGGTGGCAAGCTCTATGCTCGCATGTGCGCACCCGCTCTAGGCGTCGAAGAAGATCCCGCGACGGGAAGCGCCTGTGCCGCCCTCGTCGGTGCCATGGCATCCAAGCCCGAGTTTGGCGGGACGACCTATCGCCTTTCGATCGAGCAAGGTGTCTCGATGGGACGCCGCAGCGAGATAGAAGCGGAGGCGCGTAAGAGCGGAGCCGTCGTGACCTCTGTCAGCGTTAGTGGTGCCACGGCCTACATCGCCAGCGGCGAAATCTGCGTGCCGCCGTCCGCGCTGGTGTCTTAGACCGTCAAGTGTGCCCCCATCCGCGTAAACGGCAGGTATCGGAAACTTGAGAGTTCACCAAATGCTTGTGTCATCAGGAGATTGGAACCATGAGAATAATTAGCGTCATCAATACGAGTTCCACTCACCGCATGAAGGAGCGGAGTCTTCAGAGAACCCCTATGCAAATCATGGCGGTCGCCTTCGCGGCCTCCGCTCTTGCCTTTGGGGTTATCGCCTTTGCTGCGGGGGGACCCTCGCCCGATGTATCGACGGCACTTGCCGCGGCAGTCGCCGACTCCTCGCGCCCGGACTCTGACACCACACGGGATGCCGACCGAAAACCGGAACAAACTCTAGCCTTCAGCGGCATCAAACCGGGGGATAAGGTCGCCGACTATGTCGCCGACTCAGGCTATTTCACGCGTCTCTTCTCCAGCGTCGTCGGCTCCAAGGGTCACGTTTATGCGGTGGAGCCCACCGCCTTCTTCAAGTTCGAGCATTTCGTTAAGGCAGTCGCGGAGCTGCAGGGCTATGCCGTCACCCATCCAAACGTAACGGTTACGACTGCCGCGGCGCTCGAAGGACTGAAGTTCCCCGAGAAGCTCGACCTGTTCTGGATTTCCCGAAACTATCACGACCTCCATGACAAGTTCATGGGGCCGGTTGACACCTCCGCGTTTAACAAGGCGGTATACGAAGCGCTGAAGCCCGGTGGGTTTTACGTAGTTCTCGATCACTCCGCCGCTCCGGGCGCTGCCGCCGATGTAACCGAGACTCTGCATCGTATCGAACCCTCGACGGTGCGCCGAGAGGTCGAAGCGGTTGGGTTCAAGTTCGACGCCGAGAGTTCGATTCTCGCCAATCCGGCGGACCCCCGTACGGCCAAAGTATTCGACCAGACGATTCGCGGACACACGGAGCAGTTCATCCTAAAGTTCCGTAAGCCTAAGCAATGAGGACGGCTGCCTCCGGGTCACAAACGCGTTCGGCATGTGAAGATCCGCAGGGTTGCGGCACGACGATGATGACGGGGAGCGAACGGCGCGCGCAAATCATCGAGCAAGGGCATCTCCTTAGGCGTTATTCGGCCAAATAACAGAATCGTGATCCGAGGGTACTATCATCGTGATAATAATGAATTTGCGTAATTGTCGAGTTCGCATAAAACTGTAGGAAGCACTTGGGACAGGTCAGGTTAATGCGGCTGTCAGCCGAGTGGAGATTTATCGCAAGAGGTTGAAGAGAAGATGGTTAAGACCATTATCTTATCCGTGGGTCTCGCAGCTTCCTCACTTACGCTTGATGCACGGGCTCAAGACGTGCGCCAGTATGCTGACGGCCCGGTCACTGAGGTGGACTACATAGGCGTTGAGTACGGGCATTTTGAAGAGTACATCGATTGGCTAAATTCGACATGGAAGCCGACCATGGAAGCCATGAAGAAAGCTGGGCTAATCATCGATTACAAGGTCTTCAGGCTCACTCCAAAATCACCGGATCAGCCCAACATATATCTTTGGATCACTTTCAAAAACGCGGCTGCGGCTTTGGATAAAGGCGTCGAGCTAGAAGACGTGGCCAAGAAAGTAATCGGTAGCACCGGGGTTCAGAACAAAGCCAGAGTGGGGCGGAATGAATACAGAAAGGTTCTGGGCACTGAATTGATTCGTGAGCTCATTTTGAAATGAAATTTTACGTGCTCACCGGCGGCGCTTGAAGCCGCGCAGCAGGCGTCTCCCGGAGAGTCACGGGATGTCGCGCTCGCGTTCGCACGGCAGATCGGCAGTGACCGAAGCGCGGGCGATGCGGCACTCGCGGCGCTTATCGAGAAGTATGCGAACGGTTGGGCTTTTGAGATCGCAGAAGTCTACGCGTTGCGTGGCGATGCCACGGCGACCTTCGAGTGGCTCGATCGGGCCTGGAGCACTCGCGATGCGGGTATCGCGGGCCTCCTCTACGACCCCTTCATCCTGCGCTACAAGGACGATCCGCGCTTTGCAGCTTTGCCGCAAGGTCGGGCTGCCCGTGCCGGGAGAGACGAGGCAGCGGACGTGATCTCTATGCGCGTCGGGCAGGAGCCGCCCGTGCAGGCGATCCAGCGGGGTACGGAGGTTTCCCCTATCGCTGCCGGCTGGGCGTCCGCTTTGGGCAGGTTGAAGGACACACCGCAATGACCGCTTTGGCCGACTCCGGACGGATGCCTGTTTCCACATTGGTACCCAAACCAGGATCACCGAGCGTCACCTAGGAGGCCCTACCGAAGGTCATTTTCGCGTAACAGGTTGTTTTAGGTGCTCCTAGGTGTTCCTGGGTGCAAGAATCGGCGGACTGAAAATCCGCGTGTCGGCAGTTCGATTCTGTCCCTAGCCACCACTTTCTGTTTGTCAATCATCCCTGGCGTCCAGAGGTTGCGATGAGTTTGAATCTGGCAGATCGGTTCGAGCGTTATCCGCTGGCATACCTGCCGTCTCCGCTGCATCCCCTCAAGCGCCTGTCGAGGGAGCTCGGGATCGAGGTCTGGGCGAAGCGCGACGATGTCTCGTCGGGACTCGCGTTCGGCGGCAACAAGGTCCGCAAGCTCGAGTGGCTGCTCCCCGATGCGATCAAGCAGGGGTGCGACACGCTGGTATCGATCGGCGGCGTGCAGTCCAATCATACGCGGCAGGTGGCTGCTGTGGCGGCGGTGAGCGGACTGCGCTGCCGGTTGGTGCAGGAGCACTGGGCCGAGTGGGAGGACCCGGTGTATGACAAAGTTGGGAACATTCTGTTGTCGCGCCTAATGGGAGCGCAGACCCTGCTCGAGGGTGAGGGCTATTCCACTTCGGTCAAGGAGACGTGGCAACGCGCGCTCGAGGAGGTTCGCCGCGAGGGAGGCAAGCCCTACCCCATTCCTGCCGGCGCGTCCGATCACCCACTCGGGGGGCTTGGCTACGCGAACTTTGCGAATGAAGTCGCCCTGCAGGAAGCCGAGCTCGGAGTGTTCTTCGACACAGTCATCACGGCGACCTGCACCGGGTCGACACAGGCAGGTATGATCGTGGGCTTCCGTGCCCAGGAGCGAGTGCGGCGTCTGATCGGGATCGATACGGCGGGCGATGCCGGGATGACCCGCCGTGCCGTGACGAAAATTGCGCGTGCCACAGCTGAGTTGGTGGGTCTTAGGAGCGAGATCCGCGATCAGGATGTGATCGTCGAGCCTCGCTGGGCGGGGCCCACCTATGGCATCCCCGATCAGGAGACGATTGAGGCGATTCGTGCCGCCGCGTGCCTGGAAGGAATGATCACGGATCCCGTGTATGAGGGGAAGTCGATGGCCGGGCTGATCGCGCTGGCGCGCAGTGGAGAAATTCCGCGTGGCAGCCGCGTCCTCTACGTGCACCTGGGTGGCGCTCCGGCCCTCAACGCGTACTACCGGGCGTTTTCCTGACGACGAACCGACCGTGTTTGTTCATTGGACAGACTGGATGCAACTCGTCCATGTACGGACGCCCGGTGGCGTGACAGCGGACACTTGCCGTACCCCTTCTAACAGTACAACCTGCCCGGGGCAGGTGTCAGTAAAAAGGCGCGCGGGCGATGTTTTGTACCTATAAAAAGGGGCGTAGCGCTGCGTACGAGGTGCGCCTATGACGCTCGGTTTGCGCTGCGGGGCACGCGTCGCAGCTGCGGTCAGCGTCACTCTGATCGCCTGGAGTACGGGGCACGGCGCCGCGCCAGCCCCAGCGCCCGCGGTCGCCGCGCCTGATCGCTACGGTGCCGACACGGGAGCCGAGATCCTAGGCGCGGGTGGTAATGCGGCCGACGCCGCGGTCGCGATCGCCTTCACCCTCGCGGTCACCTACCCCGAGGCCGGGAACCTCGGCGGCGGCGGATTCGCGACGGTCGTCTTCGACGGTAAGGCGGACTTTCTCGACTACCGCGAGCGCGCGCCCACGAGCGCAAGCTCCGGTATGTACCTGGATGGCATGGGGAAAGTCATCCCCGACGCGAGTACCGTCGGGGCCGGCGCTGCGGGTGTGCCGGGCACCGTGGCCGGCCTATGGGAGCTGCATCGCCGCTTCGCCAGACTCACCTGGCAGGCCGACCTCGCCCCTGCCATCCGCTACGCGGAGCAGGGCGTTCCCGTCGGTCGCACGCTCGTCGAGGAGCGCAACAGGCGCGCGGCGGAGCTCCGCGGTCGTACCAACTTCCTTACCTACTTCGGCGCGCTTGCGGACGGTGACACCTTCCGTCAGCCCGAGCTCGCCGCGACGCTCAAGCGCATCGCCGCGGAGGGTCCGCGCGGCTTCTATGCGGGACGCACCGCCGAGCTCCTCGTCGCCGAAATGGCGCGCAGCCACGGCCACATCGCGGCTCGTGACCTCGAGGCCTATCGCGCCGTATGGCGCAAGCCGCTCGAAGGTGAGTGGGCAGGCTACCACGTCATCACCGCACCGCTGCCGAGCTCGGGCGGTATCGTGCTACTCTCGATGCTCGCGATGAAGGCTGACCTCGCCCCGGCGTTCGCGGGGGTGCCGCTCAACTCCGCGCAGTACGTGCACCTCGTGGCCGAGATCGAGAAGCGCGTGTTCGCCGACCGCGCCAGCTATCTCGGCGATCCGGATTTCACCGACGTCCCGGTCACCCAGCTGCTCGAGCCGTCCTACCTCGCACGGCGCGCCGCAGAGGTCAACACCGAGCGCCCGACGCCCACCGCGGACGTGAAGCCGGGGCTCGTCCAGCACCACGACACGACGCACTTCTCGGTCATCGACCGCTTCGGCAACGCTGTGTCGAATACGTATACGCTGAACGACGACTTCGGCTCCGGGCAGGTCGTGACAGGCGCCGGGTTCCTGCTCAACAACGAGATGGACGACTTCTCGGTCAAGCCCGGTGTGCCGAACATTTTCGGGGTCGTCGGCGGCGACGCGAACGCGATCGCGCCGGGCAAGCGGCCCCTCTCCACCATGACGCCAACGTTACTCACCGAAGACGGCCGGGCCGCGGTCGTCATCGGCACCGAGGGCGGGCCCAGCATCGCGACACAGATCTTCCAGGTGCTCACCGCCTGGCACGACTTCCACATGGCGCTCGCGTCAGCGGTCGCGGCACCCCGCGTCCACCACCAGTTGCTGCCCGCCGACACGCTCATGGAAGAGCCTTACGCGATGCTCGAGCCGACGGTGCGCACG
>Ga0307472_100000839_pt1 | contig 11458 bp, 10 predicted proteins | sample atmos_gasesAM5C__2_FD_204582 | JGI IMG/M metagenome (GOLD analysis project Ga0307472, IMG submission 204582) | Hardwood forest soil microbial communities from Morgan-Monroe State Forest, Indiana, United States - atmos_gasesAM5C_05 | ecosystem: Environmental > Terrestrial > Soil > Temperate... | reverse complement strand
CCCCCTGACTGGGCGGCTTTCCCGCCATGGACTCCGTCGCACAACGTTCGCGGTCCTCGTGCAGCGGCACGATCGGCAGCACCAGCAGCAGTTCCTCCGTGAGGAGCTCTCCGATGCTGATGCGGCCCCCGGGGGCCAGCACCGGCTCGCGCTCGAGGGGCACGCGGGCGGTCTGCAACTCCGAGCCAATCAGCGCGATGTGGCTCTCGGCCTCGAGCGGTCGCTCCAACGGCTGCAGACACCGTTGGCACTGCAGAGTGACCGTGCCGCTGAACCGCAGATCAGCGACCGGCATGCCCTCCTCGCGCCCGAAATGCGCCCGGCCCTGCACGCTGCCCGCCACCCCGGCACGCAACGAGCGCAATCCGGCAAGATCAGCGAGCGGTACTGCGAAGGCGATGTCGGCACCGCCGTCGGCCAGCCGGTCGACCTCGAGCGGTTGCAACCAGGGCGTCAACTAGCACTCCGGGAAATTGCGTCTGCCCTGCACAGTCGACACACACCTCTTCGCGAGAGGCGCCATTTCCCGGGGGCCTCGCATGGGGCGCGTATAATAGGTATCGACCTCGCCCAAGTCAAAGCCGGATCTTGGCTAAATCATTGTTTCCTGAAGGCGATTCTCATCGCCAAGAGAGCTCGGTGGCAGCCCTGATCCTCGCCTCCACCTCCGTATACCGGCGGGAGCTGCTGGCGCGATTCGGGCTGCCGTTCGAGACGCTTGCACCGGGGGTGAGCGAGGCGCACGTCGCCCAGGAATCCCCCGCCGACCGGGCGCTGCGGCTTGCCCTGGAGAAGGCGCGGGCAGTGGCGCGGGCACACCCGCAGGCGGTGGTCATCGGAGCCGATCAGGTCGCGGCGTGCGGCGATCAGCTTCTCGACAAGCCCGGCGATGGAGCGCGCAGCCGTCAGCAGCTCGAAGCGCTCAGCGGCCGAACGGCGCTCTTCTACACGGCCTGCGCGGTGCTCGGCGGCAGCCGCGCGGTGCACCTGGCGCACGTCGATACGACCAGCGTCCTCTTTCGCGAGCTGAGCGCCGGGGAGATCGAGCGTTACGTGGCGCGCGAGCAGCCTTACGACTGTGCCGGAGGCTTTCGGGCGGAATCGCTCGGCATCACGCTTTTCGATTGCATCGAGAGTCGCGATCCGACCGCACTCATCGGCCTGCCGCTGATTTGGCTCGCCGCGGCGCTGCGCGAGGCGGGCTTCCCGCTCCCCTGAGACTTCCGCGCCGAGCTCTGCCAGGAGGCGCGCCGAGCGCATCGATCAGTGCCGAAAGCTCCATGGGCAGCGGGGTGTTGATGCTGAAGTCCCCGCCGCGCGGCCAGGAGAAACTCAGGCTGTGGGCATGCAGGAACGTGCGCTTCAGACCCACGCCGCGGAGCATCTCGTTGAATTCTTTATCGCCATACTTCTCGTCGCCCGCCACCGGGTGACCGGCGTGTGCGGCGTGCACGCGGATCTGGTGCGTCCGCCCGGTGTGGAGCGTCACCTCCATGAGCGATGCGGTTCTGCCGAAGAATTCCACCGGCCGGAAGTCGCTCACCGAAGGCTTACCCGAGGCTCCGGGACGCACGGTGCGCTCGCCGCCGACACGGGTGTCGGTCCGCAGCGGCACATCGATTCGCTTGGCACCGAGGTTCCACTTGCCCTTCACCAGCACCAGGTAACGCTTCTCGAAGGCGTTGGCGCGCATGAGCGCGTGCAGCTCCCGCAGCGCGGCTTTGCGGCGGGCGATCAGCAGGCAGCCGCTGGTCTCGCGATCGAGCCGGTGCACGAGCTCGAGCGTCTCGGTGGGCCGTGACGCGCGCAATGCCTCGATGACGCCGAAGCTCACGCCGCTCCCCCCATGCGCCGCGACGCCCGCGGGCTTGTCCAGCACGAGGAGGTTCTCGTCCTCGTGCACGATGGCGTGCTCGAGGCGCGCGATGAGCTCGCTCGGCGGCGGGCGCGAGCCGCACGGGCGGGATACGAACGCGATCGTAAAGCTGCAGGCGCTGCTCCGGTCCTGCGCGGTGTCCATTCACGCGCACCTCGCCCTTGCGTATGACCCGGTAGACCCGGCTGCGCGGAAGCCCGCCGAGCCGCCGCTGGACGTAGTTGTCGAGGCGCTGCCCGGCCTCCTCCTCGCCAATCTCGAAATGCTGCACGCCCGAGCGGATTTCGCCGGCGTTCCGAGGCGGTGGCGGGGTTTTGGTGTAAGGCATTGTTTCTACAATAGTCTGTCAAGTATACTGTGGCGGTCGTCCGCCGAGCGGACGCGCCAATCGGCGATGGCAGTGCCGTCGCCCGTTTAGTTGGTCTCTGGAATCGAGGCCATCGCTTGGGCCGCCAAGAACGCGTCAGCTGCGTCGAATATCGAGCTTTTCGGACTTCCGCAGCAGACGCCGTTGGTTGAGTTCACCGAAGGTTACCTTTACGACCGCCCTATTGGGCCGCGGTCATCAACGTGAATAACGAGACTCTCTCTCATTCGCCGGGTTTAGGAAATCTTCGCTGCCGCGGGCATGAGTACCCGCGGCCTCCCACGGTGTGCTTGCCGGCCCTTTACTGCACAGTAGGGGCACATGAAGAGAATGCTAGTGAATGCAACTCAGGAAGAGGAGTTGCGCGTCGCTCTGGTTGATGGACAAAAGTTATTTGACCTGAGTATCGATTTACCTTCCCGCGAACAGAAGAAAGCCAACGTCTACAAGGCGCGTATCTCGCGCATCGAACCCTCCCTCGAGGCGTGCTTCGTCGATTACGGCGCCCAGCGCCACGGCTTCCTCCCCCTGAAGGAGGTCTCCAAGGAGTATTTTCGCCAGCCTCCCCAGGGCGGGCGGATGAACATCCGTGAGCTGCTCTCGGAGGGACAGGAAGTCATCGTGCAGGTCGAGAAGGAGGAGCGTGGCAACAAGGGCGCCGCGCTCACGACCTTCATCAGTCTCGCCGGACGCTTCCTCGTGCTCATGCCGAACAATCCGCGAGCCGGAGGGGTATCGCGCCGTATCGAGGGCGAGGAGCGCGACCAGATGCGCGAGGTCATGGGCCAGCTGAAGATTCCCGATGGCATGGGCGCCATCGTGCGCACGGCCGGTGTCGGCCGCTCGGCGCCCGAGCTGCAGTGGGACCTCGACAACCTCAAAGTCCAGTGGGAGCAGATCGAAGACGCCGCCAAGGAGCGCACGGCACCGTTTCTGGTGTTTCGTGAGAGCGACGCCGTCACGCGCGCCATGCGCGACTACCTTTCCGATGACATCGGCGAGGTGCTGGTCGACAGCCCCGCGGCGTTCCAGAAGGCCCAGGAGTACATGCAGCGCTTCATGCCGGCCGACGCGCAGCGGCGCCTGAAGCTCTACACGGACGACATCCCGCTTTTCACCCGTTTCCAGATCGAAAGCCAGATCGAGTCTGCGTACGCCCACAAGGTACAGCTGCCTTCCGGCGGCAGCATCGTGATCGATTACACCGAGGCGCTGGTGTCGATCGATATCAATTCCGCGCGCGCCACGCGCGGCAGCGACATCGAGACCACGGCAACGAACACCAATCTGGAGGCGGCCGATGAGATCGCGCGGCAGCTGCGCATCCGCGACATCGGCGGCCTGATCGTCATCGACTTCATCGATATGGAGTCGAGCAAGAACCAACGGGACGTCGAGGACCGCCTGCGCGATGCAGTCAAGATGGACCGGGCGCGCATCCAGATCGGACGGCTGTCGCGCTTCGGGCTGCTGGAGATGTCGCGGCAGCGCCTGCGGCCCTCACTCGGAGAGTCGAGTCACATCGTCTGTCCGCGTTGTGTGGGCATCGGCAGCATCCGCAGCGTCGAGTCGATGACGCTCGCCGTGCTGCGCCTGATCGGCGAGGAGCTGCGCAAGGATCGCACCGCGCGCGTGATCGCGCAGGTACCGGTGTCCGTGGCCACCTACCTCATCAATGAAAAGCGTGAATGGCTCCGCACGCTCGAGGACAAGAGCGAGGCGGAGCTCATCATCGTGCCGAACGAGAACATCCAGACTCCCGAGTACTCCATCAAGCGCGTACGCGATGACGAGCTGGAGCTGCCCGAGCAGCGTCAGGCGACTTACCTGATGCCGACGGCGCCGGCAGTCGCGGAACCCGGCACGCAGGACCGCAAGCCTCCGCAGGAGCCTGCCGCCGTCGCTCCGCTCATGCCCTCCACCTCCGCCCCGGTCGCCCTGCAGCCGGCGCCGACGCCAGCGACAGCGGCGGCGATGGCTCAGGGAGGTTTCTGGGCACGCTTCAAGAGAATGCTGGCGGGCGAGCCGACGGCGGCACAGCGGCCCGGGGCCGCCCCGGAAGTGAGTGCTGCACCCGTGCGCGCTCCGCGGCGCGATGAAGGGCAGCGGCGCGAAGGCCGGCGCGAGCATTCCCGTCACGGGCGCTACGCCGACGGCACGCGTCGCGAGCGCGAGGGCCGCCGCGAGGGACGCGGCGACCGGGACCGTGGTCGCGATCATGGCGATCGGGATCGCAACCGCGACCGCGACCGCGGTCGACGGCACGAGCCGCTCACCGAGCGCAGTGGCGAGCGCGTCGCCGATCGCAGCAGCGAGCGTAACGCCGATCGCAACAACGGCGAGCGCGGTGCCTCGTCCGAGGCACCCCGCCAGGATTCCACTGGCGCCGTGCAAGCCCCGCCCCCTCCGCAGGAAGGGCGTGCGGAACGACCCGAAGGCCGTGGCCGCGGTCGCCGCGGACGGCGTCGCGGCCGCCGCGGTGGCGGCGGTGCACGCGAGGGCGCCGGATCATCGGTCCCGGCGGAAATGAGTGCAGGAGAGCCCTCTGCGCCGGCTGCGTCAGGCGCTTCAGGCAACGGCCAGCACGACAGTCCGAACCCGCCGGCCGAGGGTGAAGTGCACGAGCCCGCGCGCGAATCTCGCCCCGAGACCCCGGAGCCCGCCGCACGCGAGTACCATGCCGAACCGCGCGAGTCGAGCTCGCCGCACGAGAGCGCACCGCTCGCCCACTTCGAGCCGAGTCCGAAGCCCGAGCCGAGCGCCGCTCCCAACAAACCATACGTTGTGTGGTCATCGGCGCCCCCGCAAAAGGACACCGGCAACCGCGGGCCGGAGGAATGATGGAAGTGGACCGGCGCGAACCCCGCGCGCCGGATCGCTAAGCGGCGCGGGCGCGCTGCCGCAGATAGCTCAGGAGCCCGCGCGCCGCGCTCTCGACGAGGTCGAGGACCTCTTCGAAGCCGTTCGGCCCGCCGTAGTAGGGATCGGGAACTTCCTGCGGCCCTGGATGCGGGGTGAACTCCAGGAAAAGACGCACGCGCTCGCGGGAGTGCTCCGGCGCACGCCGGTGCAGCACCGCGAGATTCTCGCGATCCATCGCGAGGATGAGATCGAACCGCTCGAAATCTGCAGGCTCCACGATGCGTGCGCGCAGTTCCTTGAGCCGATAACCGCGGCGGGCCGCTGCGGCCTGCATGCGCGGGTCGGGAGGCTCGCCGATGTGGTAACCGGCGGTGCCGGCGGAGTCGACCTCGAGTGCGAGCTCGGGCGCTTCGAGCGCGGCAAGCTCTCGCATTACGGCTTCAGCCGTCGGTGAGCGACAGATGTTTCCCAGACAGACGAAAAGGATACGCATGCTCAGTAATTCTATGGCTTTTCCCTGGCGGTCCGCTCGCCAGGCCTATCTCACGCTGTAGCCGCGGCCTTCGAGGCACGCACGCATGGCACGCCTGTAATCCTCGCTCCTGGCGACCGTCTGATCGGGCGCCACGCCGCCACCGGCCTGAGTGGGGTCGAAGCCCGTCTGCGACGCAGCCCACTTGTGACAGTCGTAGCGGTCGTTGGACTGCTGCTCCAGGGATTGACCCTGCTGCGGGTAGACGTAGATGTCCTCACCCTCCGGGTGCCCACCGCCCGCTGCCGGCGGTGGTGCACCGGGATAGGGCGGACCCTGTGGGCCCTGGACGCCGCTGCTCGGGTCGCCCGGCGGCTCGACCACCTCATAGCCCTGCGGCCCGTTGTAAACGTAGTAGGTGTCGTTGGCGTAGTAGTAGGGAACCCCGCCGAACCACACCGTCGTATAGAACGGCGGCAGCACCGGCACGAACACTCCAACCGGGGGTCCTACGACCACGTAGTGCGGGCCGCGCGGGGCGTACCAGATGCCACCGGAATAGTAGAAGTGCTGGCCGCCGTGGGCGACGACGTAGGATCTGCCCGGCACAGCGGCCACTTCCACGCCACGCGTCGTGTAATAGCGGCCGTGACTGTAGCGGTTGTCGTAGTGCGCCGCGTACGGTGCCTCGCGCGGGGCGTGCCCGCCATGGCCGTGCTCGGCCTGCTGCGCCAGCGCGCTGCCGCTCACCAGCATCAACAATGCGCCCGCGGCGGCGCCCAACGCCCCACTCCCGGTTCGTGGTCTCATGGGGTCACTTCACGCTGTAACCGCGTGCATCGAGACACGCGCCGAGCGCTCGCCGGTAATTGGCCGCCTTCTGCTGGATCTGAGCGAGCGCGCGCTGGTCGGTCACGGTGTATGTCTGCGATTGACGGGCGCTCTGCTCCGCTGCGGTGCCGATCGCGCCGCCGACCACCGCGCCAGCGATCGCAGGTCCCGCCCCGCGGTACGGGCCGCCGATGACGGCACCGAGGATGGCGCCGGTCACGACGCCGGCGGCAGTCCCCGATCCCGGCGCGGGCCCGCTCACGACGTGCACCTGGTGCTGCGGCGGCACTCCTGGCGCGCTCGGGTCGAAGCCCGTCTGCTGCGTCGCCCAGATGCTGCAGTCATAGTGATCGCGGTCCTGCTGCTGCGGTGACTGGCCGCGCATCGGATAAGCATAGACATCGGAGTTCACCTGCTGCGGCGGCGGCGCATACACCGTCCCGACCGGCGGTGGCGGCGGCGGTGCCGGCCGTTGCTCGGGAGGCGGCGTCGTAGCGCAGCCGCCCAGCAGCGCGGCATAGCCCGCGAGCGTCATTGCCAACACGGCGCGGCGCACAGTCGTGGGCGCGGGAATCTTCATCGAGACAACTCCAGAATCAGACATCTACTGCTTAGAGAACGCGGTTTGCGACTCCAACGTTGACAACGCAAGTTACGGAACTTACTGCGGTTTTGACGCCGCCGCGGGGCGACAAGTTCCGCCGCCGGCCGGCTCTGACCCGCCTGCGCTCGAGGCCGATGTGAGCAATTGTGACCGCGGAACCTCCCGGGACGCATTAAGTCTAGCCCGCTCGTGAGCCGGATGGAGCGATGAGACCCCTCACATGTTCGAGATCTGCGGGCGTATTCACGTCCGGACCGGGCCTCTCGAGCGCATCCGCGACCACGATCCGCACTCCGTGTTCGAGCGCCCGCAGCTGCTCGAGTTTCTCGAGCTCCTCGAGGCGACCGGGCGGCAGATGCGCCAGGCGCTGCAGCTCCCCGACACGGTACGCGTAAATACCCCGATGGCGCCGCGCACCGGCGAAATCCCGCTGGCTCGCGAGTCCGGCGGGCGCGCCGTCGCGATTCCAGGGAATGGGAGCGCGGCTGAAGTACAGCGCGAACCCCTGCGCGTCGGTCACTACCTTGACGACATTGGAATCGAGTAATTCCTCGTGCGATTCGAGCGGCGTCGCGAGTGTCGCCACCTGCACGTCGGCGTGCGCCGCGAGAAGCTGCGCGACCTGAGCGATCACCGCCGGCGGCATGAGCGGCTCGTCCCCCTGCACGTTTACCACGATTTCCTGCGGCGCCCAGTTCCGCACGCGCGCCACCTCCGCGATGCGGTCGGTTCCGGACGCGTGCGTGCTCGCGGTCATCACGGGCTCTGCGCCGAATGCCCGCGCGGCGGCGCCGATGCGTTCATCGTCGGTGGCGATCAGTACCTCGTGCGCACCGGCGGCACGGGCGCGCTCGTACACCCACTGCAGCATCGGCTTGCCACCGATCGGCAGCAACGCCTTACCGGGAAGCCGCGTGGAGACGTACCGCGCCGGAATCACCACCCGGAACGATAGCCGACCTTGCGGGAGTCGCTGCTGCACCGAGCTCAGCGATCGAGCAGCGGATCGTCGGCCGTGAGCTGACGCGCCTCTTCCTCGAGCATCACGGGTACCGCGTCGCGGATCGGGTAAGCGAGACGGTCCATGCGACAAACCAGCACCTGGGCCTCGCGTCTGAACTGCAGCGGTCCCTTGCACACCGGGCAGGCGAGTATCTCGAGCATTCGTGCATCCACGCTAAGGACCTCCGGCGCGCACGCTGCCGCGCACCTTCGCCAATACACGCGTCAGCAGCTCGTGCGCATCGTGCGGCGCGAGTTGCGCGGTGACGGGCACGTACCACAGCCGCGGGCTGGGGAACGTGCCGCATTTTACGGCATCTTTCTCGGTCATGAGCACGGGGAGCGCGTCGGCGAATGCCACCTCGGCCGCGGTGAGCGGATGGTGATCGGGAAAGGCGTGCTCGATGACTTCGATGCCGTGATTGCGTAATTCGGCGAAGAAGCGCTGCGGGTTGCCGATGCCCGCCACGGCGTGCACGCGCTGCCCCTGAAAGGATGCGAGCGGCCGCCGCACACGCTGATCGATGCTCACCGCCTCGCTGGCCGTGAGCTGCATGGCGAGCACCGCCGAGGGAAGATGCGCAAGGGAGCCGTGAGTCAGGTCGCCGTTCACGACTATGGCGTCGACCTGCAGCAGACGCGTCGTCGGCTCGCGCAGCGGCCCGGCCGGCAGCAGGTGGCCGTTGCCGAAGCCACGCGCGCCATCGATCACTACGATCTCGCAGTCCCGCGCGAGCCGCAGGTGCTGCAGGCCGTCATCGGCGATGATGACATCCACACCCTCGGCGGCGAGTGCGCGCGCGGCGGCGAGCCGATCGGTGCCGATCACGGTCGGGCAGCCGCTGCGGCGCGCCAGCAGCAGCGGCTCATCGCCGACTTCCTGCCAGCGGCAGGCCGCATCGACCCGCCGCGGTCCGCGGCCGTTACGGCTGCCGTAGCCGCGCGCGACGATGCCGACGCGCAGTCCCTGCGAGCCGAGCGCGCGCGCGAGCCACAGGGTGAGCGGCGTCTTGCCGGTCCCGCCGACGGTGAGATTGCCGACCACCACGACCGGCCGCCCGGCGCCCGCGCTGCGCGCCCACCCGCCGGCGTAGGCGCGGCGGCGCAGCGCCACTGCCGCGCTGTAAGCCCAAGCGAGCGGTTGCAGGAGCGAGGCGCGCGCGTGCTCGCGGTACCACAGCTGCGTGAGCTGCCGCTCCATCGCCGCAGCGCTCCTCAGTCGGAGAACTGCAGCCGGTGCAGCTGGGCGTACAGGCCGCCATGTGCCAGCAGCTGCGCGTGCGTGCCACTCTCGGCGACGGCGCCGGCGTCGAGCACCAGGATACGGTCGGCCTGCTCCACCGTGGAGAGGCGATGCGCGATGACGAAGGTCGTGCGGTTGCGCAGCAGCTCTCCGAGTGCCGCCTGGATGTGCCGCTCGGACTCGGTGTCGAGGGCGGAAGTCGCCTCATCGAGGATCAGGATCGGCGCGTCCTTGAGCAGCGCCCGGGCGATGGCGATTCGCTGCCGCTGTCCGCCCGAGAGCAGCATGCCGCGATCGCCGACCCGTGTGTCGAGTCCCCCCGGCTGAGTGCGGATGAACTCGAGGATGTGCGCCGCTTCCGCGGCACGCTCGATGTCGGCATCGGGCACCTCGCGGCCGAGGGCGATGTTGTCGCGGATGGTGTCGTCGAACAGCACCACTTCCTGGCTCACCACCGCGATCTGCTCGCGCAGGTTCCTCAACTCGAACTCGCGTACGTCGCGGCCATCGACGCGCACGCTGCCGCTGGAGACGTCGTAGAACCGCGGCAGGAGGTTGACGAGTGTCGACTTGCCGCTGCCCGAGCGACCGACGATTGCGAGCGTCTCGCCCGGCGCCACCTGCAGCGACACATCGGCGAGCGCCTTCGGCAGCTCGCGCGCGGTATCCGCCACGCGCCCGCCGGCCGGATAGCTGAACCACACGTGCTCGAACTCCACCGCGCCGCGAACGCGGCTCGCCCGAAACGCGCCGCCCTGCGGCTCGGGCGGCTCATCGAGCACCTCGAACAGGCTCTGTCCCGCGGCAATACCCTGCTGCAGCGGTCCGGCGACCCCCACCACGTCGCGCAGCGGCTGCGCGATGCTCACGAGCGCGGTGAGGAAGCCGAGCAGGTCTCCCATGCTCATGCGCTGCTCGATCGCGTCGCGGATGGCAATCGCGAGCACGATGGCCGCGCCGATGGCGGTCACCAGCTGCACCACCGGATTGGATATCCCGCGCGTCAGGATCAGCTTCATGTTGGAGCGCAGGTTGTGCGCGTCCACCGCGTCGAACTGGCGGCCGAAGTGCTCCTGCGCGTTGTATACCTTGATGAGGCGCGGAGCCTCGAGGGTCTGCTGCGCGACGCGGGTGATGTCGCCCATCGAGTCCTGGATGCGCCGGCCGTAGCGGCGGAACTTGTAGTTGATGACCGACACCAGCCAGCCGACCAGCGGACCCAGCACCAGGGCGATCAGCGTCAGCCGCGCATTCAACCACAACAGGAAGCCGAGCGAGCCGATGATGGTGAGCGTGGTGCGCACCACCACGACCACCGAATCGGTGGTGGCCTGCGCGATCTGCTCGCTGTTGTAGGTGAGGCGCGACAGCAGCGCGCTGGAGGAATTGCGGTCGAAGTAGCCGATCGGCAGCTGCAGGATGTGACGCAGCAGCTCGCGGCGCAGCTGACTGATGATCTCGCGGCCGATCTGGCCCATGAAGAACGTCTGCGTGAAGTCGCCGATGCCGCGCAGCACGAAGAGTCCCACCAACGCCAGCGGGATCCATACGATCGTGCGCGGGTCCTGGTGCACGAGGGTGCCGTCGCCAAACTTCTTGGCGAACAGCGCGAAGCTCGTCATGGTGGCGGCGAACAGCGCTCCGCCGAGCATGCCGAGCATGAAGCGGCCGCTGCGGGGGGCGAGATAGCCGAGCAGACGCCGATAAGTCGGGAGCGCACCCGCACCGCCGAGGGGCAGCCTGCTCCCCATCGCGCGCGCCGCTCGGCTCGTGTCGTTCAAGGCTTGCTCGCCGGCTCTTCCTTGACCGTTGCGATATTAACCTCGGCGAAGCCCAAACGCCCGAGCACGTCCATGGCGGTGATGACGGACTGGTGAGTCGCCCGCGCGTCGGCCCGCAGCGTGACGCGCACGGCACGGTTGCCGCCGGCTTCCTTGAGGAGCGCTGCGCGCAGCGTCTCGGGACTCGAGTTGATCAGCTCGCGCTGATTCACCAGATAGCTCCCCTGCTGCGTCACGCTCACCACCAGCGGCTCGCCGCTGACCTTCTGCGCAGGCACCGCGCTCGCCTGCGGCAGGTGCACGCGCAGCCGTCCCTCGTCGGAGAATCTGCTCGAGAGGATGAAAAACACCACCAGCAGCAGCACCACGTCGATGAGCGAGACGACGTTGATCTCCGGCTCTTCGTGGCTACGCGGCTTG
>Ga0307472_100000838_pt1 | contig 11459 bp, 11 predicted proteins | sample atmos_gasesAM5C__2_FD_204582 | JGI IMG/M metagenome (GOLD analysis project Ga0307472, IMG submission 204582) | Hardwood forest soil microbial communities from Morgan-Monroe State Forest, Indiana, United States - atmos_gasesAM5C_05 | ecosystem: Environmental > Terrestrial > Soil > Temperate... | reverse complement strand
ATTCAGCTTCGTCCTGATTACGACGATGCCATGGCCTATCTGAACCTCCTCTATCGCCGAAAAGCCGACACGGTGGAAACTGCCGAAGAGCGAGATGCTCTCTTGAAGCAGGCCGACGACCTGGTCGACAAGGTCAAGGAAGTCAAGCAGAAGCGCGCCGAGCAGCCGCAGCCTGCGAGCTGATCCGCGCTGCGGCTTTCGGTCACCTCCTTGTATTCGTAAAGGCTCGGTTCTAAGCCGAGCCCTAATCTTTTTCAGAAGGCCACCTCCGTTGACGATGCTTTCTGCTTCTTATCTCTTTCTGCATTGTTTGTGGCGATGCTACAATCCCTCTCATGAAACGACGCACTTTGCTTCAATCGCTCCCCGCTGCGGCGCTGTTTCCGGCAGCCAACTGGCTTTCTTTTCCAGGCAAATCCATGAACAAAGCCCTTCTCGATCAGACTGCCTCCTCGACGGTTTATGAACTCCGCGTGTACCACGCCTACGAGGGGAAGCTCGACGACCTGTTGCGCCGCTTCCGCGACCACACCATGCAGCTTTTTGAAAAACACGGCATTCACAATGTGGCTTATTGGACGCCCACCGACGACCCGCTCAAGGGCAAGACGCTTTTCTACATCCTTGCGCACCCCAGCCGCGAAGCTGCCACGGCCAATTGGAAGGCCTTCCGCGACGATCCCGAATGGCAGGACGTGCAGAAAAAATCAGAAGCCAACGGCAAGCTCGTCGAAAAGGTGGACTCCACTTTTCTCACGCTCACCGACTTTTCGCCGCCCGTCCGCTGAAAACACTTACACTTCTTTTTGTCGCGGAGATTCCATGCCGCAATCTCGCTTTTGTGATGCTGGGCCTTAGTCGGGAATCCTTGGCTCTGCGCGGGAGAAAACGGAGGCAGAAATTCTGTGCCGCGCGGAGTCTTCGATCGCCAAATCCCCGGCAGTGATTGTTACCGGGGATTTCTGCAGCATCTCTTTCAGATAGTGGCGCAATTGTTCGGCTTCTTTCTGAATGCGTCCTTGCGTGAGCACCGTCGAATAAACATTCAGCAAAACAAATACCGGCGAATCGCTCAGCAATTTCGCGCATGCGGTCAGCAATTCCGGCAACGACTCGTCCAATTTCCAGATTTCTCCATCGGGGCCGCGGCCAAACCTCGGCGGATCGAGTATCAGCGCGTCATAGCGGCTTCCGCGCCGCGCTTCTCGTTTCACGAAGGTCATCGCATCTTCCACAATCCACCGGATGGGGCGCTCGCGCAGACCTGAAAGGCTCTGATTCTCGCGTGCCAACGCCACCGCTTTCCGCGAAGCGTCCACGTGCGTCACTTCCGCGCCTGCTGCGGCCACTGCCAGCGTTGCCAAACCCGTATGCCCGAACAGGCACAGCGCTTTTGCGGGCCTGGCTGCCTGCTTTGTTACTTCTTCAATCCAATCCCAATGGCACGCCTGGTCCGGAAAGACTCCCAAGTGGCCTGAAGGCGCGGGCTGCGCCCAGAACCTCAAGCCTTTTCGCCGCATGGGCCATCGCGCTGGAATTGCCTTGCGGAGTTTCCATTGGCCCCGCTGCCCGCTGCGCGCTTTCACAAACTCGCCGTCGGCGGTCTCCCAGCGCAGCTCTGGAAGCCCCGCCGCCCATTTCGCCTGCGGTTCTGGGCGGACCAGCATGAATTCCCCGAAGCGCTCCAGCTTCTTGCCGTCGCCGCTGTCCACCAACTCGTACTCCGTCCACTCTGGTATCAGCGTTTGCATTCTCTGGCTGAGTCCTGTTGCTCCCCTCCCCGGTTTTTGCGTAGGCGTTGATTCTAAGGGAATATGGGTGTATGTGATCGGAGATCATAGACCGGAGAACAGTGGAGTAGAACCGGGACAGCAGCTAGGGAGTTAGAGATGCCTCGCTTGGTACGCGCGCTCCCTGGCAAGAACGGGGGCAGGCAGGTGCCAAATACTCATCAGCACGCAGGATGGTCGGACTGCGGGGTTCCCTGTTCCGTGTGGCCTTCCTTGCCGTGTTGCTTGATCCGGCGCTGTAATTCCTTCCTCTTTCGCTCGAAGTCCTTGCGCTCCTTTTCTAGGTCGCGAGGTTTGACGCCAGTTTCCTGTTGCAACTTCTGGAGCATGGCGCGGCCCTCCTTGCGTCCCATGAGAAACTCGGCGCCATGCTCCCCCTCCTCGTCTATCCAGAACACGTGTACTTCCTCCTTGTGCTTCGGAAACAGCAAAGCGAAGAACGCGAATCCCATCAATGTTGCCCTTGCAGCCATTTCTTCGCGGTATTTTTTGCTTCCGAATCGCCGCCGTTCGCTTGAAGGTTGCGTCGCCGCTTCCATAAGGAAGTTCGCAACAGGGTAGTCCTTGACGGTGTCACGGCTCATCCTGGAGATGCCTTTGAGCGGAACTTCGAGGGCCACGGAACCACCAGAAAGGCAAACAAGCCGGTCTTCTTCGACTTTGGCTTGCAGGTTTACCATGGCCTTTTCCGCAAACTGGTCAGATATGACGTTCACCTTCCAGCCCCTTCCGTTCTTCGACAGAGCTCGCTTCGGCTCCTCTTGGGCGCTCACGGCAAGCGGCATCCAGAGCGCAGTCGCCACGAGGATCGAAGACAGGATTCCATAGGGACGAGTTCTCCCGGCCTGCTTTGCTGTCTTCATGCCGTCCTCCTTTACTTACCTCTTTGCCTTGCTTACCTTCAGTTCTTGTCTTTTTGATCCCTGCGTTCGTTCTTGGGCACCGGTCTAGCACGCTTGATCCGGTCAATGATGTCATCCGCGACTTTGCCGCATGCCGCCCTGCCATCCCAGGCAGTCACGTTTCCTGATGCGAGAACCACCTGGCTCGCCGTATGAACCATGCTGTATTGGTAGTAAAACCATCCCGGCTGATGGTCGATTTTTAAAATCACGTCAGCCCTTGCGGCACGCACTATCGAGAGTTCCCACGCCTCAAATTCGCGGTGCTTCTGAAGCGCGCCTTCGCACATCTCTGGCTTGGCCAGCCACGTCCCCGTTTCGACGCGAATCGTTTGCAGGGAGCGAAGGAGCTGCGTCGCTACGGACGGATTTTCAGCGGGAGCAACCGGCGGAGGGGTTTCTTTGACAGGCGGTTTCTCTTCCGGCTGTTGCGCCACTCCTTTTGCGACAATTAGGAGAACCAACCCACAGGTGAGTATTGGTCGGTAAATATCACAACTCCTTTCCTAATCGCCTTATTCGCACGCTGCCGTAGTGCGAGCTTGTGCATGTCGAGCCCCGGACATGTAACAAAACGCCCGGTTTAGTCTTTGCTCAACGCATAGAAAACAGAAACAAGGATGATGGTGGCCGCAATAAGGGCGACAATCCCAATGATGGCCCCGTTAGAAAGACGCCCGGCGGCAAAATCGGCTTGTGCTTGCCGTGACCGCTGAGCCAGCCTGGCGAGATCATCGTCGCTCAATTGGCCGACCGCTTTATCCACTCTCTGGTAGTCGAGGTGCGCTGATTTCAGCGCCTTCTGGCCCTGTTCCGAGGAAAGCAGCGCGCGAACGGCCTGTTCGTCCGACCGGCGCGTCTCGGACGCACCCGCGGCGTCCTTGCTTAAGTCCGTGAGAGAAACAACATGCTGCTGGTCCTGGGCCCATGCTGAGATTCCCGCCCCCAAAAGCAGAGTTGCGAGCGCCAAAGCTGAACTGGGGAGCAACCGTTTCATAGTTCTCTCCTTTTTCTCGATAGTGTCCTTCTTGCTTCTGGATTTCGCCGACGACGGATGACTCTGCCCCTGTGACCTTCGCTAAGAGCCTGTTGGCGTTTTGATCCCCTATTGCTGTCAAGCCACACCTACCGCTCGCCGAACCGGAAGACAATTCCTGCCGACACTCTCGCGCAATTGAGCGTGTCGCCCTGAGCGTGCAACATCATGTATTCCACCTGGGCCATCCGAATGGCGACAAGGCGGTATACCTTGATGTCCAGGCCCCCGCCCACGCTCATCGCAAATCCGTTTGTGCCCAGCCCATGAAATCCTCCGACCAAGACCTGTCCGAAAGGAGTCACGCGGCTTCCTGAGCGAAGCGAGATTCGCGGGCCTACCGTGAAAGTGTGAATGTTTATGCCGCCGGTGAAGGAAGGTTGGAAGTGATATACGCCATAGTCGCCAGCAATGCCGAGCCAGGAATTGACATTGCCGGCCCCAGAGACGCTTCCGCCATGCAGATTGTCGCCGCCGCGTCCGCCGGCCCTGAAATAGCTGTAATTCGTGGCAAACTCCCCGATGGGTGTGTCTTGTCCGTATGCCGTTCCTGCCAGAACCATCAGTCCTGCCAACAGCAAAAGCGCTATTCTCATTTCATCGCTCCTGTTCGCAATTTTTCGTCGATACTCGTATGAGCAGACAAACGGATCAGTGTTGGAGCAGCCAGTCTGTGGACAATACAAGCCACATGCAGGCGACTCCCCAGGGTTGGGGCACACAACGATTACTGGAGGTGGCTTCTATTTCCGCTGGATGGTAAGTAACCGACGGAGGTCTGGCGAGAAAGAAGGCACCGGCTGCTTGGAAGGCGTGACAGCAACGGTTCTATTTGATTCTTCCTCAATGACGATACTGCGTTGAGATGGCCTGTTTACGGGCGCGGTTTCTACGCTAGTGGAGACAGGCGTAAGAGACTCTTCCACAAAATCGTTAGAGGTATCGTCGATTAAAGTGAACAATTCAGGGAGCTGGCCGCAGACCAATAGCAGCGCGAGTGAAAAGAGAAACAAAAGGTAGCACTTCTTAACAATGCGCATTGGCTAGGCGGTCCTCTCTCAAAGTCCCGCGATAGGAGCCCAAACTTGGATTGGATTCAATGTCTTGCAAAAGGTACGCCCTGTCAAGAGCAAAATGCATCCTTCCTTAGAATCCTGTTCTAGCTATTGCTTTGCCTTCCCACCTCCTCGTCACTTATCTCCGGGTGTCGCTCTGCGGTAGACTAGACCATGCCCTCTCCGAGCAATTTGCCGTTGAGCTTTAACCGCGTGCGCGAGGCGCGGCAGCTCGACGCGCGCCTGGAAGAATTGCTCGAAAAGCTGAAGAAGCACCGCCCCTCCGAGGATCCCTGGATTGTCCGCCGCGCGTACGAGATTGCTTCGGAGCGGCATCACGACCAGTTCCGAAGCTCCGGTGACCCTTATCTTTCTCATTTGCTGGAAGTTGCGCACATTCTTGCGGACATGCGTCTGGACTCCATCACCCTGACAGCGGCGATTCTTCACGACGCGATCGAAGACACGGAATATCCCGTATCGCGCATTGAAGAGCGCTTTGGTGCGGAAGTAGCGCACCTGGTCGAGGGCGTCACGAAAATCGGCCGCCTGAACATCAAGGCGCCGGAAGCGCGGCAGGCCGAAAACGTCCGCAAGATGCTGCTGGCGATGGTGACGGATGTGCGCGTCGTGCTGGTCAAGCTCGCTGACCGCTTGCACAACATGCGCACGCTGCAATACCTTGAGCCAGAGAAGCAGCTGCGCATTTCGCGCGAAACGCTGGACATTTATGCCCCAATTGCGCACCGCCTGGGAATGAGCGTGGTGCGCGGGGAACTGGAGGATTTGTCGTTCCGTTATCTCGAGCCGGAAGCGTTCTTTGCGCTGCAAAAAGAGATCAGCGACAAAGAGGCGTTCCACAAGGAATTTTTAGATGAAGTGCAGGCCACCATCCGGTCAAAGCTGGTGGAAGCCGGCATTCCCGCGGAACTCGAAGCGCGCGTGAAAACGCTGTATTCGCTGCATCGCAAGATGCTGCGGCAGGAATCGGGCTTCGAGCAGGTTTACGATTTGCTGGCCGTGCGCGTCGTCACCGACCTGGAGCGTAACTGTTACGCGGCGCTAGGCGTGGTCCATCACATCTGGCGACCGGTCCCGGGGCGCTTCAAAGACTACATCGCCATTCCGCGGCCTAATTTGTATCAGTCCTTGCATACGACGCTCTTGCACAGCGGTCAGCCGTTTGAAGTGCAAATCCGCACGCAGGACATGCATCGAGTGGCGGAAGAAGGCGTGGCGGCGCACTGGAAATACAAAGTTGGAAAAGGCGCGCAGGACGATCAGCGCATTTCGTGGATGCGGCAGCTCATCGAGTGGTCGCAGGAAATGCAGGAGCCGAGCGAATTTCTTTCCACGCTAAAAGTGGATCTCGCGCCGGTGGAAGTTTATGCGTTTACGCCAAAAGGCCGCGTGCTGGAATTGCCGCGCGGGGCCACGCCCGTGGATTTTGCCTACATGGTGCACACGGAAGTGGGACACCAGTGCGTAGGCGCCAAAGTGAATGGGCAGATGGTTCCGCTGCGGCATGAAATCCAGACCGGCGATGTAGTCGAGATTCTCACGCAGAAGGGCCATCATCCGAGCCGGGACTGGCTCAGCTTCGTGAAGTCTTCCTCGGCGAAAAGCAAAATCCGTCACTGGATTAACGAGCAGGAGCGCGAAGAAGCCATGGAAATGGGCAAGCGCCTGATCGAAAACGAAGCTCGACACTTTGGCAAGAACCTGAAGAAAGTCCCCGAAGCGGAGATTGCCAAGCTGCTGGCCGATTATGGTTTCGCGAAATTCGAGGACGTTTATGCAGCGGTGGGATTCGGGAAATATTCCGCGCGGCAAGTCCTTGCGCGCTTGTTTGGCGAGCCCACAAGGGTTGAGGAACCTGCCGCTGCGGACTCCGCGCCAACGCTGGTCAAGACTGTCAAGAGAATGCTGGGACTTGGCGAAGCTCCGCTGGTCGTCAAGGGGCACGGCGATTTGCTGGTGTACCGCGCAAAGTGCTGCAACCCGATTCCTGGAGATGAAATTGTGGGCTACATCACGCGCGGGCGCGGCGTGGCTGTTCACACAAGAGCTTGTCCCAACGTGCAGAATCTGATGTACCAGACCGAGCGACGCATTGCGGTCGAGTGGGGCGGCGCGAGCGGCGCGACGTTCCCGGTGCAGCTCACGATTCGCGCGCGCGACCGCGCCGGATTGCTCGCCGAAATCACCGCAGTCATTAGCGGCGCGGGCTCCAACATTCATAATCTCGAGAGCCGCCCGGACCGCACCAACGCGCGTATTGACGCCAACCTGGAAATTGCCGACCGGCGACAGCTCGAAACCATCCTCGCCAACATCAAGAAAATCCCCGGGGTGTACGGCGTCGAGCGAATCTACCAAACCGCGAGCTGATTGCAGTTTTCAGGGTTAGTCCTCAGTTTTTTCAGTGCCTCGCCTGTACTTTCGCCGGGTGCCTCGCAAAGCACACTTTAGGATGACTCCCCTTGCTCCCGATAAAATGGAGTTATGAAGTACAAGCTCATTCCTGCGACATTTTTGCTGCTGCGACTGTACGGATGCAGCCAGCATCTGTTCACGGATTACCGTCCACTCGACCAATCCGGTATGTGGTCGAGCAACGTGGAGCAACTCAAGAAGCTGAACACGTCGGACACCGAAGTAGGGCAGCTCACAAAGATGAAGCAGGCGGGAGTCAGCGACGACGCTTGCGTACAGGTGATTGCCGATGCCCACAGCCATCAGCATCCGTTCTCGAGTGCGGATTCTGCGGTCAATTTGATGCACGCCGGATACACCGAGTCGGTGATTCTGGAAATGACAAAGGTGGATCAGCTGGATAACCTGAGTGGCGATGCTGTCATGCTTCGCCTGGTTGGGTTGTCGGATCCCGCCGTCGACACGGTTTTGCACAAAAGAATGAAGGGCCAGCGCACGATGAGCAGCGCGGAAATCGGGCGGCTGAAAAACACAGGACTCACCGAGGCGCAGATTATGGAGCGCATCAACCGGGGCATGACGGACGCGGAAGCGGACCGGGAAGCGACCGTACGGGAAGCGACGCGAAATCACGCGAACACCGGCTTTACGCGCGTTCACGGGCGGCGCCACTATTAAGAGCGCGTAAGCTCCTTTCGAGCTAGCCGCTTAGCAACTCCAAACATTCGAATCGTGTCCAAGCGCGAAACACGTGCTCTCCGCTGAAAGCCTGACTTTTGGCGGACGTGGCTTTTTCTCCCGCGCGTTCCTCGTTACAATCTTTGCGTTGTGCAAGTCCAACCTATTTCACGCCGATTATGGGCGATTCTGACGGCTGTGCTTTCGTTTTGGGCGGCTTCGTGTGCCGTGGCACTCGGGCCCGGCTACACGATTGAAAAGCAGGAAATTCGCGTGCGGTTTGTCGCCAAACCGGAGCCGCGGATTGAAGTCGCGGCCGATTATCAACTGAAAAACAGGGGCACGCGGCCGTTGCGGGAATTAGAGTTGCGTTTGCCGGGAAGACGCTTTCGTTCGAACGGGCTGCACGCAACCTGGGACGCGACAGAGCTAACGCTGGCACCGGATCCCGACACTCCTCGAAACACAATCATGAAGTTCGCGGAACCTTGGAAGGTGTCCTCGCGGCACACGCTGCATTTGATAACCGAGTTTTCGCCTCCGCAGGAAGGAGAGACTTCAGCAAGTTTTTCGAGCGATGCCTTTTTTCTGCCGGCAGCTGCGTGGAGCACGGAGTTAATCCCACCCGAGGGACTTTTCGGCGCGGGCGGCGAGCCACCGAAGAGATGGAATCTGCTCGTGGCCGTGCCGGATGGATTTCAGACTCACACCAGCGGCATGCAAAAGAAAACTTCGCGAAAGGGCGAAGAAACGGTTGTCCTGGCAGAGCAGGGAAAGAATGATCCGTATCCCTTCGTGATTGCCGGGCGATATGTCACAGCCGAAATCGGCAAAGGCACCGAGAAAGTGCATCTGTGGACGAACAGGCCGCAGGATCCCACGAAGCTCCGGGATGCCAGCGATGCGCTCGGGCGTGTGATGGCCGCGTACGATGCCGCGTTTGGGGCACGCAACAAAGAGGCTTCGCAAACCTGGATCGTGGAATGCCCGGTGGCGGCGGGTTGCTTTACGAATCTCAATCCGCTGAGAGCGAAACTTCTCGGTCAAGAGGAAAATGAACGCACGACCGCAGAAATGATTTCGCATGACACGATGGTGGTGGATTTAAACCAGGGCTCGCCGGCTCTTGCGGCGGGCGCGGCGCCTTCCCTGGCCGCGAGCTGGCTGGGATACGGGCAGAATCCTGGATTTTTTGAGCAGAGTCCGCCGCTTACAATGCTTCCTGCATTTGCGGCGGCGATAGGGCATGATGCTGCGGAGGGTGGGGATTCGCGCACGGAAACGATTCGGCGGGCGCTTCGCCTGATTCCTCAAGGTGAGAAAAAGGGCGAGAAAACGAAGAAAGACGAAGATCCGGCCGTCCTGCGCGTGAAAAGCTTTTTGTTTTTCTACGCCTTGCAGGACCGTTACGGGCCGGAAACCTTTCGAAAGGCCACGCAGGACATGCTGTACGCTCGGCAGGAGAGAGGCTTCGATTTGAACGATTTGATTGCTGCGTTCGAAGAGGAAACGCACCAGAACGTCGCGGAATTTGTAAGAATGTGGATGAAGCGCCCGGGAGTGCCGGAGGAGTTTCGCGCGCGGTACGAAGGCACGGCCGCAGCGAATGCGGAAAAAGAGAAGGAGAACAAACGATGAGAGACGTTGTAGTGACAGACCGCGGCCCCAAGCCCATTGGACCGTATTCGCAAGGCATCCGTGCGAATGGATTCTTATATATATCTGGCCAAGTGGCGCTCGATCCGAAGACCGGCGAGTTCGTTGGCACGGATATCCGGCAGCAGACGGAAAAGACGCTCGAAAACATCAAAGGTATTTTGGAGGGCGCGGGCTCGAACCTGCATCACGTGGTGAAGACGACGGTTTTTTTGAAGGACATCAATGATTTCGCGGCGATGAACGAAGTTTACGGCAAATATTTTAACCAGGCGCCGCCGGCCCGCTCGACGGTCCAGGTGGCACGCCTGCCGAAAGACGCGCTGGTGGAGATTGAGGTCATCGCTGCCGCTTAGCCGCGGAGAATCAAGGCAAGGGACTCTTTTCTCACTAAAAACATTGCATCCACCACACCTCCTTGAGGCGGGCTGACCCTTTAAATAATGAGAAAATGGGGAAGATTTCGTTGTATACTCCGGCTCCAAGACGAGCAGTAGGAGATTCCCATGCAGTACGCTTTCAGCGGGAATCCGGTTCTTCCTTCGAGCTATGCCCGAAGCCTGTATAGAACTGTAGCTGCGGACTATCAGCCAAACTCCCAATCAAAGAGGACATCATGAAGCAGACCTTTGCGGTCGCCATTGGTGGCGCGGCAGGCCAAGGTGTGGCTACGCCGGGCGACATTTTCGCCAAGATTTTCAGCCGGAGGGGCCTCAGCCTGAATGCCTACAACGCCTATCAGTCCATTATTCGGGGCGGGCATACACTGCTGACGATTCGCACGGGGCCGCAGCCGGTCACCAATATGGGTGACCGGATTGATCTGCTGATTCCGCTCAATCAGGACACCATGGACCGCCACCTGATGCTGCTGAGGAGCGGGGCGGCTTGCATCTACAACGCCGATACGATTAAGGCAGGTCCCGCTGCCGATGGCGTGCAGTTGTGCCCCTTGCCTGTTTCAGAGCTTGCCGACATTACGCGAAACAAAGTAGCGCAAAACACGTTAGCCATGGGCGCTGGCCTGCACATGATGGGCATTGGTTTTGCGACGCTGGAAGAAGCCCTGCGCGAGCAGTTCAAGAAGAAGGGCGAAGCTGTGGTGGCGGAGAATGTGGGTGTGGCCCGAGCGGGCTACGATTATGCCGCGTCGCGCTTCACGGCGTTCCCGAGTCCCCTGCCTAAGACGGAAAAGCGCTACGCCGTGCTGAGCGGCAATATCGCCATGGCTATGGGTGGCGCGGCGGCGGGCGTGAAGTTCTATTGTGCGTACCCGATGAGTCCGTCCACGGGCGTGCTGCACTGGATGGCCGCGCACGCGCGCAAAGCCGGGATTATGGTCCGGCAAGTGGAAGACGAAATTGGCGTCATCAACATGACGATCGGAGCGGCACACGCCGGAGTTCGTTCCATGTGCGCCACGTCAGGTGGCGGTTTCGCGCTGATGAGCGAAGGCCTGGGCATGTCCGCCATGATCGAAACTCCCGTGGTCGTCATTAATTGCCAGCGCGCAGGACCATCCACGGGCGTCCCGACGAAGACCGAGCAGGGCGACCTTTGGCAAATGCTGGGAGCGGCTTTCGGCGATTATCCGCGAATAATTGCCGCCCCGTTGGACATAGCCGATTGCTTCAAGCTGATTCCGGAAATGTTCAACCTCGTGGATCGCTTCCAATGTCCTGGGCTCGTGCTCTGCGATTTACTTCTTTCCGAAGGCCGGCTTGGAGTTGACCCTGACGATCTGGACTTCAGTCCAGCAATCAATCGCGGCGAACTCATCCTCCCCCTCTATGGAAATGGAGCCAACGGTAACGGCGCAGGCGCTGCCGCTGCCACAAATGGCAGCTACAAGCGCTATAAGTTCACGGAGAGCGGGATCTCGCCCCGCGCGGTTCCCGGAGTGCCC
>Ga0307472_100000837_pt1 | contig 11460 bp, 10 predicted proteins | sample atmos_gasesAM5C__2_FD_204582 | JGI IMG/M metagenome (GOLD analysis project Ga0307472, IMG submission 204582) | Hardwood forest soil microbial communities from Morgan-Monroe State Forest, Indiana, United States - atmos_gasesAM5C_05 | ecosystem: Environmental > Terrestrial > Soil > Temperate... | reverse complement strand
GACACGGGTGGACGCAGCTGCGTGGGATGCTGACGCCGTCGTTACCAGCGGCTACAAATGGCTAGGCGGGCATGGAGGCGTTGCACTGGCAATTATGTCGCCACTCTTGCTTGAACAAATACCCCCTTTACCGGGTTGGATGGGCGCGACGGACCCCTTTGGTTTTGATGCAACCTCTGTGTCGCTTGCTAATGATGCGCGGCGCTATACGCAATCAACAATGTCGTATGTCTCGATGGTGGGTCTCGTGGTAGCAATTGAGCAGTTGTTGTCCTTGGGGGAAGCTCGCATCGAAGCACATGCACGGAGTTTGGCAGCAATGTTGGTTAGCGAAGCCAGCAAGTATGGTTGGCAACCGTTTCGTAGTGTTGGCGATCCTGCTGGGTCTCCACACATCATTTCACTGGGCCGCCCTCGCGAAAGCGTACAAGCAATTGTGGAAAGACTTCGTAGTCACAATATTGTGTGCAGTACACGTGGCGGACGCATTCGGATCTCGCTCGCTCCTTACAACGATGAAAGTGATGTCAACGCCGTTAGCGAAGCATTAGCAGGAGCAGGTTCTTGATCCCGCATCCCAGAACCTGTTCTTTCGCTTCTCAGGTTCCTCCACTTCCCATCGGCCTGGTTTCTAGCAAAATGTAAATATGCTGCCTGGCACATTTGCCCAGTCCACCACTATTGCTTGTCCCAGCCTCGCACACGCGGCCACCATCGATCCACGTTCCGGCAATACTGCTCATAGTCTGCCCCGAATTTGCCGCGCAGAGCGGGCTCTTCATAAAAGAGAACGAACAGATGTATGGCGAGGGTGACCGCTGCCACGCCAGCAATCGCGGCTGGGTTGGCGTGCCCGAAGATCACCCACAGCCCAATCCACCCCACGGCTAAGCCCAGGTACATGGGGTTCCGAACATGGCGGTAGAGACCTACCACGACCAAGCGTTGCGGCGGAGCGAACGGCGCGGGGGTACCGCGTCCCGTCCATCCGAAGTCCCAAACGCAGCGCAGGGCAACCGCAAATCCCAGCACCGAGGGAAGCGCCGCCAACCATCGCCAACGTGCTGTGCCCGTCGTGTCCACTCGGAAACCGAGCCACTGTGGCAGCAGCCAGAACCACAATGCGAAGAACGCTCCACCTACTACCAGTGACGCTGCCGCGGTTAGATATTGATGCCCGTGAGCAACCGTCGAAACGCCTCCAGATTGGCCCTGCGACATACACCCTCCTGTTGCCTGCCATAAGTTCACTACTCCGCGATTCCTGCCACTTGATTGAAGAATCCGATCAGGTACTTCCAAACCAGGTAATAAACAATCAGCACCACGGGAAAGATAATTGCTATGTGCGCGTAGTGCACGTTCACGACGCCAAAGTAGAGGAAGCCGTGGTCTGTCGCCTTCAGAAAACCCAGGGAACGCCCGAGAAGAAATCCGAGAGGGGCGAGGATGAAAGGAAGGACTGCGCCGTGAATCCCCAGCGGCAGGTGTGTGCGTGAGCGCGAAGCCAGGTGCAGCACGTTCCACACGCCAAACAGGTTCGGGATGATTGCCATAGGAAAAATGATGACCCGCTCTACCGGGATGGGAACGTCATAGACGAATCGCGCGATGCTAAACAGCGTCAGCGCGGCCAGCAGAAGTGGCGTCGGTACCGAGATTCCCGACATGTAAGCCCGCAAGTACGGATGACTCTTCATAAGGCCTCCTTCCACAGCTACAGGTGGTACGCGAACACGAGAAGCAATTGCGGAAAGAACAGAAACACGCTGGCGCTAAAGCCGATCAACGCCCAGTCGTACCAGGGAACCGGGGTCGGGCGAGGGTCGAGTTTGCGCAGTACCGCAGGCCAAAGGTCGCGGCCAAGTTCGGCGTGGACTGGCGGAAACGATCGCTTCAAAGCTTGGCAAATTTGCCGTTCGTCGTGTTCGTTCATTTCTCTACCCTCATGGCCTTTCACTCAGGGCCTGATCCCATGGTGGTTCAGTTGCTTGCGCAATACGCGAACCGCGCGGAATACTCGTAACTTCACGGCGCCCACCGATATTCCTAGGGCATCAGCAATTTCCTCATAAGGCTGCTCTTCCAAGAGCGCTAACGTCGCAGTCACCTGCAGCTTGGCAGGCAACCGGCGAAACGCCTGCTGGATCTTTTCCCGAATCTCCTGCTCGACGAGATGATCGGTCGGAGGCGCTCCGGTGGGCTCTGCGACCAGCCTCTGTTCCGGACGTTTGCGGCGAAGATGGTCGAGCGCGAGGTTGGTGGCAATCCGTCGCGACCAAGCTGCGAAGTTTCCATCCGGCCGAAACTGTTTCCGCGCCCGATAGGCGCGCCAAAGTGTCTCAACGGTCAGATCCTCCGCAATGCCTGGATCACGCACGATGCGCACAATCCACGCGTAAATGTCGCCCTGGAACTGCCGAACCAAGGTCTCGAAAGCATCGATCTCGCCAAGCGCAAATCGCTGGAAAAGATCCATGAGCATCTCTACTGTCTATTACGCGTCCGGAACGACTCGGTTACAAGTTTTTTAATGTTCGCGCCAACAAGGGGGAGACCGCAAAGAGTCGAGAGCGCTAGTCAGACGGGAAAGTGCTTATCTATGGATGTGGCACCTTGTCTACTTATGTACCGCATTCGGAGTGGATGACCCGAGATTTGACCGGAGCAAAGCCAGATGGGACGTAGGCCAATTTGATCCGTCCTGCCCACCGGCTTACTCTTGTGCGTCCCTACAAGTCTTGGCGGTTCTTCTGCGAGCGTAAGTCTAGAGATTTCCGCCCACGCTAGTGCTTACGCTCAAACACTTGAATTTGGAGCCTCGCAGGCGGTGAGTTCGGGTGGGGTTTTTAGCTCGCTTGCGGCTCTGCGCGGATTACTTCCTGTTTGCCGACCACACACCCAGAGAGTTGTCCGTCGATCTCCAGAACCACATTTGCGGACTTGGAAGATGAGGTAACGCGCTTGAGAGCCACGAGTTAAGGGCCGAGATTTTCGGCCAACTGTTTACCGAGTCTCTGCCAGCCACACATTCGAGGTGCCAGCCGCCTTCCATATCGCGAGCTTGCTCCCATCGGGAGAAGGAATAGCCCAGCCTAAATTCATTTTGCGTTCCCGCAGCATCGGAGTGACTTTGCCCGACAACTCGACCTTCAAAAGGGTCCATTCGCCCGTCGCATCGAAACCTGTCGTCCACAAACCGGTTTCCGAGGTAGTGAAGGCTGTAGACCACAAACTCTTGCCGTCGGCCGACCAATCAAGAGTCGCGATTCCCGCCCAGCCCGGCAACGAAATGAGACGCTCCTTGGCATCGACCAGCGAGAACAACCTGATCGCCGGCTGACCCTGAGTTCCGAACTTCTTGGAGAACGCTAGCAACTTGCCGTCGGGTGAGAGGCTCCAGTTGAAACTGTAGAAGTCACTCTCGTGGATCGCGGCGCCAGTAATTTCCTTTCCTTTTCCCTTTAAAGGATCAAACGTGTAAAAGTGCTCCTCCCCAGGGGCGAGTTCGCTATAGATACACAAGGTGGACGGTAATCTGGCGCACTGCAGGTTGTTGATGCCCCTGCCTTCAAGCACCAACTGGGGAGGACCACCGCTGACCGGCACGCGCATGAGCTGCTGAATGCCCAAGGCAGCGTCTATATGTGGGCTTTGCGGCTCTCTGATCCCGCCGACATCAGATCTGCTGTTCACATACAACACCATCGAACCGTCTGGATTTAACCGCGGCAGGGCGGCCGCTTCCTTGCCGCCAACCAGCAATTGAGGCTGGGTTTCATCGATGGCCTGCTTAAAAATGTGAAACACGCCATCGCGATCGGAGAAGAACAGCACGGATTCACTGTCGGCTGTCCAGGCTGTGGGAAAGTCGTACCATTCGTCGGGCGTCAGCAACTGGGGAGTGGAGAGCCGCGTACCGTGATCCTGAAGCTGCGCGACGTATACATTCGGTTGCAGGGTACGTCGCAAAATAGCCAGCCTCCTGCCATCGGCCGAAGCACTTATCCCCGCGATTAAACCGGCCCCATTCGTGATGCGCTCGGGCGCGCCCTCTGGGCGCATCGCGCGTGAATTCACTCGCACCGCCCAAAGGTTCGAATCGCTCTGGTTGGGCGGCGGCTCTCCGGCCACGTAAATGATCCGTTCATCGGGCGTCCACGCGAGGGCCGGACCAACGTGGCTTTCGAGCATCTCGCTTCGATTCGAGGCAAGATTTAGGATCTCAAGCTGCGTGTCGAAGCCCCAAAAACTTCCCATCTGGTACTGTTGCTTCACATAAGCTATCTGCTTGCCATCGGGGGACCAAGCTAAGCCACCGAGAAAACACCCGTTGCAGCCGAGGAGCCTCGTGGCTTTTTCCCCATCGGCTTGCATGAGCCAGATTTCCCGTGAGCTTACGGGACCTCGTACGAAAGCAATCTGTGAGCCATCGGGCGAAACAACTGCGGACGAACCGTTGTCGGCAAGCAGCCGTGGCTCGCCACCCAGCACTGAGACCCTCCACAAACTTGAGGTCGCGCCAGGGCGGGGGTGAGTAGTTACGAGAAGGTGGTTATCGTCCGGGAACCAGCTCTCCGGTTTGCCAACCCAGCCCGCCGGCAACGGAATGGGATGGGTTTCTCCGCTGTCAACTTGGCGAAGATAAATTCCGGTGGTATCGGCGAAGGCCAAATACTTCCCACTCGGCGAAAGAGTCGCATTGAGCACCGGCACCTCAGGTCGATTTGCGGTGAGGCGACGCTGCGATGGGCTTGGCCGCACGGCTAAGGGTTGCACGAAATGCAGACCGATCAAAGTCCCAGCGGTCAGTACAGCGGCGATAGCGATGCCAAACTGCCACTTGTGATTGCGATGTCCGGAAATGACGGTTGCGCTTGGTACAGTTTCGCGAAGAGAAGTCGGTGCCGGCTCTTGCTCGGAACGTTGAACTGCCGCCGTCGATTCGATGGCTGCCCTCGTGGGATGGCTTACCGGAGCAATGAATCGGTATCCGCGACGGGCCACCGTTTCGACAAAGCGCGGCCTGTCGGCCGAATCGCCCAATGCATCCCGCAACCGACGGATCGCAGCATTGAGGCTGTGGTCAAAATCGACAAAAGTATCCGCCGGCCACAATTTGCTCCGCAGCTCCTCGCGAGTGACTACTTCGCCCGGGTGCTCCAGCAAAGTGACCAGAATCTGAAAGGGCTGTTCCTGCAATCGGATCTTCGATCCGTTTCGGCGCAGTTCACCTGCTCTCAGGTCCAATTCGAACACACTGAACCGAGTCGTCGAATTACCGTTAACCGGAACCAACGCCTCACCCCGTAACTGCGCCAGTGTAGCACTTTAAACGTGCGCAAATTCGCATCACCCAACTCGCTAATCGACAACAAACAACTGGCTTTAGCCCGTTACCCGAAGATGACCAACCGATTACCGGTACGGCATTGAGGTACGCAGCCGCCAGAACGAAGTTGGAGCCCACGGAGGTGAATCGTGGTGCTTCAGCTATTGCGTTTTTCGGTGCTCGTAAGTCTGGTCGGATTGCCCTTCATCCTCGATGCGCGGACTGTAGAAGAACGTCCCAAGGTGCTCGTTTCGGTGTTCAATAACGCTGGCGTCGACGACGCCACAGTTCTCCTTGCCGAGAAGATGGCATCGCAGATTTACGAACAAGCAGGTTTGTCGATTATTTGGAAAAACTGTCTGGCGCAGGCGGAGCCGAAACGTGAGAGATGCATACAGACGGTAGATAACCGCCATTTCGTGCTGCACATTGAGCATCGGGCCCGGACCCTGGAGACCGACATCTACGGCGTCGCCTCCCTCGGTGAGGATGGCTCGGGAGTCTTCTGTGATGTCTTTTATGATCCAATCGCAGAGTTGCACCGCCGCGGCAGGGCTAGTGAGGCAACGATTCTGGCTATCGTTGCCGCACATGAATTGGGTCATCTGCTGCTCGGCTCACATTCGTTCCCCGCACCGGACTCTGAGGCTGCGAGTGCCCTCTATGGGTTTCTTGACGATAACCAATTGTCCAATCGATCGGCATGACTTCGGCTAGAGCGATGTTCCGAGCCGTCCGACAATTTCACAATGTATTCGCGATTATCAATGGGGCGGAGTTCCCGAACGCACCCGACACGTACGATGCGAGAGCGATGGATACGCATGAACTGGACGGGATCGAGCTTCAGTTCTAGGGAGTTCATGGTCTCGCGCACTAAGTGACGGTGGCCGCCACCATGTAGTTCCGCGTAGTCTCCCGCAGCTGCGATCCATTCGATGTCGTCGGTCAGCACAATCTGAATCCGCGAGCCGACCCGCACAGGAAAGCGCGATACGTATCTTGGCGAATCCGCTTCCAGCATGCGCAGGATGCGTTCGGCCATCTGAATCCTGGAGCCCGCATCTTTGACTTGCCTTGCTCTTTGTACAGCATTGCCGAAGCGCTGATCGTCCACGGGCTTGAGGAGATAATCCAAAGCGTGTACTTCGAAGGCGCGCACGGCGTGCTGCTCGTAAGCAGTGAGAAAGATTACAGACGGCAAATCCTGACTGGGTAGAGCCCTTAGAACTTCAAAACCGTCCATCCCTGGCATCTGCACATCGAGAAAGACGACATCGGGTGAGAGCTCAAGAATTTTCTCGACGGCGGAGGAGCCGTCACCACACTCTCCGACGACCTCGACATCTCTGAATTTCTTGAGCCGAAGGGCGACTCCGCGCCGAGCCAACGGCTCGTCGTCGACAATCAGGGCGCGCACACTACCCCCTCTACCCTCGCAGCGGCCCTTCGAAAGGGAAGTTCAATCGTTACTTCGTAGCCGCCCGACTCCGGCGATCGCGTGGAAAACCGTTGGTTATCTCCGTAAAGCGTTCTCAAACGCTCGGCGGTATTCGTAAGACCAATACCTTTGCAAGGGTTGTCGTGTTGCGCGTAGGGACCGTTGGTTCGAGATCCCGAATTCCTGATCGTCATCGTCACGCGATCGTTACGAACCATGCTTTCAATTGCAATCGTTCCACCCTCGATCGCAGGCGACACTCCATGCCTCACCGCGTTCTCCACCAGGGGTTGCAACAACATGCTAGGCACAACCGCGTCGAGAGTATCTTGGGAAATTGCCATGTGCACTCGAAGCCTGTCGCCGAGCCGGGTTTGCTCAATGGCAAGGTATTGCTCGACGAAGGCAAGTTCCTGAGAAAGGGGTATCTCGGGCGCGGCGTCACTATCGAGGGTGGTTCGCAGAAGCTCGCCGATCTGGGACAGCATGCGCGTCGCCGCCGGAACATTACCCTCCAGAACCAGCGTGGAGACCGCATTCAGTGAGTTAAACAAAAAGTGAGGGTTGAGCTGGTAGCGCAGTGCGCTCAGGCGGGCTTCACGTACCTCGGACTCGGCGCGCACCAACCTTGCCTTTTCCTGCACCGACTGCTGCCACTGTTTCGTGCTGAAATAGAGTGTGCACCAAAGAAAAAAGACAACTGAAAACGGCAGCCAATTGTCCAGAAAGTTGGCCCAAATCGGCCGCACGGCGCGTAATTTCACAAATTCCGAAAGGAAGGTGGCGGCTGCTCCATACCCGGCGGACCAGCCAAAAGCGCGAATCTCCAGAGAAAGCCACGGAAGGGAGCGGCGCAAGAGAGATCGGCATACGGGCCGCAGCAAACACGTAAAAACGAACACCGTTGCGCAAAAGATGGTTTGGTGGCGGAACTCACCCGGGTTGCTGTAGGGAAGAACAGAAAGCAGCACGAGCAAATAGAAACCCACGCATCCCGTCACTTGTAGCTGCCAGAATGAGGGAAATCCGAGTTCGTCCCGCGTCAACACGATTCGTATTCTAGCCCACAACTTCGGCCGTTGTGCCTCAGTTCGGCGCGCAGAACCCTCAACTCAGCGCATACTCCACGCAAACTGCAGAGTGAGCGATCACAGCCCCAAGTCTTGAGGTTAGTATGTACGCAAGTTCGACTTCAGCTTGAGATCCAGCTGGGTGGTTACGCTTTTCAGAGCTTACGAGGTGATCCCATGGCAGACAGCGTCCGGGTGGCCGTTCCAACTTTTCTCCCAGCGGCGGAACGTGCTTCAATCCAAGTCAAATCCGTGGCCTGGTATGTCTGGTCGTCCATCTTAGCGCTGACCTCTACCACGGTCGGTCTCTATTGGGACATATCCTGGCACATTGGAATCGGGCGAGACACATTTTGGACACCCGCTCACTTGGCCATTCAGTTGGGCGCTGTCATCGCGGGCCTTTCCTGCGCCTATCTGATCTTGCACACTACGTTTGCGGGCAACCGTGAAGCCAGGGAGCATTCGGTAAAGATTTGGGGCTTCCGCGGTCCGATCGGCACGTTCATTGCGGCCTGGGGCGGTTTCTGCATGCTTACCTCCGCGCCTTTTGATAATTGGTGGCACAACTCCTTCGGCCTGGATGTCATGATCCTTAGCCCGCCGCATGTAGTCCTGATTCTCGGGATTTTCGTAATGGGTTTCGGTGGGCTCGTCTTGACGATTAGTCAGATGAATCTAGCGACCGGAGGAGACCGCGCCAAGCTCAACCAGATGCTTCTCTACAGCGGGGCCCTGCTGCTCTCGTTGTTATTTATGCTGGGGCTAGAGTATATCGGCGACCAGACTCTTATGCACAGCGCGATTTACTATCGCGTGCTCGGGATGATCGCACCCCTCGTGCTGGTCGGCATTGGTCGCGCTTCCGGACGTCGTTGGGCTGTCTCGACTCTGGCCGCGATGTACACCGGATTATGGCTTGCGGGGAATTGGGTCTTTCCTTTGTTTTCGGCCCAGGCGAAGCTAGGACCTGTGTTCACTCCGATTACACACATGATCCCGCTCGGGTTTCCTGTCCTTGTGCTTCCCGGGGCCATCGTAATCGATCTCGTTCTCGACCGGATCGCCGGTCGCGGGGACACGTGGAAGGCCGTAGTCGGTGGCGCCGGCTTCCTGGCCGCAAGTGTGGTTGTGAACTGGCCCTTCGCCTATTTCATGATGTCCCACTATGCGCGCAACTGGATCTTCGCCATGAATGAATTCGGTTACGATACCCCGCCTTCTCAGTATCACTTAGCCTGGACACTCCGGGCTTACGAGAAGACGCGAGTTGAATTCTGGGTAGGTATGCTCATCGCATTGGCGGCAACGATTCTTTCCACGCGCATTGGCATGTTTTGGGGCGATTGGATGCGTCGGATGCGCCGCTAGCTCTCACAAGTCAAGCGCTTCTGTTTCCGATGAGGACTGTATGCGAACTTTTTGCCGACGAACCTGGGGAATAACGCTTCTGGTCATCACCTCCACCGTTGCGTTCGCACACGTTGGGAGCCCCAATGTGTACTTTGAGGGTGACGCAGGCCCGTACCATTTGTTGTTGACGGTTAATCCGCCGGCAATGATTCCTGGTGTGGCTCTGGTGGAAGCCCGCGTCACTTCCGGAACCGTCGATAGCATCAACATTGCGCCTGTGTATGTGAACGGGAAGGATCAGGGTATGCCTCCCTCGCCGGATACGATGCAACCGTCCGCAGCCAATCCGCATTGGTTCACTGGCAAGGTTTGGCTGATGGAGTCGGGCGCCTGGGAAATCCGCGCAGAGGTTGCGGGGCCAAAGGGAACAGGAAAGCTGGCTGTACCGGTTCCCGCGTACGCAAGACGAACGTTGCCCATGCAACGGAGCCTTGGCGCACTGCTGTTCGTGCTCATGCTTTTTCTTTCCATTGGCATTGTCTCGATTGCAGGTGCTGCCGCTCGTGAGGGCGCATTGGCGCCCGCAGCATCTCCTTCACCCGACAGCCGACGCCTTGGACGAATCGCTATGGCCATAGCCGCTGCGTTGGTGCTAGCGATTTTGGCGCTGGGAAATTGGTGGTGGAACGTGCAGGCCGCTGGCCTGAAGCACACTATGATCTACAGCGCTCCGCCGCTCAACGTCTCTTTCGATGGAACAGACCACCTCACGTTGCGGATTGATGAAGATTTCTGGCACAAAACTCGCAACGATCAATGGTTGATGAGCCTGATTCCGGATCACGGGCACTTGATGCACTTATTTCTGCTGCGCGTTCCCGCGATGGATCGCTTTTATCATTTGCATCCTGAAAAAGTGAGCGATGGATCGTTCGCTGTGACGCTGCCTGCAGTTCCGTCAGGCAAATACAAGATTTTTGCAGACATCGTTCGTGGTACCGGATTTCCGGAAACCATGGTTAGTGAAATCAACCTGCCTGACGTAAAAGGGGAACCACTCACAGGCGACGATTCGGGGATCAGTGCCGCACCATTTGAGTCTGCTACACAGACGAAGAACATTTCGGTACTGCCGGATGGTGGTCGCATGGTTTGGGAACAAGACGGAGCGACCTTAAGAGCCGGTCAAGTCTCGTGGTTCCACTTCCGGTTTGAAGATGCGCAGCAAAAGCCTGCTGAGGATCTCGAGCCGTATATGGGTATGGCAGGTCATGCAGAGCTTGTGAGATCGGACTTGTCCGTGTTCGCGCACATTCATCCTGCTGGCTCCGTGCCGATGGCATCACTGATGATTGCGCAGAAGGATTCAGGATTGCCCATGGAACACGGCTCCATGCATGCGCTTCCCGCGGATGTTTCGTTTCCCTACGGCTTTCCTCAACCCGGAGATTACCGATTATTTGTGCAGATCAAGCGTCACGGCCAGGTTGAAACAGGCGTGTTCGACACGCATGTAGGAGGCTGATCGCGATACAAGTGGGAACTGTGAGTCAAGCCACGCCGTCGCTGGTTCCTTGGAGCGGCTCAAACAGGCAGATGGCGAAGTGAATGAGGAAACTCTGACATGACCTGGCCCAGACGTTGTGCACTTAGAGTGTCTCTTTTTTTCGTATCGGGGGCTGTTCTGCTGCTGACCCTCGCCACCGTTACACTAACTGGATGCAACCGTGCCACTGGCCAGCTAGGGGCGTCCGCCTTGGAATTGAGAAGCAGTAGCTTCTCCGACACAATCCCAGGAATATGTTCTTCATGTGACCACCAGGACGGTGCATCTCCCGAATTGTCGTGGAGCACACCACCTGAACGCACTCAGAGTCTCGCCCTCATCGTGATCGACAAGGACTCTCCGTTCGGTTTTAAGTTTACGCACTGGGTACTCTACGATATTCCCCCGAACAAACGCGAGCTAGCGCAGGATGTTGCGAAACAAGAACAACTGCCGGACGGCTCTCGCCAGGGTCCCAATGACTATGACAGGATTGGCTACGTCGGACCATGCCCGCCGGGGCATTCGCCTCATCGTTACGTCTTTGATTTATACGCTCTCGATACAAAACTGAATCTGCCCCCCAGAGCTTCGAAGAAGCAGGTGGTTAAAGCGATTCACGATCTCTTCAAACAATTGCTCGAACACCTTCGATTCCTGGAACCGGCCGTGACGATTCTTGGAAAACGTGGAGTGATGCGGGATCTCGTGATCGAAT
>Ga0307472_100000836_pt1 | contig 11461 bp, 9 predicted proteins | sample atmos_gasesAM5C__2_FD_204582 | JGI IMG/M metagenome (GOLD analysis project Ga0307472, IMG submission 204582) | Hardwood forest soil microbial communities from Morgan-Monroe State Forest, Indiana, United States - atmos_gasesAM5C_05 | ecosystem: Environmental > Terrestrial > Soil > Temperate... | reverse complement strand
CGAGAATGTGGCGTTCCACCGTCTTCGTCCCGAGGCCAAGAAGAATCTTCGCCGCGGCATCGAGACCCCAGATGCCGGGGAAATTGACCAGCGCCTCCTCGAACCGGCCGGCGTTGGGCCGGTAGATCAGCTCGTAGTCCATGTGCGCCTCGTGCTTGTCGACGCTGTGATAGCCGACGTTCGGCGGGTCGAGCAGCCGCAGCGACTGGCGGTTGCAATAGAAGATCCCGGTGCCGATGGGACCCAGGAGCCACTTGTGCCCTCCGACGGACATGAAATCGACGTGGTAGCGGCGCACGTCCATCTCGAGCGCGCCGACCCACTGGATGGCGTCGAGATTGAGCAGCACGCCGGATTTCCGGCATAGCTCGGAAGTCAGCTCCAGGTCGTGACGGTAGCCGTTGGAGAACTGGACGGCGCTCAGGGAAACCAGCCGCGTCCTGGAGTCGATCGCTTCGGCCAGCGCGTCGACGCTGACGCGTCCGTGCTCGCTTCGCGCCCAGTTGATGGAAACGCCGAGCTTCGCGAGCCGCATCCAGCAGTAAACGTTGGACGGATACTCGATGTCCGGAAGCACGACGTTGTCGCCGGAACGCCAGTCGATCCCGTTCGCGACCGTGATCAGGCCTTCGGTGGTGTTCTTGACGAACGCAATCTCGCCCGCCGCGGCGCCGATCAGCTCGCCGAGGCGGCGCTTGATCTTCTCGTCGGCGTAGCGACACCAGTGCGGATAGTTGTTGCGCCCGTGATCCCGCACGTCGTAGAGGAATGTCTGAATCGCCGACAGCACGGGGTTCGACAGCGGGCCGATTGAAGCGTTGTTGAGGTAGCAACGCTGCTCGGCGATGGGGAACTGGTCGCGCATCGCACGCAATTCGAGCGCGGGCAATGCGTCGGTCGCTTCCGTAAGCTTCATCAGAAAGGACGCTAGATCAAAGGCGCCGGTCGGACAAAATGCTTTATTGCACCGGATTCATGCGCTGGGGACATGAGCCCACTATATGCGCCGGACGCATGAGATGCGCCTGCTTTAGCATTTTCGCCTGATCGCGCCGTCTACTATGCTGACATCATGGCGAAGCAGGTCGGCTGATGCCGCACCACGCACCAAGTGAACGACCGGCTCGGCTATCGGCCGACATCGGCGGAACGTTCACCGACGTGGTGCTCGAATCGGGCGGCCAGCGCTGGTCGCGCAAGGTCCTGACCACGCCTCGCGCGCCCGAAGAAGCGCTCCTGCAAGGCATCGTCGAGACCATCCGCGTCGCGGGAGTTCCGCCGGCCGCTGTCGGCTGGTTCGTCCACGGCACGACCCTCGCCACGAACGCGATCCTGGAACGGCGCGGGGCGCGCACGGCCCTGGTGACGACCGAGGGCTTTCGCGACGTTCTCGAGATCGGCGATGAGGGGCGCTTCGACCAGATGGACCTGAATCTCGTCAAGCAGGCGCCGCTCGTGCCTCGCGAGCTGCGGTTCACGATCCGCGAGCGCATTGCGGCGGACGGCACGATCCTGAGGGCGCTCGACGAAGCCGCGCTGGCTGCGCTGGCGGTGGCTCTGCGCAGCGGCGCGATCGAAAGCGTGGCGATCGGCTTTCTGCACGCCTATGCGAACCCCGTCCATGAGCGCCGCGCGCGCGAGCTCCTGAGCCAGTTCGCCCCGCAGCTCGCCATCAGCCTGTCTTCGGACGTCTGCCCCGAGATCCGCGAGTTCGAGCGAATCTCCACGACTTGCGCCAATGCCTACATCGCGCCGCTCGTCGCGGGATATCTCGACCGGCTCGAGCAAAGGCTCGCGCAGATCGGCATCCGCTGCCCGGCTTTCCTGATGACTTCCGGCGGAGGTGTGGTGCCGATGCATCTCGCCAAGCGCGTTCCGATCCGCCTCGTCGAATCGGGGCCCGCCGGCGGCGCGGTGCTTTCGTCGTCGATCGCCGGAGAGCTCGACGAAGACCGCGTCCTGTCCTTCGACATGGGCGGCACGACAGCGAAGATCTGCTTCATCGCCGGGGGCGCGCCGCAGGTCGCCCGGCTCCTGGAAGTCGACCGCGCGGCGCGTTTTCGCCGGGGGAGCGGCCTGCCGCTGCGCATTCCGGTCGTCGAGCTGGTGGAAATCGGTGCCGGTGGCGGCTCGATCGCGGCCCTCGACGCCATGAGCCGTATCGCGGTCGGTCCCCGGAGCGCGGGCTCGGAACCCGGCCCGGCTTGCTATGGGCGCGGCGGGACCGAGCCGACCGTGACCGACGCCGATTTCGTCATCGGCAAGATCGACCCGGAGCGCTTCGCCGCTGGAACCATCCGGCTCGACCGCAGGTCTGCGGAAAAGGCCTTTGAAGGCGGCATCAGCCGCGAGCTTGGCATCAGCTCGCTGGAGGCGGCGCTGGGCGCGGTTGAACTCGTCGACGAAACCATGGCCAACGCCGCGCGTGTCCATGCCGCCGAGCTCGGCAAGGACCTTTCCCGGCATTCCATCGTCGCCTTCGGCGGTGCCGCACCCCTGCATGCGGCGCGCATCGCCGAAAAGCTTGGCATCTCCAGAGTCATCGTGCCGCAGGCCGCGGGCGTAGGCTCGGCGGTCGGCTTCCTGCGGGCGCCGATGGCCTACGACGTCGTCATCAGCCGGCCGATTCGCCTCGATTCGTACGATGCCGAAGCGGTGCGCGCGGTTCTGGAGGAAGTACAACGCAAAGCCGACGACGTCGCGGCAAGCCTTGCCGGCGCCGGGAACCTGAACATGATGCGGACCGCAGATATGCGCTACGTCGGACAGGGGTCCGAAGTCTCGGTCCCGCTCGAGCACCCGGTCCCTGTCGCGCGAGAGTTGAGGACCGCCTTCGAGACGCGCTACCGCGACCTCTTCGGCAGGGTCATTCCCAACGCGCCGATCGAGGTGCTCTCCTGGCAGATACGCGTCTCGCGCGAGACCTGGCGAGCAAACGTGCGGGCGCGCCGCAACGGTGAAAGGCCGGCCGACGCCCCGCTCGGCGCGAGAAAGGTATTCGACTTCCAGTCGGGCGCGCACGCCTCCTATGCCGTCTACGATCGAAATACGCTGCCTGCGGACGCGGTCGTGCGTGGCCCCGCCCTGGTGGTCGAGGACGACACCACCACGGTTGTTCCCGGGAGCTTCGATGTGCGCGCCGACGCGTCCGGCCACCTGATTCTCGAGAGGCGCCGCGGTGGAGAGAGGGGCGCGTGAGCGCCGAAGTGCCGCGCCTTTCCGCATTGCGCCTGCAGATCATGTGGACGCGCCTGATCGCGCTGGTCGAGGAGCAGGCGCAAACGCTCCTGCGCACCGCCTTCAGTCCGATCGTGCGTGAATCCGGAGACCTGTCCGCGGGCGTGTTCGACGTCTCGGGGCGAATGCTCGCGCAGGCGGTGACCGGGACGCCGGGTCACATCAATACGCTGGCGCGATCGGTGTCCGCGTTTCTCGGCAGATTTCCGGCGGCCGGCATGCGGGAAGGCGACGTGTACGTCACCAACGACCCCTGGCACGGCACGGGCCACCTGCATGACTACGTCGTGGTCACGCCGGCGTTCCATCGAGGGAAGCTGGTCGCGCTCTTCGGCTGCACCGGCCATATGACCGACGTCGGCGGGATCGGCCTGACGCCCGAGGGGCTCGATCTCTTCATGGAAGGCGTCGCGATCCCGATCATGAAGCTCGTCGACGGCGGACGCGTCAACGAGACCCTGATCAGCATCGCCACCGCCAATTCGCGCATGCCCGCGGAGCTGGAAGGCGACGTGTATTCGCTGATCGCTTCGAACGAGTCGGCGATCCGCCGGCTGCGGGAACTGCTCGAAGAGGTGGACTTCGCCGATCTCGAGGCGCTCGCCGACTACATCGTCGACAGCTCGCGCCGCGCTGTCGCCGAGCGCATCCGGGCCCTGCCGAGAGGCGAAGCGACGCAGCGGATGACCATCGACGGGTTCGAGTCTCCGATCGAGCTCGTCGCCACGCTGCGCGTCCTGGAAGACTGCATCGAGATCGGCTGGCACGGAACCTCCGCCGCCTCGAAATTCGGCATTAACGTGCCCTTCAATTACGCTGCCGCCTACGTCTCGTACGCGCTTGCCTGCGCCGTCGCGCCCGACGTGCCGAACAACGAGGGCTCGCTCTCCGCTTATCGGATGACCGTTCCGGAGGGCTGCATCCTCAATGCCAGGCGGCCACAACCGGTCTCATGCCGCCACATCGTCGGCGGCCTTCTGCCCGACGTGGTGCTCGGTTGCTTCGACCGGCTCGTCCCGGGGCGGATGCCCGCGGAGAGCGCGTCGGCGCTTTGGACCATGACCATCCGCGGCGGCCCGCCGGATCGCGGCTTCATGATCTCCATCGTCACCAACGGCGGAATGGGCGCGCGCCCGGCCGGCGACGGACTTTCGGCGACGTCCTTCCCGAGCGCGGTGCGCGGCACTCCCGTGGAAATCGTCGAGCAGGCGACGCCGCTCGTTTTCTGGCGCCGCGAGCTGCGCGCGGGCTCCGGCGGGGAGGGCAAGTACCGGGGCGGGCTCGGGCAGGACATGGAGATCAGCGCGCGCGACGGCCACCCGATCACCTTATATGCCGCGTTCGACCGTATCGAGCATCCCGCCCGCGGGCGCTCGGGCGGCGGTGGCGGCGCCTTGGGCGAGCTCATGCGCTCGGGCGGGGAACGCCTGCCGGGCAAAGGCGCGCATCGCATCGAGCCCGACCAACGCCTGATCGTGAGAACGCCGGGCGGGGGCGGATACGGCGATCCGCGCGAGCGAAGCGCGGCGGCGCGCGAGCTCGATCTGGCCAGGGGTTATGTTCAAAAAAGGAGCAGCCAATGAGTCGACGCGTCAGCAGGCGCGATGCTTTGCACGCACTCGGCGCAACCGGTGCCTTCGCCGCGCTTGGTCAATATGGCCTCGCCCGTGCGCAGGACCGCAGCCTGGTCATCCCGACGTACGGCGGGCGCTACGAGAAATTCTGGCGCGAGGTTTTGCTGCCGCCGTTCCAGCAGAAAACCGGCATCCAGCCGGTGTTCGATATCGGCCTGGGCGGGACCTTCGCTGCCAAGCTGAGGGCCTCCGGTCCGGAGAAGCCGGTTTACTCTTACCTGATGGCAAACGACGTGGTCGGCGCAGTGCTGCGCTCGGAAGGGTTCTTCGAACCCTGGCCGGCAGCCAAGGTGCCGGACCTGAAGAAGGTGCACCCGAAGGCGAATCCGGCGAACAACCAGGGCGTCACGGTGATGTTCTCCCCGATCGGCATCGCCTATCGCTCCGACATCATGAAGACGCCGCCACGCTCGTGGAAGGACCTGTGGGATCGACCTGAGCTCAAGGGCAAGGTCGGCCTGTACGAGATCACCAATACGGCGGGCTACAGTTTCCTGATGATCACCGCGAAGATCTACGGCAACGGGCCGTTCGACTTCGACGCCGGATTCCGGCAGATCGAGCGCTTGAAGCCGTTCCCGCAGGCGGCGTTGGCCGGCGCGCTGGCGGTGCTGCTCACGCGCGGCGAGATCGTCGCTGGCCCCCTGGACATCGGCGAAACGCTCACGCTGAAGAAAAAGGGCGTGCCGGTCGACTGGGCGGCGCCGGTCGAGGGTATGTTCATGTTCGACCAGACCTTCAGCCTGCTGAAGCACGGTCCCAACAAGGATGGAGCCTGCGCGTTCCTCGATCACATGCTGTCCGAGGAAATCCAGCTCAAGCTGGCGCGCGAGTTCTACGCCATTCCGGTGAACACCGGCGTCAGGATTCCCGCAGACCTCGCCAAGGAGGTGCCGTTCACCGTCAGCGACCTGGACAATATCGTGTCGTTCGACTGGCTGGAGGCCAACCGGCAGAGGGCCGCCGTGATCGAGCGCTGGAATCGCCTGTCACGCTGAGGAATGGGGATTGTCGCGGCTGACGATACAGGGACTGAGCAAGGCATTCGGGAACGTCGCCGCGGTTCATGAGATCGACCTCGATGTGGCCGAGGGGGAGTTCGTCTCGCTCCTCGGTCCGTCGGGGTGCGGCAAGACCACGACGCTGCGCTGTGTGGCCGGACTCGAGGAGCCCACCAGCGGCAGGATTCTGTTCGGCGAAAAGGACGTTACCCGGTTGCCGACCGAAGATCGCATGATCGGCATGGTGTTCCAGAGCTACGCGCTTTTCCCGCACATGAAGGTGAGGGACAACATCGGCTTCGGTCTGGCAATGCGTGGCGTGCGCGGCAGCGAAGCCGACAAGCGCGTCGCCAAGGTGCTCGACATCGTCCAGCTGAAAGGGCTGGAGGAACGTTACCCGCGCGCACTATCGGGAGGGCAGCAGCAGCGAGTCGCGCTCGCCAGGGCGCTGGTGACCGAACCGGCCCTGCTGCTGCTCGACGAGCCCCTGGCCAACCTCGATGCCAGGCTGCGCGACGAGATGCGTTTCTTCATCCGCTCGTTGCAGCGGCGCCTGGGCATCACCACGCTCTACGTGACGCATGATCAGTCCGAAAGCATGATCATGTCGGACCGCATCGTCGTGATGTTCGGTGGCCGCATTCACCAGATCGGCGGCCCCGAGGACATCTACTATCGTCCGGCGACCGGGGAGGTGGCCAATTTCATCGGCCAGGCCAACATGATCCAGGCCACCGTGGTCGAGTCCCGCGACGGCGTGGCGACCGTCGAATCGGCATGCGGGAGATTCAGTTGCGCTACCGGCCGGCCGCTCGTGGCGGGCAGCCGGGTGACTGCGATGGTGCGCCCGGAAGCGTTGCGATTGGTCAACGGCGCCGACCGAAGCGCCTTCTCCGGGCAAATCGTCGCCCGGCACTTTCTCGGCAGCACCGTCGACTATCGGATCGTCTTGGCCGACGGCACGCTCATCAGCGTTCACGCACTGGGGGGAAACGCGTCGCAGACCGGAGGGCGTGTGTCCGTCGAGGTGGATCCGAGCAAGGCGTGGCTGTTGCAATGAAGCGCTGGCTCTTCGCGTTGCCCGCGGTGCTCATGGTGGCGCTGTTCGTCCTCATTCCTTATCTGAACATCGCAGTCATGAGCTTTCGCACGCCGTCGGCGACGGCGATCTACGGTCCCGGGTTCACGATCGAGAACTACACCCGGGTCCTGACCGATTCGCTTTACCTGGGCCTGCTCAAGGACACCCTGCTATTCGCGGTCGCGACCACTTCAATCTGTCTCGTGGTCGGGTTCCCGGTGGCGTTTCATCTGGCAAGAACGAATTCGCGCTGGCGCGGGCTGCTGTATGCCGGCGTCCTCTCGCCGCTCTTGACCGGGGTGGTGATCCGCTGCTTCGGCTGGATCGTGCTGCTTGCGAACAACGGGCTCATCAACCAGCTGCTCGGCCTCGCCGGGCTGGGGCCGTATCGCCTCATGTATAACCCGGTCGGCGTGACCATCGCGCTGGTCCACGTGTTCCTCCCGTTCATGATCCTGCCGATCATGAATTCGGTCCAGTCGATCGATCCACGCCTCGGCGAGGCCGCGCGGACCCTGGGCGCGTCCAGAGCGCGGAGCTTCGCGCGGGTCCTCCTGCCCTTGTCGATGCCCGGCATCCAATCAGGCGTCATTCTGGTCTTCGTCCTGAGCGCCAGCGCCTACATCATTCCGATGCTCCTTGGGGGCGGGCAGGTGAGCACGATGCCGACGGTCGTCGTCCAGCAACTCATGGGCAGCCTCCTCTGGCCATTCGGTGCGACGCTCGCTCTCGTGCTGTCGCTCACTGCCCTTGCCCTCGTGGGGCTGTTCGGGGCCCTGACCCGGCGCTCCATGCGGGGCGTGGCATGAAGTGGTTCCCGGCTCCGCGGCTGTGCTTTATCGCGGCGGTCTACGCCTTTCTGCTGCTGCCCATCGCGATCGTGATCCCGATGTCGCTCAACGCGGGCGAATACCTGCGCTTCCCGCCTCAGGGCTGGTCGCTGCGCTGGTACGTCTCATTCCTGCACTCGGAGCCTTTCACGAGCGCCTTTGTCCGATCGCTCGGCGTCGCGCTGATCGTGGCAGTCCTCGCGTCGATCATCGCTACGCCTGCCGCGATCTTCTACGTGCGCCATCTCCGCGCCGGCCGCGAGAAGTTCCGGCTGACGATGCTCGCGCCCATGCTGCTTCCGGAGGTGCTGACGTCGATCGCGCTGCTGTTCTTCTTCAATCAATTCTTCTTCGGCACGCAGAGCATGGCGCCCTTGGTGATCGGGCATGTCGTGATCACGATTCCTTTCGTCTTCCTCACCGTGACCTCGGCGCTCTACAACATGCCGCCTGGGGTCGAGGAGGCCGCGCGCACGCTGGGCGCGAGCGCCCGCGCGGCGTTCCGCCGGGTCACGCTTCCTTTGATCAAGTCCGGCATCGTCACCGGCGCGATGCTCGCCTTCATCATGTCCTTCGACAACGTCAACATTTCGCTCCTGCTGAAGCCGCTTGGAACGAGCACGCTGCCGATCCAGCTGTTCGACTATCTGCGCTACGATTTCGATCCGACTGCGGCGGCGGTTTCGACGATCTCCCTGACGCTCACCCTGTCGGTCGTTTTTCTGATCGACCGCATTTACGGCCTCCGGGCGGTGCGGTTTTGAATCCCCACCTCGACGGCGCGAAGGTCGGGCTCATCATCCCGTCGGTGAACACCACGACCGAGCCCGAATTCGCCTGGATCGCACCGGACCGCATTTCGTTCCATGCCGCGCGCGTGTTCATGGATGCGACGACCCCCGAGGCATTGCGCCGGATGAACGAGGAAGTGCGCCATGCCGCGAGCCTTCTCGCGACGCTGTCGCCGGACGTCGTCGCCTATGCGTGCACCTCCGGTTCCTTCATCGACGGGCCGGAGGCGACCCGGGCGCTGCTCGAGGAAATGCGTCAGGTCCTGAATTGCCCCGTGGTTGCGACCTCGGCCGCTATGACCGAGGCTTTGCGCCACCTGGGCGTGACCAGGCTGGCGCTCGCCACGCCCTACCCCGAGGACGTGACGCGGGCCGAGCAGCGATTCTTCGAACAGCACGGCTTCGAGGTCGTGTCCTGCGCGTGGCTGGGGCGATCGGGTGCGGGCGTCCGGCCCACCACCTCCGACGAGATCATCGCCCTCGCGCGCCGCGTGCACACCCCTCGCGCGCAGGCGATCTTCCTGAGCTGCACCGATCTGCGCGCCCTGGAAGTCGTCGACGACCTGGAGCGGATGCTCGGCAAGCCGGTGCTGACGAGCAACCAGGTCACCCTTTGGGGCATTCTTCGCGCGCTGAAAAGAAACGCGCCGCTGAAAGGCTTTGGCCGCATCCTGGCTTCCGACGGAGAGCACCTTGTCGAGCAAAACTAAAGTGAGGATCTTGTATCTCAACGTCACACAGAAGACCGAAAGCGAGAAGCAGGCCTTTGTCGAGCTCGCACGGACATACAAGCTGGCAGGCACCGAAGTTCAAATCGCGTCCCTGCCCGAAGCCGACGGCCGTTTCCGCAATGCCGAGTACCGGTCCTACGAAGCAGTGATGAGCCGCGGGGTGGTCAGGGCGGCGCGCGCGGCCGCCGCCGCCGGCTTCGATGCAATGGCCATAGGGTGCTTCTACGATGTCGCCCTGCATGATGCGCGAGAGGTCTCAGGCGAAATGATGGTCGCCGCGTCCTGCGAGGCTTCGTGCGAGATCGCCGCCAGCCTCGCAAACCGCTTCGGCATCATCGTCGGCCGTCGCAAATGGGTGCACCAGATGGAGGGCATCGTGCGCAGCTACGGGTACGGCGAGCGGCTGGCCGGCTTCTACCCCGTGGAACTGGGCGTGACGGATTTTCAGAAAGATCATGCCGAGACCGCCCGCCGCCTGATCGCCGCCGGGCGCAAGGCGGTGGAGCAGGATTACGCCGAGGCCCTCATACTTGGCTGCACCATGGAAATGGGGTTCTACAAGGAGGTCGAAAAGGCGCTCGGGGTTCCGGTCATCGATTCGGCCATCGCCGCGCTCAAGCGCGCCGAGTATGGCGCGCTTCTAAAGCGCCAATGCGGATGGGTACCGAGCCGCAAGTGGTCCTGCGAGCCCCCGCCCGAACAGGAAGTCGAGCGCTTCCGCTGCTTCGAGGGCGGCGAGCCCTTCGGCCCGCTGCTGACCGTGGAGGCTACCTAGCTGCGGGTCGACTGGCTCAACGCGTTTCGCGCCGTGATGCAGGCCGGCACGGTTACCGGGGCGGCTTCGGTCATTTTCCGGACGCAACCCCAGGTGAGCAGGATGATCTCGGCTCTGGAGGAGAGCCTCGGCCTGAAGCTCTTCGAAAGAGAAGGCCGCCGGCTCATTCCGACGGAGCAGGCGTTGCAGTTTCTCCAGTACATTGAGCCGCTCATGCTGGGGCTGGACGGAATCGCCAACAGCGCCGAGGACATCAAGGAGAAGCGGGGGAAGCGCCTCGTCATCGCGGCAGAGCCTTTTCTCCTGCACGCCTTGGTCCCCGACGCGCTCGAGCGCCTGAGCCGCAACGGCAACGCGAAGTTTGCGGTCGATCTTTGCGTGCGCGGCCTGGGCCTGTGGATGTCGCGCGGCGTCGCTGATCTCGGAGTCGTGGCGCTGCCCTTTTCGCAGACGGACATGAATCAGGTCCCATTTGCCGATGCCGAAGTCGTTCTCGCCTTGCCACCGCAGCATCCGTTGACGAGGCGAAAAAGCATCGGCATCGCCGACGTGGCTTCGGAGCGGTTCATCGCCCTGCGACCGAGCACGCTCCTGCGCGCACAGATCGATATCGCGGCGGCGCGCGCCGGCGTTGCGATCAATCCTGTGATCGAAGCGTCTTCAGGAGCTGCAGCCTGCGAATTCGTGGCGCGCGGCCTGGGCGTCTCCATCTCGGATCCGATCGTCGCCGGGTCCTTCGGTCCATCACGGGTGGCGGTGAAGCGCATGACCGACGCCTTGCATCTTACGTACGGATTCCTGGCGCCGAATGCCGGGGCACCGCCGGCGGCGGTGCGGCGGGTGATGCAGGCGATCACAGAGGCGGCCGAAAAGCTCGGCGCAGGCTTCGTCAAACTGCGCCAAATGTGATGGGGAACCGATGGCGACGACGATGAAGGGGCGAGACGGCGTAACAGTGGTACGAGCCAAGTCTGTGGAGATGGCGGCGGGGTTGCATTGGTCGGCGCTGAGCGAACTTTAGATCCGGCGCTCCGTAAAACCTTTCCGAGAATATGACTCCCATTTCACCCGGCCGCTGGCAGTTCTGGATCGATCGCGGCGGCACGTTCACCGACGTGGTGGCGCGCAAGCCTGACGGCGCGATCGTCACGCACAAGCTGCTCTCCGAGAATCCCGAGCGCTATGGCGACGCGGCGCTCGCCGGGATCCGCGCGCTCTTGAATGTGCCGACGGGAAAAGCCATCCCCGGCGAGCGCATCGAAGCGGTCAAGATGGGCACCACGGTGGCGACCAACGCGCTCCTCGAGCGCAAGGGTGAGCCGACGGTGCTCTTCATCACGCGCGGCTTTCGCGACGCCCTGCGCATCGCGTATCAGAACCG
>Ga0307472_100000834_pt1 | contig 11472 bp, 12 predicted proteins | sample atmos_gasesAM5C__2_FD_204582 | JGI IMG/M metagenome (GOLD analysis project Ga0307472, IMG submission 204582) | Hardwood forest soil microbial communities from Morgan-Monroe State Forest, Indiana, United States - atmos_gasesAM5C_05 | ecosystem: Environmental > Terrestrial > Soil > Temperate... | reverse complement strand
GAATAATAAGTTGTTAAGGTAGTTGTACTTTTATTAATTCGATAGTTTGAGTCTACGGATGATGAATTATAAACACTTCCAGGAACTCTCCAACAATCATAACATACATCAATATCATTATGTCCAAAATTAACTAGATGATAAAGTGGATATGAATCACCTATTGCATAACATACAATATTTGGAGAAGAAGATACTGCCCCTACAGTTCCAGCTATATGAACTTTTCCTGAACAATTTGGAGCAACAGATGATGATCCAGCGATCATAAGATTGGGAAATCCAACTTGTCCCAAAGTATTTACTGTTAAGGCATTTTGAAATGGTATATTCATGGTTGAACCTTGTGCAGTACCTGTATTATAATTAATTGCAAAAACATCACTGAGTTTCATAATTTGAAAATTAGACGTGGATAAACTTGATTTCCAATTTCCGTCGTAATAACAATCGTAATTAATAGCGATATTGTTGTGAGCCCAGTTACTAATTTGAAAAAGTGGATAATTATCTGTTGGAGTAAATGCTTGTAAATGAGGGCCTGCTGTACTTGCATTGGTTCCATAAAGTTGTAATTTATTCGCCCCAGTTGAAATAGCTGGCGATGTTTTACCAATAGTTAATGTATCACTCATGAAACTCGTCCCAACAATTGTGGTAGATGTTGTTGTTGTTGAAAGAGTAGCTGTTGTTGAATTATTTGGCCAAAATTCTATTGGTCCTAGGGCTCTAAGAGAAGATCGATTTAAATTATTAAAAAGGATATAAGATCCTATCGTGGAACTCACAGTTTCATCAAATAATTGAATTCTTTCAGCTGATGATGAACCAAATCCGGCAATTTTGCTTCCAATCCCAGCGGTGCCTGATAAAATCGCCTTTAATGGTGCCGTTGTATCAGGTGTTGTATTAATTCCAATATTACTCGATATGAAATTATTGCCAGTAATTGATAATGCTGTGGAAGAAGTATTTCTGAATATGATATCGGTTGGATCATAAAATAAATTAGTAATTGGAATTTGAGCTTGACTACCACTTTGATTCCAATACATTTGATACTGATAACCTCCGGCACATTGATAAAATCTGTATAAAATTCTATGATAACCCGCTTGTAGTGTAATTGGACCCACGGTCGCAGTTTGGGATCCAAAAGCTCCTTCACCATATACGCCTCCTAAATAGTAACCATCAATAAATAAGTCTCCTCCATCATCAAAACTAATTTTAAATGATAATGATTGAGTACTAGCAACATATAAATAACCAACTATTTGATAACCAAAAAAAGTTGAATTAATTCCTGTAGGTCTCGTAAAGTTGGCTCCTGAATCTAAAACAGTAGCTGTTGTTTGTGGCGATGAATATACTATTGTTTGATTTTGAAATAACGAATCGATATTAGCTTTGTTTGCACGCGGGGCACTAGTATTAGACCAATTAAAACCTTGAACAACTAAGCCTTGTGGAAATTGAAGTCTCCCTGTAGTGTTCTCCTGAGGTTTAATTATTCCACCACTTGAAACACTTAAACTTGTTGTGGTGATACTATTTGTACCTGTATCTATGCTTCCACATGTTATATTTCCACAACTTAAACTATTGCTGCCCATCAATAGGGGCACAAACATTTGATTTTGACTTGAGTTAAATCTTGCTACTTCACTTGAATTGGATGCTATAGATAAAGTAAGCGCTGAATTTTTATAAATTCCTGCACCACCTGATGAAAATGTATATGCTGGAGAAGAAGAAGAACCATCACTACTTTTAATTATTTTTGCTTCTAAATTATTTGAATTTATATTCGTTGTTGTTGTATTAAAATTTGCGACTTGTGAACCCCCAGTTGAAATACCTAAATTATCAGCACTTGGCAGGTAAATACCTGTATTTTGATCAGATGTAAAAGTGTAAGCTGGAGGAGATAAAGTGCCGTTACTAGCATAAATTGAATTAACTACTTCTAACGTTTGACCAACATAGATTGATATTGCTTCTAATAAACTCGAATATATGGTTGTTGTACTTGTATTAAAATTTGCCACTTGTGTACCACCTGTACTAATAGATAAATTATTACTGCTTGGTAGATAAATTCCAGTATTAAAATTAGAGTCAAAAGAATAAGCAGGCCCTCCAACAGAACCAGGCGCTATATATATTGGTCCTTTACCTTCTTGAAATCCGCTGAAGAAAAAATTTCCCTCTGTAGTTAGATCATTACTGACATCAAGAGTTCCAATTAATGTTGCACCGCCTGCATTAATGATAAAAATTTTATTACCATATAGTGCAAAATTGATTGCAAATTCTCCGCTTGACCAATACAATCCAGCATCAGGATGTGATTTAAAACTAATTGATGGCGCTTTTTCATCACCATCATCTACTTTTATTAATTTTGTTTCTAGATTCGAATTTATGGTAGTTGTTGTTGTATTAAAATTAGCAACTTGTGTTCCACCTGTTGTTATTCCTAAGTTATCATCATTTGGTCGATATATACCAACATTCTCTTGATTAATAAATGTAATACTTGGGTTTGTTACGCTACCATCTTGAAATTTTATTGTATTTACTGTAATTGTCGCATTAGTAAGATCAACATCGCCTGTTACAGTCAGATTATTTGTTGTGATATCTGTTTCATTATAAAGGGATATGTAATTACTCATTACTATAACATATAGTAATGATAAGAATATAAAAAGAGAATTTAAACAAATATCACCCTCTAGGAATGTATAAATAGGCCCCGTATTTATCTGTCAGTGCTCCTCCATATTGTTTAATTTTTGCTAACTGACCAGGTTGTTGAATTGATGGTTTAGCAGATAGTAATCTATTTTCGAGTCTTAGATTTCTGTTTGCGGTTCTGATATTAGATAATTCTTTTGCACTTCTTGCCATTGTACCAATATCCGCACCGCCGCGAATATTTCTAGTTTTTTTTCGAGTTTTTCTACGTCTTGGCATTTATATTAATATACATGATTTTATTTCATACCACTTAAAGAATCACAGCTTGGTTAAATAATACAAACTTAACTTAAAGAAAATCAGAACATTTCAGAAATTATCAGCAATGTACTCTCGCGGAAAAATCTATAAGTTGGTCAACGATGTAGATAATTTAATCTACATCGGTTCTACATGCAACAGGCTTTGTAAGCGACTTGGAGATCATAAATCAAGTGCAAAAGTACACAAAGAGCGCTTAGTATATAAGCATCTAAATGAGATAGGATGGGAAAATGTTCAGATTATTCTTGTTGAAAAATTTGAGTGCAAAACTAAAGAAGAACTGCGAGCTCGAGAAAGATATTGGATTGAAACATTAGAAGCAAAGTTGAATAAACAGATTCCAACTCGTACGAAAAAAGAAATAGATAAAAAATATCGCGAGGAAAATAAAGAAAAGGTAAAAGAAACACAGCGACTATACCGAGATAAAAATAAAGAAGAACTAGCAAATAAAAGTAAAGAGTATCGTACAAAAAAACATGACGATATCACAAAACGAGTTTATTGCGATTGTGGTGGATATTATCAATTCGCTCATAAATATCACCATACCCATACTAAAAAACACAAAGAGTGGGAGAATAATTCTGACTCTGATTAGTGGTTGTACATTTTTCTTTCAATTTTGCATTTATATTTATATATAAATGATGTTTATTTTCTTGTTCTATGACGCGTACGTCTGGGTTTTCGTTTCCCATATCCAAGTGTTTTTGCAACATTTGACGCGGTAGTCAAACGGCTTGCATAAGGACCAGCTAATGGTGCTACTGTTGACAAACCTTTACTAACTAATTGCTTATCTTTAACAAAATCATGTATATTTCTAGCTGTTTTTTTAATCCAGTCCCACGCGGGACCCTCCCCTTTCATAGTTCGTTTTCTTCGGCGTACTGGTGCAGACTTAGCTTTTCTACGTTTAGTTCTACGTTTTGTAGGCATTATATAAAATTAGATGATAAAAAAATTACTCTACGTCTTTAATGATATATTCCATATTAAAATTCTTCCTGAACTTGGTTTCTTTTACATCAACGTATAGGAAATTATATTTTTCTTTCGTGGCATCTTTGTATAAATGGACAAATTTATCGAAGGCAATATCCAGGTCTAAATCTATAAATAATATCTTCAACTTATCCTCAGAGTGTCCTCCAAATAATATGCAATAATCCAATTGTCTCCTAGCTTGTGGTGAAAGGTCGTGAGGATATTGACTCGAAATGATAACCTTACATTTATAGTGTCGGTTTGTTTTTAGTAATGTATTAATAGATGGAATATTAATTTCACCCCCCAGATCATCCATTACAAAAATAATTTCTGGTGCTATTTTTCTCGGTTTTCTTGGTTTCTTTTCATCATTGTCTTCATCAACTTCAATATATTTTACTTCTACTTCTTCCTCTTCCTCGTTATTATTTTCATTTTTTAATGTATCTAATATTGTTTGTAAGATATCTACTTTATCTTCATTCTTAATACTGGTATATTTCGTGATAGTATTACCTTTTTTTCTCAGAGTTTTGATAATATGTTTAAGATTATCATCTTTGTTAATTGTTGAAGCGAAAAAGAATAAATGTGTATTTTTTCCTACACAATTATAAAGAATTTTATTAATAGCATTAGTTTTTCCTGACTTCTTTCTTGCACATAGAAATACATTTGAATATACTTCAGGAAATAATTCGAATCCTTTTATTTTCGAAGCTTTTATTTTTGGAACACTAATTGGATTAATTACCTCATTATTTATTTTTTTGACAAACATTCTATACAATTACCTAATAAATTTTACCTTCTTTGACTTCTTTGTATTTGACAAAATCTAACACAATGAGAAAATTTCCTACCCTCGTAGCATCTGGTATATTTTCTCCAGTAAAAATTTGAAATTTATATGTACCTTTAACAGGTTTATTTAGTATGAAGTGAGGGCCTGTTATATTATGCTGTACCTCGTAAAAGCATCCAATTATATCAGAAACAAGGTCTAAATATATAATTCCAATCCTATTTTCCGCAATATCAGGATCATAAAAAATACTCTTGACTATAACTTCATCTGGAATAAAAGGGACATTATTGATTGATACATTAAATTCGCTAGTTAGATTCACTCTTTGGACAATGCTTACTGTTTTACGAGTTTCGATTACTCTAGTATCCATATAATGTTAATGAGATTATAATACTGTGACTCCTGTAGATGAAACAGTTAATACTTTTTGTGTAACTGCGAATGCATAATGATTCATTGCCGTCCCTGCCATTAAGGTAGCTAATGTTATGTAGATATCCCATTTTTGTTCAACACTTAAATCCAAACCGCTATCTAAATTGCTATTATCATCCCATAGTTTCTCGTAATTACAAAAATCATCAACCCAAAACTGATTATAGTTGTAAATGTTTGAGTTTTGTGTTATACTTCCTTTAAGCTTTTCGCGAAGCAGTTTATAGTCATCCCATTGGTTGCATTGCATATTATATTCTTGTATTCGCTGATTATTCAATAGTGTGTAATAATAATTGATTTTCGTGTTAAGACCTGTGGCAGTAAGGACTAAATTATCATTGTCGTAAGCCGTGTTTGTTGTTTCTGCTCCATTAAACATTGCATAATATATTTTTTGCAAATTCTTTCCATGACCCCGATTGAATCGAAGAGAAGTAGACACAGATGATCCTGTCAAATTACTCTTATATGTATAGACATAGGGTATTAACATCTGGATACCACCTGAAGATACTTTTTCTACTAAATTATTTATAATCGATTGATTTTTCTCGGTTGCTAAGTATAATGCCATATTAGAAATACTAATATTATTAGTTAGCGCATTAGTCGCTCCTGTATATTTTTGATCATTTGAAGTTGCAGCGAAAGTAATTTTCGATAATGCATTCCACACGATACGTAATTGGAGTATCTCTCCAAGATAAATATCTTTATCTACAGCACATATGGTATTTTTTAGTAGTTTCAAAGGAAACTGGATGTTGAAATAAAGAGCACCTGCTTGAGCACCATTAGCGACTGCACTGGTTGTCAAATATTTATTTTCAGTATATGCTATTGATGACGCTGATGATAATTCTCCACCAACAACGCTACCTGTAGGTCTATCTTTTGTATCAGGAGCAGCATTACTTCTTTGTAGCATTGCACCAGCACCAAGGGTTGTAAGAGTAGTCGCGCCTGGTACATCTGTATCTAAATCTAAAAACTCTAGTGTATTAATTTCAGCTTTCCATACAACTTTGGTATAATTTGAAAGTTCATTTAAATCCATAAGATAAATACCACCTCTAGTGTATATTTGAAATTGTCTCCACCACGAAAAGACGTCGCGAAAGACAAAATTATAATAGTTAACTGGGGCTGCCGTTCGTGTTTCTGGTATCAATGCTGTGAATGTAAAATATGATTGATATAAATTAAATGGGGCAATCGGAATTTCATAGATATTTTCTTGACCTCCTGAAGACGAAATTGTTTGTGTAGTTGCCCCACTTTGAGCAAAAATTCTAGTCATACGATACGTTGGATGAATATAATTTAATTTTTTATAATCTAATTCTTTCGAAACTGTTGACTCCATAATATAATTATACAAACAAATTATTTTTGAATCGTCTTTAGCTTGAGAAATTGTTTTATCACATCGTAAACATTATTTTTTCTATACATAAGAAGTGTAAACACAAAGTTCTGACCATTCAAATCAATTGCATTTCCATCTTCGTCAAGTAAGTAAAATCTATAAACGTTATTAGTATTAGTCGTGATGGATTTTGAATATCCTTCAACACTTTGTTGTTGAAATACTATACTAGAATAATCTGAATTTTGCACACTAAATACTTCTTGTAAGATGTTATCATCACCATTATTTACCATATCTGAGTGAATATATAACGTACTTTCTTTCTGTAAATTTATTACATTTGTTGATGTTAATGAACTACCAACAAAATTATTTGTACTACCACTTACGAACCCCATATGATCCCAAAGATCATTTGTTGTCGAAAACGTGAAAATAGGCTGTACACCACTATTACCAGTTACTAAGAATGTATATTTACCGGTATCTGGGATTGTTGATAAATTTGGATATGTAACAGCATATGTATACCCATTCGGAGAATTTAAGGTCAATAATGATTGAAGTACAGATGAAAGAGATTTCCTTGTGTAATTTCCTACTGGAAGTGTAATGTTAATACTCTTGCCATCTTCAGTTAATGTAAATGATTCAGATTCTTTGATTAAATAATATGATTTTGGTATACATGCTTGCAATACACAACATTGATTAAACTTGGAATCAGGTGGCATTTGTATTTGATACAAAAAGTCACTATCTGAACCACTTACTCTATTTCTAGAATTAATGTAAAAAAGTTTTGAATCACTAACTAACGACATAATTAGTAATAGCTAAGAAAAATAAAAGCCTTAAATATAACCAAATTCTTTAAATTCTTTTCTTAATTTATTCGCCGTACGTTCTCCATTTTTAACATCATTAAATTTTGTACATTCTTTAAATGGAATTCCTTCCATTCTGTCCATCAGAAATTTTGCTGATAGAATCCCGCAATTATTACTCTTAGCCGATTGTTGAACAACACGATTAACTTTGAATTTTAAATACGTATCCGGATTAATTTTGTTTATTAAATGTTTTATATTGGTCATAAATTCTTTTGGAGGGTCATCGCCAAATGAATCAAAATATTCTATAGATTTATCTACTTTTGGATCGATATATACTCCAACCCAATGACTTCCTTTCTGATCACTCTTCGAAAGATTCATTATGAATCCAATTTTTTTTGTTTGTTCTTTAATCGGTATATCTTTTATTTTATCAATCGGATATACTCCTGAAAAATTGTTATATCTATTCATTATTTTTTCTAATTGATCATTCCAAAGACCTCCTCCAACTTTTCCGCTCCCTTTTGTCTTCGGATCGATATCCGCGTCTAAGTCTATATCTGCTCCGAGTGGCAGTATTACTTTCCTAGGCGGGTTGGGTTCGTCTTCTGAAACTGGTTCTATTTCTGGTTCTAATCTTACATGAGAAGGGTCGTCTTTCTTCAATTCATCATCTTCTTGTAAATAGGCATCATATCTAGAGGAGTCAAACTCAGTTCCTGGAGGTAAAGGTGTACTTACATCAATTTTCTCTTCTCGACGTGTCACATGTGGATGTTGTGCAATTGGTGTTATAGGGACATCACTAGCTTTTGTGATATTTCTAATTAGTTCCTTGGTTTCGTCATCGCCTCCCTCTTCACCCGAAGTGTGTGGTTGTATGTTTCTCGGATCTATATCAACTACTTCTGGAGCCCTTTTAATACCTCGCATCCTTAGATACATGTTATATTTTTCATTGTCTCCAAACATTCTTATCAGATCTTGTTTCTTTTTTTTTTTTAGCTGATCGCGTGTGTATCCTTTACTACGTAATTTTTTTGTGAGGTAGGAAACATTAATTTTTTTTCTGTCTTTGTCCAGTTCATATATAATTTTTTCCATTTCGGCCTTCTCTTTTTCTTCATCTCTTTGTGTTTCAAGTCCAGCCCGAATGGATTTCATTTCTTCTAAACCTCTTTCAGTTGTAACGATTGATTCACCAGAATCTAGTTTAACTTTTATACGTTTTGATTTTGGTATATTGGGGGTGCTGTAAATAGGTTCTGGTTCAGGGGTTCGTGGATTTTTTTTTTTCTCGACTCCTAAATCTTTCATAACCATATTCATAGTTATCTCTGGCGGTATATTATATTTTTCTGCATGATACAATTTCCTTTCTGCTTTGTATTTGTCTAACTCAGTTGCCCCACTACTTTCTATGAAATGTTTTATTTTTGAATACTCTCCTTTATATTCCAATTCACGTTTCTCTTCTCCCACCGAAGGGAATAAAGCACTTGTTTTATGTTCTAATGGAGGAAATGCTTTATATTCTAATGCAGGAATATTAGTGTCTCCTTTATGTTCTATTGCGAGTATTTCATCTCTCTTACTTGTGATTTTTGATTCAATTTCTTTTAGTATTTTTTCCCTGTCTTCTTTTTTGTTTAAAAAAGTATGATTTAGGAAACTAATGTAATCTGCTTGTTGTAATAATTGTGATCTATCTACTTTTTTCTTAGGAATTTCTATTTCTTCTCCCTTCTTCTTCTTTCGCTTCCTAAAATTATTTATTACAACATTTACTAATTGTTTATTGCTGATACCATCCCTTATTTTTAAATACACTCTTTTTTTACCAATTAATACGTAAGGTCGACCTTTTTCATTTAAAAATACTCTTGGCGGTCTTTCTTTTCTTTGTCGTTTTCTCTTTTTTTTCTGATTGCTGCTCATTCATATATAATGATACAGATTTTAATCAAATTTTAAAAGAGTTTCTTTCAATTTCTTCTCCGCTTCTGTTTCTTTAGGTGGTGTTGCTGTGCTATTATGTATGTGCACAACCGGGATAGCTTGTTGTGGATATTGTTGGACCGGCTCTGTATGATAATCTGGAATTGATGCCTTCCTTGCTCTTGGTTTCCGTTTTTTCTCTGTTAATTGCGAGACCATTTCTTTTAATTCAGCTAATTCTTCATATACATGATCATTTTTATTTGATTTATTTTTCGATTTTTCTTTCTTAATCTTTCTAGATTGTATCACTAACTCCTCATTATCGGATGATTCTGATTCTGAAGAATATGGATATTTACCAGGAATATTATTACGAACTAATTTTGGTTTTTCTGGTGGTAATTCCTCAGAGTCTGAACTTTGTTTTTTCTTTGTTTTAAGACGCCTACTTTTTTTCTGAGGGACTATTTCTTTTTCTTCGAATTCTGGCTCTTCGTCTACACTTTCCCCATTTCTGATTTTTTTTGTATATTCTTGTATCTTCTTTCTTTGTTCTCTCTGACGGCTCGCCTTTGTACGTTGTGCCTTTAGCATATTTTTTCGTCGAGGATCACTACTCATATAATATTATAAAGATTTCATTTATTGATTCAATAAATCAATAAGAAAATATATAGAAACAAATTATTTTTTCTTATATGTACTTCGCGCTTGTGTTAAAGCTTCCTTATATGTACAGCCGTGCTTTTCCACGTATTTTTTAACATGATCAGTCCACGTTGTATTATGTTTTTTTAATGACATCTTTTTTTTCGGTTCCTTAACAACATTTTCTTGTTTAATTGTTTTAGATTTAGTTTTCTTCGGTTTCCTCTTAATTTCATACTCCTCAGAATCTGGAGATTGATCACTATCTGATTCATACTTTTCCTTTATTATCGTTTTAGACTTCGCTTTAAGATTTGCTATCTTTTCTATCTTACTTTTCTTAAATTCGGGTTCCTTAAATTTTCTAGTTGACATATAACTCTACTAAGATAATATATTCATAGCATCGTATAGGTGATTAAGACAAAAGTCTGTGTAAAAACATTCTATTAACACATCTTTGTTATTCTTGAATAGTTCTCCAAATCGTTTCACTTCATATTCGCATGCTTTTTCTGCTAAATATCGGCTATTAAATACGCCTATTATTTCAGTTCCAGTCTTTGTATAATTCACAAACATATTGTAAAATACTATATAAAAAAGGTCTGGAATGACTTCTTTCTTTTTTTGAATCCTTTCTTCTATTTCTTTCTTTTTTTTCTCATCTTCAAGCACATATTCGTTTATTTGTATTTTTCCTCGTCTACCCTCATCAAATATTAATTGATGCTCATCAGTAATAGGTTTATAATCATCTATAAGAGAGTCTGTGGCATTTGAAACCTGGTTTTTATCCTTCTTTTCATTTTTTGATTTAAGAGATTTCTTCTTTGGTTCTTCGTCGCTACTATCACTATCACTATCACTCGAAACTGATATTTTGTCATTTATTGTCACTTTTTTCTTTTCTTTTTCAGGAATTTTATTCGTTTTTTTGGGCATCTTAACTCTAGCTAAGATATATATTTTTTTCCGGACTATATTCAAGAACTATGATTCTGAATCGAATATTTGATTTTTATATAATTTGTGAGATAGCTTCATATATTCCTGAAGAATTTTGTTTTAAGTGTGCAAATTTCTTGTTCGAATGTCAGTGTTGGTCTACAATTTTATGGAACTGTCCTTATGATGATTTTTATGATTTGAAAATAGATGTTTATTTACGTACTGATTATGTTTGGTGTTATTTGCATTGTTCCGGATGCCGGAAAGAACTTTCCATAACTCCAGTTGACAGTATTTTATGCGATCCTAGATATTGTGATAATTGCATTTCTCTTTAACTTCCCTGTTTAGAACATAAAACATGCTTTATTATCCAATAATTAATCACAGACAATTTATCCTTCTATTTCCTTGTTTTAGAACATAAAACATGCTTTATTATCCAATAA
>Ga0307472_100000831_pt1 | contig 11480 bp, 10 predicted proteins | sample atmos_gasesAM5C__2_FD_204582 | JGI IMG/M metagenome (GOLD analysis project Ga0307472, IMG submission 204582) | Hardwood forest soil microbial communities from Morgan-Monroe State Forest, Indiana, United States - atmos_gasesAM5C_05 | ecosystem: Environmental > Terrestrial > Soil > Temperate... | reverse complement strand
CGAGCGTGAATCCCGAAGGATACGTTTCGCAGGCCAACGAATCGATGGAAACGCAGGTGGCAATCATCACGCCGAACTACTTCCACACGCTACAGATTCCGCTTGTGAAGGGACGCGACTTCACGCTCCAGGACACGAAGAGTTCTCAGCGCGTGGTGATCGTTAGCGAAGCATTTGCGAATCGCTATTGGCCGAATCAGGAAGCTGTGGGCAAGCAACTTAACTCGGACTTGACGCACGAATGGTTCACGGTAGTCGGAGTGGCGCGCGACAATAAGATGAACAGCCTGAATGAAAAGCCCATGCCATTTGTCTATTTGCCGCAGTACCAAATTTACCGGTCGACGATGATCGCCATTGTGCGAACTACGGCCGATCCGCTGACGGTCGGCAAGACAGTCGAGAAAACGATCCATGACCTGAATGCAGATCTGGTAGTGTTCGACATGACGACGCTCGAATCGCGCATGCAATTCACCAGCTTCGCCCCGCGCATCGCTGGAACATTGATAGGCGTATTCGGTCTGCTCGCGCTGGTCCTCGCAACGGTGGGAATCTACGGCGTCACGGCCTACACCACGCGCCAGCGCACGCATGAAATCGGCATCCGCATGGCGCTTGGGGCAAGCAAAGACGACATTCTGCGGCTGGTGCTCGGCCACGGGCTTCGGTTGACGTTCATAGGGGTGGGTCTGGGGCTGGCCGCGGCGTTTGCGCTGACGCGCTACTTGAGCAGCCTCCTGCTGGGCGTGACCAGCACCGATGCGCTCACCTTCTCCTCCGTAGCGATTCTGCTCTGCGCCGTCGCGCTCTTCGCCTGCTTTATCCCCACGCGCCGCGCGATGCGCGTCGATCCCATCGTTGCCCTTCGCTACGAATGAAAGGTGTGCTCCCTAAGAACGCACTTCCGAAATGTGCTTGAGTGGGTTCATAGCACCAACCTAATCAGCGAGTGTCTGATTACAAACCGAACAGGTCGAGTATTTTTTAGTTCTCTGGGAGGCGCTCGTTTTAGCCCCCCTGCGCCCTCGGTTTCGTGTCAAACAACCGCGATTCGCTGCGGGAAACTACCCAGCGCCAAAAACTCAACTTTCGTCTTCTTCATCCTCGTTAGGAGCGCCACGCAAAGAGAAATCCAATTTAATTCCCTTCGCTTCCGCAACCTCAGCCAATTCGGGAAACGGAGTTCCAAACACGCGCGCGCGTTCCACCGCGACATCTGCGAACGCGGCAGTCAGCTGCTTAACGCGTTCGTCTTGGGGCGGCTTAGCGTTTTGCGCGAGATTATGGTTAAGCGTCGCCGCCTTCGGTGGGATGACGCCGTTTGTTTCCAACACCCTGAACATCGTGTCTTTGTCGCAGTTGTCCAGCAGTATTCGCGCTGCCCGAATAGCTGGGTCGCAAAGTCCGCGCCACTCTTCGAGTTTCGATTCGATGTAGGCGCTCATTTCCGGGGCACGCACAATCTTGCTCACCGTGTCTCTGTTAATTCCAATTTCCTTTGCGATTTGCGTTTGTGTCTTTCCGGCTGCGTATTCTTGCATCACCCGAAGGTCGCGAAAGGCATTTGTTCTGGTTAGTGACCGGCGTTTGTGCGGAACTGCGCTGGGTTTAGCGGATTTTGTAATCGCTGTTGGTTTCGTGTTCTGCCGCACCTGCTTGTCTTCAATCATCAGCGCCAAAGGTTTCTCCCCGTGTCAGGCCACTGCCCAGAGTCGGCCAGGCCAACCCCAACGCGATACCATGGCCGAAAGAGGAACACCAGGACGCCCCTAGAAACGAAGAAAATGGTGGAATTCCACCTGTGGAGGTGACTGTCTGCCGCGTGCTCTATGTGCGTCCTTCGCCGAAATTATACTCCACAAGCGATCCTCTTGGCTCAAACTCAGATCAGGCGGAGAGGGTTGCCGGATGAGGACGAGCACCAATGCGCAGTACCTAAGACATCTAGCCGACGACGTGCTCCCTCAAGTTCCGTATGTGCAGCGGCACCCCGAGGACGCGCGAGGAATCGAGCGAGTGCTTCAGTTCCGGGAGAGACTGAGCGCGGAATTTGAGCGCTTAGTGCGGGAGTCAGAGACTCCGTCGCCGGCGTACGTGGAGCACGAAACAGCCGTCGCGCCGATGGCGCGAAACCGCGATCAGCCGCTCCGTGTTCTCAGCAAGTTGCGGACAGTAAATGACGGGGTTTTTGCCGCTCCCCGAATCCAGCCAGCGATCTGACCGGTTCAAGTCATCAGCTCGATATTGAGTCTCACTGGACGGTCGGGCCATCGATCGTTTGCTCCCATTCTCGACCAGCGGCGTCAGTCGCTCTGACCGTGACGGGCCAGTGAATCGACGCTAGCTTTGCATTCGGATCGCGAAGACTGGTCGCTGGTCCTTCGGGGGATTGGAGCTCTGCCTCGAAGAGTATGCTGTCATCCTCATCGATGAGCAACAATTCGACAGGAAACGTGCAATCTCCCCGCTTGGCATGATCCTGAAGTACTTTGAAGAGTGGGGCGAGCGCGACGATGAGACCACCGTGTTCGTCCAGCGGGAAAGGAAAATCAACTTTCACCATCGGTGTGACCTCTGCAAAAAACGCAATAGGCGTGGTTTTTCCGCAGTTACGCCCGCGATCCAGTTCAAGTCTCGCGCTCCTTGCAATCGCGACAATGACGTGTCCAAGGCACAGCCTCTAAGCGGGCCCGGGAGATTGGATTTCGGCAGGCCTCGCAGGTGCCAAACGTTCCATGTCTGATTCGAGCGAGGGCCTCCTCGATTGCCCGGAGGAGCCGCAGGTCGGTTTGATGCAATTGGATCTGAAGTTCTGCTTCGGCATCCGCATTCGCTTGGTCGATCTGATCGCCTTCCCAGCCTCCCGCGGCCGGAATCGGACTCTCAGCTTCGGCGCTTGTGACCGACATTTCGCCCCGCTTTTCTAGGAGCACCCGCTTATATCGGTCCAAATCTTTTCTGTTCATTTCTGATTTCGTGGTCTCGATAGGGAAAATCTCGGACTGGTGCGCAATATCTTACACCCATGAAAAGGCGATGTCCGCGCCGCCAACGAAAACCGCACTCCACGGGCGGCGCTATGGCGCCGAAAGCGTATGGACTATCTGATACTGTCGCGCGCGCCGAGGCGCAGCATGTGAAGGAGCTAGTGGAGGCGATCGCAAAGGCGCTTGTGGATAATCCCTCTCGCTTGAGCGCAGCAAGAATCTCCAATCGAGAGTATTGCTGCGTGACCCCTTGGTTGCGGTCCTCCCTCGATCACGAAAGTTGAAGAGCAAAAAGATTCGGCTTACCGACCTTGCCAATGAACGATTCACACTTTTTCACCGACAAGGAGCACCTGGTGTTTTCGACATAATCGTTGGAGCGTGCCGATCTCAAGGTTTTTCTCCGCGGGTTGAGAACGAGCCGAATTCGATGCAGACGATCCTCTCGTTAGTTGAGGCGGAGGAAGGCATAGCCATCGTACCCGCCTCCACGAGCAATCTTCGGTCGAATGGTGTGCAGTTCGTTCGGCTTGTGCCGGATAGTCTGTATCTCGACCTGATCGTGGCGTGGCCACTAGGCGAGCCCTCAGTCGTATTGCGCACATTTCTCGACTTTCTAAGTGCCAATGCGGACGCGATTCGCGCAAAGGCCGAACTTGCTCTGTCCTCCATCGCCCGGATCAACTGACTATCGGAGAATCCGTGTGAGCCAGCCGCCGAGGGTGTCGAGCTCATGGCACATGTCCTCACAGGCACCGTCGGGAACAGGAACTACTTAACTCGATCGTATGCTTTTTTGCGCTCTTGCTCCAACCCGGTGAGGGCAACGCTATTGAGCGCTGCTGATTGGAGTCAAGCCAAAATCAGCCGTTGCCATGTGGTCCGCGACACGGATTGCCTGAGCCGCGATGGTCAACGCCGGATTCACAGCCGCAGAAGATGGGAAGAAAGAAGCGTCCACAACAAACAAATTGTCATGATCGAAAGATCTGCAAAACTGGTTTAGGGCGGCCTTGCTGGCATCGCTACCGAACCGCACGGTTCCGCACTGATGAGAGACGGAGAGCCCTCCCATGTGCTTCATGATGTTGAGCTTGAAGCCGATGTTTCTCATCAGCGAGGCGGCTCGTTTTGATAAGCGCATATGCCCGGCAAGGTTATTCGGTGTGTAATGGAGGCGAATCGTGTCTCCTTGCACAATTACGCGGTTTCCAGGATCGGGCAGATCTTCGGACATAATCCACCAGTCGACGCTCCTTTGCGCCATCAGGTCGCCGACGAAGTTTGGCAGGTACTTCTGGTTGGCCGTCAGCATCCCTGTCTGCAGTTTGCCAAGACCTTGAATATTGCCCATCGGGTATTTGAAGGCAGCATCCCCGAAGTAGAAATCATTGATGCAAATCGTTTTCTGAAAGTTCGTGTCGTTGATCGCCCAGCCGACGCTCATGAGCGCCGTGTTGTTGTGCGCCATGTAGTTGCGACCAACTAGGCCAGACGAATTCGCGACGCCGCGAGGCGCCTTGTCGCACGCCGACCGAAGCAGCAAAACAGCCGAATTCACAGCGCTGGCCGCCAGCACCACAACGGGCGCGGCGATTCGTTCGCTGTGGCCGTTGCGCTCGTACTCCACCGAGTTCACGCGCCCGCCATCGCTGGTAAGAAGAAGGCGCGTAGCCTTGGCATTAATCGTCAGGGTGAGTTTGCCCGTTGCCAACGCAGGCTTGACAGCTGCGATTTCCGCGTCGGTCTTCGCGTGCACTTTGCACGGAAAGCCATCGCAGGTCTTGCAGCGGATGCAGGGTCCGCCTTCGTGGCGTTGCACAGCGAGGGGGAGCGGAAAAGGTTTGATCCCCAGACCGTTGAGCGCGGACGCTACTCCTTCGATCACGGGTTCATGATCGAGAGCGGGGTACGGATAAGGAGGAATGCCCGGCGGTTCGGTTGGATCGACGCCCGCCTGACCGTGGACGAGATACAGCTGTTCCGCAAGATCGTAATAAGGAGCAAGCTGACGATAGGTGATCGGCCAGGCCGGTGAAAGGCCGTCGGCATGTTCCAAGTCCTGGAAGTCGCGTTCCCGAAGGCGCAGCATCGCCGCGCCATACATTTTGCTGCTGCCTCCGACGTAGTAATAGGTGCCCGGGCGGAATGGCGTACCCTCTTTGTCTAACCAGGTTTCCCGAGGAACATACTTCTTGTCGAAAAAGACGGAAGCAACATCCCAATTTTGGGGTTCCTGTGGCAGGTAGCCGCCGCGCTCCAAAATAGTCACGCTGAGACCGTACTGCACGAGACGGTTGGCTAAGGTGCCGCCTCCAATGCCGCTGCCGATGATAACCACTTCGGGAGACGAAGCCATTGCATGAATCCTCGGTTTGGTTTCCGCGCCCGCTCTCTGCCGCGATTCGCGAGGGAGTTAGACTGGGTGGAGCTCGATCGCCATCCAGATGCAGTCCGTGTCGGCGTAGTAGCGGTGCCATGGATAGCTCAAGCTGGCGTCACTACCCACGGTGAAGAATGGGTCATGGGTGAATCCTGGAGGCATCGTAACGTCTTCGTAGAACGTGTCGGCTTTGTTTTCGCGGAACTTTTGCATGTGGCCCGTGCCAACGACCTGTGTGTGCACTTCGAGAAATTGGTGCCCGGTATGGATTCCGCAATCGGTTTCTTCCGGCGTGTACCAGAGATTCAGCTTGACGCGGTAGCGGCGGGGCGAAGCGGAGCTTGAAGTGGAAGGCCCAGGACCGAAGGCGGTGAGCGGATCGAGTTGGACCTCGCCGATCTCATCCTGCGAGGAGATGTAAAGAGGAACGCCACGGGGAAACTGTGGATTGCGACGACCGTACCAGTCCCAGCCAAGCGCGACACCTCCGAGATTGGCGCGCTGACGCACGTGAAGCAAGGCGAGCGTTTCGCCGCTGTTTACCGTGCAATGCCGGAGCACAGTCGATTTCCAAGGGAGGATGGTTCCGCGATCGACGCCAGCGCTGTAGTGCAAGACGATGGTCGAGAGATTCACCACGATGGCATCGTCCACGGGCATTTCGTGCGCCCCGGTCACCAGCAGGCTGTCGATCCAGTCATTCGAAAAGGAGAGAGAACGATGTTGGTAGTTTTCAGCCATATGATTCCCGCTGAACATCCTCGGAGCTAACCCTGCGACGACGAGCAACCGGCCGGAATGCGAGAGAAACGAACGCCGATCCATGTTTCGCTCCGCGCTTATCGGTGAGGCGGATTATACCCCTGTTGGCATGGCATCTCGATGTCCGGCGAGCAGGATGGTTCGCTTCGCACTTTGCGCGGGAGTAGAATGTGCGGCGTAGCAGAGAGCGAGAGGAGGGTGCGTATGCAACTCACGGTTGGACAGATCATTGGCAAAGCGCTGAAGGCATATGGCGTTCCCTATGTCACCGGCCTCCCCGGGCATGGCAATTGGAGCATGATCGATGCTTTCAACGATCCAGTCTCAAAACTGCGATACATCCAAGTGATGCACGAGCAAAGCGCGGTGCACATCGCTGACGCGCACTACCGTGTTACAGGCCAGCCGATCGCCGCGTGCACTTCGATCGGCCCCGGGGCGACGAACACGATTATCGGGCTTGCGACAGCGTACTGCGATTCGACGGCACTGCTGCTGATCACCGGCAGCGCAGCCACGCACATGCGGGGCCACGGAGTGATGCAAGAGCTGGACCGCTTCGCCTCGCCGGACTTTCCGCACATCGTGGCGCCGGTGACGAAACGCACGTTCGATGTGATCCGGGCGGACCAGGTTCCGTTCGTGATGCATCGCGCGTGGAATGCGATGCTGACCGGGCGGCCCGGACCAGTGCACATGGAGATTCCGCTCGACGTGCAGGCGGAGACAACGGACATCGATGTTGCGGATCTCAGCAAGCGCCTTCCGATGGGAAAAACGTGCGCGGATGGCCAGACAATCGAGGCGGCGATCCGACTCCTTCTGAGCGCCAAGCGGCCATGCATCGTTGCTGGCGGCGGGGCGATCACAGCGAACGCGTCGTTCGAGCTGACGATGCTTGCCGAAAAGCTAGGCATTCCCGTGGTCTTTACGTGGAATGGGAAGGGCGCGATTGCCGAAGACAATCCGATGTGCGCCGGAACCGCAGGATGGCCAGGATCGCTTCCCGGCAACAATACGGCGGCCAATGCGGATGTCTTGCTGTCGCTAGGCTGCCGTTTCACCGATTGGTCGGCGTCGTCCTATCGCAAGGGCGTCACTTTTTCGATTCCCGATGCCAAACTCATCCAGGTGGATATCGACCCGCGCGAGATCGGCAAGAACTATCCGGCGGAGGTGGGTATCGCTGCGGACTGCAAGCTGGTGTTGGTGGACATCCTCGCGGGCATTTCGGCCGAGCAGGCGCGCGTGGCGCGCGAATCCCGGGCTTCCTACCTTAGTAAGGTGGAAGGATGGAAGAAAGAATGGGAGGAAAAGCTCGAGCGGCGCCGGTCGTACAATGGCATGCCGACGACTATGCTGCGCACGTTGCGCGAGCTGCGCAAGGCTTTGCCCCGGCACGGCATCGTGACCGTGGGATCGGGCCATCCGCAAAGCACGGCGAAACAAGCCTTCCCAGTTTATGAGCCGCGAACACACATCACCTCAGGCTCGTTTTCCTCCATGGGCTTCGCGCTTCCCGCGGCGATCGGCGCGAAGCTTGCTAAGCCGGATACGCCAGTTGTGTGCATCATCGGTGACGGCGACTTCATGATGAGTGTCCAGGAACTCGCGGTATGCGCGATGCACAACATTCCGGTGGCCTTCCTGGTTCTCAATAATTCGGGCTATATTTCGATTCGCGACGGGCAGAACCACTTGATGGGGCGTCAGACCGGGTCGGAGTTCAACAAGCAAACCGGAGACGGGCAGGCTTACTCAGTGGACTTCGTGTCGCTGGCGAAGTCCTTCGGGTTCGACTTCGCCGCCAAGGCGCAAGCAGCGGATGATATCGGGTCGAACATCAAGCGAGCGCTGGACTCGAAGGCACCTGCGCTGGTGGAGGTGCCGATCACACGAGATGTTTCGGTGGCGGCAGCAGAAGTCGTCGGGTGGTGGGATTTCCCGGTGCTTCCAACCGCGGCGGAGGCCATCAAAGCGGACTATAAGGCAGGCTATGCGGCCGAGCAACACCGGTGGTCGCAAAAAGACGGGGAAGTCGCCAAGCCGATGTCCACAAGCGGCTAGGATTACTCCGGATCCTGGGAAGCGTTTGGCAGGGAGGTCCGCGATGGCAAGACATCTAAAGACGGGGCGTGGGCAGGAGCAATCCGGCGCCGATGCGAGGAAGGTTCGCGATATTGTGACGGGCATTCTCGAAGAGATACAGAGCCGGGGCGAGACCGCTCTGCGCGAAATCTCTGAGAAGTTCGATAAATGGAACCCGCCCACATTTCGCCTGTCGCAGAAGGAGATTGAGGGTTCGATGTCGCAGCTATCCGCGCAGAACATCGAGGACATCCAGTTTGCGCAAGCGCAGGTGCGAAACTTCGCGCGGGTGCAGCGGTCTGCGCTAACGGACGTTGAAGTTGAAACGCTGCCGGGTGTGATTCTGGGCCACAAGAACATGCCGGTGGAGTCGGTGGGCTGCTACGTTCCGGGAGGGAAGTATCCGCTGGTGGCCTCGGCGCACATGAGCGTGGTGACAGCGAAAGTTGCGGGCGTCCCGAGGGTGATCGCAACCTCGCCGCCTCACAATGGCCGGCCAAACCCGGCGGTCGTCGCCGCGATGCACCTCGGCGGCGCAGATGAAATCTATTGCATGGGTGGAGTGCAGGCGATTGCCGCCATGGCGCTGGGGACAAAGAGCATAGATCCGGTGTCGATGATCGTGGGACCCGGCAATGCCTACGTAGCGGAGGCCAAACGCCAGCTTTTCGGGCGCGTGGGTATCGATCTAATTGCCGGGCCAACAGAGACGCTGCTCATCGCGGATGAAACCGTTGATGGTGAACTCTGTGCGACGGACCTGCTGGGCCAGGCGGAGCACGGATTCAACACGCCGGCGATCCTGCTCACGACATCGGAGGAGCTAGCGCGCGAGACGATGGCCGAGGTGGAGCGTTTGCTGGCGATATTGCCCACGGCGGAGTTTGCTTCGGTTTCCTGGCGTGACTTTGGCGAGGTGATCGTGTGCGGCTCCGATGAAGAGATGCTGCGGGAGGCTGACCGCATCGCTTCCGAGCACGTGCAGGTGATGACGCGCGATCCGAACTACTTTCTGAAGAATATGAAGAATTATGGCGCCTTGTTTTTGGGCCCGCGCACGAACGTGGCGTACGGAGACAAGGTCATCGGAACGAATCACACGCTGCCTACCGGGAAAGCCGCGCGCTATACGGGCGGCCTTTGGGTGGGTAAGTTCATCAAGACTTGCACGTATCAGCGGGTACTCACCGACGATGCATCGGCGATGATCGGCGAGTACTGCTCGCGTTTGTGCGTGCTGGAAGGGTTCTTCGCGCATGCTGAACAGGCGAACATCAGGGTACGCCGCTACGACGGCCGCAAAGTGGCGTATGGAGCGGCGGTGGGACAGAGAAGCACCTAGTACGCGTGTCGGGCGCACCGCAAACGACAACATAACAGAACCCCTGTTCAGTGCCGGTGGTGTAATTGAACCTCCCACGGGGTGGTTAGCAAACCTCAAACGTAAATGCGAGGAGCGGGACGCTTTGCTGATCCTGGACGAAGCCCAAACTGGGTTGGGAAAGCTTGGCACAGAACAAGTTAAGCCGGATGGAACTCGATCGCCCTAGAAGCGGAAAACTCGCATCCCATGAAAACACGACTCACCTTCCTAGCCGTTGGTCTCACGCTTCTCTCTGGCACGCCACTCGTCGCGCAATCGACGCAGCCCCAGCCTGGGCCGAGCCCGCACGCGATCGTCCTTCACGCCGCCCGCCTGCTCGATGTTGAATCCGGCCACATTACCTCCCCCGGCGAAATCTTGGTCTATGGCGACGCCATAGCGGAGGTCGGCGCGAAAGTCAGCCGCCCTTCCGGTGCCGATATCATTGACCTTGGTGACAACACTCTACTCCCCGGACTTGTCGACGCGCACATTCACCTCTTCCTTCACCCCGGCGCGGAAGACCTTCAAACTGTCCAGGAGTCTGTCCCACAGCGCACCATCATGGCTACTGTCGCCGCCCGCGACGACCTGATCGCTGGATTCACTGCTGAACGCGACATGGGTACCGAGGGCGCCGGCTCCGCCGACACAGCCATCCGTGACGCCATCAATCGGAGCCAGATTCCCGGTCCGCGCCTTCGAATCAGTGGCAATGCCATCAATATTCTCGGCGGCCATGAAGACGCCATCGGATACAACCCTGAGCAGCACGTCCTGCCCAATGCTACTTACGCCAACAATGTCGCCGAGCTCGTCACCGTCATCCGCGAACAGCTCAAGGAAGGCGCGGACTTCATCAAAATTTACGAGACCGGCACGGACTCGTTTGTGAGCGGCCACCTTTCCACTCCATTCCAGTACACCGAGGACGAACTCGTCGCCGCCGTGCGCGAGGCGGCGCGCACGGGCAATCGCGTCGCTGTCCACGCCACCGGTGAACCGGGTACACTCTACGCAGCTCGCGCTGGTGTCGAGTCCATCGACCATGCCTATCACCTTAGCGACGAAACGATGCGCATCATGCGCGAAAAACAAATCTTCGCCGTCCCCACTTTTACAATCTCCGAATATTTCGCGGACCACGCTGCTACCCCTGAAGCCGCCGCCCGCGAACGCCAGTTGTTCGACCTTCACGTCAGCGAGTTCAAGAAGCAACTCGCCGCCGGAGTTCCCATTGCAATGGGCTCCGACGTCGGTCCATTTCCGCACGGCACGCAAGCCCGCGAGTTTGTCTTGATGGTCAAATTCGGAATGTCGCCGCTGGCGGCCATCCAGGCTGGAACTGTGAACGGCGCACGATTATTGGGCTGGCAAGATAAGATCGGCGCCCTCAAACCCGGCTTTGCCGCCGACGTAGTCGCCGTCCCCGGCAACCCCCTAGACGATATTACCGTCCTACAAAAAGTTTCGTTCGTAATGAAAAACGGCGTCATCTATCGCAAGTAACGTTCCGGGTTGGGCTGTGGGTACGCAGCCCATTAAAACAGCGCGTCGTTCTGATGTTCGCCACCGTTGCGTTTCGGGTGGTTCAACCAGATGATCGAAAATCACATGAATTTCGAACTGTTGAAAATGGCACATCTCGACCTGAAATATCAATTACTTCCGAGCTGGCCTACCGCGGGGTTTTCCGAACGTCCGCTGTTTCTGAACAGAATCGACTGATAGCGTCCCTTTGGCGCGGAGCTCAGACTTGGAGAGTAAAGGAGCGGCTGCGCCTATTTTACGAGCAGATCGAGGAGGCGCGACGCTTGATGTTGAGCGGAACACTGCCCAATGTCCGGCTCGCGCTGATCTTGCTCGACAACGCGGCTGAACTCCTCATGTACCG
>Ga0307472_100000830_pt1 | contig 11488 bp, 7 predicted proteins | sample atmos_gasesAM5C__2_FD_204582 | JGI IMG/M metagenome (GOLD analysis project Ga0307472, IMG submission 204582) | Hardwood forest soil microbial communities from Morgan-Monroe State Forest, Indiana, United States - atmos_gasesAM5C_05 | ecosystem: Environmental > Terrestrial > Soil > Temperate... | reverse complement strand
ACGAGGACATCAGCCTCCTGCTGCCCAGGCCAACCCTGATATGACGTGGCATGGCGGCAACATCCTGACCACTACCCAAACCGCAGCTATTTTCTGGGGCACCAAATGGGGCAGTTCAAGCTTCGTCTCTGACAAGATCACTGGCTTGGATTCCTGGTACAACGGAGTCGGCGGCACCACATATGGCGCTACCTCAGATGAGTACACCGGCCCGAACGGTACTCAAGTCGGAGATACAATCAGTTATCAGGGACATCACGTCGACCTATCATCAGCGCCCAGACATGCTCCCCAGACTTCGGCGATTCTGGCGGAAGTCTGCAGAGTAATTCCGCAGTCGCAACTGGTCAGCAACGGATATTACGCGGTTTATGTGGACACGCCTCGCGGTCATGCAAATTATTGCGCCTGGCACAGCGCCGGATCATGCGGCAGCAAGCAGGTGCAGTTTGCGTTCTTTTTCAATCTCGATGGCGATCCGGGCTGCGACCCGCAGTCTACGGTTTCCTCGGAATCCCAGGGCTTAGCGGCCTTAGCGAACGTGACAGGACATGAGCTTTCTGAAGCGCGGTCCGACCCGCAGCTAAATGCCTGGTACGATTCTTCTGGCGCAGAGAATGCAGATAAATGCGCATGGACTTTCGGAGGCCCGTACGTGAGTTTCTCCAACGGGACCCACTGGAAAATACAGGGCAACTGGTCGAATTACGCATACGACAATAATCTGGGCTATCCCAATTCCAGCGGCCAGAACGGTTGTGTGGACGGAACGAATGTCCCCGGACCGTATACGCACTAAGCGACAATAATTGCGAGCGATAGATTATGCCCCGCCCCGCACTTTTGCGAGGGCGGGGCGTTCCAGTCTCAATTTCTGTCCACTATCCAAACCAGAGTATACTTCCCGCTATAGAGGGTCTTATGTCATCTTCGCAATTAATCGGATCAGTGGTTTCACTCTGGCGATATCCCGTGAAATCGATGATGGGTGAAGAGTTGAACGCGGCCGAAGTCACGAAATTAGGGCTGGTCGGGGATCGTGCTTATGCCGTGGTGGATGTGGAGACAGGCAAGGTCGCGAGCGCCAAGAATCCGAAGAAGTGGCCCAATCTTTTTAGTTTTCGTGCTGCGTATATAGAGCCTCCGCGAGTAGGGGAGGAGATGCCGCCCGTCCGCGTCATGCTTCCTGACGGCACAATGGTAAGAAGCGACGATGCCGAGGTTGACGCGACTCTGTCGCGGGCACTGGGACGCCAAGTAAAACTTTCCCGAAGTGCCGCGAAGCCCCGCCTGGAAGAGTATTGGCCAAATATTGACGGCTTGACGCACAGAGACGCGGTGACCGATGAGGCCATTCCAGAGAGAACGTTCTTCGATGCTGCGGTGGTACACATTCTCTCTACAACCACCATTGACGTGCTGCGCGCGGCTTATCCCGAAGGGCGGTTCGAAGTGAGGCGCTTCCGGCCGAATGTGGTGTTGCAGACGGCTTCAAAACGAGGAGATTTTATTGAGAACGGCTGGGCCGATGGCGCTCTGTCTATTGGCGGCCAGATTTGCTTGAACGTAACTGGACCTTGTCCGCGCTGCGTGATGACAACGCTGCCCCAGGGAGATTTACCGCAGGATCTCGGCATCCTGAAAACGGCAGTGAGGCAAAACAAGGGCGCGGTGGGAGCCTATGCGTCAGTCGCGAAGGTGGGCAGCACAAGAAGAGGCGACTCAGTGACGTTCGAGCCGGCCATCAGTGCGGTAGCAGTCTAGCTAGTGTGATCCGCGCCCCGGGCGGCAGGTCGTCAGGCCAGCCCGGGCGTTGCTTCTTGGGTCCTTACTCAACGAAAACGCCTTAGCGGAGCCAGGTCCAGATCAGACCAAGGCTAGCGGCTGAGACTACAGCGGAGGTAATCCACCCGAAGAGATTGATTGCCCGGCCGTTCACCCGCTCTCCCATTATTCTTCGATTGTTAGTGATTAACATCAAGATGATCAGAAGCAGCGGCGCCAATAGACCCATGATGATGGCGGCAAAGAATAGCGCGCTGATGGGGTTGATGCCGGAGAACCCGATGGCCACGGCAACGCAAGTCGAGAGCGCGATTACGGCATAGAACTCTGGCGCATGTCCCGGCTTGTGAGCCAGGCCGTGCCTCCAGCCGAAGGTTTCAGCCAGAGCATAGCCTGCGCCAGTGGTAAGCACGGGCACAGCCAGAATTCCCACTCCAACAACTCCCGCTGCGAACAGCAGGCTGGCGGCATTGCCGGCCAGCGGGCGCAATGCTTCCGCCGCAGCGCGAGCTGAGTCAACTCTGAGGTGCCCGGCTTTAAATAGGGTAGCCGCGGTGCACAGAATGATGAAATACATCATCAGGCTGGAAAACAGCATGCCGATGCTGGCATCCACGGCGGCAAAACGGAGTTCCTGCTTTGACCCGCTGGCGCGTTTCTCGGGACGGTAGCCATTGGCGGTTTTTTCTTCCACGTTCTGGCTGGACTGCCAAAAGAATAGATATGGCGACATGGTCGTTCCCACAATCGCGACCAACATCGCGAGATAGCTGCTATCAAAGCGAACATGAGGGACGAATGTGCCGCGCAAGACCTCCGCGAGATCCGGCTGGGCTAGAATTGCGGCGCCGACGTAGGAAAGCAGCGCCAACGCAAGCCATTTGAAGATTCTCTTAAGCAGCGCATAGGAGCCCCAGGTTTGCAGTCCGAGGATTAAGCCAGTCACTCCTATAATGATCGCCGTTAGAGGCACGGGGATGATCAACCTAATAGATGCAGCGATGGCACTGAGATCAGCGGCCGCTTCGATGATGTTGGCGATAACCAGGCAGATAACGACTGGATAGAGCAGTCGGTGTGAATAGTAGCGGCGGAGAACACCCGCGATTCCCATTCCGCTGACCATACCCAGCTTGGAGCACAGAAACATGCTGGCGGCCATCATGGGGAAAACCACTGGCGCAATCCAAAGGGTAGAAAAGCCGAAGGCCGCTCCTGCTTTGGCGTACGTACCGATGGCGCAGGGATCATCGTTGGCGGCGCCTGTGATCAGGCCGGGACCGAGCAGACGGAGCAGCGATTTGAGGCGATTGGATCGCTGCACCGCATCGGCCTTGCGCCTCATCGGTTGCGTGTTCGCCGTGGTGGTTTGCTGTAGCGTGCTTCCGTTCACGATTTGCCTGCGGCCAATTGTGGTTTGCTGGCGATGCCCCGAGGGATGTATCAGCGTCAGGGCACCGAGTGTCCGAATTCGTGACTGGAGTAGATGCGGTTCGTGAGCAGCGGGTTTTGTCACGAAAGGTGAAAACCGAGGATGGAGCCTGATTTATTTGAACGAGAGAATCGGAGCTGGGGGCTTCGCTTCTTGGCAGTGGTGCAGTTTGGCGAGGAAGCGAGCCAAACACGCGATTATGCGTCGCAAGGAACGCGACGCTTCGCGCGGCTCGCCCAGATCCTTCGCTGCAAAGAACGCTTGCTCCAGGATGACAATCAAACTGCGCCACTACCCTATTCCCCGGCTCGAAATGACTTTTTAAGTCCCCAGACAGATGGCAGATGATTCGGCCGTTTAAATTCTTTTAAAAGCCTTCTGAATGTCTTTTAGGGAGTAACGCAAAACCACCGGCCTGCCGTGCGGACAGGACATGGGGCATTCGGTTTTAGCAAGTTCGGCGATCAGCCATGCCATCTTGTTCTGCTCGAGCGGCATGTTCACTTTGATGGCGGCGTGACAAGCGATGGATGCAGCAATACGGACACGGATCTTCTCGATGTTTATTGCCTGCTCTTCGTGAGCAAGTTGGTCGAGCAATTCCTGAAGCATGCGCTCAATCTGTGGCGCGTCGATTCCGGCGGGAGCAATCTTTACCGCAATGCTGCGTGCGCCGAAAGGCTCGACTTCAAATCCGTTCGCGGCAAGCTCGTCAGAAATTTCGGCGAAAACGGCCTGCTGGGCGGGCGTGAGCTCCACAATCAGCGGCATCAGCAGGCGCTGGCTCTCGACTTTTTCCATGGCGCGCTGTTTGAGGACTCGCTCAAAGAGCACGCGCTCATGAGCGACGTGCTGGTCGATGATCCATAAGCCTTCGTAATTTACGGCGAGAATAAAGGAGTCGCGAACCTGTCCTACCGGCTTGAGCGAGGCAAGCGAGGGCGCGAGGTCGGCGGGTGGCTCTGGCTCGACTGACATTGCCGGCGCGCAGCCGTCGGCAGGAACTGCCTGCTCTGGAATGCGAGCCAGCGCCACCGCTGCATTCGCCTCGACGGTAATCGTTTCGCTGCCAAAGTGCAGCCGCTCAGTGGCGGGCGGTAAGACCGGCGATTGCAGCGCGAATCCCGCGGGCGCAGCCGGAGCGTAAAGGGAGCGCCAGGCGGCAATGTCAACCATAGTGGCGCGCGCTCCGGGCGTGAGCGACGGGCTGGCCGTCGGGTGGGCGTCAATCTCTTTGGTGAATTGCGGCACCGGGCGGGCCTTCATCAAGGCGGCGCGAACCGAGTCGCGCACGAAGTCATGCACTGTGGCTTGCTGGCGAAACCGGACTTCGGTTTTCGAGGGATGAACATTAACGTCAACCTCACCGCTGGGCAGCTCCAAAAATAAAAGCACTACCGGGAACACCGTGGGCGGAATAATATTCCGGTAGGCTTCAGTGAGCGCGTGCTGGATGAGGCGGTCGCGAATCAGGCGTCCGTTGACGAAGACGTAAATGGAATTGCGGTTGAGCTTTTGGATTTCGGGTTTAGAAACGAACCCGTGAGCGCGCAGCTCACCAAAGGATTTTTCTTCGTTCTGGGCCGAATCTTCGCGGGCGAGGCTTGCACCAGGAGAAGGAGTGCCCGCGTCACCCTTTTGCTCCTCTCTCCTCCAGGGTGGAGGTTGCGGCAAGCCGATTCGTTCAAGCGGCTGGAGCGCAGCAACCGGAATCAGCTGATCGAGAACTTCCTTGCCAAAAACCTGGTAAACGCGCTGGCCGCGGTCGGCAACTGGCGGAGCAACCAGAATTGCATTGGTGGCCGAGTGCAGCTCGAAATGCTTATCGGGATGCGCCAGGGCGTAGTGGGTGACGAGCGAAGCGATGTGCGAAAGCTCGGTTGATTCGGCTTTCAGGAATTTTTTCCGCGCAGGCGTGTTAAAGAAGAGATCGCGGACCGTGATCGCAGTACCTTCCGGCAGACCAGCTTCTTCGACGCGGGAAATCTTGCCGCCGTTAATCTCAAGCATGGTTCCAGAGGATTCTCCAGGGGCTCGAGTCTCAAGTCTCAGACGCGAAACCGAGGCAATCGAAGGCAAAGCTTCTCCGCGAAATCCAAGAGTTGCCACGGTGAGCAGGTCTTCGGCGCTTTGTATTTTTGAAGTGGCATGGCGCTCGAAGGCGAGCAGAGCATCATCGCGAGTCATGCCGCAGCCATTGTCAGTGATCTGGATGAGCCTTTTGCCCCCGGCTTCTACCTGAATGCGGATGCGCGTTGATCCGGCATCGAGCGAGTTTTCCAGAAGCTCCTTGACTACGGAAGCTGGGCGTTCTACGACTTCGCCGGCGGCGATCTTGTTGGCGACATGCTCGGGAAGGACGTGGATTCGGCCCATTTCAGTTTTGGCTTTCAGCTTCCGCTTGCAGCTTCTGCTCTCCAGTTTGGCCTACGAATTAACAGTTCTCAGTTAGTAGTACTCAGTTCTCAGTTGCATGGAAGTCGATGGCCAGGGTGGTTTCCACGCGCACCGGCCTGCCATTTACGCGGTAGGGCTGAAAGCGCCACCACTTCACGGCATCGATAGCGGCGGCGGTCAGCGCTTGGGAACCGCTGATGGGACGCACATGGGCCACGGTGCCATCTGTGGCGATAACCGTCTCCAATACGACTACGCCTTCCAATTGCGACTGTGGCGTTTGGGGGGGATAAACCGGTTCGACCTTATGCACTACGAGTCGATTAACCACTTCACCGGAGAGCCGAATCGGATTATCGATCGAGGCCCGGTCGAGTTGGCGGTCGGCTGGCGGTTGTTTAAACGTTGTCGACGATTCCAATTCCTGCCACGCGCGGCGCCAACGCCACCACCCAAGAGTCGCGGCGAGGATCGCAACGACGATTGCTGTCGCCAATATGGATCTGAGTGACGGGTGTGGAGTCTCCGCGATCTTCGGTTTAGGCTCTGGAGCCTGAGTTCGAGACCTTGCGGTTTCCGGAAGTGATGTGGCCCCGATCCAGTAGCGGATCATGGCCTGTTGTTCACCCGATAAACTGAGAAACTCAAGGCCGCAGCGCAATTGAGCCTGGTGCCGGACCACGGCCTTGGCTTGCACCGCGGAGCTGAGATTGGGCAGGCGGAATTCAATGGCAACTGGGTCGCCGGCGCGAAGTTCCCCCGCCAAAATCAGCGCCAACCCGCCTTCACCAAGATCGAGCGAACGTCCGGGAATGCTGTCCGGAACGCCCGAGCGCAGCACCGTGACATCAACAGGAATGGCAATCGGGAACCGCCGACTGCGGCGGGGAACAAGCTCTTTGCCTGCCAACTGCGCGGCCGCGCTCATGCTTGATCGTTCCTTCGCATAAGACACCTCTCCTTCGTCTTCGGCTGGAGAGAAGAACTGTTTTCATTTTCGAGGGCTTTTGGCCGAGTATAGCACCGGGATTTCAAGAGCCAAGCATTACTAAGGGCGCGGGTGAACTATAATGAGGCCAAATGAAGGCCTGTAGTTCCATTGTTCTCATCGCCAGCATCGGCTTGATGTCCGGTTTTGGTCTGGCCCAAGATAATCTGCCCGCTGCCCCCTCCGCGACGCGGGAGCAAAAGAAGCCACAGAGTGCGCCAGCAGCCGATCCGGCAAAGACTGACAACTCTACCGAGCAACAGCAATCAAATGTCTCGCCCAAATCGGCGGATGTCAGCACGGCTTCGCGCACGTCGCCTGGGCCAACGGCGGACGAGGATGCCGCCACCACCATTCGTGTTCCAGTAAATGAAGTCAACGTGATTTTTACGGTCACAGACAAGCACGGCCGCTACGTAAAGAATTTGAAGAAGAGCGACTTCAACGTGGTTGATGACAGCAAGCCGGCAGCAGAGATTCGCAGCTTCCACAATGAGACCGATTTGCCGCTGCAGGTGGGGCTTCTGGTCGATGCCAGCAACTCGGTGCGTGACCGTTTCAAGTTCGAGCAAGAATCGGCGATTGAATTTCTTAACCAGACTGTGCGGCCCAGATACGATCGGGCATTTGTGGTCGGTTTCGATGTGACGCCCGAAGTCACGCAGGATTTCACCGACAACACGGAAGCGTTGTCACGGGGCGTGCGCGCTCTCAAGCCTGGCGGGGGCACGGCGATGTACGATGCCTTATATTTCGCCTGCCGGGACAAGCTGCTGAAAGCGCAGCGCGGCGGGCCGACACGGCGCGCTATTATTCTGCTCAGTGACGGCGATGACAATCAGAGCCACGTGACGCGTGAGGAATCAATTGACATGGCGCAACGGGCCGAGGTCATTGTTTATACCATCAGCACCAACATAACCGGCACCCGCGCTCGCGGTGACAAAGTCTTGGAGCGGATCGCCGACGCTACTGGCGGACGCGCGTTCTTTCCTTTCCAGATCACTGACGTAGCGAACGCCTTCATCGAAATTCAGGATGAGCTTCGCAGTCAGTATGCGCTTTCCTACAAGCCGGCTGACTTCCACACCGACGGGCGCTATCACACGATCGAAATCCTGGCGCAAAATCACAAAGGGCTGCGGGTTCGCAGCCGTCGCGGTTACTACGCACCCGCGCAATAAGCATGGCTGGCTATTCCGGTACTTCGCTTCCAAAGAAACTTGGGATTAAACCGAACTATCGCGCCGCTTTTCTCGATCTGCCCGCGGAGGTCAAAGCCGAACTGCACGATGCCCTCAGCGCGTGTCATTTCGCTAAAGATGGCAGCCTCGACTTCGCCATGATATTCACGAAAGACAAAGCTCAATTGAAAAAGCAGTTTTCACAATTTGCAAAACAACTCGCACCGTCGGGAATGCTGTGGGTGAGTTGGCCGAAGAAAAGTTCGGGAGTGGCCAGCGATCTTAATGAGAACGATGTGCGCCAGATTGGACTCGATGTCGGGCTGGTGGACGTGAAAGTCTGCGCCGTCACCGATGTTTGGTCGGGCCTGAAATTCGTAATTCCGGTGAAGGACCGGGCAAAAAAGGGAAGATGATCGGCGTTTTAACGTGCGGCTTCGACCTCTATTTCTTCTTTTGCTCTTTTGCCGCATTCCTGGCCACGCGCTCCTGAAGCGCCAGTGTGACCACGCGAAGCATGTCATCCCAGGGGGCGGGTTTGCCGGTCCAGATTTCAAACTGGCGGGCAGCTTGGTGGACGAACATCTCGATCCCGGGAATCACCTGCGCACCGCGCGCTTTGGCCAGCCTGATTAGGCGAGTCTCAGGCGGATCATAAATCATGTCAAATACGTAGCGTGCCTGTATTTCGTCTTCATTCAAAGGACATTCGCGGGTGTTTCCCATGCCAACAGGTGTCGCATTGATAATAACGTCGAACGTCTGCTTTTTCAGGGCGGCGCGCTTGATGATGCGCGCTCGCGCCGACCGTGCCAATTTCTGCGCCGGGCCGGCGCTGCGATTCAAAATGTAAACCTCCGCCCCGCGCTCTTTCAGACCGTAGACCGCCGCCCGCGCCGCCCCACCCGCGCCCAGGACGAGAATCTTTGATTTATCCAGCGTGATGCGCTGCTCCAGAGGCCGCACTACGCCAGCAGAGTCCGTGTTGAATCCGTAGAGTTTTCCATCTTGCGCCCGCACTACGGTATTGCAGGCGCCGATCTTGGTGGTGTGCGAGTCGGTGTTGTCGAGAAATTTTATGATTGTCTCTTTGTACGGCATGGTGATAGAGAGACCGTGAATCGGGATGTCTCTCACACAGGCCAGCAGGTCCTTCAATGTTTTAGCGTGGAGGGCGAGAAATACTCCGTTCACATTTTCGCGCCGCAGCGCGGCATTCATGATCACGGGGGAAAGCGAGTGGGAAACCGGATCCCCGGCAACGCCGTACACCCGGGTTGCGGCATCCACCTGTTCGATTCGATAGGTGCTGCGCAAATCCTGCGCCGTGACCTGGCCCGGAGCAGTCTTTTCATCCGGGCTGATGGCTCCGAACGTGAACACGCTACCCGCGCGTACTCCGAGCACGCGGCTTATGATTCCCTGTTCCCCCATGCACAGACCGATCAGCGAATGTTTATCACTTTGCTTTTCCAGGAACTTCATCATGGTGACGTTGTCGTAGAGCGTGGTGGCGGTGCCTACGATTTTGTAGAAGTCGGCGGGGTAGGCGGCCATCTTATCGAGGGTCTTTTCCAGGTTCTTGGTAGCGCGAAAATCGTGAAAAGAAATAATTAACGCCGCTTTTGCCCGAAGGCGCTGCAGTTGCTCCGGCTTACATTTCGATGCACTGTGCAGCTCTAGGTCAAGCAACTGGCATCCTGCCGAGGCAGCCTTACTGAGAACCGCCAATTGGGAGGGGAGCGACCCGCGAAACTTGCCGCCGCTAGCCTGGCGGCGGCAAGTCGCGATCACGACTACCTGGGGATGGTATTCGGTAAAACGTTTGATCTTGGGAAGCGCCTGTGCGGGATGAGAAAGGTAATCTAACCTAAACTCTAGAAAGGTGTTATCCCGAACGAAGGCTTCTGCTTTGTCCACCAGGTCAGTTGCATCAGACCCGGTTACAGGCACGCAAACCCGCGGTAGCCGCAGGGGGATAAGGCGCGAAATAAAGCTTGGGGTCCCTGTCATCGCGTTGAGTAGGTCGGCGCGATATTACAGGCGCGTAATTGCAGATGCAACAACGGATTACAATAATTGCCCCTATCCACAAACTTTTTAGCCAGCCAGCAATAACACCAGCGTAACCTTGACCCATCCCATCTCCGTTGTTACCTTCCGGATGAAAGCCTTTATTTTCCCAGCCTTGATAGGGAGAAAGCCTGCGGTAGCGGCGTGCTCCCGGAGGTAAGATGAAGAAAACAGGACTATTGCTTCTGCTGTGCGTGACGGCCGCGGCGGTTGCCCAGCAGGCAGACCCGAAACCGGCCGATCAATCTACGCCCGAGGGAACGGTACCGACTTCGGTTAGCTTTCCAGTTGAGCGCGTGCAGACCCCTACGAGTTCCGATTTGTACTGCGCCGGCTTCGTCAACAAACAGGTCCTGCCTAACTCAAATTTCGTGCTCGGCGGTCTCGAAAGCCCAAATACCACTAAATTCGTCAACAACGATCTGATTTATTTGGCAGGACACGGCTATCAGGCCGGCCAGCAATACACGATTGTTCGCGAGCTTCGCGACGCGAACCGTTACGAGATATTTGCCGGCCAGCACTCCATGCTCGCTGCCATGGGGCAGCCATACGCCGAGCTCGCACGGGTGCGAATCGTCGACACTCGAAGCAAGTCCGCAATCGGCCACATTGAGTTCAGTTGCGAGCCGGTGGATCCCGGTGACATTGCTATACCTTATGCTGAGAAGCAGCCAGTTGTGTTCCATCCTCCTTTGCGTTTCGATCGATTTGCCCCGCCGAATGGGAAAGTCAACGGCCGCATCGTGCTGGGCAAAGACTTTGATTCGGAGTTAGGAACCGGCAAGAAGGTTTACATTAACGTGGGCGCGAACCAGGGAATCAAGGTGGGCGATTACTTCCGCGCCGTGCGCTCCTACACCGCCGATCTGAACGATCCTGTCGATTCCCTTTCCTTTAAAGCTTCAACAGTGGAAGACACCCAGAATCGTGAGCCGAACATCGAGCCGCACATGTTCACCCGGAGCGGGAAGGGTCCCACTATCCACGTTTCGGATTATCCTCGCCGTGCGGTCGGCGAAATCGTAGTAATCGGTACGACTCCGACAACCGCCACCGGCATGATCGTGTTCGCGCTTGAAGATGTGCACCTTGGAGATCGTGTAGAACTCGATGAACAGCAGCAATAGTTTTTCGCGGTAGAAGGCACTCCGAACAGGGGAGGTGAAAACCTCCCCATTTTTTTCGGTCTTGGGCAGCATTCGTCACACGGTTCACCACCCTAGCGCAGACGCTCGTTTCAAGAACTGCTGTGTTAGTCCACCCTACAGAGATCACTGTATTCTCCAACCCGCAAGGCCTTGCGAGAATCTACGTTAGCCGCAAGCTTGGACTCTGAAAGAAGCTACGCTCTCGGCCTCAAACGCCGCGTTCCAAGACGCGCGCTGTGATGTGAGGCTCTGATCCAAGGGCGAAGCATTCAGGGCCAGGCGAGACTCCGGGGCCCAGATGAGCACGCTCGAGACGCCACAGTCCGCCATTTCGTTTGCTCCCCCCACCCAGTGGCACGATCACGATTATCACGGACATGTCGTCCAGTTTTATAGCGAAGACGAATTCCTGGTGGATGCAATCAGCCGTTTCTTCGGCGTATCTCTAGCTGCCGGTGACGCCGCTATCGTGCTGGCC
>Ga0307472_100000829_pt1 | contig 11495 bp, 9 predicted proteins | sample atmos_gasesAM5C__2_FD_204582 | JGI IMG/M metagenome (GOLD analysis project Ga0307472, IMG submission 204582) | Hardwood forest soil microbial communities from Morgan-Monroe State Forest, Indiana, United States - atmos_gasesAM5C_05 | ecosystem: Environmental > Terrestrial > Soil > Temperate... | reverse complement strand
CGATGTGAAGTCGCAGTTCGGCTGGGTCTAGCTTCAGTTTCTCGGCGATCTTGTCGAGCTGCACTTCCTGGCCGAAGCGGGGTTGCGGAGTTCCATGTCCGCGCTTGGGTCCGCAGGGAGGTTTGTTCGTGAACGTGCGGCAACCCTGAAAACGATATCGCGGAATGTGGTAGGTGGTGGTCTGCAGGGCGCCAGTGTAAAACGTGCTGGCAACTCCATAAGAACCATACGCGCCACCGTCAATCAGCGTCTGCAAATGCATTCCAGTGATCGTGCCGTCCTTTTTCACTCCAGTTTTGAATTTCATCAGCACGGGATGGCGCCCCCGGTGGCAATAGAAAACTTCTTCACGCGTCAGACAGATTTTCACCGGCCGATCAAGCATCAGCGCCGCCTTGGCTACCACCAGCTCGTGATTGAAAGGATCACTCTTCCCGCCGAATCCTCCCCCGTTGGGCGTGGCAATTACGCGAATGTGCGCCGCTGGAATTTCCAGCACCTTCGAAAGCGCGCGATGAAGGTAATGCGGTGTCTGCGTGCTCGACCAGATCGTCAGTTTTCCTTCGGGGTCTTTGATGGCAATGGCGGCGTGTTGCTCAATGGGGAGGTGAGTGTTCCCCTGATAAAAGAAAGTATCTTCAAAGATTTCATCGGCTTCTGCAAAACCCTTCTCCACATCGGCAAACTCGAGTGATACACGCTTGTGAATGTTTCCTTCTTCTCCGTAGTCATGAATCCGCGGAGCCGGAGTTGCAAGCGCCTCCTCGGGATCAGAGATTGTCGCCAAAATTTCATAGTCGACGTCAATCAGATCGCAAGCCTCAAACGCCGTCAGCTCTTCGCGCGCGATTACGGCGGCGACCGGATCGCCCACGTGCCGTACATGATCCAGGCAAAGCGCTTGTTCGTCTTGGCTGACTGGCAAAATCCCATACTCGATGGGCAGATCCTTCCCGGTCAGGGCCAGGTAAACGCCGGGGTGCGCCAGCGCACGCGAAACATCGATCCTGCGGATGCGCGCGTGCGGATGCGGAGAACGCAGTAATTTGCAGTGCGCCATGCGGGGAAGGGAAATGTCGTCCGCGAATCTCGTTTGGCCAGTCACTTTTGCACGGGCGTCGACGCGCCGCCGTGAGACGCCAATTACGCGCAGATCCTCGCGGCTCGCTTCTGGGTCCTTGACTGGCGGATTCCGCAAATTGTCCTGCTTCGGCATTTGCGCTCCTGCGCGCTTGGAAATGCAGGGCCCCAATTCCTGATTCTATGTAGCCAGCTTCGATTGCTCCGCAATCTTCAAGATGGCTGCCTCTACCGCCTCAAAAATTTGCAGATACCCAGTGCACCGGCACAGATTTCCGGAAATGGCTTCGCGGATTTGATTGCGATTGGGGTGCGGGTTCTGGTCGAGGAGCGCTTTCGCCGTTACCAGAATCGCCGGCGTGCAATATCCGCATTGCGCCGCGCCCAGATCAGCAAACGCGTCCTGCAATGGATGAAGTGCTCCATCGGCCCCAAGCCCCTCCACGGTCAGCACGTTTCTTCGATCGCACTCAAGCGCCAGCACTAGACACGAAAGCACTGGCTTGCCATCCAGAAGCACAGCACACGCCCCACACTCTCCTAGCTCGCAGCCGTGCTTCGTGCCGGTGTGACTCAGGTCCTCGCGAAGGATTTCGAGCAAGGTCTTGTACGGCGCGAAGGACACATCAGTCTCCTCGCCGTTCAGGATTATTCGAATTTGAGAGGTTTTCTGCGATGCCTGTGAGAGTATGGCCACGTCTAATCACCCCTCGTGAAAATCATCGCGCGGACGCCCGCCACTTCGCGCCCGACGGCAGATCCTTCTCGCCTAGATTTTGCAATTCCCGGGTCGCTCGTGGGCGCCGGAAGGCCTCCGGTCTGGCCAGCAAGCCGCGGATCAGGTAATCCGCGAAACCTTCGGCGATCTCAGCCGGCGTCAGCCGTCCCTCTGGACTGAACCAGCGTACACTCCAGTTCAGCGCTCCCAGCATGGCACACGCTGTCAGCGTTGGGTCGCACGGAACAAACTCTCCCGATCGGGTACCGGCTGCAATCAGGTGGCGCACTCCCACCTCGTAGCGGTCGCGTTTCGCGATCAGGCTTCGCTGCAAGTGTGGCGGAAGCGTGCTGGTCAGAAGATGCGCCGCGGACCCTTCCACCTCGTCCAGCACGCACCGCAGGTGGGACACGATCACCAGTCGCAGTTTTTCCGCAGCGCTCGCCCGCATTCGTCGCGCTTTTTCAAGCGCACCGATCATGTGGTCCAGAGAATTGTCCTGGCAGAAAAACAGAATCTCGTGCTTGCCCTGAAAGTAGTTGTAAAGATTTGCCGGGGAAAGGCCCGCAGCTTCCGCGATGTCGCGCATCCCGGTTTCCGCCAATCCCTGCTCCCGGAATGTTCTCCCCGCAGCGCGCAGGATTTCCAGCCGCCGGGCAAGATAGCGCCGGGGAAGGTGACCATCGTTCTGACTTCCTTTGCGGTGCCGCGCCAAATGGATTCTCCCGGGCTCAATCTGCCAGCCCCTTTTGTGGGCTGCTGCTACGCTACTGTTATCACGCCCACCGGGTCTTGTCAATGAATTCTGAACGTCTGTTCAGAAAATGAACAATCGTTCAGGAAACGCCATTCTCATGGCCGGATCTCGGCCGCGGTTGCAACCTTTCTCGGAGAATGGAAAGGGGTTGCCGGAGCGTTGGGCGAAATTAAAGGAGTGACTAGGCTTTCGATTTCAGCACGGAAACAGCCGTGCGGCGTTATCGTACAGGATCTTCCGCTTCACCTCGTCGGCAACCGGTAGCGCGTTGAACTTTTCGATGTTGCCTTTAATTTCCGGCACTCCCGGCCCGGGCCAGTCCGTGCCCCATAAGACTTTGTCCGCAACGTCTTCGATTCGTGGAAAGTACTCCAGCAGTTTTTGTGGAGGGATCCCGGAAATGTCCATATACATATTTTTGTGCCGCCGCACGAGGAAAAATGCCTCGTTCATCCATAGCGGCCTCCCGCCGTGCGCCAGAATGACGACGAGGTTTGGGTAGTCAATGCCCACATCGTCACAAAGCATCGGTTGCGCGTGGAGATTTCTGGCTCCCGGGAAAATTGAAGTTCCGGTGTGAATCATCACCGGCAAACCGTTTGCCTGTGCTCGCTCGTAAATCGCAGCCAAGCCGCGATTCCCGTCCATGTAATCATTCGGCCGCAGCACAGAGTGCGATGGGTGCAGCTTGATCGCGCGAATTCCAATCTTGGCCATGCGGTCCACTTCGGCGCCCGCATCGGCCACCGTTCCCGGCAGCACACCGCCAAACGCCAATAGCCGGTCGGGAGCCGCCTGGCAGTATTTCGCAATCCAGTCGTTCACTTCCGAGGTGAACCCGATAATCGTCGGGGCCACATAATTGATCAGCCCCGCGCGCTCAACCCCGAGACGATCGAGCAAACCCAGGAATTCCTTGGGGTCGGCAGAATAGCGCTCTATCTCCACGAAATCCTTGCGCCCGCGCTTCATCAATTCGAGCGCCGAGGGCTTCATCATGTGGAAGGGCATAATGTGGACGTGGATGTCGATAATTCGTTGCACAGCCTTTTAACCTTTCCGTGAGCCAGACGCGATGCTCCGATTGTCCAGGCTACGTTGGTGCTCGCGCCTCAGTGCCTCGCAGGTCCACCTTTTTGTTGCGCCAGCTCGTGTTCCAGTATTCGTAAATCCAGACTCTCGTCAGCCGCCTGCTCGGGCGTCAATGGCGCGCCCCCGGCAATCAGCTTCCGCCCAATCATGTGATCCAGTGGGCGATTGATCGAGTCGATGGCCACCAGCCGGTCCCGCTTGAAATAAAAAACGGAAAGCTTGTGCTTCTCCACTTCGCCCCGCGTGACGATACGATCGTGCCCCTGTGAAATTCCGGCCATCTGTAGTTTGATTTCAAACTGATCGGTCCAGAACCACGGCAAAGCCCGGTAACAACTGCGCCGGCCTGCGATCGTGGTTGCCACCCGCTGCGCTTGGTCGGCCGCATTCTGCACGGATTCAAGACGCACCCGCGCGCCGGCGAAAATGCAGGGATGCTCGGCGCAATCACCGATGGCAAATATGTTTTCGCCATCTGTTTCGAGAAATTCGTTCACGGCGACGCCATTCGCAACGCCTAACCCGGAATCCCGCGCCAGTTCCACATTTGGCGCGACGCCCACGCCCACTATCACCAAATCAGCCGGATAAACTGTGCCATCGCGCAGCGCCACTTTCTGCACCTTGCCGCGCGATCCGGATATCTCCGAAACGGACGCGTCGCAAACAACTTTCACGCCACGGCTCGCATGCAGCTCTCGAAAAAAATCCGAAATTATCGGAGCTACGACTCTCGACATCAGCCGCGGCAGCGCCTCCAGAACTGTCACGGATTTTCCAAGCGTGCAAGCCACCGCCGCGATCTCGAGGCCTATGAATCCTCCGCCAATCACCACGATTTCCTGCGCGCTCTTCAGCCGTTCCTTCACGGCGATGGCTTCATCAAGCGAACGCAAATAGAGCATGCCATCGAGATTCGCGCCTGTGACCGCAAGCTTGCGATTCCTTGCTCCAACGGCGAGCACCAATTTCTCGTAGGGAATGCGGGCGCTCGACTCCAACCGAACGTGTTGCGTTGCGCGCTCGATCGCCGCCACTCTTTTGCCGGCGAGCAGATCAATTCGATGGTCCTGATAAAATCTTTCGGGCCGCAGCTGGATGCTTTCGAAATCCAATTGGCCGAGCGGAAACCCTTTCGAGAGCGGCGGACGTTGATAGGGAATGTGAGGCTCTTCGCCGATCAGTGTGATCGGTTCTTCGTAGCCCTCTGACCGGAGTGATGCCGCAGTCTGAAATCCACCCTGCCCTGTGCCGACAATTACTGTGCCGGCGCCCATCAGCGCTGCCTCTCCGGCAGGCGGACGGTCAATCCATCCAGGTCATCCGTCACTTTGATTTGACAACTCAGGCGGCTGGTAGGCTGCCGCTCTTCGGCGGCGATTTCGAGCACGGCTTCTTCCGTGTCTTGCGCTGGGGGGAGGCGATTGAAAAAATGTTCATCCACGAAGACATGGCAGGTAGAGCACATACAAACGCCGCCACATTCGGCGACGATGCCGTCAATCCCATTTTTCAATGCTGCCGCCATCACCGTGGTGCCAACGGGCACGTCCACTTCCCGTGCGTCGCCCTTGGCCGACACGTAAATCACTTTTGGCATTTCGTAGATCCCTTTCGATGGCGTGGTTCGGGCACATGCGCTGCCGCGATTTCAGTTTCGGATCAGTTGAACCGTACGTATTCGAAATTCAGCGGCTGGTTGTTGATGCCGCGCGTCGGCGGGGCAATCCAATTCGCGAATTTCCCCGGCTCCACAACGCGACCACTCATCAGCGATTGCACGTATGCATGATCCCCGGGAGCAGGCAGCCACTCGAACTGGTGATTTTTCCAGGCTTCCTCGCTCAGCACCTCGCCCTCTGGGCTAATGAAGTGTCCCGCAAAGTTGCCGATCGCCCGGTGAAAGCCCTTGTGCGGCAAGGTCAGGCGGAACGGAATCTCCGCCTTATCAATGACGCGCTGCCATCGGCTGACGCCGGATTCAATCTCGCGGATGTAATCTTCGCGCAAACGCTCATTCAATGCGGTCAATGCCGATACCTGCTTCACAACGATTTTTCCGCCGACCACCTCCGATACCGGGTAGGCCGCTTCACTCAAGAGGTGGTCATCATTGATCTTGGTTTCTTCGAAGCGGCCCTTCAAGCCGCTGGTGTAGTAGTTCGCGGCATTCGAAGAAACATCTGACCCGTACAGGTCGAGCGTGACGCTGTAGTGAAAATTCAGGTATCGCTGAATCGTGGGCAGGTCAATCACTCCCAAGGCGCGCACATCCGACGGGTCTTCGACCTTGTTTTCCTTCATCACGTCGCAGGTCCGCTGAATGATGCGCGTCACTCCAGTCTCTCCGACGAACATGTGGTGCGCTTCTTCGGTGAGCATGAACCGGCAAGTCCGCGCGAGCGGATCAAACGCCGATTCGGCCAGCGCGCAGAGCTGGAATTTTCCGTCGCGGTCGGTGAAAAACGTAAACATGAAAAACGCCAGCCAGTCCGGCGTCGGCTCGTTAAACGCGCCAAGGATACGCGGGTTGTCGGTGTCTCCGGAACGCCGCTCGAGCAGCGCCTCCGCCTCTTCACGGCCGTCGCGTCCAAAGTAACGGTGCAGCAGATACACCATGGCCCAAAGATGGCGTCCCTCTTCCACGTTCACCTGAAAAATATTCCGCAAGTCGTACAGCGATGGGCACGAAAGGCCCAGCATACGCTGTTGCTCGACGGATGCCGGCTCCGTGTCTCCTTGCGTGACGATCACGCGCCGCAACGTCGAGCGATATTCACCCGGCACTTCCTGCCACGCCGGATCGCCCTTGTGAATACCAAAATTCACCTGGCGCTTTTCGTCGCGAGGCTGAAGAAAAATTCCCCAGCGATACTCCGGCATGCGCACATAGCCGAACTGCGCCCAGCCATCCGGTTCAACGCTGGTTGCGGTCCTCAAGTACACGTCGAAGGCGTGACTCTCGGTCGGGCCCGTGTCGTGCCACCAGTTCAGATAGGCCGGCTGCCAGTGTTCGAGCGCGCGCTGCAATACACGGTCTCGCCCCAAATCAATGTTGTTCGGGATTTTATCGGTGTAATTGATCATTACGACCTCCTCAGTCAGCCGGGCCGTCTCCGCCCCTCAAACTCGTTCCCAATTGAATTTCACCGGCGCTCCGGAGCCGTACACCTTCAGTGCTCCGTTTTCACCTACCGCATTCGGACGAACAAAGATCCAGTTCTGCCACGCGGATAGCCGGCCGAAAATTCGCGTCTCCGGCGTCTCTGGAATCCCAAAGCGCAAGTTCGCTTCGAGCCCGGTGAGGGCATCGGGTGAAAGCGCGGCGCGCGACTCGATCGCCTGGCGAATTTCATCTTCCCAGTCGAGATCATCCGGCGCGGCCGTCACCAGTCCGGCATCGAGCGCCTCACTTGCCGACAACTTCGCTCCCATCCGGGTGCGTAACGAATCGACTCGTACTGCATCCTGATAGAAGCGCGCCGAGATGCGTGAAAGCTGATTCACCATCGGCAGTGGTCCAAAATTCATATTCGAGAGTGTCAGCTTGGCGATGCTCGCGCCTTCCTTCGTGTCGCGCATATAGACCCGGTCCGCGGCGAGCGCGAGCTCCAAAAGCGTGCCCACGAAGCAAGACCCCGGCTCGACAATCGCATATATCGAGCGCGAAGTGACATCGATCCGCGCAAAGGTCCGCCGCATCATCCCCAGCACTTCGCGGACAAACCAGTTATCCTGGTGCTTCAGAATGAAATCATCCGTCGCCAGCACAACCTCGGCATTTCCGGCCGTCTTGAAGATCCACAGACCCAAATCCAGCTCGCCTGTGCGCAAGTTCAGAATTGCGTCATCCAACTCTCGCGCCATTTGCAGAGGCCACCATTTCGCGCCCGCTGCAATCACCTTTTCTAGTGTGTCCTCTTTCACGGCCTGGGGCGCGCGTACTGTTATTGTCGCCGTGCGCGCGGCGCGGTTCAGTTGCACATCCACAAATTCGTAATGCAATCCCGCAGCATCCATCGTGCGCTTCAGTGGCGTCAACGCCACACCGGTCGCGTTTGCAGGGCGGTCGCTCAATTCAGCCAGTTTCAACGCGCGCTGCTTGATGTGCTCGGCAAATTGCTGCGGTTTGATCACCTCATCCACCAGCCGCCAATCCCTCGCTCTTTGCCCTCGCACGCCGTCCGGATTTGTGCAGAACATGTCGGCGTGGTCCTTGCGTACCTTGCGCTTGTCCGTGACGCGCGTCAGCCCGCCCGTCCCGGGCAGAACACCCAGCAGCGGCAGCTCCGGCAAACTGACCGCGGAGGAGCGGTCGTCCACAAGAATGATCTCATCGCACGCGAGTGCTAGTTCGTAGCCCCCGCCGGCAGTAGTCCCATTGCAGGCTGCCAGGAATTTCAAGCCGGAGTGCGCGCTCGAGTCTTCGATGCCATTTCGCGTTTCATTTGTGAATTTGCAAAAATTTACCTTCCAGGCATGCGAAGAAAGGCCCAGCATATAAATGTTCGCGCCGGAACAAAAAATCCGATTCTTCGCGCTGGTAATTACAATGGAACGAATCTCTGGGTGTTCAAACCGGATTCGCTGCAGCGCGTCGTGCAGTTCGATGTCCACTCCCAGATCGTAAGAATTCAATTTCAACTTGTACCCGGGACGAAGCCCGCCATCCTCAGCCACATCCATCGTCAGTGTTGCCACCGGACCGTCGAATGTAAGTCGCCAGTGTTTGTACCGCGAAGGATCGGTCTGAAAATCCACGGCTTCAATTTTTGCTCCCGGCTCTTGCGTCGCAGCGATGTCCACAAAATCCTCCTACTCGAAATTGGCTTGCAATGCTGCCTTCAACTTGGCGAAACTCTCGTCCACAGAGTTCCCTGAAGTGTCCAGGTAGATGTCCGCTTTTCGATACAGCGGCTCGCGAGCATTCAGAATCCGGCGCAAGTCCTCCATCGCCTGGTCGCTGCCGGCTATCACGCGAAAATCTCCTTGCGCCATCACGCGCGACATGTGCTCCTCGGCCTGCGCCTTGATCCATACAGTGCAGCATTGGGAGAGAAGGTAGTCGTAGGTCTCTTTTTCAGATACCACTCCGCCGCCGACTGAAAAGATCGCGCGCTCGTGTTGGCGGATCACTCGCTCGAGTGTGCGCCTCTCGATAGCGCGGTAGCCGGATTGCCCGTAGAGCGAGAAAATCTCCGCCAGCGGCATCCCCGTATCTTTCTCAATCTCGCGATCCAGCTCGATGAATGGAATATTCGTTTCCGCAGACAACCGGGAACCAAGCGTGGATTTTCCTGCGCCGCGCACTCCGATCAGCGCGATGCGTGACTGCCGCACCTTCTCTTCAGTTCCGAAATCACGCATCAGGTGGAAGACCACGTCTTGCAAGCGGTGCGCGGGAAGCCTGTCGAGAAACCGGTGGATCAACCGTTTTTCGACCGGCTCTTCCACCTCCGGAGCGAATAATTCGGCGAGAGAAACATTCAGAGCTCCGGCGATTCGTCGCAGGAGCACGATCGACACATTTCCTTCCCCCGCTTCAAGCTGCGCCAGATGGCGCTCCGACACGTCCGCTTCGCGCGCCGCCATTTTCCGAGTCATCCCGCGACGATTTCGTAGGTCACGGACCCGGGTTCCCAGGAACATCAGGAACTTCGCCTCCGAGACCGGCATTCCGTGGTGGGGACTGGATGTCTTTGAATTTGCGCTTGTCGACGTAGGCATGGGCATGCTAATTGTCGCATGCAGTATAATACATTTCCATTGTTGCCCGTCAAGGCTAGTTTGAGGCGAATCGACGAATCTCTAGACGTGAGGAGCAAGGCCATAGCGCACCACTTAAGCATTGTATTTGCAGTACATTAGTAGGACATCACGGCTTCCAGACGCAGGCCTTCCCCGGCACTATTTGACTTAAAATGCAGTATTCTGCAGTCATCACGTTTGCCGTACTTCTACTCAAGGCTATGAACTCAGTGTGTTCCTGCGATAAGCTGAGGGCGCTGAACGGAGGAGGCCAAATGATGCTGGCCAATTTTGTGGCTGGTCAATGGAAAGAAGGTGCCGGCGCAGGAGAACCGCTTATCGATCCCGTTACCGGCGAAGAGTTGACGCGCATTTCCTCTCAAGGCATCGACGTGGATGGAGCTCTCGAATTCGCCCGCGCAGAGGGCGGGGCGTCGCTGCGACAAACCACATATCGCGAACGCGCGGATTTGCTCGCGAAGATCGCGGACGTGCTCGCGGCAAATCGCGATGAGTATTTTCGCATCTCTCTCCTCAACTCCGGCGCCACGCAAGCGGACGCCTCCTTCGACGTCGATGGAGCCATCTACACCATGAAGTATTACGGCAAGATCGGCCGGGCGCTGGCCGAGGGGAAATTATTGAAGGAAGGCGCGCTGATTCCTCTTTCGAAGACCAATGTATTCGCAGCTCAACATTTTTTGGTGCCGGCAAAGGGTGTCGCGGTTTTCATCAACGCATTCAATTTCCCGGCGTGGGGCTTGTGCGAGAAGGCCGCGCCTGCACTGCTTTCCGGCGTTCCGATCGTAGTCAAGCCGGCCTCGCCAACCGCTTGGCTCACCCAGCGTATAGTGGAAGACATCGTGAAGGCGGGAATTCTTCCCGCGGGAGCGATCTCCATCATCTGCGGCTCTGCTCGGGATCTGCTGGATCACGTGCGCGAAGGCGACATCGTGTCCTTCACCGGATCTGCCGACACGGCCGCGCGCATTCGCTCGCATGCAAGTGTCTTGCGCCGCTCCGTTCGAATCAATATAGAAGCCGACAGCCTCAACTCCGCCATCCTCGGCCCAGACGTCGCTCCGGGAACCGACCTCTTCGAGCTATTCGCCAAGGAAGTTGTTCGCGAGATGATGATCAAGGCTGGACAGAAATGCACCGCCATCCGCCGCGTGCTGGTCCCGCGTCAACATGCTAAGGCCCTGGGCGATGCCATCTCAGAACGATTGGGGGCATTGAAAGTCGGCAACCCACGGAATGCAGAGGTGAAAGTGGGGCCGGTGGTGAACAAAGCGCAGCAATCGTCCTGCCTCGAAGGTCTCAGGCAGCTAAAAGAAGAATGCACGGTGCTGTTCGGCGGGGACGAACGATTCCAACCGCTTGATGCCGATCCGGGGAAATCTGCATTTGTGCAGCCGACGCTTCTCTCCTCGAAGAATGGCGTCTCAGCGAAGTTCGTACATGATGTCGAGGTGTTTGGCCCGGCGGCCACGCTCGTCGCATACGACACTCCGGAAAATCTAGTGGCCATCGCCCGCCGTGGGCTCGGCTCACTCGTTGTTTCAATTTTCTCGAATGACGAAGCCTTCACTCAAAACGTAATTCTCGGCATTGGCGATTTGCACGGACGAGTCATGGTGGTTGACTCGACGGTCGGTAGCCAGGCGACCGGCCACGGCAATGTGGTGCCCAGTTGCCTGCACGGTGGACCAGGGAGGGCCGGGGGTGGAGAAGAACTCGCAGGGCTGCGCGCTTTGTCGCTCTATCATCGCCGCTTCGTCGTGCAAGGGCCGCCTAGTTGCATTGCTGGGCTCGATGGGCTGTCCTCCGACGCCAGCCATCTGTACTCATAATTATTTGAGATTCTTCACGAGGCCAGCATTGGACAATTTTCCTGGGTGCAAATGAAACGGCGGCGTGCCTCAGTTCGTCTTGTCCTTCGAATAGCAGAGCGGTTCCAGGTTGCACTCCAAGCATTTCGGCTTGCGAGCCTGGCAGACGCGCCGCCCATGCCAGATCAACTGGTGTGAAAAGAGGATCCATCTCTCCTGCGGGATAATCCGCATCAAGTCCTGCTCGATCTTTTTCGGGTCGGTATTC
>Ga0307472_100000827_pt1 | contig 11501 bp, 17 predicted proteins | sample atmos_gasesAM5C__2_FD_204582 | JGI IMG/M metagenome (GOLD analysis project Ga0307472, IMG submission 204582) | Hardwood forest soil microbial communities from Morgan-Monroe State Forest, Indiana, United States - atmos_gasesAM5C_05 | ecosystem: Environmental > Terrestrial > Soil > Temperate... | reverse complement strand
CGTCGAGCTCGCCGTAGTGCCACGAGCCTTTAATGAACTGCACCATCATGACGCGCAGCCCCTGGCCCACGGCGCGGAACGCCGTACCCAGCGCGCAAGTCGTCTTGCCCTTCCCCGGCCCGGTATAAACGATCAGCAATCCTTTTTCTTCCGGCATGATTTCCCTTGGTGCATGGCGGAGAGAAAAGTGTGCGCAGCCCCGCGCAAAACGTCAAGCGAGTTCCAGCCGCTTGATGAGTTCCGCAGCGATGGCCGAGATGCGCCGCAGCGTGGGTTCGGGAAGCGAAGATCTGGGTCGCGCGACGGGATCGAACAAAACGATCCACAAGCCCGGACGGTAGATTTCGTCATCGGTGGGACAGATTGCCCCGGTGAGTTGCGTGATTTCCAGAGGATGCGGCTGCGTCGTGGCCAAATCGATTTCAAGCACTTTCCCGCTGCCACGGCGCTCCGCCGGAGGCGCGGCGATCAGCTCGGTCAGGATGCCGCGCGCATCATCCACCAGGTCGCGGAAGCCTTGCGTCACGAGAATGCCGTCCACGTCGCGGGGCGTGGCCTTCTCAAGCTCTTCTAGGTCGTAATCGGGCAGCGGTTTCTCGAGCGGAATCTCAATGGCCGCGGAAGGCTGGTTCTGATCGGGAATCACGCGCATGGGCATGGCAGCTACGGTTGTACACCCGCCGGGCTATTTCGGGTAGGGGCTGCCTGAGAGAATCGCAAAGGCGCGGTAGAGTTGCTCAGCCAGCACCACTCGCGCCACTTCATGCGAAAGTGTCATAGCGCTGAGCGAAAGTTTTTGCCTGACCCGCTCACGCAGCGATTCCGGGAAGCCCCCGGCATTTCCGCACACAAAGATGACCTGCCGCGTCCCGCGGTCGCGAAGTTCGCCAAGCCACTTGGCAAGGGCATTCGAATCGATGGTTCTGCCCCCGGCATCGAGCAGGATGGCCAGCGCTCGACGGTCGGCTTCGAGTTTCTTAAGCGCTCGATCAGCGTCCCGCACTTCGACGACCTCCAATGGGCAGGAATGCCGGATGCGGTTCACGTAATCGTCGATGACGGCGCGCATCTCGGGGCGACGCGTTTTGCCGATCATCAGCAGTTCGAGGCGCATAAGCGGATCCTTCGGCCGGGAGTCTTAAGTTTTGAACAGGAAGGGGGGAATTCCACCTGCTGTTTTCCACCTTCATCTCAGTCCATACTTCTTCCGCTTCTCCAACAGCGTCTTCCGGCTAATGCCCAGAATCTCCGCCGAGCGGCTGATTTGGTAGTGTGTAGCTTCGAGGGTCGCCGCGATCACCTCGCGCTCGACGTCTTCGAGGGACCGCAGCCCGGCAACCGGGCTCGCCGCGCCGGGGGCCGCTGCGCGGACGTTCTCTGCAAAATTCTCCGGCTCCAGAAGGTCCGGCCCCGGACTCCCGGCGCCGCGCGCAACGCTGGAAAAAACCACAGCGCGCTCGAGCGCGTTTCTCAACTCGCGGACATTTCCCGGCCAGGCGTAAGCCGCCAGCATGCGCCGCGCGGACTCCCCGAGTTGCGCGTGGGGACGCCCGTGAGCGGCGCGAAGCGCACCCAATAAATGCTCGGCGAGCGGAAGAATATCAGCGCGCCGATCGCGCAGGGGTGGAACCGTAAGCGTGAGCACGTTCAAGCGGAAGTACAAATCTTCCCGAAAACTGCCTGCTTTGACAGCCGCCGGAAGGTCCACATTCGTCAGGGCCATGACACGCGCTTCGATGCGCAGCGTTTCCGTGCCGCCCAGGCGTTCGAACGCCCGCTCCTGTAAAACGCGGAGCAGCTTGCTCTGCGCGTTGGGCGAAAGCGCCGCCACTTCATCGAGAACAATCGTGCCGTTGCCGCCCAATTCAAAACGTCCGAGCTTGCGCTCGACCGCGCCGGTAAATGCCCCACGCTCATGTCCGAAAAGCTCGCTTTCGACGAGTTGCGGCGGCAGACTGGCGCAGTCGATTTTCAAATAAGGCGCGTCCCGGCGCGGGCCAAGCTCATGAATCAGCCGCGCGAGGTGGTCCTTCCCGGTGCCGCTTTCCCCGGTGATGAGAAGCGTCGTCGGCGCCGCCGCCACTTTTTCGGCAAGCTCCAGCAAGCGCGCCGAGGCCGGGTCTTCCGCGATCCACGGCAAACGCCCGGTGGTCATGTCCGGGAACGGCCGCCGTGCCCGCGGCTCGAAATGCGTCCTTCGGAATAAGGCTCGTGTTGAAAATCCGGGCTGTCGCCCGCATCCGCGACGGAAAAGCCTTCCGGCGCGTCAGCCATTTCCAACTTGGGCGCCGTGCGCCACAAGCGCTCGAGGTCGTAGTAGCGGCGCGCCTCCTCGCTGAAAACGTGCACGATGAAGCCGCCGAAATCCAGCAGCGCCCAATCCGCCGAGCGATAGCCCTCACGGTGCCGCACCGACCGGCCCATTTGTTTGTAGAGCTGGTCTTCGATTTCCGTGCAGATCGCCTGCACCTGCGGCGTGCTAAAGCCCGTGCAGATGACGAAGTAATCGGTAAACGTGCTCGCACCGCTCAGGTTCAGCACCACGATGCCCGCGGCTTTCTTTTCCTGGGCGGCTTGAACTGCGGCGCGCACGCCTTGCGGCAAGGATTCGAAATTCACCGGTATAGGCCTTGTTTGAGAATGTATTCCTCGACGCGCGAGGAAACAAGCCCGTGGATGGACTGCCCGCGCTGCGCGCGCCGGCGAATGTCGGTCGCGGAAACGTCGTTGGAAACGTTTTCGAGCAGATAAACCGTCGTGCAGTGAAGATGCGCAACCACCGGGGAGGGAGGCGCCGTTTCTTTCCTGCCGCCGGGCCGCGCCGTCAGTTCGGGTGGAATCACCAGGCGAAGGGCTTCCGGGCGGATGCCGGGACGGTTGGCGATGATGAAATCGCAGAGGCCGAGCAGCGCCTCGTACTCCTTCCACACCGGAATGTCGAGAAACGCGTCCGCCCCGATAATGAAGAAAATGCGATCGCCGTCGCCATGATACGCGTGGCGGAAGTAGCGGACCGTGTCCACCGAGTAGTGCAGCTGCGTACCGCTGAAGTCCTCGCCCGCCTCCGCCAGCGAAGGGACGAAGTGCGGATGCTCGGTGCAACCCAGCGCGACCATCGCGAAGCGATGGGGGAACGGCGCAAGGTGCTGCTTTAGCTTGTGCGGCGGCCGGCTCGCGGGAATGAAGTGAATTTCATCGAAATTGAAGCGGCGATCGGCGGCACGCGCCACGCCAAGGTGTCCGCTGTGGATGGGATCGAAAGAGCCGCCGAACAGGGCGATGCGGCGAGGATGATGTTTCGCGGCGGTGCGGTGCGCCTGCGCTATGGTCAATGCGCCTCCCGAGGAATCTCTATCCCCATTTTCTCATGAATTCCGCTCCTCGACAGCATGACGAGCCGGAGGATCACCGGGAACGTTGGCCGACACGCTCTCGTCCGTGGAAGCACGCTCAAGGCTCGAGCGCGGAATCTTTTCCAGCGCATCGGCGATGGAACGAACCAGTTCTTTCACGCCTTCACCGGCAACCGCAGAAATGGAATGAAATTCCAGGCTGTGTTTTAGGCAATAGGCGCCGAGTGTGGCCAGGCGCGTGCGATCGGTCGTGGCATCGAGCTTGGTCGCCACCACAATCATTGGCTTTTGCATGAGCGATCGACTGAACGCGGCCAGCTCCCCATTGATGATTTCGAAGGAATGCACCGGGTCATCGGCGTTCGCGTCGCTCGTGTCGATTAGATGAACCAGCAGCCGGGTGCGCTCCACGTGCCGCAAAAAGCGAATTCCGAGGCCCGCGCCCAGATGGGCGCCTTCGATAAGTCCGGGCAAATCTGCGACCACAAACGTGCGGCCAATTTCGCGGCCCTCCTTGCCGGTGCCGCCATCGGCATTCACAACGCCGAGGTTGGGCTCTAGCGTGGTGAAGGGATAATTGGCAATCTTCGGCCGCGCAGCGGAAATCACGGAAATCAGCGTGGACTTGCCCGCGTTCGGGAGTCCCACCAGCCCCACATCGGCCAGGAGTTTCAATTCCAACCGGAGATGCCGCTCTTCGCCAGGGAAGCCATCTTCGTGCTCGCGCGGCGCCTGATGCCACGGCTTCGCGAAATGTTGATTCCCGCGCCCGCCCCGGCCGCCGTGCGCCACAAGGACGCGCTGTCCCGGCGCGGCCAGATCAGCGATTGTTTGCCCGTTTTGGTCGTCAAATGCCAGCGTGCCGACGGGCACTTGCAAAATCAAGTCGTCGGCGGAATGCCCCGTGCGATTCGAGCCTTCGCCGTGACGCCCGCGCCCGGCCTTGAATTCGCGATTGTAGCGGTAGCGCAGCAGCGTGTTGTCGTTGGGATTCGCTTCCAGATACACGTTGCCTCCGTTGCCGCCATCGCCACCGGAAGGCCCGCCGCGCGGAACGTATTTCTCACGGCGAAACGCCAGGCAGCCATTGCCACCGTTCCCGGCCTTCACATAAATTTTGGCTTCATCAACAAACACCGGGATGAACTCCAAACTGATTGGGCGCTAGGCGCGTCCTCTCAAAAAAGATAACATAAGCGACTTCGCGAAACGCCTTTCCCTGAACGCAGGCATAGCCAGGATGGTATGACGGCCGGCAGCATCCTGGTCAGGCATCCAGCAGGTGATCTGCTCATCGACACCGGCAACTCCAGCCATTTCGCCCAGGACGTCGGCATCTATCCATTCTGGTTCCGCCTGTAGCTCGAATCCCTTTCCGGACAATTAAACCCGGACGTTCCGCTCCCGGAAATGCTTCGCCGCGGAGGGGAAGATCCCGCGAAGCTGCGCTGGGCGATTCTTTCACATGTCCATCTCGACCACGCGGGCGGCTTGACGGACTTGCCACACCTGACCGTCTTGACCACGCGCGAAGAACTCCTCTTTGCGAACGACCCCGGCGCCCAGGCCAAAGGCTACGTCCTCGCCGCGTACGGCAAAGTGCTGCCCAAGCCAAGTGCGCCCACGCTGCAATTCGAGGCGAAACCCTAGGAAATTTTTCGATGAAGGTGCGGACCTTTACCGCTATGGCTCCGTCGTGGTGGTGCCCTTCGGCGGTCACACGCCGGGAAGCATCGGCATCTTTGTGAACCTCTCACCCACGCGGCGGTTCTTTTACGTTAGGGACACCGTGGACGACGAGCCCGGCTTCGAAAACCGCGTGGGAAAGGCGCTGCTCCTGCGCGACAGCGACGATCGCCCGGCTCTCGCGGATCGCATCGTCCGCAGGCTCAGCCAACTCCACGAGATGGCTAGTGTTGGGAGTGCGACAGCTTGCTGGCGCTTTTCTTAACCGCTCGCGACCCTATATTTCGCGCAGCGCAAAAGGATCCCTTGGACACACAACGGCGAGGGTCTTGCATGACTCAACAGTCAGTCCCGTCTAATTCGCTGCGGACTCGGCCCGCTCCGCCGGCTGGATGCTGATGAACCTGCCCTGCCGGCCCCGGTCTTGAAACTTTACGAAGCCTGTAACCATGGCGTACAGCGTGTCGTCGCTGCCTCGCGCGACGTTTTCGCCCGGCTGATGCTTGGTGCCGCGCTGACGGACCAGAATCGTGCCCGCGTTGACGAGCTGCCCCCCAAAGCGCTTCACGCCGAGCCTCTGCCCGTGGGAATCACGGCCGTTCGTTGAGGAACCGCCACCCTTTTTGTGTGCCATGACCTAATCCTTTGCCTAGAACCATTTCTCAAAGCCTTTTAGGGCCGCGCTTTAGCGTGTCCCCTCGCTTAACTCACGAAACTGTTTGGAGCGCGCCGCTAGATCTTGATGTCGCTGACCTGCACGGCCGTAAAATTCTGCCGGTGGCCGCGCTGAATCTTGTACTGATTGGTCCTCTTGTACTTGAGCACGGTCAGTTTCTTGGCCCGCCCCTGCTGTACGATCTTCCCGGTCACGGTGGCTTTCTCCGCCTCGGCGCCCACAAACACCTTCTTGTCCCCATGGACAGCCAAGACGTTGCCAAAATTCACCTTCTCACCTACTTTACCTTCCACCCGCTCGATACGGATGGTGTCGCCGGGCGCGACACGATACTGCTTCCCTCCGGTCTGGATAACGGCGTACATCTCTCCTCCAGCGCCCTATCGGCGGCTCTAAATGGCTTGAGACAAACTCTCATTATACGGGTCCTTTCCAAGAATCGTCAACGCTGGGTTTCACCGCAATCGCCTGGTCACATCGTATCCCCTGGCAGCGGTTCCCTTTGCCGAAGACGGGCCGGGTACCGAGGTTCGAGAACTTCATTGGGTGCCGACTACGTCACCCAGAGTTTTACCGCCAATCCTGTCAACGCTCCAAACACGAGGCCCGTGCCTAGGATTCCCGCGTACGACTTCATGGCAATCGCTTCCGGCAGGCTGATGAGGAACCCACGATGGCCCCGCTCACGGCGGGATGCAGCCGAAAAGTCACGTTAGTGGCCAGAATGCCCAGCACGAACCGGCTGAAAAACGCTTGCAGCAGGACCGTTTTGGATTTCTCCGGGCTTTTGCCAAAAAGAACCATCGACGCATCCATGGCGCCAAACAAAATTCCGCACAGGATTCCCAGCAGAACGCGATTCATAGGCGCTCTTATTACACTGCCTGGGGCAGTAACCGCAAGTTTTGCCTCCGAGTTGGCGGAAGGTTAGGTTTCCTGGTGTGGCTTTCCTTTTCCGTCGCGACGGTCGTAAAGTAGCACGCGCGGGAGAATTCCATGAAGCATCTCTTTTCAGTCCTTGCGGTCGTGCTGGTTCTGGTGTTTGCCCAGGGTAGGCCCAAAGCGCAGGCTCAGGGTCCTGCGCACTGGCAAGCCGACCTCACGCAGCCGCAGCCCTACGTGCTAAAGCGGGTTTCCAGTGCCGACCCCACCGGCGGCAATGCCGATTTCCGCTCCATCGAGCCCGACGCAACGCTCACGGTCTTCGACGTGGACGGTCCCGCCGTGCTCACGCATCTGTGGTTCACGCTCTACGATCCCGAACCGTATCATTTGAAAAAACTGGTTCTCCGCATGTACTGGGATGGCGAAGCGACGCCAAGCGTCGAGACCCCGCTAGGCGATTTCTTCGGCCTTGGCCTGGGAGACTACCACGTCTGGGAGTCCGAACTTCTCTCTGTGGCGAATGAACGCGCCTTGAATTGCTTCTTTCTTATGCCTTTTCAAAAGCACGCCCGCCTCACCGTCACCAACGAAGGGAAGCAAAAAGTTTCCTCTTTTTACTTCAACCTTGATTACCGCGCGCTCGCGAAGCCTCTGCCCGCCGATACGCTGTACTTTCATGCGCAGTTTCGCCAAGCGCAGCCCAATCTTGGCTGGACCAACAAATGGGAATCGAACGGAGATCCCCTTGTCGAAGACAAGAAGAACCTGGACGGCGAAGGGAATTACGTTTGGATGGAGGCCAAGGGCCGCGGCCAGTTTGTCGGTGTGACCATGTCGGTGCTGCAAAATCAAGACGGTTGGTGGGGCGAAGGCGACGACATGTTTTTCATCGACGGCGAATCTCGTCCGTCCATCAACGGAACGGGCTCGGAGGATTATTTTCTTGGCGCGTTCGATTTTGGCCGCAGTGCTTTCTCCTATCGCCTCTACGGCGCCCCGGTCAAGGGCGAAGAACGCGCGGGCAGTCGCTCTTCGGTCTATCGCTTTCACCTTGATTCTCCCGTTCCCTTCACAAAATCCATCCGCGCCACCATCGAGCACGGACACGCCAATCACCGCTCGGACAACTATTATTCCGTGGCCTACTGGTATCAGAGCGAACCACACGCGACGTTTCCGCCGCTGGCTCCGGCGGAGGCACGCATCCCGAAACTTCAGCCCGTCGGCGGTCCGGGCAACGCCGGTGCCGTGCGATGACGGTCATCGACGAAGTCCTCGAAGCCAACGAGATTTACGCGCGCACGCATGAGCTGCGCCCGCTGACTCCGCGACCGGCGCGCAAGCTCGCGATTCTGACCTGTATGGACACGCGCCTCTCCATTCGGACGATGGGACTGAAGACCGGGGACGCGCACATCATTCGCAACGCGGGAGGTATCGTCACCGACGACTCCCTGCGCTCGCTGCTTGTCTCCCACTACTTGCTGGAAACCCAGGAATTCATGGTCATCAACCACACCGACTGCGGCTTGATGCACGCCACCGAGCAGGAGTTGCGCACGCGCATCCAGAACCGCGCTGGCACCGCCGCCGTCGCGCCGGCCTTTTTCTACGCTTTCCAGAACATCGAAGAAAACGTGCAGCATCAATTGCAGAAACTGCGAACGCATCCGTGGATTCCCAAAGAAGTGGCGGTGCGCGGCTTCGTTTACGACGTGGTCAGCGGACGCCTGCGCGAGATCAAGGCTTTTTGAGCGCGGTCACGCGCATCGGCAGATCGAAACACAACCAGTTGCATGGTCTCGCCGGAGGAGCCATGCCAGAAGGCAATCGAGGAGGAAGACCTGCTCGAGAAATCATAAGTACGGCGGCACGAGCGGGTATCCGATCCGATGGAACGGGAAGCAACCGGCCAAGTCGAAAAACAGTCGGGAAGCGGAATCAGCTGCCGAAGCGCGGGTCGTAGTAGCTTGGCTGCCTGGCAGTACTAAGAAAATCGACTTGCTCGCTTGCCGGAAGAATTTCCGTCGTGTAGGCTGAACTCATGCTCGAAGAAAAGGATTTTCAGCGAAAAGCCGATGCGGCGTTTGACGACTTGAAGAAGCGCCTGCTGGCCCTTGGCGATGCCCACGGTTTTGACGTTGAAGGCGAGTCCGGCAAGCTCGAAGTGCTTTTCGAAGAACCCCAGGAAGCCAAGTTCGTGATTTCACCGAACACGCCGGTGCGCGAAATCTGGATCTCCGCGCTTTCCACGAGCTTCAAGCTCGCGTGGAGCGCCTCGCGAAACGCTTTTGTGCTGGAAAAAACCGGGGAGGACCTCCACGGCGTGATGAGCCGCGTGATCTCGCAGCAACTCGGCGAAGAGGTGACGGTGTGACGCGCTTCATCGCAGCTTTTGCGTTTGGCGTCGCGCTTGCTTGCGCCCCCCTGCCGCCCGCTACGAACTCGCAAGTGCCTTCCGGGCGCGACGTGGTGAAACCGGAAGTATATCTATCGATGGAACCCGCGGCACGCGGCGGCTCGTTTCAAATTGCCGTGGTCATGAACATTCGTCCCGGATTCCACGTCAACGCGCGCGAGAAGTCGGAAGAGTATCTGATCGCGACGGACCTCAAAGCCCAACCGCCGCCGGGATTCACGAGCGGCGAGGTGGTGTATCCCAAGGGAAAGCTGGAAACCTTCACGTTTTCCAAAAAGCCCCTCAACGTGTACCAGGGAACGGTGATTCTCCGCCTGCCGGTGGACGCGCTGGCAACGGCTCCGCTGGGGGAGCAGCACATTCCCCTGAAACTGCGCTACCAGGCCTGCAGCACGGAACTTTGCTTGCAGCCTACCACCCTTCCGCTCGATGCCGCCGTCAAGGTTGCCGCCTCCGCCTCGGAAGCAAGGTCCGCGCATTTAGAGATTTTTTCGCACCGCTAGCATCCCTTTGACTTCCCGGCGTTACAATGCTGTTTTGGCGATCGGGAGTCGGCCGCGTCTTTCTTCTCGGCTTTGCGTTTAATGCAAAAGAAGCAAGCTAATCCAAGAGCGCTCGGGTTCGCTACTAGGATGCGTACTACCGTGACGGTCATCGGTGGGACGCCCGGGAAGACCGCGCGCACCGCCGGTATGGGGACGAACACCGCGAACGATACCGCGACTCCGAAGGAGCTCCAACGAACAAGAACAGCGCGATGATTGGAAATGGCGGCGAGGCCATCGCGACCGCGACTAAAGCTCGCGGCCCCGCGATTTGAGAACTGCCCTCACGCTTTAGCCGCTCCCGAAACGGCCTCGTGGAGGCGGCGGACGACGCGCTGCTGACCGAGCGCCACCATCGTGTCGAAAAGCGGCGGGGCGACGGCCTGACCCACAATGGCGACGCGGGTTGCGTTGATCAGCAGCGCAGCTTTCACGCCCGCAGCTTCGGCGACGGCGCGTGTGGCGTGATCGCAGGCGTCGTGATTCCATTCCTTGAGATTTCCCAAAGCATCGGCGAGCTTGGCCAGAAGCTCCGGCACTTTGGAATCCTTCCAGAATTTTTCCTTGGCCGCGGCGTCGCGCGTAAATTCATCGCTGAAAAACGCGCGCGCCCAGCTGGAAAAATCCGGGAGCAAGCGGATGCGCGGACGCAGCAAATCCACCGTGCGCGCAAACCACGCACGATCGCGGCCGTCCGGGCCCGGCGGCGCGCCAGCGGCCCATTCCGGCTTCCACAAGCCGCTGCGCTTCAGTTCGTTTTCCACTTCGGGCAGCAAATCTTCAATCGGAAGCCGCTGCAGGTACTGGGTATTGAACCATTCGAGTTTCGGCCGGTCGAAGACGGCGTTGGTGCGGCTCACGCCTTCGAGGGAAAATTTCTGAATCAAGTCTTTCGTGCGAAGAAATTCTTCGTCGCCGCCCGGCGACCAGCCGAGTAGGGCCAGAAAATTTCGGAACGCTTCCGGCAAGAATCCTTCCCTGCGGTACAGGTTCACGTCGGTGGCGCCATGGCGCTTCGAAAGCCGCGTCTTGTCTGCGCCGAGAATCAGGGGGACGTGGGCGAAGACCGGGGGCTTGGCGCCAAGCGCCCGGTACAAAAGCACCTGCTTCGGCGTGTTCGACAGATGGTCGGCCCCGCGAATCACGTGCGTGATGCGCATGTCGATGTCATCGACCACGGCCCCGAGCTGGTACATGGACTGCCCAAATTCTTCGTCGCCTTTGCCGGAGCGCAGCAGGACGAAATCTTCGATTTCGTCGTTGGAAAACTCGCGCTCGCCAAACACCGCGTCTGTAAATTTGGTCGTCCCTCCAATGGGCACCCTAAAGCGGATCGCGGGTTTCGCCCCGGGCGTCGAGGGCTTGCCGTCGCGGCAGGAGCAGCGGGTAACGCGGCGCGGTCCGCCGCCTTTTGGCTCTTCATCCTGAGCCGGCTCGGCGTAATCGCCGCCGGCATATTTGTCCGCCGGACAGTAACAGAGGAACGCGCTGCCGCTTGCAACGCATTTCTTGGCAGCCGCGCGATACAGTTCCGTTCGCCGCGACTGGTAGAACGGTCCCTCATCCCAATCCACGCCCAGCCATTTCAAGCCGTCGATAATGCCCTCGACGAGTTCCGGCTTGTTACGCTCGGCGTCGGTGTCCTCGATGCGCAGGATCATCACCCCGCGGTGATGCCGCGCAAAGAAACAGTTGAACAGGGCCGTGCGGGCTCCACCGACATGCAAATAGCCGGTGGGAGAAGGGGCAAAACGGACACGCACGCCCGCGGTGTTTTGAGTCGCCTCGGTCATTTCGAGCGGATCTTTCTCGGCCGAATCAATCGTTCAGTGTAACGAAAGCGCCGGATTCCGTCCAACCAGCCGATCTTGGAAATCGCGCACGCCGGGAGGGCAGATAGCTCGCCGAGCCAGGCCGTTGCGATGAAACATGCCGGA
>Ga0307472_100000825_pt1 | contig 11511 bp, 14 predicted proteins | sample atmos_gasesAM5C__2_FD_204582 | JGI IMG/M metagenome (GOLD analysis project Ga0307472, IMG submission 204582) | Hardwood forest soil microbial communities from Morgan-Monroe State Forest, Indiana, United States - atmos_gasesAM5C_05 | ecosystem: Environmental > Terrestrial > Soil > Temperate... | reverse complement strand
TCCGGGCGCGGCGGAGGAACTCGTCGAAGGGCTCGCTCCGACCGTAGAGCCCCCCGGCCACGTCGGCCGCCTCGGCCAGCGCCACCGCCGCCGCGGTTGCGCCCGGGTCCTCCCGGAGGTGGGCCTCCACCTGCTCCAGCTTCACTCCGGTACGGGCCCACACCTCGCGGTCGTGCTCCAGGAGCAGCGCCCGCTGGTTCACCACCGCCAGCCCCTTCACGAAGTCGAGGAACTGAAGGCAGAGGGCGATGACCTCACCCTTCCCCGGCAGTGGCTGGGCGGCCAGGTCCCGCAGCTGCTGGCGGTACTCGATGATCCGCCGCTTGTCCTGCGCCCGCAGTGCCCGGTAGGCGGCGGTCCTGCCGAAGGCGTCCATCTCCGCTTCCAGGTGCTGGGCGTGCCACTGGACATCCTCGGCCTCGGCGACGCGAACCTTGTCGCCCCGGGCCTCGAGCACCCGGCGGAGGTCGATCACGCTGCTCCGGACCGCCACCGCGCCACGGACCTCCTCGGCATGGCCGGGGACCACGTCGGAACGGTCCACGTCGGCGAAGAGGGAGATGGCGTCGAAGACCAGGGTTCCGATCTGCTCCCGGAACCGGGTGCGGAAGGCCTGGACCTCGGCCAGGAGATTCCACCGGTCGGAGACCACCGCCGGGTCGCGGACCTTGGCTCCCAGCGCCTGGACCTGCTCGGAGAGGCGGGTGGCGGCCTGGCCGAGGACCGCATCGAGCAGCCGGCGCGACTCGGCGCCCAGCTCGGCCACCGCCTCGTCCACCAGCGACTCGAGGTCATTGCCCCGATGGGGCGACGGCGCGGCGAGCGTGGTGCGGATCAGGTCGACGAAGGCGTTGACCTCGTGGAGCGTCCCTGCCACCACCGGCGCCATCTCCTCCCAGGTCGAGAGGTCGGGCGTGGAGCTGGTGACCGGCGACTCGTACTGGAGGAGATCCAGGTCGGTGAGGCGGCCGAGCGCCTGCGCCGCCGCCTCGCAGATCTGCCGCAGGCGCTGAGCGGACGGCGGGTCGGGGAGCGCAGTGAGTGCGGCGTGAAGTGCGGGCGGCAGCAAGCGCGGAGACTTTTTCCAAGCTTGCACGGAGTCGCGTTCCGGATCCATGAAGGGCCTCATGCCTACATGGACCTCCGCCGCTCATACATCGCTCTACTACCGCGACGTCGGCCGTGGGCTTCCTGTCCTCCTCCTCCACGCCTTCCCGCTCTCGGGAGAGATGTTCGAGGGGCAGTGGACGGCGCTCTCTGGCCGGGCCCGCTTCGTGGTGCCCGACCTCCGCGGTTTCGGCCACAGCCCGCCCGGCACCGGTCCGGTGGAGATGGGGAGTCTGGCCGACGACGTCCTGGGGCTCCTCGACCACCTGGGCATCGCCTCGGCGGTCGTCGGCGGGGTGTCGATGGGCGGGTACGTGTCGATGGCGTTGCTCCGCAACGACCCCGGGCGGGTGCGGGCGCTGGTGCTGGCCGACACCCAGATGTCGGCCGACGACGCGGCGGTCCGGGACACCCGGGAGGCCATCGCCCAGGACGTCCTGGCCAACGGGACCGGGGTGATGGTGCCCCGCTCCGCCGGACTCCTCAGCCCCGCTGCGTCCGACGCCCAGCGGGCGCAGATGGTGCGCTGGATCCTCGGCAACCCGCCCGAGGGAATCGCCGCCGCCGAGCGGGGGATGGCGATCCGCCCCGACGCCCGTGACATCCTCGCCCGCTTCGCCGGACCGCTGCTGGTCGTGGTGGGGAAGGAGGACGTGCTCACCCCGCCAGCGAAGGCCCGGGCCATCGCCGAGCTGGTCCCCGGCGCGGAGCTGGTGGAGATCGCTGGCGCCGGCCATCTCTCCAACGTCGAGCAACCGGAGGCGTTCAACGCGGCGCTGGGGCGGCTGCTGGACCGCCTCTCCGCCTGACCTCGAGGTCGTGGAGCACCTCGCGGAGGAACCGGCGGAGGTTGGTGGAGAGGATCCGCACCAGGGTCGACCGCGGTGCGCCACACTCCAGCAGCAGTGCGGTCACCTTCCACAGATCCGTGACGTCGCGCATCCCTGCCGGAAGTGGAACGAACCCGTCGAAGTCGCTCCCCAGACAGACCGCCTCCTCGCCTGCGACGCGCACCGCATGCTGGATGTGGTGGACGATGGCCTCCAGCTGTCGACTTCCGAGGTATGGCGTGCCGAAGAGGATACCGATCACCCCTCCCCGGTCGGCGATGGTGCGGAGGGCGAGGTCGTCGAGGTTGCGCCACCTCGGTCCGAGCGCTGCCACGCCGGTGTGAGAGCAGAAGACGCGGGCCTGGCGCTGGGCGAGGAGCGCCTCGAGCAGCCGCGGCGATGCATGAGCGACGTCCACTGCCATCCCCTGGTGGCCCAGCGCCTCGAGCACCTGGCTGCCCAGCGGGGTCAGCCCCCCGCGGCCCCGGAGCGGGAAGGAGGAGCCTCCCAGCTCGTTCGCACCGAGGTGGGTGAGCCCGAGGAAGGCCACCCCGCGCCGGGCGAGGTCGGCCACTCTCTCCACCCGCCCTTCCAGCGCATGTCCGCCCTCGATGCCCAGCACACAGGCCAGACGTCGCTCTCGCTCGGCCTCGTCGAGCAGCGCCGGCGTCGTCGCCAGGACCGCGTCTCCGGACGCGCAGGCCGTCTCCAGCCGATCGATCTGCCACAGCGCCCGCCCCCACGCGCCGCGCCGCACCGCCGGAGGCCAGCGGCGGAGCATCCCGAAGGCACGCATTCCGCCGATGATCGGAAACCCGCGGGTGACGACGGTGAAGACCTGGAGGCCCACCCCGGCCTCGGCGAGCCGCGGGAAGTCGACATGGCCCGACCGGTGGCGCCGGCGGAGATCGCGGTTCCAGAGCAGGGAGTCGGCGTGTGCGTCCGCGATCCGGAGCTCCTGCTGGAGCGCACGTGCCACCGCTTCGGCGCCATCGGACGAGGCCAGCGTCTCGCTCCTTGCAGAGAGAGATGCGCATCTTAGCCGGTGTGGTCCGCCAGCCGAGGCCGCGGCGCGTTAGAGTTGCCGGCGTGGCGCCTGCAGCCTCCCCGATGCGTATCAGCCGCGACGAGCTCCGCTTCGACTTCGGGGGAGCACGGTTCCGTCTGCCGCGCGACCGGGAGCTGCTGGGATGGATCGTCGACCAGTTCCTCTACGGCGAGGTGACGGGCATCCAGGTCGGCCACTGGCTCTACGTCGCTCCCTCGCTGGAGGCGGCCACCTTCTTCGCCCGCCAGGCCACCGAGGAACTGGCCCACGTCCGGGTGTTCCTCCGCATCCACGCGCTGCTCGGGACGCGGCCCGGTCCGGCACACCCCGCGGTCCGCTTCCTCTCCACCGGGGCAATGGGCACCGACTACGCCGAGCACGTCGCCACCGAGATGGCGGTGGGAGAGGGCCAGGTCCTGGCCGTGTTCCAGGCGCTGATCGACACCGTCGATTCCCCGGAGATCGTCCAGCTGCTCGAGGCCGCCGCTCGTCAGGAGGAGCGTCACGTGGCCTTCGGTGAAGCGGAGACCGCCCGGCTCGTCCAGGAGCGTCCGGGGCTGGCCTCCGACCTCCTCGGGGCCAATCTCCTCACCCTCCTCGCCCTCCCACGGCTGGCCCGCTACATCCAGCGGCGGCTCCCCGCCGACCACGAGGTCCTCCGCCACACCGAGGCGTTCCTGCACCACGTGGTCCGCCTCACCGAGGTGCGGCTCCAGCGCCTGGGCGTGCTCCAGGGCCGACTGGCAGAGCTCGGCTGGGGTCGGCGGGCCTGGCTCATCACCCGCGCTTTCGTGCGCCATCAGCTCCACCGCTTCCGCCGGACCCGGCGACTGACCGACACCTACCTCGGAGACCCGCAGGTCCAGGCCACCCGCACGGAGGCAGGAAAGTGACGCTGCTGGTCAACGGCGTGCGCCGCGAGGTGACCGACGGCCTCACCGTCGCCGCCCTGGTCGCCGAGCTGGCAATCCGCGGCCGGGTGGCGGTGGAGCTGAACGGCGAGGTCCTCCGGCAGGCTCAGCACCCCGAGGTCCACCTGCGCGACGGTGACGCCCTGGAGGTGGTGACCTTCGTGGGCGGAGGGGCGTAGAACCACGTCCGTCATGGACGACGCACTGGTCATCGCGGGCAAGCGGTTCGGCTCCCGGCTGCTCATCGGCACCGGCAAGTACCCCAGCCACGAGGTGATGAAACGCTGCCACGAGGCCTCCGGGGCGGAGATCGTCACCGTCGCGGTGCGCCGGCTCGACCTGAATGCGAAGGGCGAGGCCTCGCTGCTGCACTGGATCGACACCCGGCGGGTGACGCTCCTGCCCAACACCGCGCTCTGCTACACCGCCGACGATGCGGTCCGGACCTGCCGCCTCGCCGCCGAGCTGGGGATGAGCAGATGGGTGAAGCTCGAGGTGCTGGGCGACGAGCGGACCCTCTTCCCCGACGTGGAGCAGACCGTCACCGCTGCCCGGACCCTGGTGAAGGAAGGCTTCACCGTCCTCCCCTACACCTCCGACGACCCGGTGACCGCGCGGAAGCTGGAGGACGCCGGCTGCGCGGCGGTGATGCCGCTGGCTGCCCCCATCGGCTCGGGGCTCGGCATCCGCAACCCACACAACATCCGCCTCATCCGCGAGACGGTGAAGGTGCCGGTCATCGTCGACGCCGGAGTGGGAACGGCCTCTGACGTGGCGATCGCCATGGAGCTCGGGTGCGACGGCGTGCTGCTCAACACCGCCGTGGCTGGAGCCAAGGACCCGGTGGGGATGGCGCAGGCGATGAAGCTGGCGGTGGAGGCCGGACGGCTGGCCTTCCTCTCCGGCCGCATTCCGCGGAAGGCCTATGGCTCGGCCTCCAGCCCGATCGAGGGACTGGTCGACTGATAGCCGGGCTATGAGGCTGCCCCGCCTCATCGTGGTGACCGACTGGGGCCTGCCCGAGGCCAGCCACTGGGCTGCGCTGGAGGCGGTGGCCGGCCTCGGTCCGGAGGTGGCGATCCAGCACCGCGACCCGGGCGCGCCGGTGCGCAGCTTCCTCGAGCGGGGCCGGCGGCTGCTTTCGCTCTGCCGGGCCGGTGGCGCGCAGCTGTGCATCAACGGGCGGCTGGAGGTGGCGACGGTCCTCGGCACCCATCTCCATCTCCCGGTGGACGGCCCCCGGCCCGCGGAGGTGCGTCCGTTCCTCGCGGTCGACCGGTGGATCAGCGCCGCGGTCCACTCGGAGCAGGAGCTGCTCGCGGCCTCCGGCGCGGACTGCCTGCTCCTCTCCCCCGTCTTCGCCCCCGGCTCGAAGCCCGGTGACCTCCGGCCGCCGCTGGGCCTGGAGGGCTTCCGCGCCCTGGCCGACCGGGCGAGCATTCCCGCCTTCGCGCTGGGGGGCATGAACGCCGACCGGGCCCGTGCGCTGGGGCCCTGCGCCGGGGTGGCCGCCCAGTCGGCAGTGCTGGGCGCCCGGGATCCGGCCGCGGGCGCCCGGGCGATCCTCGCTGCGCTCCAATGACGGCAGGTCGCTCCGGAGCGGCAGGCCAATCGGCGGTGCAGACGCGCCTGGCGCTTGCCTTTGCCTCCGGATTCAGCGAGTCCAGGCGCCGGTCTTGAGCGCCCCGGTTGCCCTCGACGTGCAGGACGTCAGCAAGCGCTTCGGCGCTCACTGGGCCCTGGCCCGGCTCTCGTTCCAGCTTCCCCGCGGCGGGGCGCTCCTCCTCACCGGGCACAACGGCTCTGGCAAGACCACCCTGCTTCGCCTGATCGCCACCTCGCTGCAGCCCTCCTCGGGGAAGCTGACGGTGCTGGGCCTCGATGCCGCCACCGCGCAGGAGGAGATCCGCGCCCGGGTGGGCCTGCTCAGCCACGCGCATTTCCTCTACGAGGACCTCTCGGCGCTGGAGAACCTCGAGGTCCTGGCCCGCCTCCTCGGCCGCCCGGCGTCGGCCGCCCGCGACGCGGTTGCGCGGGTGCGCCTCGATCCCCGGGACGACCGCCCGGTTCGCTTCTACTCGGCGGGCATGCGCAAGCGCCTGGCCCTCTCGCGGCTGTTCCTCAAGGCTCCGGCACTGGCCTTGCTGGACGAGCCGTTCGGGGAGCTGGACCCAGAGGGGATCGCCGACGTCGAGGGGGCGGTCACCGAGCTGCGCGCGGCGGGGATCACCCTGGTGCTGGCCACGCATCAGATCCGGCAGGGCCAGGGACTCTGTGACCAGCGACTCCATCTCGAAACCGGGCGCTCGGTCTCCGCATGAAGGTCCCTGGACTGCTCGGCGCCACCTGGATCCTTCTCCGGAAGGACCTCCTGCTGGAGTGGCGTTCGCGGAGCCGGATCAACGCGCTGATCTTCTTCAGCCTGGCGACGCTGCTGCTCTTCTCCTTCGCCCTCGGGCCGGACACGGCGCTGCTCCGCCGGGGCGCGGGGGGCTACCTGTGGCTCGCGGTGCTGCTCGCCTCGGTCCTCTCCCTCGGCGAGTCGTTCCGGGTGGAGCGGGAGAACGCCTCGCTGGAAGGCCTGCGCCTCGTCCCTGCCCCGGCGCGGGCCATCTTCCTCTCCAAGGCGCTGGCCAACGCGGTGCTGCTCCTGGGCCTCGCCATGGTCCTGGTCCCGGTGCTGGTGGCGATCCTGGACGTCCGGGTGGTGCTCCCTCTCCCCACCCTGCTGGAGATCCTGGTCCTCGGGGCTCTGGCCATCGCCGCCCCCGGCACGCTGCACGGAGCGATCGCCAGCCATGCCCGGGCACGCGACGTGCTGCTGCCGCTGCTCCTCTTCCCGATCCTCATCCCCGCGCTGGTGGCAGCAGCAAAATCGACTGCGCTGGTCTTCGATGGCGATCCCATGGGCCAGGTGGACTCCTGGCTGGGCCTGCTCGGCAGCTTCGATCTCCTCTACTGGGCACTGGGGTTCGCGTTGTTCCCGAGGGTCATCGAGGAGTAAGGAGGAGCGTGCCCGCCTGATGGTCCGACACGTCTGGACAGCGTTGATGGTGCTGACCGCGGCCGTTCTCATCTACGGCGCGTGGCTGGCGCTCGCCTGGGCTCCACCGGAGCGGGAGATGGGCGACGTGTATCGCATCATGTACGCCCACGTTCCGCTGGTTCAGATGGGGCTGCTGGCGGCGACCATCAACTTCGCCTGCTCGGTGGCCTATCTACTCCGGGCTTCGTGGCGAACCGATGCGCTCGCCGAGGCCTCGGCGGAGGTGGGGCTGGTCTTTGCCGCGCTGGGCACGACCCTGGGATCGATCTTCGGGCGGCCGACCTGGGGCGTCTTCTGGGCCTGGGACCCGCGGCTCACCAGCATGGCGGTGTTCATCGTCGCCTACGCCGGCTACCTCGCCCTGCGGCGCTTCGTCGACGACCCGGAAAAGCGCGCGGTGTGGTCGGCGGTGGCGGGGATCGTCATCGCCGTCGACGTGCCGATTGTCTACTTCAGCGTGCGGTGGTGGAAGAGCCTCCACCAGATGCAGTCCTCACCGAAGACCGTCGACCCTCAGATGGTCTACACGCTTCGGTGGAACATCCTCGGCTACTTCCTGCTCTTCCTCACCTTCCTCGGGCTCCGCTACGCCATCGCCCTCGCCCAGCGGCGACGGGAGACCACCGTTCCCGAGCCGGCGAGATCCGTCTCCAGGGCGGTGGCATCGTGAGCACCCTCCCGACACTTCTTGCTGCGGTGGGTGAGGGACGGATCCAGGGCGGCTGGGAGTACGTGCGTGCGGCCTACGCCATCGCCTGGACCGGGGTGACGCTCTACGCCATCTCCCTCTGGGTCCGCTGGCCGCGGGGAGAGCGGCGGTGAACTCCAGGCGTCGCAACCGGCTCCTCGCCGTGGTGGCCCTGCTCTGCGCCGGCGCCGCGCTGGCCTTGGTGGCCTTGGGGAACATGGGAAAGAACCTGGTCTTCTACTGGACGCCCGGAGAGATGCTGGCCCAGGGAAGCAAGGCCTACGGGCCCACCATCCGGCTGGGAGGCGTGGTGCAGCCGGGGAGCCTCCACTGGGATGCGGCGCACACCCACCTCAGCTTCCGGGTGGCCGACGGCCCCAAGCCCGAGGCGGCCTCGGTGCTGGTCGACTCCCGGGAGACGCCGCCCCAGATGTTCCGCGAACGCATCGGGGTGGTGGTGGAAGGTACCTTCGCGTCATCGGGGACCTTCACCGCCCAGCGGCTGATGGTGAACCACTCCAACGAGTACCGGCCTCCCAAGCCTGGGGACGGCCCCGACCAGTGGAAGACCACGGTGAGCGCTCCCACCGCGGAGGCCCGATGATCTCCACCGTCGGGACGCTGCTCGTGCTGGGGGCACTGCTCGCCGCCGGCTTCGGGGCGGTGGTGGGCCTGGAGGGCGGGATCCGCGGCCGACCGGGCGCGCTGCCGGTGGTGCGTGGGGCGGTGACCGCGTTCCTGGTCTGCATGCTGGCGGCGAACCTGGCGATGGTGGTGGCGCTGGTCCGCCACGACTTCAGCGTGCACTACGTCTCCCAGGTCGGGAGCCGCTCCACCCCGCTGGTCTACACCGTCGTATCGCTGTGGAGCGCGCTGGAGGGCTCGATCCTCTTCTGGGGCGCCATCCTCGCGGTCTACGTCTTCGCCTTCTCCCGCGCTCACCGCCACGATGCCCCCCGCAATCCGCTCCTCGCCCTAGGGACGATGCTCGCGGTGGGCGTCTTCTTCGCCTTTCTCATCGCCGGCCCGGCCAATCCCTTCGGCAAGGTCGACCCGGTGCCGCCGGACGGTCCGGGGCCGAATCCCTTGCTCCAGAACCACGTGCTGATGGTCATCCACCCCCCGATGCTCTACCTGGGCTACGTGGGGATGGTGGTCCCGTTCGGCATCGCGGTGGCGGCGCTGCTGCGGGGCGAAGTGGGCGATGCCTGGATGGGCACCCTGCGCCGCTGGACGCTCATCCCCTGGACCTTCCTCTCGGTGGGGATCATCCTCGGCTCGTGGTGGGCCTACGCCGTCCTCGGCTGGGGCGGCTACTGGGCGTGGGACCCGGTGGAGAACGCTTCCTTCCTTCCCTGGCTCACCGCCACTGCCTTCCTCCACTCGGCGATGGTCCAGGAGCGCCGGCACACCCTCAAGCTGTGGACGGTGAGCCTCTCGCTGGCCAGCTTCCTCCTCACCATCCTCGGCACCTTCATGACCCGGAGCGGGGTCTTCAACTCGGTGCACTCCTTCACCCAGTCGGAGATCGGTCCCACCTTCCTGGTCTTCCTCGGCCTGGTGCTGACGGTGTCGATTGTCCTCATCGCCGTCCGTGGCCCGCTGCTGGTGCCGGAGGGCAATCTCGGCGCGGTGGCCTCGCGGGAGACGGCGATCCTCCTCAACAACCTGCTGTTCGCCGCCTTCACCTTCACCGTGCTCCTGGGCACGGTGTTTCCCCTGGTCCGGGAGGCGTTCAGCGGGGTGCGGATCAGCGTCGGCGCTCCGTACTTCAACCGGATGGCCGTCCCCATCGGGGTGGCAATCCTCTTCCTGATGGGGGTGGGGCCCTCGTTGCCCTGGGGCCGCGCCGGACCCTCGGTGTTCCGCCGGCAGTTCCTGGTGCCTCTGGCGGTCGGGGTGGCGGTGACCGTCCTCTGCGCTGCGCTCGGGCTGAGGGGCGGATTGACGCTGCTGACCTTCGGCCTGGCCGGCTTCGTGGCCACCGTCACCCTCCGAGAAATGGGGCTGCCGGCGCGGGTCCGCATGCGCGAGCACGACGAGTCGCTCCCGCTGGCCGTGTGGCGGAGCGCTGCCCGGGCCCGCCGGCGGTTCGGAGGCTATCTGGTGCACCTGGGGGTGGTCCTGGTCTTCGTGGCCATCGCCGCCTCGCAGTCGTACGTGGTGCACACCACCGGCACCCTGCGCCCCGGCGAGGCGCTGAAGATCGGCCAGTACACCGTCACCTTCCGGGGCCTCCGCTCGGGGACCGAGCCGCACCGTCGGTGGATGGCCGCTGACGTCCAGGCGGTCGACGGGCGGGGACAAGAGATCTCGCTCGCTCCGCGGATGAACTTCTACGAGCGCAGCACCGACCCGGTCGGGAGCCCCGCCATCAGCTCCGCGGCCTTCGAAGATCTCTACCTCACCCTCCTCGCCTTCGACGCCGACGCCCACACCGCCAGCCTCAATGCCTGGGTGTTCCCGATGGTGTCGTGGATCTGGTGGAGCATCCCCCTCTTCGTCATCGGGGCGCTGGTGGCCGGCTGGCCCGGCGCCCGTCGGGTCCGCGCCCCGGTGCCCGAGCGCGCCGCGGTGCCGAGCCCCGCCCCCACGCCTGGAGCGGCGACATGAAGTGGGGGCTGGGACTGCTCCTCGCCGCGGTGGCCGGAGTGCTCCTCTTCGTCCTCGCCCGGGGCTTCGGGCGAGATCCCCACGAGGTGCCGTTCATGCTCAAGGGGAAGTTGGCCCCGGCCTTCACCCTCCGGCGGCTGGACACCGGGGCGCCGGTCACCCTCGCCGACCTCAAGGGGAAGCCGGTGGTGCTCAACTTCTGGGCGAGCTGGTGTGCGCCTTGCAAGCTGGAACATCCAGTCCTGGCCTGGGGCGCGCGACGCTTCGCCGGCGATGCCCAGTTCTACGGGGTGGTGTTCGAGGACACCGAGGAGAACGCCCGCGGATTCGCCACTCCACTCGATCCGAGTTTCCCCCAGCTGATCGACGAGCGGTCGCGCATGGCGGTGGACTACGGCGTGTCCGGCGTCCCGGAGACGTACTTCATCGACGCCGCGGGCGTCCTCCGCGGCAAGTTCGTCGGGCCGATCGACGCCCGGACCCTGGCCCAGCGCCTCGCGGAGCTCCAGCAGCCGCAGGCTCCGCTCTCCGCGGTGAGCCGATGAGCGGACTGGTGGTGGCACTCCTCCTCGCCGGCTACGCCCCACAGCAGGCGGGAAGCACGCCGCTCGATCCGGCGCGCGAGGCCCGGGTGCAGGCGCTGGGCAAGCAGCTCCGCTGCCCGATGTGCCAGGGCCTCTCCATCGCCGACTCGGGGAGCTCCGCCGCCCGGGCCCAGATGGACAAGGTCCGCGAGCTGGTCGCCGCCGGCCAGACCGACGAGCAGATCCGCACTTACTTCGTCTCCCGGTACGGCGAGTGGGCGCTGCTCGAACCCCCCGCGCAGGGGATGAACCTCCTGGTGTGGATCCTTCCCGGGCTGCTGCTCTTGCTGGGCCTGCTGGCCATCGCCCGGGTGGTCGCCCGGCGCGGCCCAGGAGCGGCGCCCGCCGAGGCCGCAGGGGCGAGCGGTGCCCAGGCCCCCCCCGAGGTGGATCCCTACCTGGAGGCAGTGCGGGCCGAGCTTCGGCGATGAGCGAGTCGCACTGGATCCCGGGCCTGGTGGTCCTCTCGGTGGCCCTGGTGGCCGCTGCGGTCTATCTCCTGCTCCGCCGCGCCCAGCGCCTCGCCTCCCCCGACCCTCTGGCCGACGCCACCGAGCGCGCCGAGGCTCTGCTCGCTCAGCTCCGCGAGCACGACGCCGAGCGGCACCAGCTCGATCCCGAAGCCTGGCAAGCCGAGCATGACCGCCTGGAGCGAAGGGCAGCGGATGCGTTGCGGGCCCGGGA
>Ga0307472_100000824_pt1 | contig 11513 bp, 9 predicted proteins | sample atmos_gasesAM5C__2_FD_204582 | JGI IMG/M metagenome (GOLD analysis project Ga0307472, IMG submission 204582) | Hardwood forest soil microbial communities from Morgan-Monroe State Forest, Indiana, United States - atmos_gasesAM5C_05 | ecosystem: Environmental > Terrestrial > Soil > Temperate... | reverse complement strand
CGGTCGGCGCCCCATCTATCGAACCTTGCGCCGCAGCAAGACATCGGTGGTGGTGAAAGCGATGCGCTTATTGCCACCAACGAAGCCATGGTTGTTGGCGAGCGAGGGCATCATTCATCAGCGTTGCGGCCGCTTCTTCTTCAGACACGAGCGCCTCTTCGTTCTTACGGAGCTGTAATAGCTGGCTTGTGGATGAGAAACGGCCTTAACCACGCCCTTATCGCGGACCCCACGGAGACGCCCAAACATCTCGAACATAGTTGGAGTTAAGATGGCTATTGAGTCCCGCCATGTGCAGAAACATCAAAACCCTTTTCAACTTCGATCCGCCGGTCACTGATGACGAGATTCGGGCGGCATCGCTGCAGTTTGTGAGGAAGATCAGCGGTTTCACCAAACCGTCTAAGGCGAATGAGGCCGCGTTCCTGGCCGCCATTGATGAAGTGGCTGGCGTCTCGGCCCGCCTTCTCCGTGCGCTCGAAACGAACGCGCCGCCCAAGAACCGCGAAGAACAGGCCGCCAAGGCAAAAGCCCGCGCTGCTGAAAGATTTGGAGACTGAGTTTCCCCCGCCATGATTTGTCGTCTTCTGCGAAGGGCCGGCCGCGGCGGTTCTGTTCTACGCGCACCCTCGGGATTTGCCTCACAGTCGCGCATCACCGCCCAATGCCGCTGTGCCCAAACTTCATGAAAGGACACAGAGCGAATCCTAAAGATTCCTGCCTGCCGTTCCCGGGTAAATCCGGACACCACCCGGCGGTTCCCATAACGGTCCCTCAGTCATTTACAATGTAATCTTCACATCGGTCCGTCTTTAGTCTGGGCGGGCTGTCCCGGTTCAACATGGCGCTGTCAGTTCCAACGTCCGCCGTTTTTGTGCTCTCGCGCGGCTTCGGTCAGTACATCCGCCAGCATTTTCTGGATAAAACTTTTCAGGGCCTTTATCACGCCAACGCTTTCGATCTCGCGCTGCTGATTCCTTATTTCGTGGTTCTCATCCTGCTCGCCTCTTATGGCATACACCGCTACGTACTGGTCTATCTCTATTACAAGAACAAGAAGAACCACACGGTCAAGCCAGGTTGCGAGTTCTCTGAGCTCCCGCGGGTTACGGTTCAGCTCCCGATTTTCAATGAACGGTTTGTAGTTGAGCGGCTGCTGGATGCCGTCTGCGGGCTGAATTACCCGCTTGAGAAACTCGATATCCAACTTCTCGATGATTCCACAGACGAAACTCAGGCGGTCGCCCGAGGCGTGGTCGACCGATATGCTGCCCGTGGGTTTCATGTCAGGTATCAGCATCGTACAAACAGAGAGGGCTACAAGGCGGGCGCGCTAGCGGAGGGAATGAAAACCGCACGAGGCGAGTTCATCGCCATCTTTGACGCGGACTTCGTGCCGTCAGAGGACTTCCTGCTGCGCACGATCCACCATTTCACCGATCCAAAAATCGGCATGGTGCAAACGCGCTGGACGCACATCAACCGCAACTATTCATTTCTTACCGAAGTGGAAGCGATTCTGCTCGACGGTCATTTTGTTTTGGAGCATTCAGGGCGCGCTCGCAGCGATGTGTTTTTTAATTTCAACGGAACTGCCGGTATATGGCGGCGCCGCGCCATCGAAGAAGCTGGTGGCTGGCAGCACGACACACTCACCGAGGACACCGATCTCTCCTACCGAGCGCAACTCAAAGGATGGAAATTCGTGTATTTGCAGGATGTCGAGTGCCCGGCCGAACTTCCGGTCGAAATGACTGCGTTCAAAACGCAGCAGGCGCGATGGGCTAAGGGGCTGATTCAGACTGGCAGGAAAATCCTGCCGCGAGTCCTCAAAAGCGATCAGCCCTTCCATGTGAAACTTGAAGCCTGGTATCACCTGACCGCCAATCTGAGCTATCCGCTTATGGTGGTGCTCTCGGTGCTGCTGCTGCCGGCGATGGTAATTCGCTTCTACCAGGGCTGGTTTCAGATGCTCTACATCGATTTGCCCCTATTTCTCGCTTCGACGTTTTCGATTTCCAGTTTTTATCTTGTTTCCCAGCGTGAACTGTTCCCGAAAACCTGGCCGCGCGCTCTCCTTTATTTACCGTTCCTTATGGCGCTCGGCATTGGGTTGACCGTCACCAATACCCGCGCCGTTCTTGAGGCGCTGCTGGGCAAGCAAACTGCGTTTACTCGCACACCGAAATACCGCGTCGAATCGAAAAAAGATAAGATTCGCGCCGGCAGCTACCGCCGTCGCCTTGGCTGGGTCCCCTGGATCGAGCTGCTGATCGGCAGTTACTTCGCGCTAACCGTCTATTACGCCATGGAGAACGAAAACTACATCACGGTTCCTTTTCTGATTCTATTTGTAATCGGCTATTGGTATACGGGCTTGATGTCGTTGTTGGAAGGCCGCTTCGCAGGTCTGACCCTCACCTCGGAAGCGCACACTAAGCCATTTCCCGTGGGCGTTTAGTAGGAAGCTACGCCAGGATTCCTTTCTTTTGCTTGACCGCTCGTTTAGAATCCTGACCGCCTTCAAAACAACCCCGACGTCGGTTGCTCCCAAGGAGGATCCGATGAACCAGCACAAGCTCTTCGCGTTCGTTTTCGCCGGCATTCTGTTTCTGCCTCTGCTTAGCTGCGGCGGGCATGACGCTGACGAGAAATACTTCCTGATTTCTGCCAATATCAAGATACCGTACTGGGAAATGGCGGGCGCGGGTCTCTCCCAAGCCGCTTCCGATCTAAAGGTGCGCTCCAAGTTCGATGGCCCCGACGCTTACGATCCCAAGGCCGAGCAACAGGCGCTGCAGAAAGCGATTCAACAAAAAGCTACCGGAATTTTGATATCCGTAGTCGACCCGGCTCTTATGAAGGATGATATCGATCGTGCCGTCGCGTCCGGTATTCCCGTCATCACGGTCGATTCCGACGCGCCATCCAGCAAACGCCTGTTCTTCATTGGTACGAACAATTACCAGGCTGGACTGAACGGCGGCCAACGTCTAGCCAAAGAACTCAATGGGAAAGGCAACGTAGCGGTTTTCACCGTCCCGAGCTACGGCAATATGAATGAGCGCCTGCGCGGTTATCGCGAAGCGCTGCAAGCAACTCCCGGAATCAAGATCACTCGCATCGTCGACATCCAGGGCGATCCCCGCATCGCGTTCGACACCGCCACTCAAATCATTGGAAATGAGAAGAAGGAAAAAATTGATGCCTTCGTGTGCGTGGAAGCGCTGTCGGGCAAGGAAATAGCAACCGTGCTAAACAACAATGGAGTTAAAGGCAAGGTCGTCATGGCTATGGACACCGATCAGGACACGCTGGAGTGGATCCAAAAGGGCGTGATCACCGCCGCCATTTCTCAAAAGCCGTACACCATGAGCTATGTGGGACTGAAAATGTTAGACGATTTGTACCACCACAAGCTCGGCAATTTGAACGCTGACTGGTCGAAAGATGTATTTGCCCCGATTCCTGCATTTGTTGATACCGGATCTTCTCTCGTCGATAAGAGCAACGTTGATGCTTTCATACAAGCTCAGAAATCGATGACCAGCACTCGAAAATAACAGAGAATTTGTGCCCGAGGTTTCGATGCGCAAGCTGCTGCTCGTTTTTTGTCTTTTCATCCAGCTATCATGGGCTTTAGACCGCCAGCCGAGTGCTGATTACCGCGCCCGGCGCCAGGCTCTCGCGAACAAGATAAAAAACGGGGTGGTGCTGTTGTTCGCGCCCAATGAAGCGGAGGGGCCGAATGATCTTTACGGATACCGCCCGGACGACAATTTCTTCTATCTTTCCGGCTGGTCAGAGCCAGGAGCGGCCTTACTGATTGCTGCTTCGCCGGAACACTCTTATACGGAAATCATTTTTCTTCCCGATCACAATCCGTCTCAGGAAAAGTGGACTGGCCCAAAACTCGGCCCGGAAAATACCGATGCAGCCAAGATTACCGGCTTCGAGCGGGTTGTCGCGCTGGACAATTTACGTTACGAACTTGTTCCTTTCCTGCCTGCGCCAAAAACAACCATCTACACTGACATCCCTGCCGGTGCGCAAGTTTCAAATTCCACATCCGCGTTGGACTGGCTGAAACGCGCAAACAGCTTTCCCGTTTACGTTTCTTTTCAGGATGTGAGACCGTTGCTGGCTTCGCTGCGGACGGTCAAAGACGCAGGAGAGATCGAACGTATTCGCAGGGCGGCCGATGCCTCCGTGGCCGCGCATCTGGCTGCAATAGGCGCCCTGAAGCCCGGAATGAAGGAACGAGAGATCTCCGCGCTTATGCAGTACGAGTGGGGAAAGCGCGGGTGTGAGCGGCCAGCGTACGCCCCGATCGTCGGCTCAGGCTTTAATTCAACCGTGCTGCACTATTCACAGGATTCGGAAACGATCAAAGATGGTGACGTTGTACTGATTGACGCGGCCGGTGAATACTCCATGTACGCTTCCGACATCACTCGCACGCTGCCGGCATCCGGAAAATTCACCGCGCGACAGCGCGAGATTTACGACATCGTTCTTGGAGCGCAGCGCGCGGCCATTGCCGCTTTCCAGCCGGGAAAATCGACTCTGCGTCGGGATCAGCCAAACTCGCTCTACGATGTCGCTTACAACTACATCAACGCCCATGGCAAAGATTCACATGGAGAACCGCTGGGGAAGTATTTCATCCACGGGCTCAGTCACTATGTAGGACTCAACGTTCACGATGAGGGCGACTATGACGTCCCCGCCGGGCCTGGAATGGTGTTCACGATCGAGCCGGGCATCTACATTCCAGAAGAGAAGCTGGGTGTAAGAATCGAGGATGTCTTCTATGTGGATACAGGTGGTAAGCTGATCAATCTTTCCGGCGCTCTACCGCACACCGCGGATGAAGTGGAGCGGGGGATGGCTAACAAATGAGCGGCAGCAAACCGCATCGCGCGTCGTTTTGATATCCTAAATTATCGTGCGAATGATGTGGTGGTTTCTGATTTTCGCCTCCGGCGCAGGCGCGGTGCTGTGGGCCGGGTTGTCGCTATATATTCGGGTGCGCCGCAATATAAAACAAGCCGCAGAAAAAGATGCTCTGCAAGGCGGAAGCGAGCCGTTCTGACGTGAAGCTCTTCCTGTTCGGGGACTAAAACATGACGAGACCGATGACCCAGGCTCTCACTCCTGCTGATCGCGCTCTTACCTGGGCACAACAAGCAGCACTCGTTGTCGGCGCAAGTATGTTTGTGGCTGTGTGCGCACGCGTTACGCTGCCACTGCCTTTTACCCCTGTACCGTTAACGATGCAAAATTTTGGCGTCTTGCTGGTCGGCCTCATGCTGGGCAGAGAGCGTGGCTTCGCGGCGCTGGCGTTGTATCTCGCAGAGGGGCTCGCCGGCATGCCGGTTTTTAGTCCCACCGGGCCGGGAGGCCTGGCGCAGCTACTCGGTCCAACGGGCGGATATCTGATTGCCTATCCATTTGTCGCTGCTGTCGCCGGCTGGATGATGGAGCGGGGACCCAGGACATTCTTTCGCGCGGCCACAGCCGGACTGCTGGCGGAAATCCTGTTGTTTGTCAGCGGCATCTCGTGGCTGGTAGTTTTCACGCACTCTTTCGCACAGGCGCTGCGCTTCGGGTTCTATTGGTTCGTGTTCGCCGAAATTATTAAAGTTATGCTGGCCGCGGGCATCACAACTGGCTGGCGTGGCGTGCGCAAGGTTTGAGATATGAGCATGAGCCACACGGCCACGCAGATTCCCGAGCTAAAAGATCCGGGGAGCGTCCGCGAAATCACCGTCGCTCACAGTCCTGACTCTGATGATGCCTTCATGTTCTACGCCTTGGCGACGAACATGGTCCGGGTGCCAGGCTTGCGCTTCACGCACACTTTATGTGACATCGAGACCCTCAATCGCATGGCACGCGAAGGCGAAGGTTTGTATGACGTGACCGCGATCTCCTTTCACGCCTATCCGTATATTCAGGAACGCTACGCGTTGCTTCCGAGCGGCGGCAGCGTCGGCGATGCCTACGGGCCGATGATCGTCTCCACTCGCGCCTACTCGCAAGATGAGATCAAGCGCAAGCGCATCGCAGTCCCGGGAAAACTGACCACTGCATATCTGGTCCTGAATTTATTTGCGCCCGGCATTGAGACTGAAGTTGTCCCCTTCGATCAAATCATCCCGCAAATCAAGCTGGGCAATTTCGAAGCCGGCCTCATCATTCACGAAGGCCAGTTGACCTACGACAGATCCGGCCTTTATCGCATTGTCGATCTTGGAAAGTGGTGGCACGAAGTAACTGGTTTGCCGCTGCCTCTCGGGGGCAACGCAATCCGCCGCAGCCTTGGCCCGGAATTGATGGCCAGCGTCTCAAACGCACTGCGGAAAAGCATTGAGTATGCGCTCGACCACCGCGCCGAAGCCTTAGCCTACGCACTGCAGTTCGCCCGCGATCTTGATCCCCAACTCGCGGATGAGTTCGTCGGCATGTATGTGAACGAGCGCACGCTGGATTATGGGCCGGACGGGCGCGAAGCCGTGCGGCGATTGCTGGACATGGGCTACAAGGCCGGAATCATTCCGCACCCCGCTCAGGTTGATTTCGTCTGATTCAAGGCCCAGCGGCGCGACTCCCTAATGCAGCTCAACCATGATGTGGCGCGATGCCTCTCGATCCCAATGCCAATGGCGTGCAAACCCTGCTGATCGACGCCGACGACACACTCTGGGAAAACAACATTTATTTCGAGCGCGCTATCGCCGGCTTCATTTCGTTTTTGAATCATCATGAATATTCCCCCGAGCAGGTTCGCGGGGTTCTGAACGAAGTTGAACGCGAATGCATTATCACTCATGGATATGGGCTGCACAGTTTTGCCCACGCTTTGATGCGAACCTTCGAGAAACTAGCGGTCGAACCACTCACACCCGCGCTGCACGAGACGATAAACGGTTTCGCCCATGCCATTGCCGAACATCCTGTCGAGATCATTGCCGGCGTGCCAGACACTTTGGATTACCTGGCGGAACGGCATCATCTGATACTGATGACGAAAGGCTCAATCGCAGAGCAGTCAGGCAAAGTTGAGCGTTCGGGGCTGAAAGATTATTTTGCGGCAATCGAGATCGTCGCGGAAAAAGACGCTGCGACCTATCGATCTATCACTTCGAAATACGCGTTCGCGAAAGATTCCACGTGGATGGTCGGAAACAGCCCAAGATCAGATATCAATCCTGCGCTCGCGGCCGGCCTTAATGCTGTTTTCGTGCCTCATGGTGACACCTGGATTCTGGAGCATGAGGAACTTAATTCGCCGATACCGCCTTCTCGCCTTCTGCTGGTAGAAAGTTTCGGGAGCTTGCGCGAACATTTCTAGGCTGTAGTACGCAGATTCCGCGCGTCGACTCGCAGGCTCTCCCAAAAGCCAACCGGTGCGCCGCCAAATTCCCGGGCGAAGCGGGTGCTATCGATGGCCCTCGCGCAACCGATTACGGCCGCGTTCCCCAAAGTGAGTCTTACGTTCGGATTCAGCGATTCAATCTGTTTCTTCAGTTCGCCAGGTTTCACGCAATCGCCGAAGGAGTTGTAGATACGGTGTGAGCAGCGCTGGGCTGATGTGAGCGTCGCGAGCATGTCGGCAATTTCGTCGACGTGAACCAGAGGCAGGGTTTCATCAGGGCGGTACGGGACGAACACTTCTTTCGATTCCGCCGACCGGAGGCATTCGAAAATCTGATTCCGCCAGGGAGATGTGGCCGAAGTTCCTCCTGCTCCGACGACCATGACCATACGCAAGGCAACAAACTCAACTCCAAACTTTCGCTCATATGCCTCGCCCAAAATTTCGACATACCGCTTGGCGGCTCCGTAAACGTCTTCGGGCGCGGCGGGCTGATTCTCCGAAACGAAATTCGAAGCAGGTTGAGTACCGTAAACGCTGCCCGAGCTGGTGTAGACGACCCTTTGCGCGTGAAACCGTGCGGCCATTTCCAAGATATTCAAACTGCCCCCGACATTGACTTCCGTTGCTTTATGCGGATCTAACTTCGCTGCGGTTGGCAGGATTGAAGCGGCGTGAATGATTCGTTCAAAGCGATGGGCGCGGAAAATGGACTCAAGTTGGCCGGCATCTGTGATGTCGCAGCTTAAACAATTGGGAGCGAGGCGCGACGCTTGAGAGTCTATGGAAATGACGTTCCATCGCTGCCGTTCAAGCACCGCATGTGTGTGCTTGCCCATGAATCCTGCTCCTCCGGTAATCAACACGGAACGCGTCACAGTCTGGCCTTCATTTCAGCCAAGCCCACAATGGTACTCGCGCCGGAATCGCCGCACCAAACTAACCAACAAACCTCTGCCTTGCCCGGTTTGGCTGCGTGTTACTCTTTTTGTGCTCTGGACTTTTCTGCTCCCACGCTGCGTGGCTGCGCAGAAAAATAATTTTCGGCGGCTTCTGCGGACGGTCGAGGCTCTTTCTGATCTCGGCCCTGCCCTCACGGCGGAGCGCGACTTCCCGCAAGCCGCGCATGCCATGCTTTCTGCCATACTACAGGCAGGTGGCGCACGCGAAGCGGTGCTCTTCGGTTTCACCGACAAGCCCTCCCTCCTCGCATCGATTGCCGGCGAAGGCTTCGCCCTGATGCCAGAGCCAGCTGTGATCCCGCTGCTCCCAAAGCACGTTCATGCCTTGATCTCGGCACGCGGCCCCATCATCCTGACTTCCAGTTCGTATGAAACTTTTCTGAGTTCGAATGGCAACGTGGCGCCCGAATTGTTCAAGTGCATCGCGCCGCTGAAAGTCGGCAGCAAGTTGGTCGGTGTCGTCGCACTTGGCCGACGGGAAGGAGATGCCATCTACAATTCCGAAGAACTGGACGCGCTTGAACTGCTGTGCAACTACGTAGCTATCGCGATGCAGAATCATGTGCTGGCACAGACTCTAGCCCAGCGCGTTTCTGAGAATCTTCGGCTTCTTGCCTCTCTTCACGGTTTCTACGACACGGCTCTGGAAGCCTTCGCGGCAGCCATCGACATCAAGCACGTTGACATACATGGGCACTCGTTGCGAGTTGGCCGCTACGCCGCAGCCATCGGCGAGGCCATGAGCATGGAACCCGGCGACGTCGCCGCGCTGCGCTCTGCTGGTTACCTGCACGACATCGGCAAGGTAGCGGTAGACAAGCGGCTCTTCGGCAAGCCGGGTTCTCTGGATCCGGAGGAATTCCGCGAAATGGCCGATCACACTGTGGTTGGCCACCAGATCGTCAGCGGAGTTCAGTTTCCCTGGCCACGAATCCCGGAAATCGTGCGCTCGCATCACGAGCGCGGTGACGGGACGGGTTATCCGGATGGCTTGCTAATGGATGATGTTCCCATGCCAGTCCGCATTATCGCGCTCGCCGATACGTTCGATGCCATGACCAGCCCGCGGCCCTACCGCGAGCCGCTCTCCGTCGGTGGCACATTAAGTGAAATTGTGCGTTTGTCTCCCCAGAAGTTTGACCCAAATGCTGTCCAGGGACTGCTGCTACAGGTTCGCCGCGATGCGGTCGGCAGCAACCGCACACCGTTCGTCGAAGATCGAATATCGTTGAACATTGCACCCGCCGATATCGACCACCTCGCCGCCACGCTGCAACACAAAATCACGCACGGGCGGCTTTATCTAACCTAAGTGTAGTGTCTCCGGGAATATGCGACTTTCTAGCGGCACACGCTGGCCCTTATCTTGCAAGCTACCCACCCCTGGCGTACCATTGCGGCCCAGAGCAGATTCGAAGCCAATTGAGTGCCTGATTCACGCGCCATAGGGACACGGGGACTAAACGGTGCCTGACGCAATCACCACGCTTTCCGCAGGCGACCGCGTAGGCAATTACCAAATTCTGGGCCTTGCCGGCGTGGGCGGCATGGGCATGGTCTACCGCGCGCGCGACGTGAAGCTCGAACGCCTGGTCGCCCTCAAGTTCCTGCCCGACAATCTCGCTGCCAGTAAAGCGGACAAAGAACGTTTCCTCCGCGAAGCCCGAACTGCTTCTTCACTGGATCATCCCAACATTGGCGTGATACACGGAATCGAGGAGACCCCAGACGGCCGCACTTACATCGTGATGGCCTTTTATGAAGGTGAGACTCTCGCCCGCAAGATTTTCCGCGGACCTCTTCCCTTGGGTGAGGCGATTGATATCGCGATTCAAACCGCGCGCGGACTCGCCGATGCTCACAGACGCGCGGTGGTCCATCGCGACATCAAACCCGGCAACATCATTCTTACTCAGCACAAGGTGGCGAAGATCGTCGACTTCGGCCTGGCCCGCATCAACTCTCCAACGGGCAGCACGCAAACCCTGGGCACATCCGGAACTATCGGTTATATGTCTCCCGAGCAGACGCTGGGCAAGGCCGTGGACCAGGGAACCGACATCTGGGCTCTGGGAATTGTGATCGCCGAGGTTGTTACCGGCAGAAACCCGTTTCATCGGGAATCCCCGCCGGCAACAATTTTTGCCATTCTCAATGAAGCTCCCAAGCTGCCGGAGGAAATTCCCCTGGAGCTTCAGCGCATCATTTATCATGCCCTCGCCAAAGACGCCGTCAGCCGTTACCGTAGCGCGAGCGAAATGCTCGCGGATCTGGAAGCTTTTCGCAGCACCCTGGAGCCAGGCTCCGCGCAATCGCGCATCACGCAGACAGCTCCCGGCGACGCGGCATTTCGTGAAAGCGTGGAGCATGCCTCGCGGCCAATGTGGCCCCCTCCCACATCCCGCGCGAGAAATTCATTCTGGTGGTTCGGTAGCTTCGCAGTGCTTGCAATTCTTTTGGCACTGCTCTCTTTGGTTCCCGCCATTCGAGACGAAGTCAGTGGCCTCTTTAGCCGGCATGAAGAACACATTGCCGTCCTTCCTTTCGAGAACGTTGGCAACAATCCGAGCAACGAAGCCGTTTCGGAAGGACTCATGGACAGCCTCAGCAGCAGGCTGACCAATCTCGACGTGGGCCAGCAATCCGTGTGGGTTGTTCCAGCCAGTGAAATTCGCCGGCTCAAGGTCACCGACCCCGGGGCTGCGCTCCGTCAGTTGGGCGCCACTATGGTGGTCAAGGGCAGCATTGCTCGCGAAGGCGACGATGTCCGCCTCACTCTAAATCTGATCAACACAAAAACTCTGCGCCAGGTCGGATCAGCCGCACTCGAAGATCGCGCCGGCGACCTTGCCACTCTCCAGGACGAAGCAGTTTCCCGCCTCGCGCGCCTGATGCATATCAACGTCACTGCTGACATGTTGCGCACCACCGGTGGTTCAGTCACCCCAGCAGCGTATGAGCAATATCTGAAGGCCCTCGGTTACATGCAGCGTTACGATAAGCCGGGCAATCTGGACCTTGCGGTGAACGCGCTCGAAAGTTCTGTCAAGACAGACCCCCGCTTCGCTCTGGGCTTCGCCGAGCTGGGCGAGGCCTACCGCCTAAAGTATGTGACCGAGGTAAATCCCAAATGGATTGACGAAGCAATGGCCGACTGCCAAAAAGCCGCC
>Ga0307472_100000823_pt1 | contig 11522 bp, 9 predicted proteins | sample atmos_gasesAM5C__2_FD_204582 | JGI IMG/M metagenome (GOLD analysis project Ga0307472, IMG submission 204582) | Hardwood forest soil microbial communities from Morgan-Monroe State Forest, Indiana, United States - atmos_gasesAM5C_05 | ecosystem: Environmental > Terrestrial > Soil > Temperate... | reverse complement strand
GACCATGGCGAGCACCAACGGCGGCCACATCACCAAGGCCGAGCAGAAGTCGCTCAACCAGCAGGAGAACCAGGTCAGCAAGCAGATCGGCAAGTGAGCTGAGAGTTCGGGCATCACCGGACGGAGGGTACCGAGTGCGCTCCGGTCCGGCGACCCGATCCTTGCTGATTCCTCCGGCCCTCATGCCTTGAGCGAGAAGGGCGTGAAGTGGGTGTCGCGATCGTAGTAGTCCTCCTGCTCGGCGCGCTTGAGGAAGGCGACGACCCGATAGGTGAGAGGCGTCGCGATCACCTCCCACAGCGACTTCAGCACGTATTGATCGAGCGCCACCGAGGTGAGATCGCTCGCCGTCCACAGCCCGGCGAAGGCGATGGTGTAGAACAGCGCCGTATCCACCAGCTCCCCGCACACCGTCGAGCCGATGAGGCGCGTCCACAGCCAGCGGCCCCGCGTCCAGATCTTCATCTTCGCCAGCACGTAGCTGTTGACGAATGAGCCGCACCAGAAGGCGATGATGGAGGCGCAGATGATGCGCGGCGTGTTGCCGAACATCGCCTCGACCGCCCCCTGGCGGTTGCGCCAGAAATCCGCCGGCGGCAGGTGTACGACCACCGCCGCCATGAACGCCGCGAAGGCGAGCGCCGCGAATCCGCTCCACACCGCGCGCCGATCGCGGGCGTAACCGTACACCTCGGTGAGGATGTCGCCGAAGAGATACGAGATCGGAAAGAACAGGACGCCGGCCATGTAGGTGCGCGGCCCGAGCCACGGCAGAGTGACTACCGACACCTTGGCGGCGCCGATCAGATTCGCGCACAGCAGCACACAGACGTAGGCGCCGAGGATGAGGTCGTAGTAGCGGTAGCTCTTCACGCACGCTTACTTTCAGCGAGGCGGCGTTGCGGGCAGCACGCTGCCGGTGAGCTCGCCGAAGCCGATGCGCCGGAAGGGCGGCCGCTCGCACCAGGCGCGAAAAGTCACGCGGTCGCCGTCCTCGAGGAAGGTGCGCTGCTCGCCCCCGGCGAGCGCGAGCGCGCGCTTGCCGCCCCCGCTCAGCTCCAGCAGCGACCCCGCCTCATCGGGCTTCGGTCCCGACTGCGTGCCGCTGCCGAAGAGATCTCCGGGCTCGAGGTTGCAGCCGTTGACCGTGTGGTGACTCACCATCTGCGACACGGTCCACCAGGAGTCGCGGAAGTTCGAGTGCGACAGGCGTTGCGGGGGAATGCCGGCCGCGCGCATGCGCGCCGTCTCGAGCCACACCCCGAGCTCCAGATCGAAGCCGCCCGCGCGCCGGACCTCTGCGTCATCCAGGTACGGGAGCGGCGGCGGCTCGCCCGCCGGCCGCGTCCAGGGCGCGCGGAAGGGCGCGAGCGCCCCGAGCGTCACGACCCACGGCGAGATCGTGGTCGCGAAGTTCTTGGCAAGAAACGGCCCGAGCGGCTGGTACTCCCACGACTGGATGTCACGCGCCGACCAGTCATTGAGCAGGCAGAGCCCGAAGACGTGGCTCTCGGCCTCAGCGAGCGGGACGGGCGCCCCGAGCGCGTTGCCGCGGCCGATGAACACTCCCACCTCGAGCTCGTAGTCGAGCCGGCGCGTCGCGGCGAGCTCCGGTGCCGCCGCGCCCGCGGGCAGCACCTGGCCCGAGGGACGGACGACCTCGAAGCCCGAGACCCGAAGCGAGGAGGCGCGGCCGTGGTAAGCGATCGGCACCCACTTGTAGTTCGGCAGCAGCGGATTGTCGGGGCGAAACAGCCGGCCCACGGAGGTGGCGTGGTGGATCGAGGCGTAGAAGTCGGTGTAGTCGCCGACGCGGGCGGCGAGGGAGTACTCCGCCCCGCCCTGCGCCACCAGCAGGCCCCGCAGCCGTGGCTCGAGCGGGCTGCCGGCGCGCAGCGCTTCGCAGAGCGCCTGCCGCAGCGCCGCCGAGGCGTCCGCTCCCGCCCCCATGAGGGCGTTCAGCGCCGGTTGCGCGGCCGCGGCGAGCGCTGCCTGGGCGAGTCCGCCGAAGGGCTGCACGGCGGCGAGCGCGCCGAGATCGAGGATCTCGCTGCCGATGGCGACCCCCCCGCGGAAGGATTCGCGGCTGCCGGCGCGGCGGAAAGCGGCGAAGGGCAGATTCTGGATGGGAAAGTCGCTGTCCGCGGCGTTGGCGGACGCCACCCAGCTCGTGAGCTTCGGATCGTGGGTCGCGTCGACGGCGGCCATGCGCGCCAGTGTGACAGGTGCGTCAGCCACGGCGCCGCTTAGCTGTCGCGGAGCCGCCTCCGCCCGCCGCGCGGGTGCGCCGCGCGCGGCGGTCCGGCGCCGCGTCCGGCGAGAAATTCTTCGGCAGATCGCGCCACACCCGCTGGTAGTCGGCCTGCAGCTGGGGCGACTTCAAGGCGAGCCGCGTCGGGCGGATCACGGCGCGCGTCTCGAACATGAAGGCCATGGTGTTGCCGATGCGGGCCGGGCGCGAGGTATCGGCGCGCGTCGCCTTCGCGAAGGTCGCCGCATCCGGCCCATGTCCGCTCATCGAGTTGTGGAGCGAGGCGCCGCCGGGCGTGAAGCCCTCCGCCTTGGCGTCATAGGCGCCGGTGATGAGGCCCATGAACTCGCTCGCGACATTGCGGTGGAACCACGGCGGCCGGAAGGTGTCCTGCATGACGAGCCAGCGCGGCGGAAAGATCACGAAGTCGATGGCGTCGACGCCGGGCGTGTCGCTCGGCGATTGCAGCACCAGGAAGATCGACGGATCCGGGTGGTCGTAGCTCACCGAGCCGATGGTGTTGAAGCGGCGCAGGTCGTACTTGTAGGGAGCGTAGTTGCCATGCCAGGCGACGACGTCGAGCGGCGAATGGCCGATGCGCGCCGTCCAGAGTCCTCCGGCGAACTTCTCGATGAGCTCGAAGTCGCCTTCGCGATCCTCGTACCAGGCGACCGGCGTCTCGAAGTCACGCGGATTGGCGAGCCCGTTCGAGCCGATGGGACCCAGGTCCGGCAGCCGGAACGGCGCGCCGAAGTTCTCGCAGATGTAACCGCGCGCCTCGCTCCCGAGCAGCTCCACGGAGAAGCGCAACCCCTTGGGGATGACCACGATCTCCTGCGGCCCGGCATCGAGACGGCCGAGCTCGGTCAGGAAGCGCAGCGCGCCGAGCTGCGGCACGATGAGAAGCTCCCCGTCGGCATCGCAGAAGAAGCGCCCGCGCATCGAGCGGTTGGCCACGTACCAGTGGATGCCGCATCCGCTGTGCTGCTCGGGCGAGCCGTTGCCCGCGAGGGTCACGAGGCCGCCGACGAAATCGGTCGCCGCACGCGGCACCGGCAGCGGATCCCAGCGCAGCTGATTGGGCGAGGGAGTCACATCGTCGAAGCGCCCGACGAGCCTGCCGGTGTCGAGCGGGGCAAAGCGCTCATGCACGGCCGCGGGACGGATGCGGTAGAGCCAGCTGCGCCGGTTGGCGTGGCGCGGCGCGGTGAAGGCGGTCCCGGAGAATTGCTCGGCGTACAGGCCGTAGGCGCAGCGCTGCGGGGAATTGCGGCCTGCCGGCAGCGCTCCGGGCAGTGCCTCGGTCGCGAAGTGATTGCCGAATCCGCTCCCGTAGCGCAGTGGCGCCCGCTCGGCGCTCGCTCCCGGCGCCTCTTCCCCGTCGCCGCCCGCAGTCCTCTGCGCCGCCCTGCTCTGTCTCGCCATCGGAACGCCCCGCCACTTAAGCGCAGCACGCGCTGCTGCGGCTATTTTGCACCGGCGCACCGCCGAGTTGTTAGGCGATCTACCTGCTAACATGAAACGCGTGAGGAGACTCCTGGCAATCACCGCCGGCGCGTTGATATGCGCGGGACTGGCGCGGGCTGACTCGCCCGCCGGGGCGGCATTCGCGCCGCTCGCACGCTCGGCGCTGGTCACGGTCGACGGCGTGGTGGCGGCCGATACGCTGGTGCTGCGCGTGCGGCGTACGGCCGATCAGCAGCCGGTCCCCGGCGCCGAGCTCAGCGTCACCGTGGACGGCCGCAGCGTCCCGGTTACGGCGCGCCCGGAGGGCACCTGGGGCGTGCCGGCCAAAGACCTGCCGAGGCCCCCCTCGAAGCTTTCGATCGTGGTGGTCCATGACGGCGTGCGCGAGGTGCTCGAAGCGCAGCCGCCGGGAGCTGCCGCTCCACCCCCGGCCGAAGCCCGCGGCGTCGCGAGCACGCTGATCCACAAGCAGATGTCCTGGTGGATCCTCAACATCCTCATCGTGCTCATCGGCGTCATCGCCGTCTCGCGCCGCATGTCCTGAGGCCGCGCGCGACGGCGGTGCCCCGCTCAGGCCGGTTTGATGTTGGCGTTGAGGCGGAACAGGTTCGCCGGATCGTAGCGTTTCTTGAGGTCGGCGAGCCGCCGATAGTTGTCGCCATAGTTCTCGCGGATGCGGCGCTCCGTCACGTCGAAACCGCCGTGATTGATGTAGAAGCCGTCCGTCAGCGGTTCGACCGGCTTCCACACCCCGCGCACGAGCTCGATGACGTGGTCCGCGTCCGCCGGCTTCTCCCAGAACCCGACCATGATGACCTCGTGGCTCGGCTCGCGGTGCCAGAACGCGGTTGCGTTGGGCTTCACACGGCTGATGGCGCCACCCACCTGGGCGAGGATGACCGCGACGTTGCCGAGCGCCGGGTTGCCGAGGGATTCCACCAGCGAGTCGATCAGCGCCGGGCTCAGGTGCGTGACGTAGCCGCCCTTGATGTAGTACGGCCCGGGCGGATTGTCCGCATCCCCGCTACGCTGCACCTCAACATAGGTTGTGGGTCCCAGGTTGTCCTGCAGCGGCTTGCCGAGCTTGCGCAACGGCGCGACCACCCGCTCGCCGTCGGCGACCCCGCCGCAGTAACAGACATCCAGCATCACTGCCCGCTGGTTATCGGGGGTCGGCACCAGATAGGCGCTCACCGCCAGCTCATCGGGCGCCCCTGCGCTCACGTCGGCGTATGCGCGCAGCACTTCGCGCGCCTGCGCGAATGGATAGAGCAGGTGTCCGCCGAAGACGGCCGGACCGACCGGGTGCAGCCGGTACTGGAAGGAAGTCACCACACCGAAGTTGCCGCCGCCGCCGCGCAGAGCCCAGAGCAGGTCCGGATTTTCCGTGGCGCTTGCCCGAACCAAGCGCCCGTCCGCGGTGATGACGTCGGCCGCCATGAGATTGTCGCATGCGAGCCCGTACTTGCGGGTCAGCCGTCCGAAGCCGCCGCCGAGCGTCAGTCCCGCGGCGCCGGTGTCGGACACCGTGCCGAGCGGCACCACCATGCCGAACGACTGCGCCTCCTGGTCGAGAGAGGTGAGCTTCACTCCCGGCTCGACGCGCGCGCTCTTCGCCGTCGGATCGATGCGGATGCCCTGCATGCGCCCGAGATCGATGACGAGTCCGCCGTCGCACACCGATTGGCCCGAAAGGCTGTGGCCGCCACCGCGCACGGCCGTGAGCAGCCCCTGGGCGCGCGCGAACCTGACCGCCTCGATGACGTCCGCGGCCCCCTCGCAACGGGCGATGAGCGCGGGCTTGCGATCGAAGGCGCGGTTCCAGATCAGGCGCGCGCTGTCGTAGCTATCGGAGCCCGCGGCGAGCAGCGCGCCACGCAGCCGCTTGCGCAGGTCCTCGACGTCGCCGGGCCTGAGCAGCAGCTGCTTGCCGTCGAGGCCGATGGCCGGGACATCGCCGGCGGTCGCGGCGAACACACGTGTGTACGGCAGCGCCGAGCCAGCCAGCGCGGCGAGCCCTGCGCCGCAGAAATCGCGTCGTTTCATGACTTCCCCCGCACGGGCGGTCTTGAGTGCGCCCTTGGCTCCGATCGTGGGGGTTGTGCGCCGCGAGTGTCAACCCGCCCGTGCTCAGTGCGCGGCGAGCTCCGAGACGTAGCGGTAGAAAAACCGGTTCCACTTGTAGAACTCGGCGACCGCGACGCGCTCGTCGCGCCCGTGCGCCCTCACTTCGTCCCGGTCCACGGCCACCCCGCCGAAGGTATAGGTCGGCAGCCCCGCCGCGTTGGTGTATTTGGCATCGGACGCCCCGGGATCGAGAAACGGGATCACCCTGGCCTGCGGCCACGCCGTCTGCGAGAGCGCCGTCAGGGCCTTTATCACATCGGGACGCAGCGGCGCCGGTGCCACGGCGCGCTCGTCGGTCGCACGGTCGGAGATCGAGCCATCGTCCGCGACGTAGCGCACGGCGACCTGCGGGTCGTTGACGACCTTGACGAGCAGCTGACGGATCTCCTCCTTGGAGTGGCCGGGGAAGATGCGGCAGTTCACCACCGCCTCGGCGCGCTGCGGCAGGGCATTGTTGGCGTGCCCGCCGGCGAGGCGGGTCGCGACGCAGGTCGTCCGCGTGACCGACAGGTTGTCCGGGTCCCGCGAGAGGCGCGCGATCGCCTGCGCGTCGGGCGGGTCCTTGAGGATGGCGTGCATGTCCGCGGCTTCCTGACCCCTGGCGACCTCGTTCGCCATCTGCTCGAAGTAGCCGCGGCTGACGCCGTTCAGCTCGAACGGGAACTGGAAGCGCGCCAGCCTCGTGAGAGCGTGCGCCAGCTCGTAGATGGCGTTGTCGGCGCGTGGCACCGAGCTGTGGCCGCCCTTGTTCGTCACGATCAGCTGATAGTCTGAATAGAGCTTCTCGGTGGCAATGAGCCGCGCCACGCGCGGCATGCCGCGCTCGGACATCACCGACCAGTCATCCTGATTCAGCACGAACTCGGCATCGATCAGGTCACGGTGGTTCTTGAGGAGCCAGCTGACGCCGTTGCAGCAGCCGCCCTCCTCGTCGGCGGTGAAGGCGGCGATGATGTCGCGGCCGGGCCGCAAGCCCTCCTGCTTCATGCGGATGAGCGCGGCCGCCATGACGGCATCGCCGTCCTTCATGTCGATGGTGCCGCGGCCGTAGTAATAGCCGTCCTTCTCGATGAGCTTGTAGGGGTCGGAGGTCCAGTCCTCGCGCCTTGCCTCGACGACGTCGAGATGCCCGATGAGCAGCACCGGCTTGTGCCCGCCGGTGCCGTGCAGGCGTACCACCAGGTTCTTCTTGCGGTCGTTGGGACCGAGCAGCGCCAGATCCCCGGCAGGGAAGCCCGCGGCGCGAAAGCGCTGCGCGAGCGCCTCCGCCGCGGCCGTGACGTTGCCGGTCGAGTCGCTGGTGTCGATCTCGATCAGCTGTTTGAAGATGTCGTGGGCGAGCGTGTCGTGAGCCGCATCGCCCGAGGGCGGTGCAGCCCCGGCTGCCACCGCCGCGAGCGGCAGCAACGCGGCGAGCGCCGCGGGTGCGAGGCTGGTACGCATGAGGCCCCGCATCAGGATCCGCTCTCGAGCACCAGCAGCCGTACCGACCCGGGGACTATCGACGGCCGGGGATGAGGCTGCTCCGCCGTCGCGGGCGGCGGTGGCGAAAAGTCCGCCGTCACGAGGAACACCCGGTGCTTCTCGAGGTCGAGCGCCATGGTGCGCGCGCCGCGCTGCGTGGTGACCGATTCCACTACCTCGGGGCGGCCGGAGGAGCCGATGCGCACCACCGTGAGAACACCCTCGCCGCAGGAGGCGAACGCGAGCCCGGTGCCGGGGTCGTAGGCCGCGGCATCCACCCCTGCGCCGATCGGGGCGGTACCGAGCACCTTGCCGGACTTCGCATCGACGACCGCCATTACCTTGTTGTCACACGCCGAAAACAGCCGCTCGTGCGCCGCATCGATCGCCAGCCCCGAGGGTTCCTCGCACCCGGCGAGCGGCCACACGGAGAGCACCGAGACTTTCTGCGGATCGAGCACGGCGAGACTGCTCTTGTCCTCGAGGTTGACGTACACGCGGCCCTTGCCGTCGGTGGCGGCGAACTCGGGCTTTGCATCCAGTGCCACCGTGCCGGCGATCTCATCGGTCTTCGCATCGATCGCGGTGGCGTTGCGGCCGCGCCCGTTGAAGGTGAGCACGCGGTGGGTGGCCGGGTCGTAGAGGATCGCGTCCGGGTTGTCGCCCGTGACCTTGATTTCCTTGAGGCGCGCCAGCGTCTTCAGATCGAACACCACGACGGCGGCGGCGCGTCCCGCGCTGATATAGCCGCGACCCACGTCGGGAGCGAGCGCGATGCCGTGCACGCCCGGCGTACCGGAAATCTCCCCGGTGACGGTGAGCTTCTCCCCATCGACCACCAGGACGCGCGTGCCGTGCGACACGAACACGCGGTGGCCCGCCTGATCGTAGAGCAGATAGTCCCAGCCCTCGTCGCCGGGAAGCGAGACCTGGTGAGTGATGTGGTAGTGAGGCGTACCCGCCGCCTGCGCGGCCGCTAGCGGCACGAAGGCGAGCAGGCACGTGAGTCGCGGCAGCAGGTGTTTCATGAGGGGATCTCCGCAGGTTTCGTGTAAGGGCGCGGCTTCATGCCGCGCGCGGGGGGTGCGCGGTCAGTGAATCAACCGGGCGCACAGGTCGAGCAACGGGCCCGGCAGGAGCCCGAGCATCAGCACGGCGAGCGCGTTGAGTCCGAGCGCGAAGCGCACGCCGGTGGATCGGGCGGTCGGGGGCAGCGCTCCCTCCGGCGGATCGAAGTACATGAGCTTGATCACCCGCAGATAGTAGTAGGCGCCGACCACCGACATCGCCGCGGCGATCACCACCAGCCACAGGTGGCCGGTCTCCCACAGCACCTGAAAGATGCGTAGCTTCGCCCAGAAGCCGACGAACGGGGGCACCCCCGCGGTCGAGAACATGAGCACCATCATGGCGAGCGCCAGCATGGGATCGCGCTGGTAGAGGCCCTTGTAGTCGTCGAGGCGGTCGGCCTCGAAGCCCTTGGAAGCCGCGAGCAGGATGACGCCGAAGGATCCGGCCGCCACCAGCACGTAGACCAGCGTGTAATAGAGCGCGGCGCTGTAGCCTTCGGGCGTCCCGGCGACGAAGCCGAGCACGATGAAGCCGACGTTGGCGATGGTGGAATACGCCAGCATGCGCTTCAGGTTCGTCTGCACGATCGCCACGACGTTGCCCACGACGAGGGTCAGCACGGCGAGCGCGGCCAGCATCTGCGTCCACTCCCCGGCCGCCCCGCCGAGGCCGTACGCCAGCAGGCGCAGCGCCAGGGCAAAGTAGGCGATCTTGGGGGCGGTGCCGATGAAGAGCGTCACGCTGGTCGGCGCGCCCTCGTACACGTCCGGCAGCCACATGTGGAACGGCACCGCGCCGAGCTTGAAGGCCACCGCGACCACTATGAACGTGAGTCCGAGGATCACGCCCGGACTCGCCGGCCCGTGCAGCCGCGCGGCGATCTCGCTCAGGGAGAGCGTGCCGGTGAGTCCGTAAATCAGCGACATGCCGTAGAGCAGCGCCCCCGAGGCGATCGCCCCCAGGACGAAATACTTCATGGCGGACTCGGCCGACACGCCCGAGTCGCGGTCGAAGGCCACCATCGAGTACACCGAGAGCGCGAGCAGCTCGACGCCGATGTAGAGCGTCAGCAGGCTGTTGGCCGAGATCAGCACGAAGATCCCGAGGAGCGCCGTGAGCGAGAGCACGTAGTACTCGCCGCGCAGGATGCCGCGATTCTCGAGGTAAGTGCGCGAATACAGCAGCGCCAGCGCCACGATCAGGAAGCCCGCGAGCTTCAGCGCCCAGCCGAGCTCATCAGCGACGTACAGCCCGTCGAACAGCACCGTGCGCCGCGCGACCTCGCCGTACTGCACCGTGAGCGCGGCGCCGAGCGCGAGCGCGAGCAGCGTGAGCGTCGGGGTGAGCCCGCGGCGCCGCTCGCCGGCGAACACATCGACCAGCAGCACGATGCAGACGGCCGCGACCAGCCAGATCTCCGCGATCGCAGGCGCGAGGCTCTCGAGGCTCATCGGATTCACGGGCATGGGCAGTGCTTCACAGCTTCGTGGCGATCGCCTGGGTGAGGAGATGGTGGATCGTGGGCTGCATCACCTTGAGCAGCGGCGCCGGCCAGATGCCGACCACGAGCACCGCGGCCGCCAGCGCGCCGAGCACCACGAACTCGCGCGGGTTGAGGTCCTCGAGCGCGGCGACTTTGGGGGAGGCGACCGCGCCGAACACGACACGCTTCACCAGCCAGAGCGTGTAGCACGCCCCGAGTATCAGCGTGACCGCGGCGAGCGCCGCATACCAGAAGCTCGCCCGGAAGCTGGCGATGATCACCAGGAACTCGCCGACGAAACCGGAGGTGCCGGGAAGCCCGGTGTTGGCGAGCGCGAACAGCACCATGAAGGTCGCGAACACCGGCATGGTGTTGACCACGCCGCCGTAGTCGGCGATCTGGCGGCTGTGCACGCGGTCGTAGAGCACGCCGACGCACAGGAACAACGCCCCGGAGATGAGGCCGTGGGAGATCATCTGCACCATCGCCCCATCGAGCCCCATGCCGGCGCCGTGGCTCGAGCCGGTCGCCCGCACGATCTCGTAGATCACGAAGGCGCCGAGCGTCACGAAGCCCATGTGCGCGATCGAGGAATAGGCGATCAGCTTCTTCATGTCCTGCTGCACGAGCGCGACGAAGCCGATGTAGATCACCGCGATGAGCGACAGCACGATGACCAGCAGGTCGAGCTCGCGGCTGGCATCCGGCGCGATCGGAAGCGAGAACCGCAGGAAGCCGTAACCGCCCATCTTCAGCATGATGGCCGCGAGGATCACCGAGCCGCCGGTCGGCGCCTCGACGTGCGCGTCCGGCAGCCAGGTATGGACCGGGAACATCGGCACCTTGACCGCGAAGGCGAGCATCAGGGCGAGGAAGATCCAGCGCTGCTCGATGAGCGTCAGCGGCAGCGCCTGCAGGCTCGCGATCGAGTAGTCGCCGGCCTTGACGTACATGTAGATGAGCGCGGCCAGCATGAAGACCGAGCCGAGGAAGGTGTAGAGGAAGAACTTGATGGTGGCGTAGACGCGGCGCGGACCGCCCCAGATGCCGATGATGAGGAACATCGGGATCAGCATCGCTTCCCAGAAGAAGTAGAAGAGCAGCGCGTCGCTCGCCGAGAACACGCCGATCATGAGTCCTTCCATGATGAGGAACGCGGCGTAGTACTGCGCCGGGCGGCTCTCGATCACGGTCCAGCCGGCGATCACCACCGGCACGGTCATGAAGGCCGTGAGCACGATCAGGGGCAGCGAGATGCCATCGATCCCGAGGGCGTAGTACGCCTGGAAGCGCGGGATCCACGGCAGCTTTTCGGGGAACTGCAGCGCCGCCGTCGCGGTGTCGAAATGAGCCCACAGCGGCACGGTGAGCGCGAGCGTCGCGAGCGAGGCGATCAGCGCCAGCCAGCGGCCGGTGACGATATGGCGGTCGCCGAGCAGGAGGATGCCGAGCCCCGCGACGATCGGCAGCCAGATGAGGATGGAGAGGAGATGCGGCATCGCTGCTCTGTCTACGGGTGAGTCAGGTACCAGCCGAGGAGAGCCGCGAGTCCGATGACCATCCAGAACGCGTAGGAATAGAGATAGCCGCTCTGCACGCGCCGCAGCACGCCGCCGAACCAGCCGACGCCCTCGGCGGTGCCGTTGACCATCGCGCCGT
>Ga0307472_100000822_pt1 | contig 11524 bp, 7 predicted proteins | sample atmos_gasesAM5C__2_FD_204582 | JGI IMG/M metagenome (GOLD analysis project Ga0307472, IMG submission 204582) | Hardwood forest soil microbial communities from Morgan-Monroe State Forest, Indiana, United States - atmos_gasesAM5C_05 | ecosystem: Environmental > Terrestrial > Soil > Temperate... | reverse complement strand
TACGACCCGTGGGCGACCGCCGCCGAGTGCCGGCACGAGTACGGATTCGCGCCGGTGCGCGAGCTGAAGCCCGGTCGCTACGACGCCGCGGTCGTGGCCGTGGCGCACCGGCAGTTCCGCGAGCTCGGCGCCCGCGGCGTGCGCCGGCTGTGCCGCCGCAAGCACGTGCTGTACGACATCAAGCACGTGTTTCCGGCGGCAGCGGTCGATGGGCGGCTGTGAAGATCCTGCTCACGGGCGCCGCCGGCTTCATCGGTGCGCAAACGGCGCAGCGCCTGCTCGCTGCGGGTCACGAGGTGGTCGGGCTCGACAACCTCAGCGACTACTACGACGTGAGTCTGAAGCAGGCGCGCCTCGCGCGGCTCGCCGCACCGGGCTTCCGCTTCGTCAGGCTCGATCTCGCCGAGGACGCCGCGGTCGCGCAGCTGTTCGCGCACGAGAAATTCGCGCGCGTCGTGCATCTTGCGGCCCAAGCCGGCGTACGCCACTCGCTCAAGGAGCCGCACGCCTACATTCGCAGCAACATCACCGGCACGCTTAACGTCCTCGAAGGCTGCCGGCACAACGGCATCGAGCATCTGGTGTATGCCTCGACCAGCTCGGTGTATGGCGCCAATACCGACATGCCCTTCTCGGTGCATCGCAGCGCCGATCATCCGCTGTCCCTGTACGGTGCCACCAAGCGCGCGAACGAACTGATGGCCCACAGCTACTCGGCGCTCTTCGGCCTGCCGACCACGGGACTGCGCTTCTTCACCGTCTACGGCCCGTGGGGCCGGCCGGACATGGCACTGTTCACCTTCACGCGCAACATTCTCGAAGACCGGCCCATCGACGTGTACAACCACGGGCACCACGCCCGCGATTTCACCTACATCGACGACATCGCCGAGGGAGTGGTGCGCGCCTGCGAGCGCGTCGCGCAGCCCGACCCGCAGTGGAGGAGCGGCGCACCGGACCCCGCGACGAGCGCCGCGCCGTTCCGGCTCTATAACATCGGCAATCATCAGCCGGTGCAGCTGCTGCGTTACATCGAGGTCATCGAACAGTGTCTCGGGCGCAAGGCGCAGATGAACCTGCTGCCGCTGCAGCCGGGGGACGTGCCGGAGACCTTCGCCGACATCGACGACCTGGTGCGGGACGTGGGCTACCGGCCGGCGACACCGATCGAGGTGGGCGTGCGCAGGTTCGTCGACTGGTTCTGCGAGTACTACGGCTACCGGCGCTGAAGCACCCGGGGAAATTACGCGCGTCTCGATCGAGGTAGAATCACGGTTTTCCCGCCGCGTGCGCGTCCGGAGGCTTCCCAGGCCATGAGCCCAACTCGATCCCAGGCGAACATGCAGGTGCCGCTGCTCGATCTGCGCCCGCAGTACCAGCCGCTCGCAGCCGAGATCCAGGCGGCGATCGGCCGCGTCTGCGAGAGTCAGCACTTCATACTCGGGCCGGCGGTGAAGGAGCTCGAGGCGGGCGTCGCGCGGTACTGCCAGTGCCGTTACGGCATCGGGGTCTCCTCCGGGACCGATGCGCTGCTGCTCGCGCTCATGGCGCTCGGCATCGGCGCAGGCGATGCAGTCATTACGAGCCCGTTCACCTTCTTCGCCACCGCCGGCACCATCGCCCGCACCGGTGCGCGGCCGTTGTTCTGCGACATCGATCCGCTCACCTTCAACGTGAGTGCCGCTGCGGTGGCGGAAATGCTCGATGCACAGTGTGCGCGGCGTGCGGGCGAGCTCATCCACCGCGGGAGCGGCGCACGCGTCCGCGCGCTGATGCCGGTGCACCTGTACGGCCAGGTGGCCGACATGGCATCGCTCATGGACACGGCGCGCCGCTACGGACTGCCGGTCATAGAGGATGCGGCGCAGGCGATCGGCGCCGCCGATGCAGAGCAGCGGCCTGCGGGCAGCTTCGGGGACATCGGTTGCCTGTCGTTCTTTCCCACCAAGAATCTCGGCGCCTTCGGCGATGCCGGCATGTGCGTCACCAACGACGAGGCGCTCGCCGCGCGCATGGAAATCCTGCGCGTGCATGGCGGGAAGCCGAAGTACTACCACGCGCTCATCGGCGGCAATTTCCGCATCGACGAGCTGCAGGCGGCGGTGCTCAACGTGAAGCTGCGGCATCTCGATGAGTGGACCGCGGGGCGACAGCACAACGCCGCCTTCTACGATCGGGCGTTTGCCAACACACGGCTCGGCGATGCGGTGCGCACGCCGCCGGCGACGCCAGGCGCCCGCCACATCTACAATCAGTACGTGGTGCGGGTGCGCGACCGCGATGCGCTACGCGCGCACCTCAGCGCCGCCGGCGTCGGCACGGAAATCTACTACCCGGTACCGCTGCACCTGCAGCAGTGCTTCGCCTACCTCGGGCACAAAGCCGGCGACTACCCGCTCTCCGAGCAGGCGGCGGCGGAAGTGCTGGCCTTGCCGATCTATCCGGAGCTCAGCGAAGCGCAACTACAATACGTGGTCGACTCGATCGCGGCGCACTGCCGCTCATCCCCCGCGAGCGTGGGTTGAGCGCAGGAGGCCGCGCGGCGCACCCGACCCAAGGAGAGCATCAATGTCATTCAGCGTGAACCCGGGACCGCGCACGGCGGTGTGGGCGGAGCTCACCGCGCAGGCCGCGCGGCTCGCGGCGGTCCCGGTGGCGGAGCTGTTCGAGCGCGATCCGCGGCGCCTCGAGCGCTTCTCGCGCGAGCAAGCGGGCCTGCTGATGGACTTCTCCCGCCAGCGGCTCGACGAGATTGCGCTCGCGAAGCTCGGTCAGCTCGCCGATGCCACGGGGCTCCGTGAGCGGATCGAAGCCATGTGGCGTGGTGAGCGCATCAATACCACCGAGGGACGCTCGGTTCTGCACGTCGCGTTGCGCCAGCCGCTCGGAGCGGGGATCGGCGGCGCCGAAGTCGAGAAGCAGGTGATGACCGAGCGCACGCGCATGCTCGGCTTCGCCCAGGCGGTCCGCGATGGCCGCATCCGGGGCAGTCGCGGCGAGCCGTTCCGCCTGGTCGTCAACATGGGCATCGGGGGCTCGGACCTGGGACCGGCCATGGCGGTGCAGGCGTTGCACGCCTTCACCGCGGGCGCGCCGCGCTGCGAATTCGTCTCCAACATCGACGGCGTGTATCTCGCGCAGGTGCTGGCGGCCGCCGATCCCGCCACCACACTGTTCATCGTCTGCTCCAAGACATTCACCACGCTCGAGACGCTCACCAATGCGCGCACCGCGCGGGCCTGGCTCGCCGCCGCGCGCGGCGAGCGCGCGGTACCGCAGCACTTTGCGGCGGTATCCGTGAACACCCCGGCGATGGACGAGTTCGGGGTGCACCCGGACTACCGCTTCCAGATGTGGGACTGGGTCGGGGGCCGCTACTCGATCTGGTCCTCGATCGGGGTGACGCTCGCCATCGCGATCGGCGAGGGCAACTTCAACGACTTTCTCGCCGGTGGCCACGAGCTCGATGAGCATTTCCGCAGCTCCCCGTGGGCGGAGAACCTGCCGGCACTGCTCGGACTCATCGACCTGTGGAACATCGACTTCCTGAAGCTGCCGACCCTCGCGGTACTGCCCTACGACGACTCGTTGCGCCGCTTCCCCGCGTACCTGCAGCAACTCGAGATGGAGAGCAACGGCAAGTCCGTCATGCTCGATGGGCATGCGGTGGAATGCGGTACCGAGGCGGTCATCTGGGGAGAGGCGGGCAACAACGGGCAGCACTCCTTCTTCCAGCTGCTGCACCAGGGGAGCGCACGTGCGGCGCTGCATTTCCTTCTGCCGGCGCGCTCCTCCTGCGGCAACCAGGCACAACAGAATCTGGCGATCGCCAGCTGCCTCGCGCAGGCGGAAGCGCTCACCAACGGTCAGTCCGTAGAAACGGTGCGCGGCGAGCTCGAGCGTCAGGGCCTCACCCCGGCACAGATCGAGGCGCTCATCCCGCACAAGGTGAACCCCGGCAGCCGCCCGCTGACGCTGCTGCTGTTCCGGGAGCTCGACCCCGCAACCCTCGGGCGGCTCATCGCGCTCTACGAGCACGGGGTGCTCACCCAGAGTGTCGTCTGGGGCATCAACGCCTTCGACCAGTGGGGTGTCGAGCTCGGCAAGACGCTCACCAAGAAGATTGCTCCCGCGGTGGAGGATCCGCACGCGGGGCATGCGGTGCCGGCCGCCGTCGCAAAGCTCATCGCCCGCATCGATCAGTGGCGCCGCTGAGCGCGCCAACTTGCTCCGCTCCTCGCGTCCCCACCTGCGCGGGGTGGCGACCCCCACGCCGCGAGCCCGTATAGTGCGGGCTTTTGAAACCGCGTGGCCGCACGCGCGTTCCAGGGACACACAGGCGAATTCAATCAGGCGAATTCAATGAAGAGCGGACTGCCACGAAGCCTCTCCCTAGGCATCTGCCTGCTGGCTGCCGTTCCGATGCTGCACGCCCGCGGAGTGAGTCCCTACCTGCCGCTCAATCTCGACCCCGAGCTCGAACGCGAGGTCGAGCGCGTGCTGATTCTCGGGGACAGGCCTGTCATGACGCGGCCCATCCCCGCGGCAGCTGTGATCGATGCGCTGCCAAAGGCGTGCGCCGTCGACCCGGTGCTCTGCGGACGTGTGCGCCGGGCGCTCAAGGCCTATATGCATGATTCCGCCCTCCAGTTCGCAAGCATCGAAGGTTCGGCAGTAAATGGCGACTCGAAGCTGGTGATCCCCAATCAGCACGGCCAGACCGAGCAGAGCCAGTGGCAGATCGCCGGCGCCGGGCACCTGCAGCCGAGCAACTACTTCCTGCTGAATCTCGGCGGCGTTGCCTATGACGGCCGGCAGAAGCCCACGGGCTCCTTTGTCAGCGTTGGATTCGAGGGCGCACAGCTCGATATCGGCTTCCGCGACCACTGGTGGTCGCCGCTGACCGACAGCGCCATGATGATCAGCACCGAGGCGCCCACCATGCCATCGGTCACGCTGTCGAACTACACCCCGCTCACCCGGCTCGGCTGGTCGTACGAGGTGTTTGTCGCGCGCATGTCGCACACCGACAAAATCGAGCTCACCAATGGCGAGCTGACCGCGGGCAATCCAAAGTATTCCGGTGTCCGGCTCGGAATCGCGCCGGCAAATTCCGGCTGGTCGTTTGCGGGCAACCGCATCGTCGTGTTCGGCGGCGGCGCCGCCGGCGGTCAGTCCTTATCGGAGATCCTGCGGGCCTTTTTCAACCCCATACAAGCCCAAACCCAGACGACGAGCTCCGGCAAACCGGTGCTCGGCAAGCAGCAGGCATCGCTCACCAGCCGGTTCAACTACCCGGGCCGCATTCCGTTCTCGCTCTACTTCGAATTCGCCGGCAACGACACCGGGGGCGGTAATCGCCTGACGTTCTCCAGGACCAATCTGTCGGTGGGTCTGCAGTTTCCGCGCCTCGGGCCATTCGATCTCACCTACGAGATCTCTGAATGGCAGCCGTCGTGGTACGTCAAACACCATACGGACGTGCAGTACGGCTACGGCGATGGCATCACCAACTACCTGCTGAGCATCGGCCACTGGTTCGGCGACCAGCGCCAGTTCGGCGACGCCGTCGGTGGTCAGAGCAACATGCTGCGCCTCGGCTTCGAGCCGCATTTCGGCGGGCGGTTCGAACTCACGTTGCGCTCGCTGGTCAACGACTCCTATTACTCGGCCATTCCCTACGAGCACGAATACATGGGATCGCTGCGGTACTCGTATCCGTGGAAGGACTATGTGATCGGGTCACAGGTGGATCACGGCCGCGACGTGTTCGGCGAGCATTACACCCGTGTCAGCGCCTTTCTGCGCTTTGGCGACGCCTTGCACTCCGGCGAGGACGACGCAGGGGAGTACGGGACCGCGGCACCTGCGGAGGGCACCGAGTTCCACGTCGACGCAGGCGTCGTCGGCAGCAGCATCATCGCCGACATCACCTCCAACACTCCGCGGACCAGCTCGGGTGTTGGGTTCGGGCCGCACCTCACCGTCGGTGCCCGGCGCGCCGCGAGCAAGCACCAGGATCTCGGTGCGGCGCTGGAAGCGGACGACGTGCACGGCGTGGCGCTCCTCGCTGCGCGCATCCTCGACTATCGCTACCGCTTCGACAATCCGCTGGCGCTGAACGTGTTCCTCGGGGCGGCGCGTTACGCGGCGTTGACTCCAGCGTACGGGTTCTACTACGGCGTCGGGCTGCAGTGGCGCAACATCCTGCCCCATTGGGATATCGGCATCGACTTGCGCTACGCCGCCAATGTCGATCGCATTCGGAGCCTGCCATCGGAGCCCCAGGGCGGTTATCGACCGGATGCGTATTACGACATCACGCTCGGCACGCTGTACGTGTCGCGCAAGTTCTAAGTGCCTCGAGCGCCGCCGTGAGTGCCTGCCCGCCCGAGGGAGCCAACAAGCCGCCGCCCCTCATATCGACGGTCTTTTTCTTTTGTCGCCTCGGTGACATGGTCATGGTGACGCGGATGCTGAACCTGCTGCACCGGCGCTACGGGCGCCCCTGTCAGGTAATCGGCACCGGTTCCTGGACGCCGAGCACCTATGCGGGCAATCCCGACGTCGCCGACGTCTGGGCGTTTCATCGTCATCTGCCGTTCCTGCTGGATGGCGCATGGCGTCCGGTACGCGAGGCGTTGCGCGCGAGCCAGCCAGGTCCGGTCTACATTTGCGAGCGTCACTACCGGCAGCTGCCCCGCATCCGTCGCATGTTGCGCTTGAGCGGCGTCGACCCGCGGCGCTGTGTGTTTCTCAGTGAGCGGCCCGTCAAAGGCCCCCTCCAGGAGACCGATCACCTGGTTGACCGCATGGTCAGGCTCGGAAGGCGTACGCCCGCTAACCTGCAAGCGGCGGACTATCCTTCACCGGAGGATGCTGAGTTGGATGGTCCACGGCTGTACGTGCTCGACGCGGAGCGCGCCGAGCGCGACGCGTGGCTGCGCACGCAGGGTCTCTCCGGGCGCGAGCTCATAGTGATCCAGCCCGGAAATCACCGCACCATGGGGCCGCGCCGCGCGCGCTGGCGGCGCCTGAACACCGATGACAAGTGGTGGCCATTCGAGCGCTGGGCGGAGCTGCTGCAGCGGATGCACGAAGCGCGACCGGACGCCGTGCTGCTGCTGCGCGGCTCGCAGGAAGAGGTTCCCATGCTGCAGGAGATCAAGGCGGTGACCAGCCTGGAGTGCGTGGCGACCGTGGGAACGACGCTGCGGCAGCTCTACGCGCTGTGCGCGGCGGCGAGCAGCATGGTGTCGGTCGATTCCGGACCGGCGCACGCCGCCGCGGCGCTGAGTGTCCCGCTCGTAGTGCTCTACGGCGCCGAGTCGCCGCTCTACTGGTTGCCGCGCAGTCCCTCGGGTTCACCGGTCGTCGGCGTCGGCGGACCCCCCGCGTCGCGGCGTGTCGATCAGCTGTCCGTCGATGCGGTTTTCGGTGCCTGGCGCGCCGTCGCCGGTTACAAGTGCCCGTGACTCCGGGCGGCATGAATCCGCGCGCTTCAGTACAATCGCGGCTCGCACACGCGGGGGTGGGCGGCCGGCAAGGCCGCGCGTGCCCGGTGCAATGGCAAAAAGGTCTGTGATGCGGTTGATGCAACGCCTCGTGCGGCTGGTCCTCGTCGCTCTTTCCGCTGCGCTCCTAAGTCCACTGGCTCCGGTTCACGGGCAGACCACAGGCGGAGCAGTTGAGCAGATCCTGCAGGGGTTGTCGCCCGACCAGATCGAGGCGATCTCACAGCAGTTCGGCGGGGCCGGACTCGGTGGCGCCACGGGCGGACAGGGTGCCCTGGCGCGGCCCTCGCCACAGACCGAGGAGCAGCAGAACCTCCTGCTGCAGCAGCAGCGCGATCTGCTCACCGAGCAGCAGAAGCAGCGCGCCGAGCTCGAGCGGCTGAGCCCGTACCTCCAGGCCGACGACTGGGTCGTCATAACCATCGATTCGAGCCCGCTCCCAGGGGGTGCCGCGCCGGCGCCCGCTGTACCGCCGGGTTTATTGGGGGCTCTCACGGGTACTTCAGGTCTGCAGCAGCAGCAGCAGCAGAACATTCTCGGCAATCTCGCGCCGGCACTGGGGGCGACTCAAGGGCAGTCGGGCGCCGCGAGCCTCCTGCAGGGCAACGCGGCTCAGGCAGGCGCGGCTGCGGCGAACGCGTCCGCGGCGTCACAACCGCCGTCTGCGGCGGTCACCGCGGGTGGCTACGCGCAGCTGCCGCAGAGCTGCGTGGGACAACCCAACTGCGACCCATCGCTGCCTACGCGGCCGGAGCTGAGCGAGGAGGAAAAGCAACGGCGTCAGGACCTGATCGATCTGATCCGTTCCCATAATCCCTATCAGCTGGCGCGCGATGGCGCGCTGACGTTGCCTGGATTTGCGCCGATCTCTCTCGGCGGACTTACCGAGCGGCTGGCGACGCTGCGTCTGGGTGTCGAGCCCGCACTGCGCGATCTGTTCATACGAATCACGAAGCTGCCGCTCACCAAGCAGGGTCCTACCGCGCTCAAGTCATTCGGCTATGACCTGTTTGACCGTCCGATCTCGACCTTTGCGCCGGCGACCAACGTGCCGGTACCCGCCGATTACGTCATGGGTCCGGGCGATGAGCTCAATGTGGACTTCTACGGCTCGAAGAACGGCCCCGTCAAACTCACCGTCGGCCGGGACGGCCGTGTGAACGTTCCGCAGTTGGGGCCGATCAACGTGGGCGGGCTCACGTTCCCGGCCGCGAAGGCTCACCTCGAGTCCGAGGTCGAGAAGCACATGATCGGTGTGCACGCGAGCGTCACCATGGGTGATACGCGCACGATTCGCGTATTCGTGTTGGGAGACGCCAAGCAACCCGGCTCCTACTCCATCAGCGGGCTCGGCACCATCACCTCGGCGCTGTTCGCGGCGGGAGGCGTGCGACCGATCGGCTCGCTGCGCAAGATCGAGTTGAAACGGCGCGGTGCGCTGGTGCGCCGGCTGGACCTCTACGACATGTTGATTCATGGGGACACCACCGATGACGCCAAGCTGCTTTCGGGCGATGTGATCTTCATTCCACCGATCGGACCGACGGTCACGGTCGATGGCGAGGTTCACCGCCCGGCGATCTATGAGATCCGCAACGAGAACTCGGTCACCGACGCGTTGCAGCTTGCCGGCGGGCTCACGCCGGAAGCCGACACGAGGAAAGTGACGCTGACACGCATCGATGCGAATCTCCATCGCGTCGTGCTGCAGGTCGACGTCGCTGCAGCCGCGGCAGCCTCACCGCCCGTGCGCAACGGGGATGCCCTGCACGTCGCGCGTCTGCGTCCCACGCTCGATGCCGGGATCGTCGTGCAGGGCTACCTCTATACGCCCGGCGCGTTTGCGTACCGCAGCGGCATGCGCCTCACGGATGTGCTGCGTTCGGTGGATGACCTGAAGCCGAACGCCGACCTGCACTACATCCTGATCCGCCGCGAGCTGCCGCCGGATCGCCGCGTTACGGTGCTGTCCGCCGATCTGGTGGCGGCGCTCAACGATCCCGCTTCCACGGCGAACCCGCCGCTGCTGCCGCGCGATCGCATCACGGTCTTCGACCTGCAGTCGAGCCGCGACCGCGTCATCAAGCCGCTGCTCGATGATCTCAAGCTGCAATCCAACATCGCTCTGCCGGACGAGGTGGTGCGCATCGACGGCCGCTCGAACGTGCCCGGGGAATATCCGCTCGAGAGCGGCATGACGGTGCGCGACCTGATCAGGGCCGGTGGCGGCCTGAGCGATGCCGCTTACGGCGGCAGTGCCGAGCTCACGCGCTACGAGATCGTCAATGGCACCTCGCGCGTAACCGAGCTGATCAAGGTTGACCTCGCCGCGGCCCTGCGCGGTGACCCGGCGGCCAATTTGCGCCTCGAGCCCTTCGACACTCTCAGCATCAAGGAAATCACGGCGTGGACTGATCAGGAGACGATCACGCTGCGCGGTCAGGTGAAGTTCCCCGGCAGGTACTCCGTGAAGCCGGGGGAGACGCTGAAGTCGGTGCTGTCGCGCGCCGGCGGCCTGACCCAGTACGCCTTCGCGGACGGCAGCGTGTTCACGCGCAAGGAACTGCGCGAGCGCGAGCAGAGGCAGCTGGATCAGCTCGCGATTCGCATGCAGAACGACATCGCTTTCGTAGCCCTGCAGGGCAGTGTTGCCAACCAGAGCGGCGCCGCGAACGCCCTGGCTGTCGGACAATCCCTGCTGTCGCAACTGCGTGCGAGCAAAGCCACGGGCCGGCTGGTGATCAACGTGCCGGGCATACTGAGCTCGCCGGTCGGGTCGCAGTACGACGTGGTGCTGCGTGACGGCGACGAGTTGATCGTACCGCGAGCCCAGCAGCAGGTCACGGTAATCGGCGAGGTGCAGACGGTAACCTCACACCTGTACCGGCCGGGACTGGCACGCGATGGCTACATCGCGCTGAGCGGCGGGACCACAGTTCGTGCGGACAGCGGTCGCATCTACGTCGTGCGCGCCAACGGCAGCGTCGTCTCGCAGGGTTCCAGGTGGTTCAGCTCCGGTGCGACCATCGAGCCCGGCGATACGATCGTAGTGCCGCTGAACGCCGAGCACATACCACCGTTGCCGTTCTGGCAGGCCGTGACCCAGATCCTCTACAACGTGTCGATCGCGTTCCTCGCCGTGCACTCGGCGGTGCCGTGAGTTGGCTCGTTTGACAGCCGAAAACCACCTTAATAGACTGCATCTGTTCAGTCATTGAACGCATACGCCGCTGGCGGTGGCCGCCGATGCTCACGGACGAAGTGCGCTACAAGCTCTTGAAGCTGCTCGAGCCGAACCCGCAGCTGAGCCAGCGCGAGGTGGCGCGCGAGCTCGGTATCAGCCTGGGGAAGGTCAACTACTGCCTGCAGGCGCTGATCGGTCGGGGCTGGATCAAGGTCGCGAACTTCAAGAACAGCCGCAACAAGGCAGCCTACATGTACGTGCTGACCCCGCGCGGGCTGGAGGCGAAGACTCGTCTCACGCTGCGGTTCCTCGTTCTCAAGATGGCCGAGTACGAGAGGTTGCGCGCGGAAATCGACCAGATGCGCCGCGAGGCAAAGCGCGACCGGGCGGCATAGCCCGCGACCGCGGCCCTGGCGGCGACTCGGCCTTCAAAATGAATCACCTGACCGGGTGCTGAGTGAACGACATCCAACGCGCGCCGAGCAGCGCCGAGAACGAAATCGACCTGATCGGACTATGGTGGATTGTCTGGGATCACCGGATCCTGGTGGCGGCAACCACCGTGCTCTGCGCCCTGGTGGCGCTCTTTGTGGCACTCACCGCGACACCGTTGTACCGCGCCAGCGTGGTCATGACGGAGACCAAGGACACCGGGCTCGGTGCGGCTGAATCCGGCATGGCCGGCCAGCTCGGCGGGCTTGCAAGCCTGGCAGGTCTCGCACTCGGGGCAGGCGGTGAGCACCCCGAGCGCCAGGCGGTGCTGCGTTCGCGCCATCTGGTGGAGGAGTTCGTCTCGAAGCCGGACGTGCTGCCTCACTTGATGCGC
>Ga0307472_100000821_pt1 | contig 11525 bp, 13 predicted proteins | sample atmos_gasesAM5C__2_FD_204582 | JGI IMG/M metagenome (GOLD analysis project Ga0307472, IMG submission 204582) | Hardwood forest soil microbial communities from Morgan-Monroe State Forest, Indiana, United States - atmos_gasesAM5C_05 | ecosystem: Environmental > Terrestrial > Soil > Temperate... | reverse complement strand
AGAAGACCCGCATCTACTGCCTCTCCGCTCAGACCGACGCTTCAACCTGCTACTCAGCCGCGTGGGTCTGTCCCCCTAAGGGAACGCAGAAGATCGGTTCCGCTGTGTTGGTCACGAGCCCGTGCGGGGAATCCCAGCTCTTCAGGATAGGTACCGCGATGGCGGCGAGGGCGCCCAAGCCAAGGCACGCGGACGGGACCCGACCCCCGCTGCATAGATGACAGACTCCGTCACCCCGTCCACGCCCAAGTCTTTTTCGATTCTCGAGTCCGCCAGCGCCATGGTGCAGAACGGCGCCAGACCTAGCCAAGTGGCAACAAGGCAAAAGCTCTGGCAAAGGTGTCCTGAATCTAGCAACACGGTACGGTAGGCTCGAGGAGACCAATATTTCCATTGCGTGCGGGGGAAAACCGCTGTCATCAGCATCAATGCGGCAGCGGAACCATACCATCCTTGAGCAGGGAGGTAGTTCGCGATCTGCCTGGAACTGGCGCCAGCCTTCAGCAGTTCCAACCGATGAGTATCCGCAGCATAGTGATAGAGCCCAGCCGGGAGGCCGGTGACGCGCAGTGCCAGCAAATAAGGCTCAACGGGATGAAGTGCCCCTGCCGACGGTGACGTCTTCAATGCCAGGCGTCCAATACCTGGCACGCGAACCCACTGTTGCACTCCCCACGTAAGCTTTAGCAGTGTAGCCAGCTCTGATAACTGAATTGGGCGAGTGGAGAATCGCCGCCAGGTTCGGCGGGCCAACATTACTTTTGGGAACTCCCCTCCCGTTCTTGGGGCTGGCAAGCTGATCTGGCGGGCTCGCGGGTAGCGCTTTATGGGTGGAGGCACCGGCCACTTCCGGGCACGTTGTCGGAGGAGACGCGCGATACCTGCGGGCTCGGAAGTAAAAGGGGTGTCTTTGGTAGAAAAATGAAAGAAGCCAGCGGACGGGTTCCACTGTCTCCATGTAAGCATAGCCTGCTCGGCCCGGTTCCTCAGGCGGTCGCGCCGTTCGAGCAGAGAATACCTGCAAAGCTCTCGGAGTGCCTTCTTTAACGACAGTGCAGTGAATTCCCGTAAGCGGAGGAAGACAAGCTCAGCGGGCCGCCACTCATCAAAAAGTCGTAGGATCTCACACGCGATCGGCTCGGCGGCAATCCTCACGCCGGTCGCGTAATTCTCGAAAATCATCCGCTCCTTCTCCCAGTAGCTGACAAGATGGGCTGAACGACGGTAGAGTACGCCTGTCGGTTTTCTCATATTTTCTTCCGGGTCACGCCGGTCAAGATTCTTCGCTGGGAGAATTGCCCTTCTCTACCTCCTTCTCTGTGATGCCCTTGCTTGCAGTTCGCTTTCCTTGGGGAGAACGATTCGGTAACCAGAGCAGAATGGAGGTATCTGGTTTTTCAGATTAACAAGTTGGTTAATTTTTAGGTCAATAGCTTTCTTGCGGGGGGCAGATGACCCCGGGCGCAAGTCCTTGAGCTCTTTGATTACTTTCTTGATTGCATCATCAATGGGTATCAAAGAAATGTCTTTTTTCTTTGCCACTGCTCTTCTCCTCTTAAGGACGATTGGAATTCCTGTGGTTTGAACACCTCAATGGACCCTGGGATCTACGCTGAAACCGCGGCACCTAGATTGAGCGGAGTCTAGTCTTCGTTTGTAGGGAAGTCAAGGTAGAGAACCCATCTCAAGCTCTCGGAACCGAATCCGCGGGGTATCCTTGTTGGGTCTCAAACGGAACGCGCAGACCAGGTCGCCCCCGATCACCAGTTACCAGCGGTTGTGAAGGCTGAAGCGTTTTCCTGAAGCGTCAATCTGTGCGCTCAAACATCTGCGTCAGAAGCCAGTGTCGTGCACAGAAGACTGGCGTCTGAGTCCCATCACTCTCGTCTCGCAAGGACGAGCTGCCCTTGCACCGCAGCCACATTGATTTGAAACATAGACCGTTCTCCTAGTTTTGTCAGAATGACTCGCGGCGATTCTGCGCCTGACGACACGGCAAAAGAGGATGATCTCCGTGTTCTACAACTGGGAGAACAACTTGAGTGGCCCGGTCGAGCTGCGGTAGTCGCTCACACCGATCTTCTGAACTGCTGCAGCTTCAATGGTTTGGTTGGTGGGCCCGCTAGGATTCGAACCTAGGACCAACGGATTATGAGAACGAGATTTACCGGTTGTCAAGATATCGCTAACTCCTGCGGAATCCGCACAACCTCTTAGATCGCAACGCGTCGTGCGAAATCGCTATCTTTGCGTAGGTTGGCGTCCGTTTGTGTGCTTGTGTCTCCTTTAACTTGAGAACAACTCGAGTGCTCTCAAAGTGCTCGTTGTTTCTTGCCCTTGGGCACTGAGCCTTCAACGATTGACAAACAGTCTCGGATCGCGATCATGTCGCATCTTGAGATAGCCAGTGATAAGCGGATTTCCCAACATCTATCCGGACCAACCTGCCCCGGCCCACTTGCAGAAGCTAGTTTCCGATTACGCGACTAACCGTCCAAGTGGAAGCGGGTATTCCGCATTCAGTTCGCGACCGACCGAAAATATTCGTAGCATATCTGACCATCTGCGAACGCGATTCCCGAACCTCATATCCTCCGGGCCAATAGTCGTTGAGCGACTCCACGAGTTGCACAGCCTCTTCAAGTTCGTCGCGGGACGCCACCCGTACGAACTCGCCATTCTCAAGCTGCTTAAACGCTGTATACATTGGACCGGCACCCCTTTCGTCTTGGTTGAAGCCGTTCGGCTCAAAAAAAGTAGCGCTCCTCGCGGTAAGTAGCTGTGATGGAAATCACGGTTCAATGTGACGTAGGAACACGTCGGCCTGACACGGGCCTCGTGTTGCGACGGGGTCGGCCGACCGACAAACCGGAGATGTTCGGTAACGCGGCTTCATGGGATTCATCGGTGCGCAGTCGCGCGACTTTGTCATTTGATTTTTCTTCGTCCGGGTAGGCGCCCGATTAACGCGGTGGTCTCAATGGGTCGACGCAACACTGGCCGAAATCCACTTGCAGGGCCTGAATAGCTAAGAGTCGTTCGCGCGCGTTGATTCAAATGCAACACAATTTCCGGTATCCAAGGACTGATTGGAGGGCCTCTAGCAGTTGGTCTTCTCAAGGGAGAAGTCAGAACCTACCGCGATCGACCTGTACGAAATTTTCTTCTAGTTCGGTGACCAAATTTAAGTGACGATTCTCATAAGGCGGAAGGGCGATGCATGGCGCTCGGCCGCAGAGGTGTCTTACCACATGAGGGGGACTTGCAGTTGATGCTGTACGAGTCTCCAAATCTGATTCCGATGCGCGGCGGTGAGGAAGCGCCATGTTGATCCAAGAACTCACTCGGCAAGAGAGTCTCGAACTGATCGCTCGGACGCATCTTGGTAGATTGGGGTGCGCTCGAGGTGCCCAGCCTTATGTCGTGCCGTTTTATTTTGCCTACCACGATAATTGTCTCTATACCTTTTCCACGCTAGGCCGAAAGATCGAGTGGATGCGCGTTAATCCGCTAGTTTGCGTGGAGGCAGACGAGGTGGTGAACTCACAACAATGGACGAGTGTGATCATCTTCGGCCGTTATGAAGAGCTGCCCGATGTGCCGGAATGGCAAGGCGAGCGTGCATTCGCCCATCAATTGCTGGCGCAAAAAGCCGCGTGGTGGGAGCCGGGTTACGCGAAAACCATTGTTAACGGCACGGAACGCTCTTTGGTGGCAGTCTATTATCGCATTCACATCGTAGAAATGACTGGCCACCGAGCAACTTCACATTGAAGCGTAGGGATTGCGAAATCCCAATCCGAGCTGGTATTTTCATCTCGTTTCAAGCCACGCGCCTATAAAACCTGCCAGGACAACTACGATCAGGCCTGGGAAAACTCTTGTCGCAAAACGGTAACCACCAGACGCAAATGCGACCACAGCCTTCGTCAGAGAATTTGTTGTGAAGCCCAGCAGTATGGGGAAAATGGCCGCCTCAGGGGCGAGCTTCCCCGCGGAAACAAGTGATGCAACCGAGATTGCGGTCGCATGAGTGTCGGCGAATCCCGAGAGTGCGGCACCCACGAAAAGGCCTCGATTCCCATAGCGGAAGTTCAAGAAAGCACACAGGAAGAGAATCACGCTGATTGTTACTGCGAACCCAAGAGCCACTCGGAGATCGAACGCCCTGCCCTCGGACGGCTCATTTGTAGCCGGAGGATTCGAGAAAAATGCAAGAAAGCATAGCGCATATCCGATGGCGGTGAGTCCCGAGAGAAGCAACGGCATCGCCAGCGCCCGGAGCGTCGCTACATTCGTGACTACGAGAACCAGAAACATTTGAACTACGGTCGCTACCGTTGCAAAAATTGCGCCAGAAGCCGTCGTGTTTAGAAGCTCAGGATTGCGTCTTGCTCGGTTGCCTAAAGATCCGATCGTTGCGCCGGCCGAAATGAAACCACCCAGAAAGCCAACCAAAGCCAGGCCCAGACGCAAGCCGACAGCACGCACGGCAATATAACTCGTCGCGCTAACCCCCATTACCAAGACTACGAGCTCCCAAATTTTCCGAGGGTTGAATGCGCCAAATGGACCCATGTCGCGGTTCGGTGCAAGAGGTAAAATGACCAAGGTAGCTGCCAGGAACACGAGTGCATCGTGAGCTTCCTGGTCCGAAAGCAGGTTCTTAAAAGCGTGATGGAGACGCTCTCTGGACGCTAGGAGAATCGTTGTGACGACGGAAAGACCGACTGCGAGCGGCGGATCTTGCATCGTCAGAGCTCCGAGAAGGACGGTCACCAGGAGGGCAAATTCGGTAGTTAGTCCCGGGTCTTTTCGAGCTCCGCGGCGATAAGCAATCGCTGAAAAGAGGACTGCTGCCGCTGCGACAGCAACGAGCAGGGCCTGACTGTTCAGATACCTGCTGAGCGCGCCGGCAAATGCGGCAAGAGCGAACGTCCGTATTCCAGCAGCACCACGTCGGGATCCGCTGCCTTTCCGGCGCTCGCGTTCCGCTCCGATCAGCAACCCGATTCCAATCGCAATCGCCAAAGCCAAAGCCGAGTGTATTGGGATTGCCATACCGTTAATGGCTCTCGCGCCGCAATAGTACACTAAACGCGGAATCCGTCTCGCAGGCCGAAGTGACCCGAGTGAATGAGTCTTGCTCCTCCTTCCGCCGCATGTCGAATGCCCGCGTATCAGGAACTATGTGTGACATTCGAGGTCGATTTCGGCAGCCATCTCCACTTTCTTTTCCGGAGCAAGAGATTCCAGTCAATCCGAGTGAAGATATACACAAGAGCCAGAAGCGCAAGTTGTGTCAGAACAAAGTAGACGCTGAGGTAGGCAATAGCTTCAGTATCCTCGAGCTCCAGTTCTCGTGACACAGCCGCTGAGCTCATGGTCCAGAAGGAGTAACTGACGAAGCGGCCGATAAAAAAAGGGACCACAAGGCGGATGAGCGGCATAGTCGTCAATCCGTAAGCGATGAAAAGGAAATTCGAAGGCAGGGGCGTAAAGGCATAAAACAGAAAAAGTCCAAATGTCAGTGTCGGCCGCTTCTCCAACTCCAGTTTGAGAGAATCGACATTCTTTCTTGCCGCCTCGCTGAGCCAATGATTGCGAACGATCGTGCGAGACAGTTTTCCGAGCACCGACCTGCCTGTCGCCGCAGCGAGAGCCCCTACAAGTGCAAATGACCAGTCTATTCGCGACGGGAACCGGAACCCCAAGAAGGAGAACACCATCCAGGTAGGTGGCGCAAATGCCGGGATGATGTTGAGCAAGAACACCGCCAAGAAAAGAATCAAGCGTGGGCTCATCCCTTTCTCCTCATTGAGCAGTGTCTACTCAAAATTAGACCACCTCGGGTGGCCCCGGTCACATTCGAGTGTGACGATAGTCACGGCGACATCACCTTCATCGTGCAAGACTGCATTTTGATGAAGGTCGCGACCGCCAAACAATTCGCGATCCGAGGAGACAGAAATGAAAACTATCGATGCTGGGACTCGAATCCAACTAAACAATATTCTTTTTCTTACAGACTTTTCTCCGGCCGCAGACGCGGCAATTCCGTATGCGGCGGACATCGCAAAACGCTTCGGAGCCAAGCTGTTCGCTTTGCACGTGCAGACGCCGATCATTAACCCGATGACGGAACCTGCTACGTGGGCAGCGCTTGAGAAAGCTGCTGAGGCAGAAACGAAGATGCAGCGAGAGACCTTGCGCAAATCATTTGCGGATCTGCAACCCAAAGTGCTGATTCAGGAAGGAGGGCTCTGGTCGACGCTGCTGTCTGTGGTCGAAGAAAACAAGATTGATCTCATTGTGCTTGGCACACGGGGTCGATCCGGCGTGGGGAAATTTTTCCTCGGTTCCGTTGCAGAGGAGATTTTCCGGCGGGCTCCATGCGCAGTGATGACGATTGGTCCACGATCTGCGGGCGAATCCGCGCGGAGGCGCAAGATCTCGGAAATTGTATATGCCACGAACTTCAGCGCGGAATCAGTAGCCGCTGCCTCGCATGCTATATCACTCGCACAGGAATTCCAGGCACATCTGACGCTTCTGCATGTTATTGCCGATGAAGAGCCAGGTGACCTCGTGCACAGCAGGGAACTCGTGAACTCAGCGGAGCATCTCTTGCGTAACCTCATTCCGTCAGACGCCGACCTCTGGTGTGAGCCGGGATTTGCGGTCGAGCAGGGTTCGCCCGCCGAGAAGATTTTGGAGGTCGCCAATCGTAGGAAAGCGGACCTGATCGTTCTCGGTGTGCATCGTCCGAGTGGCTTTCCGGGGGCGGCGACTCACTTGCCGATAGCGACAGCGCACAAAGTAGTCTCCAATGCGCCGTGCCCTGTGATTACTGTTCGCGGGTAAGATCAAAGGCATTTGAAGATCGCATATGCGGCGAGAAGAGAGAACCGCGAGAGGCCGAATGACCGTGAATCGATCGTCACAATCGAAAAGGAGCTTGGATTCAAAGCACGCGGCCTCTGCCGAGCTGGAGTGACAATGCTATCTGGCGACAAAATCCCTAACCCCGCATCCAAAGACGCGATCCTCTCTCATTCACCCATCCGACCATATCCCGTCCAATACGTTTGTCGATGGAAGTCAAAACAGGGGGAGGAGATACTCCTCCGACCGATTCGGCCGGAGGATGAGCCGATGATGGTGAAATTCCACGGTACCCTTTCCGATCAAACCGTTTATTTGCGGTACTTCCATATGGAAAAACTGAGCACGCGTGTGGCACACGAACGGTTGATTCAAAAATGCTTTATCGACTATGGCCGTGAAATGGCGTTGGTGGCAGAGCACATCGCACCGGAAACGGGCCGGCCCGAGATTATCGCAGTGGGCCGTCTGAGCAAGTCGCGAACTGCTAAGGAAGGAGAGGTAGCCGTTTTGGTGAGCGACCGCTATCAGGGGCAAGGGCTGGGTACGGAACTAGTGGGACGCCTGATCCAGGTGGGCCGTGACGAAAAACTCCAAGAAATCGTAGCCAACATTCTTCCTGAAAACCTTGCAATGCGCGCACTGGCAAATCATTTCGGTTTCAAAATTCGCAAGAGTGACGATCCATGCGTGATAGTTGCGGTTCTCAGTCTCTGATGCGGTTGTAGGTGATAAATCATGTTCTCTGATGTCCGTCGGCGTCTCACTGTGTATCAAAGACTGGAAAAGGAGCACCCCAATGTCCAGCACAGTTCAACAAACGGTTCCTCAACTTGAACCAAGCGGTTCCACGATGAAGGCCCTAGTGTTCCGGGGCCCGAACAGAATCGGCATTGAGAAGGCTCCGATTCCGAAGGCCGGGCCAGGCGAGGCTGTCATTCATGTGACGCTAACCACGATTTGCGGCACCGACCTCCACATCCTGAGAGGCGAATATCCGCTCAAGCCTGGCCTGACAATCGGGCACGAGCCCGTGGGAATGATCCATGAACTCGGCGTTGGCGTCACCGGTTACAAGGTTGGCGACCGGGTATTGGTTGGCGCCATCACGCCCTGCGGACAGTGTCACGACTGCCTCCGAGGAAATCTATCTCAATGTGGTGGATCGATCGGCGGATGGAGACTCGGCAATACGATCAACGGTGCGCAAGCCGAATATCTGCTGGTTCCGTTCGCGCAGGCAAATTTGGCCAAGATTCCAGACGACCTCCGCGACGAACAGGTTGTGCTTCTCTCGGATATCGCCTCGACGGGAATTTCCGCGGCCGAAAGTGGAAACATACAGATCGGTGATTCTGTCGCAGTCTTTGCTCAAGGACCGATCGGACTGTGCGCCACGGCCGGAGCAAAGCTGAAAGGTGCCGCTCTGATTATCGCCGTCGAATCCGATCCCACGCGTGTAGTGATGGCGAAACATATGGGCGCGGATATCGTGTTCAATCACCATAAGCAGGATGTCGTAGCGGAGATTAAGCGTCTCACAGACGGAAAAGGTGTTGACGTTGCGATCGAAGCGCTGGGCACGCAAGCCACGTTTGAGAATGCGCTTCGCGCGTTGCGGGCGGGTGGGACGCTTTCCAGTCTCGGTGTTTATTCTGGGAAGCTTTCGCTGCCGCTAGAGCCGTTTGCTGCGGGACTCGGAGATCACAAGATCGTCACGACGCTTTGCCCGGGCGGAAAAGAGCGCATGCGCCGGTTGATGGAACTGGTTCGGCGCGGAAAACTGGATCTGGTGCCGTTCCTGACTCACACGTATCCGCTCGACCGGATAACAGATGCCTACAAACTCTTCGGCGAGCGGCGGGACGGCGTTATCAAAGTGGCCATCCAGCCTTAGACGCAAAAAGTCTCGGTCATGAGGTGATTTATGGAAGAAGTCGAAAATCGTCTGCAAATCTCCTTGAAAAACATTCTTTTTCTGACGGACTTCTCGGAACCTTCCGAAGCGGCGCTGCCTTTCGCGACCAGCATAGCGCGCGGTTATGGCGCCAAAGTCTTTGCGCTGCATGTCTTCACGCCGGATCCGCCCGTTTGCCTCCTGCCGTCCAAGGTCGCAATGGCGGCCATCGAGGCGGGAGAGCAACATGCGAAGGCTCGCGTCGAATCCCAGCTTACTGGTTTGGAGCACGAAACGATCGTGGAGTGGAATATGGACGTGTGGGAAGCGGTTAAGAGAGCCACCGAAGCGAACCACGTTGATCTGATCGTGATGGGCACGCATGGCCGCACGGGTGCTGAAAAATTCCTCATGGGCTCTGTCGCTGAAGAAATCTTCCGCCGCTCCCCGGTGCCGGTCCTCACGATCGGTCCGTATGTTCGGACTAGCGTGCATGGCGGCGGGCGATTCCACCGCGTGCTCTTTCCAACCGATTTTACAGATGCTTCCTTGGCTGCCGCGCCCTATGCAATCTCATTGGCGCAGGAAAATAAGTCCAGGCTCGTATTGTTACACGTCATGCGCACTCCTCAAGAGCTGAACGACGAAGCGCGCAATGACTATGAATGGAAGCGATTCGAGCTGTCCGTGGCCGAGGCAATTCATCGCCTCTATCAGACGGTCCTTAAGGATGCGGAGCTCCACTTCCCGCCCCAATTGCTGGTGCAATATGGAGACCCGGCCGAGCGGATTCTTGCGACAGCCAAAGAGCGGTCCTCTGATTTGATTGTCCTCGGCGTGCGCGATGCCTCAGGGCATATCGGCGCCGCGACGCATCTCGAACGCGCCACCGCCCACAAAATCGTTGCGCACGCGCTTTGCCCTGTGCTCACCGTGCGCGAGAGACCATTCAACTAACCGTTCCCCAGCGGAATCTCCTATCTGAAAGAATCTAGGTCACGCGAAGCGCTAAACCGGGCAAGCGTGGTCGAAGAGCTAGAGTGGTTTGCGCTGCAAGGCCGAGCGAGCCGTGCCGAGTTGCCGCCGTCTATGGTCAAGCCCCGGGGAGTTCCTTGTGCGCTTCCGTGCGCAGCAACTCGGCCCCCAGGAGTTCCAGCATGACGCCGGATTCTTTCTGGTGCACGAGTGTGAAAACGTGGGTGCAACGCGCGCAGAGCCAATAGTGATGTACACCGTGGAGTCCGACCGGTGAACCCTTTGGAGAGCTGCACGCGCTAGGATTCTGCTCCCGACGGAAGCGAAAGAATTTGCCTCCTGCCGTCCACTGAAACGCTGTCGGGCACGCGGGATTTGCACACTTCGGGTGAAGGCTCTGGCACAAAGGAGTTTCTGTCACCATGGGCAGGCCCGGGTTCGCTGGCTGTGCGTGACAGTCCGGTTGGTCGGCTTCGCGTTGCACTTCCAATTGCGCGATCGTGGTCCGCAGCCAGTCTCTAAGCGTTTCTTCAATCTCGTGGTCATCGCCGTACCGGTAGAGTGAATCGAGCGTCTCCCCTGATGCGTTGAGTTGAATTTGGCGGCAAGGAGTTTTCCCGGCGCGAAGCTCAGGCGGCACGAGCTGCATCAGCACGCAATCGCTACATGGCGCCGGATCGTTTTTGCAATCGTAATTCATGCACGTAGGAGAGTCTTCGAAGATATACACCGGTCGCCATGCCGCTCTCGGTGAACGGCCATATCCGCCCTTCTCCAAGAAGTTAAGCTCAAACTTCAGGACATCCAATAGGTCTCGCTCATCCTTTTGCATCGGGTCCTCCTTCTCTTCCTCTAATATCCATGTTCGGCAACTACCTGCTGTGATGGCCATCATGCGCAAATGTGACGCTCGTCACTTGCCTCGTTGACGTTCCGTAAGAGACTTGCGCATAACGCAAAAAGATCCGCCGAACGGTGGGAGAGATGACCGGCAGGTTCAGAATTGTTTCGTACCCGCAAAGGGATAGAATACAGGCCGGTCGATCTATGCGCGCTCCCTACGGCCTGGAAATAATCGAGAACTGCGTAACTTGTCCGCACCGGGAGGACCGGCTCTTTTGCAACCTCCCGCCAGCGGCCGTGCAGCGTCTTTCGCTGATCACATCGGCGTCTTCCTATCCAAAAGGAGCAACTCTCTTCGTCGAAGGGCAGGCGGCGCGCGGCGTATTCATCCTGTGCGCGGGACGCGTGAAACTCTCGACATCTTCGATCGATGGACGAACACTGATCGTTAGGATTTCGGAGCCAGGGGAAGTGCTCGGGTTGCCTGCCACTGTTACCGGGAAGCCTTATGAACTCACGGCAGATGTGATCGAGCCCACACAGGCAAATTTTATCTCGCGGGAGGATTTTCTGAGTTTTCTCCGCGAGCAGGGCGAGGTTTCCCTGCGCGTAGCTCAGCAATTGGGCGAAACCTACCATGCGGCCGTGGCTGAAATGAGGTCCATCGGGCTCTCGCATTCGGCCGGAGAAAAACTGGCGCGGTTTCTTCTCGACTGGTGCGACAACTATGGAGATGGAAAAACTGAGATTCGGGCCAAGTTGACATTGACTCACGAAGAAATCGCCCAGATGATCGGTGCTTCCCGCGAAACTGTGACGCGCTTGTTCGCCGACTTCAAGAAACGGGGACTCCTGGAAGTGAAAGGATCGACAGTCGTTATACGCGATAAGAGCGGCTTGGAAAAGCTGCTCGCTGGATAAAGTA
>Ga0307472_100000820_pt1 | contig 11536 bp, 7 predicted proteins | sample atmos_gasesAM5C__2_FD_204582 | JGI IMG/M metagenome (GOLD analysis project Ga0307472, IMG submission 204582) | Hardwood forest soil microbial communities from Morgan-Monroe State Forest, Indiana, United States - atmos_gasesAM5C_05 | ecosystem: Environmental > Terrestrial > Soil > Temperate... | reverse complement strand
TGTAAACGGGATGCAGCCACGGCGCAGATGCCACGCACCCTGACCGCAGGATGCCGGGGGGCCCGGTTCAGTTCGGCAGGGCGGCTTCCCCATGGTGCTGAATTTTTGGAGCCTGTGCTAGCCACCTGACATCCAATTCAGTCTAACCGTAAGTACGTGAGATCCTAACGCCAATCCGAGGTAAGATACGCAGCTGCCGCGGGAGTTTAAGAGATACACGAGGGAATGATGGCAAAACGGATGATACTAATGCTGGCGGTGGTAATAACACTGCTGGCTGGCCTTGGATTTGTAAAGTATCGGCAGATACAGGCTGCGGTCGCGCAGAACGGAAATTTCCAGCCGCCCCCGGAGCCCGTGACGACGATAGTCGCTCAGCGTGAGAATTGGCCATCAACCTTGAACATTATCGGTACGGCGGAGGCGATACAGGGGGTAACAGTAAGCGCAGACCTTCCTGGCACAGTGGCGCGGATCAATTTCGAGTCCGGCAAGGCGGTTCACACGGGGGATGTGCTGGTCGAGCTTGACACTCGGCAGGAGCGGGCGCAGTTGGCCGCTGCCGAGGCACAGCGCGATCTGGCTGGCATCAATTTCGGTAGGACGCAGGAGCTGGTGAAGCAGGGTGTCATGGCCCGGACCGAGTACGACAACACGAGCGCCCAGCAAAAGGCGACGGAAGCGCAAGTTGGGGAGATTCGCGCGACGATTGAGCGAAAGACGATCCGGGCGCCATTTTCTGGGATACTTGGCATCCGTCAGATCAACTTGGGGCAGTATCTGGCGGCTGGCCAAGCCATAGTTCCTCTGCAGGCGATAAACCCGATCTATGTGAACTTCGGAGTGCCGCAGCAAACCTCTGCGCAGTTACTTGGCGGCCGCATGGTTCGGGTCACGAGCGACGATTTGCCCGGCACTCGGTTCACTGGCCGCGTGACTGCGGTTGATTCAGTGATAAACGAAACGACCCGCAATATTCAGGTCCAGGCGACTCTCTCGAATCCCCAGGGCAAACTGCGACCCGGCATGTTTGTTCAGGTGGAATTGGGAGTAGGAGTAGATCGCCAAGTCATTACGCTGCCTGCGTCCGCGATTAACTACGCGCCGTACGGCGATTCGGTTTTTGTTGTCGCCGATCTCCAGGATCCCAAGGGCAAGGCCTACCGCGGAGTCCGACAGCAGTTCGTGAAAGTGGGAGGTTCGCGGGGCGACCAGATAGCGATTGTATCGGGACTCAATCCGGGGGATGAGGTGGTGAGCTCGGGGGTGTTTAAGCTGCGCAACGGCGCTGCTGTCAAAGTCAACAACAAAGTACAACCGCCTAATAATCCTACGCCCAAACCCGAGGATAGCTAATGAAGATTACTGATCTCTTCATTAAACGGCCGGTTCTCGCGATCGTCGTCAACCTGGTGATCCTGATCGCGGGTCTGCAGGCTATCCGCTCGTTAAGCGTGCGGCAGTATCCGCGCAGTGACATCTCGGAGGTTCAGGTTTCGACGGTCTACGTCGGTGCGAACGCCGATCTAGTTCGCGGATTTATTACGACGCCACTGGAGCGCGTGATTGCGAGCGCCGACGGAATCGACTACATGGAGTCGACGAGCGCGCAGGGGGTCAGTACGATCACCGTGCACCTGAAGCTCAATTACGACACTAACGCCGCTCTAACTCAAATCCAGGCAAAGGTGGCTCAGGTCCGCAATGACCTGCCTCCCGAGGCTGAGGCTCCGATTATCGAATTGCAAACGGCAGATACCGAGTTTGCCGCGATGTACATTGGTTTCTCATCCGCCGATCTCGATCAAAACCAGATTACGGACTATCTGACACGGGTTGTGCAGCCGAAGCTCAGCGCTGTAAGTGGTGTGCAGCGCGCTGACATTCTCGGAAACCGCACTTTTGCGATGCGCATCTGGCTCAAGCCTGACCAGATGGCGGCACGCGGTGTTTCACCTTCTGATGTGCACGATGCGCTTTCGAAAAACAACTATCTTTCCGCGCTGGGGAGCACAAAAGGATCGGCGGTGTCAGTTAACCTGGTTGCAAACACCGATCTGCGCACGGCGGAAGAATTCCGCCAGCTTGTTGTTAAACAGCAGAATGGCGTAGTGGTGCGGCTGGGCGAAATTGCTGACGTTGTGCTGGGCGCCGAGAACTATGAACAGGATGTCCGCTTCAACGGAGAGACCGCGACCTTCATGGGCATCTGGGTGCTTCCTACGGCCAACTCGCTGGAAGTGATTCATAACGTGCGCAACGTTCTTCCTGGAGTCAGGGCCCAGCTCCCCACGGGAATGAAGGTTGGAGTTCCATACGACTCGACGGAATACATTCAGGACGCTATCAACGAAGTTCTCCACACGCTCGCCGAGACGTTGCTGATTGTGGTCTTTGTTATCTTTCTGTTCCTCGGCTCGTTCCGTTCGGTCCTCATTCCTGTGGTTGCCATCCCGATCTCGCTGATTGGGGCGGTCTTCCTGATGCTCATAGCCGGTTTCACCATCAACCTGCTGACTTTGCTGGCAATCGTGCTCTCGGTCGGTCTCGTGGTAGATGACGCGATCGTGATGGTGGAAAACGTTGAGCGTCACCTTCATCTTGGCAAGCCGCCGCTCCGCGCGGCTTTGGATGCGGCCCGCGAACTGGTAGCGCCAATAATCGCCATGACCATCACGCTGGCTGCGGTGTATACACCTGTGGCCATTCAGGGTGGATTGACCGGCGCTCTATTCCGTGAGTTTGCGTTCACTCTTGCCGGCGCGGTGATTGTCTCTGGCTTCGTGGCGCTGACGCTATCCCCAATGATGGGATCGAAGCTCCTTCGTGAAGGAGACACTGAACGTGGTTTCGCAGGCTGGATTAATCGCCGCTTCGATAGCGTTCGTAACGGCTATACGCGGACTCTTTCCGGAACCCTGCGTTATCGGCCGGTTGTCCTCACGTTGTGGGCGCTTGTGCTGCTGTTGATGATTCCGTTCTACATGTTCTCGCAGCGGGAACTGGCGCCGAATGAGGACGAGGGAGTGGTCTTCGCAGTAATTCAGGCGCCGGCCAACGCCACGCTCGATCAAACCAATCTGTTCGCACAGCAGATGTACGACGTCTATCATTCCATGCCCGAGAGCGACAGCATTTTCCAGATCACAAGTCCTACCGGCGGTTTCGGCGGCATGGTCACCAAACCCTGGAGCCAGCGGAAGAAGACGGCGCAACAGCTTTTGGTTGAAGCGACGGGCCCGTTGTCGCAAATCCCAGGCATTCGAGTCATCCCGCTGACCCCGTCCCCGTTGCCCGGTGGTGGAAGTTTCCCTGTTGATTTTGTGATTGAGTCCTCGGCAGAGCCGCAGCAGCTCAGCGAATTGGCAGGCCAATTGGTACAGAAGGCGATGGCCAGCGGGATGTTTATCTTTGCTGACATTGATGTGAAGTTCGATCAGCCGCAGACCGAAGTGGTTTTTGACCGCGACAAGCTCCGTTCGCAAGGAGTCGATCTAAGCCAGGCAGGACAAGACCTCTCCACGCTGCTGGGCGGAAATTACGTGAACCGGTTTAGCATTCAGGGCCGGAGCTACAAAGTAATTCCACAAGTAAAACGACAGGAGCGTTTGACGCCCGATCAGCTCGAGCACATGTACGTCAAGGGATCCAGTGACAAGCTCGTGCCTCTCTCAACTTTTGCCAGCCTGAAGACGACGACCGAGCCGCGCTCGCTGAACAAATTTCAGCAGCTTAACGCCGTGCGCATTCAGGGCGTGATTCCGCCTCCCGTGCCGCTCGACAAGGCGCTCACGTACCTGGAAGATCAGGCCAAGGCAACCCTGCCGCAAGGCTTCACAGTGGATTACGCCGGTGAGTCACGCCAGCTCCGGGTAGAGGGCAGCAAATTTCTCGGCACGTTCCTGCTCTCGGGGATTTTGATTTACCTGGTTCTGGCGGCGCAGTTTGAGAGCTTCCGCGATCCCTTCATCATTCTCGCGGGTTCGGTGCCGCTGGCCCTTTCAGGGGCACTGACATTCTCGTTTCTTGGACTTACGACGCTCAACATTTACAGCCAGGTGGGATTAATCACCCTGGTTGGTCTGGTATCGAAGAATGGAATCTTGATTGTCCAGTTTGCCAACCACCTGCAAGAAGAAGGCAGGGACAAGCTCAACGCAGTCATCGAGGCGGCGGGAACGCGACTGCGCCCGATCCTCATGACTACCGCGGCCACAGTATTCGGCCACTTACCGCTTGTTTTCGCCACGGGACCTGGAGCGGGCGCGCGCAACAGCATCGGCATCATGCTGGTCAGCGGCATGATCATCGGCACCGCCTTTACGCTGTTTATTGTGCCCTCGATCTACATGCTTGTGGCCAAGAGGCATGTGCGGCTTGACGCAGTGAGTGACGAGCCCGAGGCTATGCTTCCTGAGACGGCCGAGGCGGCAGTCTAGATCATTGTGAATTGACGATTCAATACTTTATGATCGCCGCGAACGATTTCGGATCCAAACTGGCGCCGCCGACCAGTGCGCCGTCAATTTCTTCTTCCGACATCAGGGCCTTGGCGTTTTCTGGCTTCACGGATCCGCCATAAAGAATGCGCAATTTTTCAGCGAACGCCTGGCCAAAAGCCTTGGCCGCTTCTCCGCGAATGAGGACGTGCGCGTCGGAAGCGAGTTGAGGGGTAGCAGTTTTACCTGTCCCAATCGCCCACACCGGCTCGTAGGCCACCACTAGCTTCCCGGCTTTCTTTCCTGAGATGGCGTGGAACGCTCGAAGGCATTGCCGGCGGAGAACATCCTCCGTAAGACCGGCCTCGCGTTCTTCCAAGACTTCTCCCACACAGACTATGGGAGTCAAGCTTGCCTCTAGTGCGGCCTTGAGTTTGAAATTCACTATGTCATCGGTTTCGCCGAAATATTGGCGGCGCTCGGAGTGGCCGATAAGTACGTGGGTACACCCGACGTCGAGAAGCATCCCCGGACAAACCTCGCCCGTGTATGCGCCCTCTTTTTCCCAGTGAAGGTTCTGAGCCCCGACCGCCACCTGCGAGCCCTTTGCCGCTGCAACCGCGGCGCACAAATCAATGTAAGGGGGGCAAACGACAATTTCGTCGCGTGCATGATCAGCCAGGAGCGGGAGCAACTCGCGAAAGAATTCGCTAGTCTGAGTGGGATTCTTGTACATCTTCCAGTTGGCGGTGATGAGTTTTTTTCTAGGCACTCTTCGTTCCAATCACAACGTTGTATGGGGCGCCGGATCCCGGTTGACGCTGAGCCAGAGCGGCCTTCGCGAATCCGTCAAGGCTCGTCTTATCAAAAAGGACGAGCATGATCAGCACGATCTGCTTTGCCGAACGAAGGCTATCAACGAGAGTCGGAATCGCAACCGCGGCGGCCTTCTCAAGAGGGTATCCAAAGATTCCAGTGGAGATCGCGGGAAAGGCGATGCTATGCAGCTTTAGCTCGTCAGCAATGCGCACCGACTCGCGGTAGCAGCTGGCAAGCACCTCGGCCTCGCCTTGGTCCCCTCCCTGCCAAACCGGACCAACCGCATGGATTACGTACTTAACTGGAAGACTCCCAGCCGTCGTAGCAGCCGCCTTACCAGCCGCAAGCCGGCCGCGTTCAGAGCGAATTCGGCGGCACTCTTCCGCGATGCGCGGGCCACCGGCACGATGGATCGCACCACAAACGCCGCCACCGGGCAACAATTCGGAGTTGGCGGCGTTCACGATGGCATCAGACGGATGCTGCGTGATGTCTCCGCGCAGCAAACGAATCTCACCAGGGTCGCCAACCTGGAGCAATACTTCGTATTCACGATCGCGTGGCAGATCCATTTGGAGGTTGAACAAACCGCAAATCCTTGCTTCGCTCGGAATGCCAGAGCACTAGCGCTTATCTGTGAGTGCTTCAACTCCTTGCAACTTCTTGCCCTCTAAGAACTCCAGAGAAGCGCCGCCGCCGGTCGAAATATGTGTGATTTTGTCAGCCACACCAGCTGCCTGCACCGCTGAAACCGAGTCCCCGCCACCGACAATTGAAGTTGCGCCCGCATTGTCTGCTACTGCGTGCGCGATCTTAAATGTTCCTTTCGCGAATGGCGCAACCTCAAACACACCCATCGGTCCATTCCAGACGATGGTGCGCGCGCGCGAAATCTCTTCTGAGAAAGCCTCAATCGTCGCCGGCCCGATATCGAGACCCATCATTTCAGGAGGAATCGGCTGCCCACTGTTGATAACCTGCACTCGCGCGTTGACGTCCACCTTGCCGGCCACGACGTGATCCACAGGCAGGAGAAATCTTAATTGCTGATCCTTAGCTTTCTTCATCAACTCTCGAGCCAGTTCGATCTTATCTTCCTCAACCAGCGATTTGCCGACCTGCTCACCCTGAGCTTTCAGGAATGTAAATGCCATGCCGCCGCCAATGATCAGCACATCGACTTTCTTTATCAGATTCTGGATAACGCCGATTTTGTCGCCGACTTTCGCTCCGCCCAGGATTGCCACAAACGGCCGCTGGGGATGCTGTAAAGCCTTCCCCAGGTACTCCAGCTCTTTCTCCATGAGCAAGCCGGTGGCTGACTTTTGCACGAACTTGGTGATGCCCACGGTCGAAGCGTGGGCGCGGTGGGCAGCCCCAAATGCGTCGTTCACGTAGTAGTCGGCGAGTTTGGCAAGCTGCTCGGAAAATTTCGGGTCGTTGGCTTCTTCCTCCGAGTGGAAGCGTAGGTTCTCGAGCAGTAGAGTCTGTCCCTTCTCCAGTTTGCCAGCCATTTCCTCCGCTTCGAGCCCCACGCAGTCGGGACAAAAGCCCACATTTTCGCCGCGAGCCAATTCTTTATCGAGCAGCATGCGCAGGCGTTCTGCCACGGGCTTCAGACTCATCATCGGATTCGGCTTGCCTTTGGGGCGTCCCAAATGCGAAGCCAGAATGAGCCTTGCTCCGTGGCGCAGCGCGTATTCAATGCTGGGCAGGGTCTCGCGGATGCGTGTGTCATCAATGACGCGGCCATCATCGAGAGGAACATTGAAATCCACGCGCATAAAAATGTGGTGATCGCTCAAGGGCAGATCGCGGATAGAAAGTTTGGGCATGGCTGGTCCTCAGGAGTATCGCTGCCAAAATGGCGCCGCCCTGGAGTAGCGCCGCCGTCTCGGCGGCTGTAAGGCGGGCGTCTCGCCCGCCTCAGAGTGCATTCTCTATCAGAAATTGAGCCCTACAGCCCTTTGCTACCGATGTAATTAATCAAATCACGAACGCGGCAAGAGTATCCCCACTCGTTGTCGTACCAGGAAATTACCTTCACGCAGTTCCCGGCAACTACGCGAGTCATAGGCGCATCCACGACCGACGAGCGCGAATCGCCGCGAAAATCCGCCGATACGAGTTCATCTTCCTCGTAGCCGAGATAGCCTTTGAGCGGACCATTTCCCGTCGCTCTTTTTAATGCCGCGTTTACCTCTTCAGCAGTCGTTTTCTTCTCCACAAAGGCAACCAGGTCAACTACGGAAACATTGGGCGTCGGCACGCGCATCGCGAAGCCATCTAGTTTTCCCTTTAGCTCAGGAATCACTAGGTGAAGTGCCTTGGCTGCGCCGGTTGAAGTGGGGATCATCGAGACTGCGGCCGCGCGGGCACGGCGCAAATCTTGATGAGGGAAATCCAGAATCACCTGATCGTTGGTATAGGAATGGATGGTCGTCATCGTGCCGCTGACGATCTTGAATTCATCGTTTACGACCTTGGCGATCGGCGCCAGGCAATTCGTCGTGCACGAAGCATTAGAGATGATGTGGTGTTTCGCCGGATCGTACACCTGATGATTGACCCCAAGCACGAGCGTTACATCCTCATTCTTTGCCGGCGCCGAAATGATAACCTTCTTCACCGGACCGCGCAGGTGTTTTTTGGCGTCGCTCGCGTCCGTGAATCGTCCCGTGGATTCGATAACGACTTGCGCTCCGACCGACTCCCAGGGAAGCTTAGCGGGATCCTTCTCAGCGAATACCCGGACAGAACGATCTTCAATCTTGATGCAATCGCCGCCAGAGGAAATCTTCTGCTTCAAATTCCCCAGAATCGAATCGTACTTCAGTAAGTGCGCCAGCGTTTTGGGATCGGTGAGATCATTGACGGCCACGAACTCAATGTTGGGATCGTTCAAGGACGCGCGCAGAACGTTGCGGCCGATTCGACCAAATCCATTTATACCGACTTTGATGGCCATACTGCCTCCGAAGGGAATAATGAAAACAGGTGAACAATGAAGAGCAGGCCGAAACAAAAATCTTAACAGGCCGAAAGCGCGCGCGGCAAATGGTGGAGATCCGTGGAAGAGGCTTTATCCGCGTGTTGGAGATGATCGAAGCGTCTCGGTCCACACCCCTTCGACATTGCTTGCCTCCACCTGTGATTGGATATCTACCGGGGCGACTCTGGGGATAGAATCTGCGCAGGTTTCGTTAATTTATCAATAGTATTCAGCACCCAATATTCTGCTCATGGTGAATACTCTCGATCGTCTGAAAATCCTGATCAACTCTTCCACCCCCATTGTCGTCATGGAAACGGTGGAGGAGATGCGCGCGGTCGGCCTGGTGCGCGCTGCGTGCAGTGATCTGAACATCGCGGTGTTCGAATGGAGTATTGCCGATGGATTGGTTCGAGCGGGCAGCAATTCGCCTGCGGTTCCTGCGGCGGCACTTCAGATGCGAATCAATGCGGCTCGGCAAGCAGCTGATTCCAGCACACCGGAATCGAGCAAGGCTTCCATTTATAACACTCTCGACCCGGTGCAGGCGCTGGCCACGATGGAAACAATGACGCTCGAAGCCGTATTCGTCCTGAAGGATTTTCATCGGCATATGGAGAGCCCAGTCGTGGTGCGGCGTCTGCGGGACGTAGGCCAGAAATTTTCCGCGAATCGGCGCACACTGATACTTACTGCGCCATCCATTAGCATGCCGCCCGAGTTGGAGAGCCTGGTGGAATATGTCGATCTGCCGCTGCCCGATCTCCAACGTCTCCGGGAGATTGTCGAGGAAACCTTCAAGCGTCTCTTGAAGGCTCACACTTTGCAATTGAAGTTGGATGGAAGCGGTGTGGATGCCATGGCCGCGAACCTTCGCGGCCTGACCGAGGAGGAGGCCGAGCGGGCGATTTCGCAGACTCTGGTGGCGCGCTACGCCCTTTGTCCGGAGACGATCACAGACGTGCTCGAGGCGAAGAAGGAGCTGCTGCGGCATTCTGGAATGCTGGAATTCATCGATGCTTCCGATAACATGGCCAGCGTCGGCGGCCTGGATAATTTGAAGCGCTGGCTCGCACAAAGGCGTGGGGCCTGGGAAGACGCAGCCCGCGAGTTTGGCCTGGAGCCTCCGCGAGGCGTCATCATTCTGGGGGTCCAGGGCTGCGGAAAGAGTTTGTGTGCTCGGGCCATTGCCGGCGAATGGAAGCTTCCGCTGGTTAAGTTTGACACTGCTGCCGTTTACGACAAGTACATCGGGGAAACCGAGAAGAGAATTCAGAAGGTGTTTCGAGTTGCCGAGGGGATTGCACCCTGCGTGTTGTGGATTGATGAACTGGAGAAGGTCTTTGCCGGAAGCGGTCCGGATTCAGCGTCGGTGGATGCGGGAGTTTCGTCGCGTATCCTGGCAGCATTTCTCGGTTGGATGCAGGAACGCAAAGCGGCGGTCTTCGTCGCGGCGACTTGCAACAACGTCACGTCGCTTCCACCGGAGCTGATTCGCAAAGGGAGATTTGACGAGCTATTCTTCGTCGATTTGCCAAACCAAAGCGAGAGAGAGCAGATATTTGCACTTCAGTTGAAGCGGCGCAAGCGCAATCCAGCAGAGTTCGATCTGGACCGGGTGGCTGCGGCTGCGCGAGGGTTTTCCGGGGCAGAAATCGATGCCGCAGTGCAGACAGCGCTGTACGCCGCTTATTCCAGCAAGCAGCCGCTGAGCGTGCAGGCGCAGCTGGATGCGTTGAAGGCAACGGTTCCACTCTCGACTACGCGGGCCGAGGAGATCCAGGCGCTCCGGGATTGGGCGAGGACGCGGGCGGTGCCTGCATCGGTGGCCGACGCGAGAGCAGAGGGGGCATAATGTCTGCCACGGGTGACGCAGACCAGTAAAGCTCAGTTTCACTGGGTGCGTGATTTGGTTTGCGTTCTTGGCGCAGTTCTTTGCGAGCTTTTGCGGTAAAGAAGAACTTAACCGCGAAGAATGCCAAGGATTCACAAGGATGCAAGTCTTTAGGCCAAGGAGCAAACTAAGCCACCAGCCGCAGACCCATTCATGATTGACCCCTTCTAAAAACGGGGGTACCCTAAGGCCAATGGTAGTTGCTTTCGCCTTCGGGGCGAGCGTCCATGGCAGTTCCACCTCCTACAGAAGAATCGTTTGTATGCTACAGGACGGAAGGGTCCGGATTGCGTGCTTAACGCCGCAACGAAATCCGTCATCAGGGATTATCCGGGCATCTAATGCGCGGGAGGAAAAGCGCCACAACTGAATGAAAAAGAGTATCGAGATAAGTCCTAACATTGAGACCCTGTTCGGCACGCGCGACGAGAATTTGCATGTGCTGGAGGACGGTCTAAACATCACCATCGATCTGAAATCCGATTCCATCGAGCTCGAGGGCGCTCCCCGGGATGTGGGCCGCGCCGAGCAAGTCCTTACCGATTACGATCAACTGCAGCGCTCCGGATTCACGTTTAATAACGGCGACCTGAACAGCATGCTGCGTGTGCTGATAGCCGATCCCAAAGCGACTTTACGGGGATTGGCCGAGGCCGGACGGCAGCGTTCGTTCGGTCGACGCACAGTGCAGCCGAAGAGCGTCAATCAGCGCCGGTATCTTGAAGCCATTGAAAAATATGACATGGTCTTCGGCATTGGGCCGGCGGGCACGGGCAAAACATATCTTGCCGTTGCCATGGCCATCTCCGCCCTGCTGGCCAAACGCGTGAATCGCATCATCCTCGCCCGCCCCGCGGTGGAAGCGGGTGAACGGCTGGGTTTCTTGCCGGGAACTTTGCAAGACAAAATTGATCCGTACCTTCGGCCCTTGTACGACGCACTCTATGACATGCTCGATCCGGAGAAAGTGGATCGGTATCTGGAAAAGAACGTCATTGAGATTGCGCCGATTGCATTCATGCGCGGGCGAACGCTGAATGATTCGTTCGTAATTCTTGATGAGGCGCAGAATACGACGTCAGAGCAGATGAAGATGTTCGTGACCCGCTTGGGCTTTAATTCCAAGGCCGTCATCACAGGTGACATTACGCAGATCGACCTGCCCAGTGCGCGCCGCAGCGGGCTGCTCGAAGCTGCGGACGTGCTGAAGAATGTGGAAGGATTGACGTTTGTGTATTTCGACGAAGGCGATGTGGTGCGGCATCATTTAGTTCAGCGGATCATTCGTGCATACGATGAGCACAAGACACGCGTGGTGGAAGATCAGGTGTCTCTGCCGGGATCAGAGTCCAGCACGAATGGAAAAGCGATTGCGCTTAAGGGGCCGCTCGC
>Ga0307472_100000819_pt1 | contig 11539 bp, 8 predicted proteins | sample atmos_gasesAM5C__2_FD_204582 | JGI IMG/M metagenome (GOLD analysis project Ga0307472, IMG submission 204582) | Hardwood forest soil microbial communities from Morgan-Monroe State Forest, Indiana, United States - atmos_gasesAM5C_05 | ecosystem: Environmental > Terrestrial > Soil > Temperate... | reverse complement strand
GGGATCGAAGCGACCGGCTCGATGCAGTGGTTCCTGGAACTGATGGAAGAGTTGGGGATCGAATGCCGAGTCGGCCATCCCCAGAAGATCCGCAAGGCGGAGACGCGGAAGCAAAAACATGATCGGCGGGATGCGCGATTGCTTCTGAAGTTGCTGGCAGAGGATCGTTTTCCAACGATCTGGATGCCCTCCACCGAGCAACGAGATCTGCGCACGTTGCTGCGTCACCGTCATCAGTGGGTGCGCCTGCGATCCCGAGTCCAGCACACGCTGCAATCGATGGCACTCAACCATGGTCTCAGGCGAGGCCGCTCCCTATGGAGCCAAGCGGGCCAGCACGCACTGCGGGCGTTGCCCCTGGCTCCTCACGCCAGCGAGCGACGGAAAGCACTGATGACGTTGTATCCCCGCTTGCAGGAATCAATCGAGCAGCGGCCCGATGCACGACGGCTGATGACGCATCCGGGAGTGGGGCCGATTACCGCGTTAGCCACCGAAGTGTTCCTGGGCGATCCGCTGCGGTTCATCGATGGGAAAGCAGTAGCCAGCTACATCGGGATGATTCCGAGTGAGCACTCCAGCGGAGACCGGCAGCGGCTGGGTGCGATGAGCAAACAAGGGAACGCGCTACTGCGTTATCTGTGGTGTGAGGCGGCGATGCACGCAGTCGAGCGGGATCCCGAGTTGAAACGCTTCTATCGACGCAAACTGGTGCAGAAAGGGCTGGGGAAAGCGAGAGTCGCGGCAGCTCGAAAACTCGGGATCCGACTCTGGATCATGATGCGTGACCAGATTGATTACCAAGAGTTCTGCCGTCGCGGAAAGGCGCGGCAGGAAAGCGGTAGTGTCCATGCGGGGATGCCTGATCGCGACAGTGGTCCTGCAGCGCAGTGACCGGATCAAAGTGAATAGGCTACCCGCCTCCCCCCATTGCGGGGAGTTCGAATACATCATCATGGTCGCACGTGATCGGAGAGATGTCTGGTGGGTAACACCGAGACGATGAAGTGACACGAACCGAGCCCGTAGGTTGGACAAGGACAAGAACTCGAGAATTGCGGCGCAGCGCCCGTCAGAGAAAACAGCGGGACTGCGCAAATGTATGAGTGTGTGCGAAAGGAACAAAAAACAAGAACTGAACACTCTTGACGAGACCGACTTCGTTAGAGATGTCGCGATGCTGGTGACTTCGGTACGGATGGGCGCGTTGCGTTCTGACAGTTCTCGGAATGAGCGCGCCAAAAAAGATTTGCGATGGCGTGAAATGGTGGATCACGGCTTGCGCGAAAAAGTTTAGACCGGCGTTGAAAGGATCGTCCGCGGCGAACGGCGGTTACGCTCTTTCGGAGTGGATTGTTTTTGCGCATTGCCGAGCTGCACCAGAAGTTTGCGCAATTTCGCGCGCTCTTCCAGCTCCATATCCACCACTTCGAACGCCCGAGCCTGCGTGTTCGCGTCCCGCACGATCATCTGTGCCTTCACCGATTTCGCCGAGGTGTTCATCTTCACGCCGACGATGCTGCCGGGGTGCAAGCTCTGCTCACAAATCGCGATTCCGCCGCCTAGCGTCATTTCGGGAATTTCCATCTGACAATTATCCTTCAAGCTTGTCGTCGTAGCGTTTACCGGATGCTCCAGCCGCAGGCGCGGATAACGCCTTTGTCGGATCGCAGACGATTCGGGATCCGCGTCCAAAGGCTCAATCGAGAACTCGGCGACGCTCAAGCCACTCTTCGGAATAAAGCTGCGCACCCATTCAGGGTCGATCTTCTCCATAGCCTGTGCCGCCACCACCCGAAGTTCGCTCGGATTCGCCCACCGGAACGCCTTGCGCGCTTCCGAGACCTTGCGAAGCAGAGCCTCTGCGCCAGTCGTGCGAAGCCGGCCGAGAGCCTCGATAGCTTTAAGGCGCAAATAGTCAGTGCCGCCGCTCGGTAGGTCCCCTTCGGCCAGGCGCAGCAATCTCATGTCGGCGCTTTGTTCTCCAGCCATGCCGATCTCGTCGACCGCGAGCGGGCGAATCACGGCGTCGAGTAAGTCAAAAATATCGAGCAACAGGCGGCCACGTTCGGGCGCTCCGCTTGCGGCAATCTGCCGAACCACGCGATCGTGCGCGGTTCGCTTCCATTCTTTCATTCGGTCCGGCAGGATCTTTCCCAGCCTTTCCAGATCGATCCTCGCAAGCATTCCGACGGTGTCGATGGCCTCGTTTGGCGTTCCGCGTAGCAATTGCTGCCTCAGATGTTCGAGTCCTTCAGGCCCGAGAAGGCCCATCATCGAGACCAGAAGTTCGCAGTCCTCTCGAAATCCAGCGCGACTGAACCGGATCGCCAACTGCTGCGATGCGGCGTCAGGAATGCGCCGAAGCAGATCGGCAAAGCCGCTTTGGACATTTCCGTCTTTGAGCGCTTCGTCGATGAATTCCGGCAGGCGGCCTTCAATCGCAATCTTCGGACGTAAATTCTTGCCCATTCCAGGACGTTCAGTTTCGACGTAATCGATCAACTCAACGGAACGTTGAATCGCTGCGTAAGAACGTTTCTTCGTGGCCTCCTGCGACATGCGCACGAAAGCGGCGCCTACCAGGCTCTGCATTTCTGAATCGCGTTCTTCGGGAAGCTGGACGCCGATCTGACGGATGACGTCCATGAACAGACGTTCGTCGGTGTTCGCATAGAGCGATGCAAGTTCTGCGAGTCCCATGGCCGCTCGCCGGCGTGGCTGGTTCGCCTTGTTCGTAATGCAACTCGCATAGTTGCGCAAGATTACTATCGCTGTTTCCGATTCTCCGCGCGCTTGGAGTGCTTCAACATATTCCCGCACCTTGGCGGCAGGAACGCACCAGGCGTCGCCAGACTCGAGCACCGCCTTCTTTTTGTCTTCGTCAACTTCGGACCAGAACTGTTGCGCGAGTAGCTCCACGTGCGATTCCACTTCAATCCCAGCGCGCGCCATCTTCTCTTCGTACACGCCCATGATCTTGCGCAAGCCGTCGAGTTCCGTGTTCATCTCGTCGAGCACCTGACGCACGGAATTCACTTCAATATCTCCGCGCTCATAGCTTTCGAGCGCGAATCGAATCGCGATGTGCTCGGCAAGCTTTAAGAGCGTCGGACGGTCCGACGATTCTGTTGGAGCTTGAGCCGCTAGCGCCGAGAGAGCCTGGCTGATCGTGAAGCGAGCGCGCCGAGGCAGCGTAGACAGCCGGGATTGGAAAGCATTCGGATCGAGTTTATCTTTCGTGCCATCACCCGTGCGGGCGATTTGTGCGAGGACCTGCAAGATGCCTTGCAGTTCGTCTTCTTGAAGAGTCATCAGCCCGGTTTCGACGGACATTGTTCCGGGGCCAGCCGCCGCGCGCGAAGAACGTCCAACGCGAATCCCGGAAGTGGCATTTGCCCAACGACCCGGACCGCTTGCGTCAGGATTCGTGCTCGCTCCTGGAGGAACTCTCCATATGCGCGAATTTGAGTTGCCGCTGTAGCCGCCTTCAGAGACGGAACCAGGTGCGCCAGGCAAGCCACCAGCATTTCCTCCGGATGGTCCGCCAGCAAAATCTCCACTGGCTGCTCCGTATCCGCTGCCTCCGTGAACCGGGGTGGCCCCTGCCAGTCCCTGGACAGAACTTCGAGCGCCCGTGTCCCTACCGGCAGAATCTCCTTTGTTCAACCAAAATCCACCGGCATTCGGGTCGATCGGAGTTCCCTGCCCGCTGCCGCCGACAATGTTCCACGTACCAGAATCACCACCACCAGTATTACTCGATCCAGCAGCTGAGCCCACGACGGGTACGGCGCCTTCGATTCCGGCACCTCGGCCACCGGAACCTGCATTAGCTCCGCTCGAACCGTCTTTGTTCAGCCAGAATCCTGCCGCATTCGGATCGAGCCGGCCTCCGCCACTGCCGTTGCCAACGATGTTCCACGTCCCCGCTTCGCTTACGTCACCGCCAATTCCTGCGTCGCCATCCGTGCCAGAGACAAAATTTCCGCCGTGCGAGCCATCGCTACCTCCGGTGCCATCGCCCCAACCGGAGCCGCCCCCAGAGTCACCGCTCCCCGATCCGCCACCGCGTCCCGGTCCACCGGGGCCGGTGCCGCCAGAGCCTTTCGTACCTTCTGCCGCTACTATCAGCTGCAAGAGTTTCTCGGGATCATTGAATAGTTCATTGGCCGCAGCAGAATCCATTCCCAACGTACGCGCCGTGATATGCGCCGCAACCGACGATTTCGCGATAGCAGAATCCGCCGGCACGAAACAGACCTCGTTGACGTGAATATGCGGATCGCCTTGCAGCGCTGTTTTCAATTGTTCGACGAGTTGAGCAGGCTTCGCTCCAGTTCCTGTAGGGAAGCCGCGCACAAATCGGGCTAGGCTCACCTGCGTTACCTGCGGTGAAAAGTGAATGCTCGCGATACCTGCTGCGGAAAGCATTCGCGCGAAACTTTTTTCCGCTGCCGCAGATTCGAGCGCCATGCCGTCGAGCAGCAGCTGATCGCCAGAAACTGACAACAGCACGCCGGCTTCGTTATCAGCGCCGAGGGCGCTTTGGAGTTCACTCCATGCGGTCTCGTATTGTTTTTTGGTGCGAGGGTGCCCGAAGTCATACATTCGAGCGAACTTGAGCAGGATATTGAGGCTGCGTACGAAGGCCCGGGCGGCCGCAGTGCGTGTATTGGCGTTCATGGCGACAGTGTGGGGCAGCGCCCCGCCTCTGCCTGTAAATATGGGGTTTAGGTTTGTTACGAACAATGGTACTGGTGTCCTGTCCGATACTACCAATTAGTCCTATCTTGAATCCGGAAGAGAATTTACGAATCCAGGCGATCACCCGCGTACTTTTTCAGCCAGTTCTCCAACTCGCTGATTTTGCCGAGGATGGTAAGCGCACCAAGTTGTTTGAGACGCCTACCACGATGCCGCCGTTCCCAACTCCTGCGCGGCAGGACGCCGACGAACGGAATCTTTGCTGCTTTGGCAGCCAGGGCATCGTCGATGTTGTCGCCTACATAAAGCGCGGTCGACGGCTTCCGGCCGGCGAGGATTTTTGTGAGGCCTTCGGGGTTGGGTTTGGGCTTCGAGACGTCTTCAACGGTTATTACTCGCTTGAAGCAGTCGCGCACTTTCCATCGGTCGAGCGAGTAGTCTAACTCGCGACCGATCCGGCCGGTAAAGACCGCTAGAGGAGCGATCTTCGCAATCCGCTTCAGGACCCTGGGAGAAAGCAGCCATTTCTCACGGCGTACGTTTCCATCTCGTCCATTCTTTCCCCAATAGATTTCTACGAACCGGCGCTTCACCTGTTCGTAGTCAAGATCTGTACCGAGCTCTCTAACCCAAGCATGCGAGAGCTTCCAGTCGTCATTGAAGCCGGGTCGATTCTTCCAGCGGTGAAGCTCTGAACGCGTCACGCGCTTTGACGTAAGCTGACGAACGGTCTCGAGTGTCGTACGTTGGTAGGAGCCGCGCGTATCCACCAAGACACCATCAACGTCGAAGATAATCACGGAAAGCTTATCGGTCATAAGACAGAATCGAGATCGAGATCGCGGAGTAGAAGTGAAAAGAGTCCACTACGATGGAGACTCTTCCTGTTCCCCAGAAGATTCTCCGGAAGGTTCATGCGAATCGGAATCGGAATCTGCGTTCGCCGAATCCGATGCGGATTCGATTTCAAGCGAATCCGAGGACCAGGCTTCGCCCGAAGGCACCGGCGGTGAAACCGCAGTGGCGTGCGCTTGTGGCGGCTCCACGACGGGAAGCGTTTGTTTCTCGATGGGAGCCGCGGCCGGTTGCGCCGCAGTCGCAGCGGAAGCCGGAACCTGAGCGGACGTGGTCTGCGCAGCCGCCTTAAGAGCCTCTAGCCGCTTCGCAAGGACGCCGGCAAAAAGGTCGATAATCAGCTCGGCGGCGCTGGCATCAGTATCTTTCGTGGGGTTGTAAGCGGCGATTTCAATTGCCGCGAGATGTTTCTGCGTTACGAAAACTTCGAGAGCTTGGCGTACTTCCTCGAGACCGAGGCCGCCGGCTCCGGGATAGTTCGTGGCTTGAAAATCGGCGATCACATCGACATCAAAGTGCAGAATAAACTCGTATCCATTTGCATGAATACGCTCCACTGCAGCCTGAGCCGCGGATGCAGCTCCCATGCGCTGAACGTCCATCGCATCGAAACACCGAAGCGGCGACTTCGCGAGTAACTGTTCCTCCGCTGGATCCAGCCTAGCTACTCCAAAGAGAGCGAGGTCCGGTTCCCGCACGAGAGGCGGCTCTCCCCAGAAGCGCACCATCTCAGCGGCGCCGGTTCCAGTCAAGTGAGACACGACCATGCCATCAACGCAGCCGGATGGGGTCGTCGCCGGCGTGTTCAAATCCGCATCGCGGTCCATGTAGATCATGCTGACGTTGCGGAAATAGCGTCGCGTGCCAGCCACGGTTGCAAGAGCCACCGAGCAGTCACCGCTGAGGATGATCGGAAGCGCTGCGGACTTTACGGCTTGCTCGACCCTTGGTTTTAGGGACTCGAGCGCAGCAATTACCCGCGGAAGGTTACGCGCGCGTGGGCTCTCGTCATCAGGCTTGTACAGTTGGGGAGGATCGTCGCCTAGATCGGAAACTTCGTAACCGGCGGCGCGAAGCCGATCAGTCAAGCCAGCGGAACGTAGTGCCGCAGGAGCACCCTCGTGTCCCACTGACATTGCGGCTGCGCTGGTGGGCGCTCCCAGCAAAACGATCTTATTGGGCTGGCGGACTATCTTTACCGCCACTCATCGGCTCCTAGGATTGTGGACACCTTTTGCCGCTTAGTGCGCGCTTTGGCGTGCCGCGAGCTCTGGCGGCAGAGTGAAACGCACATCTTCACGAATCAAATCTAGGTCGCGCTCGTTGGTGAACCCGAATTTCGCAAGACGCTGGCTTACCTGCTCGACGAGAATCTCGGGCGCGGATGCTCCGGCCGTTAGCCCGAGAGTCTTTACACCGGTTACCCAGGATTCTTCGATATCGTTTGCATCTTCAATCAGGCGGGCGGCGACGCCAGCTCGCTTGGCAACTTCCACGAGGCGATTCGAGTTTGAGCTATTAGCCGAGCCGACCACCAGAATCAGTTCCACTTCGCGCGTGAGCGCCTCCACAGCCTCCTGGCGATTCTGCGTCGCGTAGCAGATATCGTCCGATGCCGGCCCAACGATCGTCGGGAATCGCTGGCGCAGCCGCGCGACAATCTCTTGCGTGTCATAGAGTGACAGGGTTGTTTGCGTCAGAAAAGCAAGTCGTTCGGGATCAGGAACCTCAAGCTCGTCTACTTCTTCAACGCTGCCGACCACGACCGTTTGATCGGGTGCCTCGCCGGAAGTGCCGACAATTTCCTGATGGTCGCGATGCCCGATAAGAATCAACGTACGCCCCTCGCGGGCAAATTTCAGCGCTTCAAGATGAACTTTGGTTACTAACGGGCACGTCGCGTCAATCACCCGTAGGCGGCGCTCTTGCGCTTCCAGGCGAACGCGCGGCGGAACGCCGTGGGCGCTGAATACCAGAACCGCACCCTCAGGAACTTCTTCGATCGATTCGACGAAAATCGCGCCGCGACGCCTCAGCTGGTCAACCACGTAGCGATTGTGCACGATCTCGTGATGGACATAGACCGGCCGGCCGTATGCCTCAAGAGCCAGTTCGACGATATCCACGGCTCGCACGACACCGGCACAAAAGCCCCTGGGCCGAACTCGTACCAGCGTTTTCGCCCCGTTGGCGCCCTGAATGTTTGTAAGCGTCAATTTGCTCTCCGCAGGTTAACAGTTTACCTGAAGCTGGTTCTTCTCGCTACATCGAGCGAGTGGTTCTGGTGACAAATTCGGCATCGAAGCCCATTCGCCAAAAGGGGCTTTTACCGCCGATTAACTGACGGCCCGAGTCTTTGTTTTGAGTGAGTTAGAGGAAATTCTAATCGCGGAACAGGTGATTAGAACACGAAGATCCGTGTAAGGATACGAACGGTATTCTCGCGTGCAGCGCGACGTCTGGCGAACGCGATTACTGAGCAGATTCTGAACGTGGATGGCGGAATTGTTTTCTACTGATTTCTTCAAGCGCGCTGAAACCGCGGCGGGCCGAATCCCCAATCGCTCGAACGCCCACTTCCGCGAAGTCCAAGCCGCGCTCTCCCAGTGAGCCGACAAGATACGCCAGGCTGCCGAGAGCGAGCAAAACCGCGAAACCGAGGCCGAAGAGCAACTCGGCCGCGAGCAATTCGCGAACGAAGTAGAGTTGGAAGACGAAAAAGATCGCAACACCGAGCAACAACCCTTGGCGCACTTTCGCTTTTTCAACGATTGATAGCGCGAACGATTTCGACTGTTCCAAAAGCGTTTTCATTAGGCCTCACTGACCCTCGCCCGATTAGATGCAACGGAAAGTCCAAATACACCCGAGCGTAAGTCACTGAAAGTGAACGAGAACGGGAAAATGCTGTGTGAGGGTCCATGGCGCACAAGAGAAAACGCTTTCCGTGCAAAGCGCAACTGAGTACCCCGAGTACCGTTCAGGTAGTGAGCACGATTCGAACAGACGTTTTTCGTCTGCGGCGGGAGTTTATTTTTCTTTCGCCTATGCGCCTTGGATCAGTAAGCCGCGGGATAGGCCCCGGCCCTTACGAAATGCACGTGGCGCGCGCCGCCTCAGCGGCCTTCGAACGGGTAGCGGTCCTGCACGAGAACCGCGTCGGCAACGCGGCGGCGGATCGCGATCGTGTCGATCGGAGCGTGTTTGGCGAAGCGGCGGAGGACGGCGAGTTGCGTGACGAGTGCATCCCCGTCGGCCGAAGCGGCCAGAGCGGTGCGCGCTTCCTTCTCGATGCGGTCCATCGCGTCGTACACAAACGCCCGCGCGGCATCGCCCATCACGCTTGCGGATTCGCCACGCGTGGTGAGCGCCTTCTGAGCCCGCCGGAGTGACGATTCCATAGCGTAGACGTCCATCGCGATATTCGCAAGCGAGGCCACGATTTCCTGCTGCTCGGCCAGCCCTTCGCGGAATTTCTGCATTGCTGTGCCCGCTGCAAGCAGGAAGATTTTCTTAGCCTGCGCCAGCGAGCGCTCCTCTTCAGCAAACGCGCCCGTTGGTCCTTCCTCGAAAGACGGGCCAGCAAGCACTTCTTCAGCGAGCTTCATTGCGGCAGGAATCAGCGGAAGAATGCCGGCCATCGAACGCTTGATCAGCATTTGAATGATGAGCATGCGGTTGATTTCATTGGTGCCTTCGAAGATGCGGTTCACGCGGCTATCGCGATAGGCGCGCGCCACCGGGTAGTCTTCATGAAAACCGTAGCCGCCAAAGATTTGGACGCCTTCATCGACGCAGTAATCGACCGTTTCGCTGCCCATCACTTTGCTGATCGAGCTTTCGATCGCGTACTCCTCGAGTACCTGCATGGCCTGCTGCGTCTTGTCCGAGCCGGGCGCGGGCGACGATACGGCCGCTTCAATCATGCCGGCCGAGCGGTAGATCATGGATTCGACGGCGTAGATGCGGATGGCCATCTCGCCGAGCTTGGTCTTGATGAGGCCAAAATCCTTAAGGGACTTGCCGAACGCGGTGCGCTCCTTAGAATATTTCGACGACGCTTTTAGCACCTCTTTCGATCCGCCAAGACAATAGGCGCCAAGGGAGAAACGACCGACGTTGAGCGTATTAAACGCGACGATGTGGCCGCGCCCGATTTCGTGGAGAAGATTTTCTTTCGGCACGGGAGAATTCTCAAAAAAGATAGGCGTCGTGGAACTGCCCCGGATGCCCATTTTCTTTTCTTCCGCGCCAGCGGAAAAGCCGGGCGTGCCGCGTTCGACGATGAAGCACGAGAATTTTTCGCCGTCCACTTTGGCGAAGACAACGTACACATCAGCGAATCCGCCGTTCGTAATCCACATCTTCTGACCGTTCAGAATCCAGTTCTTGCCATCCGGCGAAAGCACCGCGCGAGTGCGAGCGGCGAGCGAATCCGAGCCTGCCTGCGGCTCGGAGAGGCAGTAGCAGGAAAGGAGCTCGCCTGAGGCTATCTTCGGCAGATATTTCTTCTTCTGCGCTTCGGTGCCGAAATAGACGATGGGAATCGTTCCAATCCCGGCGTGGCCGCCGTGAGAGACGGCGAAAGAAGCATAACCCGCCAACTTTTCAGCAAGCACGGTAGCGGAGATCTTGTCGAGGCCCGAGCCGCCATATTCTTCGGGAATCGCGCCACCGAGCAGCCCAATTTCCCCCGCTTTCTTGAGCATTTGCGCCATCAGGCCTTCTTTGTGCGCTTCAAGCTCTGGGACGTTGGGCAGAATTTCTTTCTGGACGAATTCCTCCGCGGTCTGGCCGATGAGGCGCTGATCGTCAGTAAGATCGGCGGGAGTGAAAACGTCCTCGGGACTCGTAGACGTGATTAAGAATGATCCGCCGCGATTGAGAACTTGGGAAGCCGGTGCCGTGGCCATGATGTCCTCGCCTTCTGAAAAGTGGAGGTCAATAAAAAGTGATTGTCTCTCTCATTTCGTTTCGGCGCAATAGTCTCCAGGGGCAGTAAGCGATTTTGTATGACCCCGGACTTAGCCACACGGGTTCCTTCCCCGAGAAATCGAGCGCGGGCGACGCGCCACTGGAACTTACGTTGACAACAACCGCGGTTCGCGAGTAAAAGTGCTTCAATTTCCCGGGGTGTTCGCTTTTACTCGGAGGCTCGAATGGGCAAGCGAATTGTGCTGGCCGCCTTGGCCGGAGGCGTTCTTGTATTCATCGTGAGTGGAATCCTTCACTCGTCAACACATCTTGGGGAAGTGGGAATTCGATTGATGCCAAACGAAGATCTCGTGCTATTGACGATGCGGAATTCGATACCCGAACCAGGGTTCTATTTCTTTCCGGCGCCAAATTTGTCTCCCGTGCCAAAAGAGCAGAAAGAGGCCGAGCAATCGAAATACCTGGCGAAATTCAAGCAAGGCCCAACAGGGATCCTGATCTACAAACCGGGAGGCGAGGATTTGAATTTCGGGAAGCTGCTTGTGATTCAGTTTCTAATCGGCCTTATCGCCGCATTCATCGCGGCGTGGATCCTGGGGGCAACAGCGAGTGCAACGACGTATGGGACTCGCGTGATGATCGTCGTGCTAATCGGCCTCTTCGCGGAAATCTATATCGACTTGCCGTATTGGAATTGGTACGGGTTCCCCATGAACTACGCGATCGGGCACTTACTTGGAGGCATCCTAAGCTGGGCCGTCGCTGGGCTTGCCATGGCTGCCATCGTGAAGCGTCCTGCTGTCACCTGAACCGTGTGTCGTTCACTTCCCCCAGTATGTAGATTAGGCCAGTCGTTCAAAAATCCCCGCGGCTCCCATGCCGCCGCCGACGCACATCGTAACCATTCCGTAGCGCGCGTTACGGCGCTGGAGCTCGCGCAGGATCGAAGCGGTGAGTTTCGCACCTGTGCAGCCAAGTGGATGGCCGAGCGAGATGGCGCCGCCATTAGGATTCACGCGCGCGGGATCGATTTCCGCGAGTT
>Ga0307472_100000817_pt1 | contig 11550 bp, 8 predicted proteins | sample atmos_gasesAM5C__2_FD_204582 | JGI IMG/M metagenome (GOLD analysis project Ga0307472, IMG submission 204582) | Hardwood forest soil microbial communities from Morgan-Monroe State Forest, Indiana, United States - atmos_gasesAM5C_05 | ecosystem: Environmental > Terrestrial > Soil > Temperate... | reverse complement strand
GCCCGCGATGAGCTCATCGACCGCCTTGAGCTTGTGCAGCGCCGGCCAGTCGGCGTAGCTCTTGCGCCAGCCCGACTTCGGCGTGAGCCACACCGCGAAGGTCTCGGCGAAATCCTCGGCGGGATGAGCCTGCGCGTACCACTCGCCGAGATGATGCACGTAGCGCCGGCTGCCGGCGCGCGCGCGGTAGCGCGCCGGATAGGGGAGCGAGGCGGGCCCGAACACCTCGCGCCAGCGCTTGCGCCGCCGCAGCCGATAGGCGTTGTCGACCGCGTGCCCGGCTTCGTGGCGGAGAATGCGCATCAGCAGGCGCGAGTTTCCGCCCTCGGCCTCCTGCATCAGCCGCCGCTCGAGCCGCTCGAGCCGCGGGTGCGCGAGATAGAAGGGCATCGCGATCCCCGGAACGCCGTCCGGCGAGAACCACTCCTCGGAGAGCCATACGTGCGGGCGGACCTTGAGCCCGCGCCGCTCGAGATCCGAATAGAGCTGCCGCACGTGCGCGGCGAGCGGCGAACGCCTGATCGAAAGCTTCAGATCGCAGAAGCGCTTGCCGAGCAGCTCTTCGTCGCTCAGGTGCGCCCACGAAGGCACCCACCCGCGCGCCACCCGGCGGCGGGGACTTGAGCGCACGGCGCGCGAACGGCCGGCGGCGCGTGTCGGGGACATACGGCTCGAGAGCGAATATTTCTTGGGAGCGGACGGCGAAGGAGAGCTTAGCCGAAGCGCGCGGGCGATGTCTTCAGCTGCCTGGCCGCTTTGGAGCTCAACCGCCCAGCTCGAGCAGCGCGCGGGCGAGGAGCCGGTCGGCAAAGCCCTCGATCAACTGCTGCTTCATCAGGCTGTTGCGCCACAAAGCGGGGATGGCGCCTTGAGTGTAGTGCGCGCCGGCGAGCGCGCCGGTGACCGAGGCGATCACGTCCGAATGGCCGCCGAGATTGGCCGCCGCGAGTACCGCGTCGCGGAAATTGCCGGTGCGCGCGATGGTCTCGAGCGCGGCGGCGAGCGCCTGCGGGGCGGTCGCGCCGGCTTCGGCCGGCGGGTAGCCGGCCGGCGGCCCCCCCGACAGGCCCGCGACGATCGCCTCCTTCGGCCCCCCCGCGAGCGCCGCGTGAAGCGCACGGGCGAGCGTGCGGCAGGCGGCGAGCACCGCCGGAGCCTGGCAGGTGGTGCGCGCCGACTGCGCCGCCTGGGCCTCCGCCGCTCCCCGCCCGGCGAAGAAATACATGGCGACCGGAGTCACCCGCGACAGCGGCTCGGGATCGAGGACGTCCGGGTCGTGTGATCCCGAGAACATCTGCCGCCGCCACCGCGCCGCCGCGAGCGCGCGCGCGGTAGCGGCCGTGATGCCGACGCAGTGGCCGGTCGCCGAGAGATATCCCTGCTGCTGCCATCGCGTATAGCGCTCCACCTGGTCGCGCGCGTCGAAGCCGCCGCATTCGAGGAGGCTCTCGGCGAGACAGAGCGCCATCGCGGTGTCATCGCTCCAGCCGCCGCGCGGCAGGTCGAACGGCCCGCCGCCCAATAGGTCGCCGACCGGAGCGAAGCGGCCCGGGCGCTTGAACTGGGTGGCGGCGGCGATCGCATCGCCCACTGCGTGGCCGATCAGCGCACCGATGAAGCGCTCGCGCAGCCCGCGGGCCGCCGCGAGCGTCGAGGGCTCGAGCAAGGGGTCGCCCTGCGCCGTCAGGGGCGTCGACCACCCGCGCACATACTCGACCTGGGCGTCGGTCTCGGGGATCGAGGGCCAGACCTCCGAGCGGGCGCTCTGCTTCCAGAGGCGGTTGAGCTCGGCGAGGGCGCCCTCCCCGCCGAGGCCCTGCTCCGCCAGGAAGCAACCGGCCACGATGCCGGTGCGGCCGATCCCCGCGCGGCAGTGCAGGTACACCGGGCGCGAGGAGTCGAGCGCCTTGCGGAGTGACTCGAGTATCCCGGACATGCGGCTCGGCTCCTCCGGCAGCCCGTGGTCGGGAAGGGGCTTGCGGAGATAGAGGACCCCCGCGGGCAGCTCGGCCTCGTAGGAGGGGACCTCTCCGGGCTGCGTCAGATCGATGAAGGCGGCAATTCCGGCCTCGGTGAGCCGCTTCAGCCGCTCGCGCGTCGCATCAAGGCTCGCGCCGGCGGGATACTCGCCGGCCAGGAGCTTCCCCGGCACGACCCAGTAGCAGTTGGCGAGTGGCAGCGGCTCCGGCACGCGCACCTCAGGCGCGCGCTTGGGGAAAGGCGAGCGCGCCCGCGAGGCTCCGCCCCTCGAGCCGCCGCTCCTCGCGCTCGGTCATGGGAGCGACCCGCTGCGCGTCGAGGCCGGCGAAATCGAACCGGCGGGGATCCGCGAGGTGCTCGAGCTCGACGTTGCGCAGCGCGCGGAAGATCGTCTCGGTGCGTCCCGGGAACTCACGCTCCCAGCCGGCGAGCATCCTCTTCACGGCGAGCCGCTGCAGGTTTTCCTGCGAGCCGCACAGCTTGCACGGGATGAGGGGAAAAGCGCGGCCGCGCGCGTAGCGCACGATGTCGCGCTCGGCGACGTAGGCAAGCGGGCGGATGACGACGTGCCGGCCGTCGTCCGAGAGGAGCTTCGGCGCCATCGCCTTGAGGCGCCCGCCGAAGAAGAGGTTGAGAAACAGCGTCTCGACGATGTCGTCGCGATGGTGGCCGAGCGCGATCTTGCCGATGCCGTGAGCGGCGGCGAAACGGTACAGCGCCCCGCGCCGCAGCCGCGAGCACAGCCCGCACAGCGTCCGGCCCTCGGGCACGACGCGCTTCACGACGCTGTAGGTGTCCTGCTCGATGATGTGGTACGGAACCCCGACGCTCTCGAGATAGCGCGGCAGGACCTCGGGCGGAAAGCCGGGCTGCTTCTGGTCGAGATTGACGGCCAGGAGGTCGAAGTGCACCGGCGCGCTGCGCTTCAGGGACAGGAGCAGGTCGAGCAGCGTGTAGGAGTCCTTGCCGCCCGAGAGGCACACCATGACCCGGTCGCCGGGAGCGATCATGCGGAAGTCGGCGATCGCCTTGCCGACCGAGCCGCGCAGGCGCGCCGCCAAGCGCTCGAGGGTGCGGGAGGGCTTTGCGTCGGCGCGCTTCACGGGAGTCAGATCGGTCACGGGTCCTTCAGCGGGCCGCGCCGACGGCGGCGCGCAGCCTCAGGCCGCCGCTACGCTCGTGGCGCTCTCCAGGTACTTTGCCTCGACATAGCGGATGAAGGAAGTGGCCGCGAGCGGCTTGCCGGTGGCGCTCTTCAGCTGCTCCTGCACCGGCACCTTGGCGCCGAGGCCGTGCACGTGCGTGCGCAGCCAGCCAAAGAGACCCGAGAACTCCCCGCCCGCGAGCTGCTCGTCCAGCGTCGCCACCTCGGCGCGCAGGCTCTCGTAGAGCTGCGCCGCGATCACAGCCCCGAGCGCGTACGAGGGGAAGTACCCGAAGGAGCCGACGGCCCAGTGAATGTCCTGCAGACACCCCTCGAGGTCGTTCGCCGGGCGGATGCCGAGGCGGCTCTCCATGCCGGCATTCCACGCCTCGGGGAGGTCGCGCACCGCGAGCCCGCCGGAGAGCAGCTGCTTCTCGAGCTCGTAGCGCAGCATGATGTGCAGCGGGTAGGTGAGCTCGTCCGCGTCCACGCGGATGACGCCGCGCTGCACGCGGGTGAGATGGGCGTAGAGATTCTCGACATCCCACTCCGGGCCGCTCACCCCGAAGTGCTTCGCGAGCAGCGGCTGGACGTAGCGCACGAACGGGCGGCTGCGGCACACCATCATCTCGATGAGCAGCGACTGGCTCTCCTCGAGCGCCATGCCGCGGTCGCGTCCGACCGGCTGGTCGCGCCAGTCCTGCGGGAGCCCCAGGTCGTACATCGCGTGCCCGGTTTCGTGCAGCGCCCCGAGCAGGCCCGAAAACACATCCTCCGGAACGAAGCGCGTGGTGATCCGGATGTCGCCGGGCACGCCCTCGGTGAAGGGCTGCTCGCTCTCATCGAGGCGCCCGCGGTCGAAGGGGAAGCCCATCGCCTTCATGACCTCGACCGTGAGTGCGCGCTGCTTGCCGGCGGGGAATTTGCCCCCGAGCGGCAGCGGCGAGCGGCTCTCCTGCAACGCGATCGCCTCGCGGATCAGCGAGGGGAGCCGGCGCGAGAGCGCCTTGAACATGGCGTCGATGTCGGCGGTCGTGATGCCGGGGCTGAACTCATCGACCAGGGCATCGTAGGGCGCGAGGTTCAGCGCCTGCCCGAGCAGCGTCGCCTTGTCGCGCACCAGGTGCACCACCTCCTCGAGGTGGGGCGCGAACACGTCGAACCTGCCTTGGGAGCGCGCCTCGAGCCAGCGGGACTCGGCGCGCGAGGCGGCCTTGGCGAGACGGGCCACGAGCGTCACCGGCGTGGCAATCGCGTGGTCGCGCTGGCGGCGCATCTCGCGCAGGTTTGCCACCTGCCAGTCCTCGAGCCCCTGGGTATTCGCCTGGGCCCGGTCGAGGAGCCGAATGATCCGCGGCGCGGTGAGCAGCGCGTGGTATTCGGTTTCGAGAGCCGCCAGCTGCTCGCCGCGAACGTCGGCGCTGCCGCGGGGCATCATCACTGCCGCGTCCCAGCGCAGGAGCGAGAGCGCGCCACGGAAGGCATGCAGCCGCTTGAATTCCTGCTCGAGCTGCTTATAAGGCGAGGCGGACATGGTCTTTCGGCGCGCGCTCGTGGCCGGGTCAGGCCTTCGGGCACGCAGTTGAGAAAGCTTCGATGGACCCGGGGGATCGAAGGGAAGTTTACCACTTCCCCGCCCCTTCCGCCCGGCGATCTTAGCTCTTTATTTAATTAAAACAGTTACTTATGCGGTCAGGCTGCGATCGGCTGAGAGCCTCCTGGCCCGCTCCGGGGGGGTCAGGATTATGTCTCGGGAAGCCCAGGCCAGCATGGCGCGCTTGCGCTCATCGCCCCACCGGTACCCGCCGAGGGACCCATCCGAGCGCAGCACGTTGTGGCAGGGGATGAGCCATGCGACCGGATTGGCCCCGACCGCGTTGCCGACCGCCCGCTCGGCCCCCGGAGCACCCGCCGCCTCCGCCACCGCCCGGTAGGTCGTGGGGCCGTCCGAGCCGACCTCGAGCAGCGCCTGCCAGACCTTCAGCTGGAAATTAGTCCCCCTGACCGCGAGCCGTATCGGCGCGCCCCCGCTCCGGCCGCCTGCACCGAAGATCTCGAGCGCCCTGCGCCCGGCGTCCTCGTCGCTGCGCGTGAGCTGCGCCCGCTCCCAGCGCGCGGCCAGCTCGGCGGCCGCGGCGCGCTCACGGGGGCGATCCTCGAAGCCGAGGTGACAGACACCGCGCGCCGTGCTGGCGATCATGGCGGTGCCGAATGGCGTGGCGGAGAAGCCATAGCGGATCTCGATACCCGCCCCGCGCGCCTTGAGCTCACCGGGCGTCACCGCATCGAGAGTGACGAGCAGATCGTGCAGGCGGCCGGGACCCGAGAGCCCCACCGCGTAGGCCGCCTCCAGGACCGAGGCGTCTTCGGCCAGTGCGCCGCGCGCGGCGCGTGCGGTGACGAACGCCAGGTACTGCCGCGGCGTCACGCCCGCCCACCGCCGGAACAGGCGGTTGAAATGGAACTCGGAGAGGCCGGCCGAGGCGGCGATGGCCGCGAGCCGCGGCTGCTCGCGGTAATGCTCGGCGATGAAACGGATCGCGCGGGCGATGCGCCGGAAGTCGCGGCTGTCGACGAAGCTGTCGCTGTGCGTATTCATGGGCCAGATGATAGGGGCACCGGGGAGAAGCGCGACCCGAATCTTGCGGCGCTCCTGGGAGAACCCGGGCCTTCGGTTACACTGCCTCACCGGGTGCAGATCCACGGGCAGACGTGCCGGCAGTGGGGCCAGCGGGCGACCGTCACTCCCACGCTGACCGAGACCGCAAGCAGCAGCACCAGCGTGAGCCCGATCAGGAAGCGGCGCATGCTACCCATCTTAACCTCGAGGCCGAACACCCAGAATAAATGAGCGCTGCGCCCGGAAAACTCGCCATCTGTCTGCTCGCCTCCGAGGTGGCCCCGCTTTCGAAGACCGGCGGGCTCGCCGACGTCGCCGGGGCGCTCGCGAAATACCTGCACGCCGACGGGCACGACGTGCGGCTCTTCACCCCCTTCTATTCCAGCATCGATCGGGCGGCACTCGCGGCACAGCCGGTGCCGGAGCTCGAGCAGGTGCCGCTCGATCTCGGCGCCCACCGCTATGTGTTCTCGGTGCTCGAGGCGGCGCTCCCGGGCTCAGGCGGCGCCCGCGTCTTCCTCATCGACTGCCCGGCCCTCTACGCACGCGCGAGCCTCTACACCGCTGAACCCGACGAGCATCTGCGCTTCATCGCGCTCACCCGCGCCGCGCTCATGAGCTGTGCGACCCTCGAGTTCGCGGCGCAGATCTTCCACTGTAACGACTGGCATACGGCGTTTGCGCCGCTGTACCTGCGCACCGAGCACGCGCGGCAGCCGCTCTTCAAGGCGGCGCGCACCGTGCTCACCATTCACAACATCGGCTACCAGGGCATCTTTCCGGCCGCCGACGTCGCCGACCTGGGGCTCGCTCCCGGCGACACGCACCTCCTCCACCAGGATGATCTCAAGGCGGGGCGCATCAACGCGCTGCGCCACGGGATCCTCTACGCCGACGCCATCACCACGGTGAGCCCCACCCACGCGCACGAGATCTGCACCGCCGAGTACGGCATGGGTCTCGAGGCTGACCTGCGGGCGCGCGGTGGCGCGCTCACCGGGATCCTGAACGGCGTCGATTACGACGAATGGGATCCGCGGCGCGACCGCTTCCTGCCCGCGCACTACGACCCGGAGCATCTCGCGGGCAAGGCCGGCCTCAAGCGCCAGTTCCTCACGCGCATGGGCCTCACTACCGCGCCCGAGGTGCCGCTCGCAGGCGTCGTGAGCCGGCTCGCGATGCAGAAGGGGATCGAGCTCATGTTCGACGCGCTCCCGAAGGTGCTCGCCTCGAGGCCCCTCGCGTTCGCGGCGCTCGGCAGCGGGGAGGCGAAATACGAGCAGTTCTTCGAGGGGCTCCAGCGCTCCTTTCCCGGACGGGTGGTGTTCGAGGCCGGCTACGACGAGGAGCTCTCGCACTGGATCGAGGCGGCGAGCGACCTCTACCTCATGCCCTCGCGCTACGAGCCCTGCGGACTCAATCAGATGTACAGCCTGCGCTACGGCACCGTGCCGGTCGTACGCCGCACCGGCGGACTCGCCGATTCGGTCCAGCATTACGACGCGGCGAGCGGCAGCGGCACGGGCGTGGTGTTCAACGATTTCGACCCGCCGGCGCTCGAGTGGGCGCTGAACTTTGCGCTCGACCTCTACGGGCAGCCGGGCCAGTGGGCGCGCGTGGTGCGCAACGGCATGAGCCAGGATTTCTCCTGGCAGCGTCGCACCGGGGAATATCTGGGCGTCTACCGGCGGCTCACTGGAGCCTGAAAGTGCCGTGCTGCTCGAACGGAATCGACTGCAGCCAGCCCTCCGACAACGAGATCTTCCCGGTGAGGCGGTAGGGGACGCTCGCACGCGCATCCGGCGGGCGCGCGAGCAGCCGCACCAGCGTGCCCGCCACATGGGTGGTCACGTTCATGTCGAACTCGGCGTCGCCGAGCGCCGGCACGAGGAAGCTCGAGGCGCTGTCGCCGGTCGCAAACGGCTCGCCGTCGACCTCCAGCGTGTACTCGATTCCCCTGATCGGGAGCGTGCGGTCGTTGGGGTTCTGCACGTGCAGGCGCACCCTGAGGTGCTGCGCGAGCAGATCGCCCCCCTCGAGACTCACGCCGACGATGGTGAGCTGGGGAGTGGTGAATTTCGGCGCGAGCGCACAGCCACAGCTCAGCAGCGCGACCGCGGCAGCAGCAGCGATGGCTCTCATGCGCGCCATGTTAACAAAGGCCCCGGTCACGCCCCGGGGAAGGCTCAACTGCGGCCGCAGACCGCGTTGAGGTCGGCGAAGCGGCGTGCGAGGTCGGCAGAGAGGGCCGCGCGCGGCAGCCGCCAGGTCCAGTTGCCGCTCACCGTGCCGGGCGTGTTGAGGCGCGCCTCGGAGCCGAGCGCGAGGAGGTCCTGCACGGGGATGATCGCGAGGCGCGCTACCGAGCCGAGGGCGGCGCGGATCAGCGCCGCAGGCGCAGCGCTCGCGTCCGTGCCGAGGTAGAGGTTCACGCGCGCCGCCGTTTCGGCATCGAGGCGCGAGTACCAGCCGAGCGTCGTGTCGTTGTCGTGGGTGCCGGTGTAGACGACGCTCGCGCGCTCGTGCAGGTAGGGTCGATGGGGATTCCCCGGATCGCCGTCGAAGGCGAACTGCAGCACGCGCATGCCCGGGAGCCCAAAGCCGTCGCGCAGCGCCACTACGTCGGGCGTGATGACGCCGAGGTCCTCGGCCGCGAGCGGGAAGTCGCTGAACTCCTCGCGCAGCCGTGAAAGGAGCTCCCCTCCGGGGGCGGTGTGCCAGGCGCCGCCGCGTGCGTCCGGCGCTCCCGCAGGCACGGCCCAGTAGGCGGCGAGGGCGCGGAAGTGATCGAGGCGCAGCAGGTCGAGGCGGCGCAGCTGCGCTCCCACCCGCGCGACCCACCACCGGAAGCCCTCGCGCCGCTGCGCGTGCCAGTCGTACACGGGGTTGCCCCAGAGCTGCCCGAGCTCGGAGAAATAGTCCGGCGGCACGCCTGCGACCATCGCGGGCTCGCCGCTCGCACTGAGTTGAAACAGTCCCCGGTGGACCCAGGTCTCCGCAGATGAGGGCGCGACATAGAAAGGCAGATCGCCGAAGAGCCGCACGCCGCGCCCCCGCGCGTACTCGCGCAGGCGGTCCCATTGCACGTGGAAGGCGTATTGCTCGCGCTCGATGCGCGTCAGCTCCGCGGCGAGGGTGAGGCGGGCCGCGGCGAGCGCCTCGGGCACGCGATCGCGGAGCTCCGCGGGCCACTGCCAGAAAGGCGCGCCCCGGTGCGCCCCGGTGAGCGCCTCGAAGAGCGCGTAGTCGGGAAGCCAGGCGGCGGAGTCGGCGAGAAACTGCGCATCGGGCGGGGCCTCTCCGTCGGGCAGCTCGCTCTCATCGAGAAACCCGGCGTTTCCCGCCTGGTCGGAGCGCACCCAGTAGGGCGAGCGGTCGTCTCCCGTCGGCCCCACCGGCAGGATCTGCCACACGGAGAAGCCGGCCGCGGCCAGCCAGTCGACGAAGGCGCGTCCGCCGCGCCCGAGCGGCGCTTCGAGCGCCGAGAGCGGCAGAAGCGCCCCCGCGCGGCGCCGGTCAAACACGGGCAAGCGCATGCCGGACACGCGCCCTCGCCGCTCAGCCGGCGCTGGCGCGGCGCATCACCCCACCGTGCTCGGGCGAGCCTGAACCGGTGGAGATCGGTTGCGCGAGGACCGCGGGCGCCTCGAGCCCGAGCCGGCGGTAGAGCGTCACGAGCTGCCGGCGGTAGAGGCGGTCGAACTGGCTCACCGACTCGGCCGGGTTGTAGTCGCCGAACCACCAGAACCAGTCGGAGCTCTCGCACAGTGCCAGCTGATGCCCGGCGGCCTCGCGCGAGGCGGCATCCAGCGCCGGAGTGCCGACGACGCGATCGAAGACCTCCTTCGCGTCGCACAGCAGGTCCCAGGCGCGGTTCTTGGCCGGATCGCCCATCCAGGTGGCGAGCGTGCCGTGCACCCAGCTGCCGGCCGCCACCCGCGGCAGCGGCGCCGCCTTGAGTCCGCGCGCGAGGCACGCGGAGAGTGTCGTGAGCTCGATGAGCGGATGACTCGCGAGCAGCGCGTAGAGCGCCCTGAGGAAGTAATAACCGTTGAACGGGTAGTGCTCCCACGCGTTTTCGCCGTCGAGCGCGATCAGCACGGCGTGGTTCGGGTCGCCGTCGTAGCCTTGGGCGAGCTGCGTGAGCTCGTTCACCAGGTTGTGGACCGCGTCATCGCCGTGCCAGGTCGCGTAGGTGAAGCCGATCAGGTCGGAGAGATTGTCGTCGCGGAAGAAGCAATCGAGCCCTGCGCCCTGCGGGCGATACGGGCGGTTGTAGCTCCCCGGCTCGCGCGCCGCCTGCGCGCCGGCGAGCTCGAGGCTGTTGTGCAGCACCGCCCCGCCGCTCGCGGCCCAGCGGAAGCCGTGGGCGGCGAGGAGCTCCAGGGTCGCAGCGCTGATCGCGCCCTCGGCCGGCCAGCTTCCCGCCGGGCGTGCGCCGAAGGCGCGCGTGAATACCCGGATCGCCTCCTCGACGTGCCAGGTGGCGCGCGCGGCGCCGCCCGGATACGCGGCGTGCTCGGGCAGCGCGATGGCGGGCACGGTATCGCGCGCGCAGCTGAAGTCGAGCAGCAGCGGGATGATCGGGTGTGCGTAGGGCGTGACCGACAGCTCGCACTGGCCCCGTTCACTCAGCGTGCGGAAGCGCGGGATCACCCGCGCGACGAGATCGCCGATCAGCGCCAGCAGCTCCCGGCGCTGCGCGGCGCTGAAGTTGCGCCCGCGCTCGGTGAGCTGTGCGACCAGCGGATCCGCGCGGCGCACGGTCTCGCCGAGCCACGCCAGGTGGTACCAGACGGCGAGATCGTGGATGAAGTGGTCCGAGGCGTAGCCAACCCGCTCGGGCGTCGCGAGCGTGCCGGCGATGGTCGCGAGCTCGAGGTATGGGCCGAAGCGCTCGATCATCTGCTTGCGCTGGGCGCGCAGGCAGGCGTTGAGGAGCGCGAGGCGCGGCGGGCCTTCAGTCGGCAGCGGGTCGGGGCCGAGGAGCGCGAGCACCGGATCGGGCAGCGGCGCGCCGTTCTTCAAATGGGCGGCGATGCGCGTCGCGATGTCCTCGAGCTGCTCGAGGAGCACGGGTGAGAAGTTGACCACGGCGCGCGCGGCGGGGTTCGCCTCGAGGTGCGCCGCCATGTCGGTGTAGTCCTTGATGGCGTGCAGGTAGGTCCAGGGGAGCGTGTACTGGCCGGTGATCGCGTCGCGGTACTGCGGCTGGTGCATGTGCCAGAGGAGGACGACCGGCAGGCGCGCCGCGGGTGCCACGAGTGAGCTTCCTCAGGGACGGAGCTTGCGCAGCATGTCGGGCGTGACCAGCACCACACCCTTCTCGGTGAGGTGAAAGCGCTCGGCGTCCGCCTGCGCGTCGATGCCGATCGTCATGCCGTCGGGAATCTCGCAGTCCTGATCGATGATCGCACCGTTGATCTGGCAGCCGCGGCCGATCTCGGCGTGCGGCAGCACTACCGAGCGTTGAATGGTGGTGCGCTCCTCGACGCGCACGTCCGAGAACAGCAGCGACTCGCGCACCACCGCGCCGGAGATGATGCAGCCGCCCGAGACCATGGAGTTGATGGCGATGCCGCGCCGGCCGTCCTCGTCGAGGATGAACTTGGCGGGCGGCTGCTGCACCTGGTAGGTCCAGATGGGCCAGTCCTCGTCGTAGATGTTGAGCTCGGGCCTGACGTGCACCAGCTCGATGTTGGCGTCGTAATAGGCATCGAGCGTGCCGACGTCGCGCCAGTAGCTCTGCGCGCGGGTCTTCACGTCCTGGAAGGGATAGGCGAACACCTGGCGGCCCGAGTTGATC
>Ga0307472_100000816_pt1 | contig 11550 bp, 8 predicted proteins | sample atmos_gasesAM5C__2_FD_204582 | JGI IMG/M metagenome (GOLD analysis project Ga0307472, IMG submission 204582) | Hardwood forest soil microbial communities from Morgan-Monroe State Forest, Indiana, United States - atmos_gasesAM5C_05 | ecosystem: Environmental > Terrestrial > Soil > Temperate... | reverse complement strand
ACGCATCCTGCACGCGGTGCGTCGCAAGCAGGGACGTGACGTTTTGCGTGTCCCGGTCGCGGAGAATCAAACTGATGATCGTCTGTGACGTGACCGGATCGAGGCCCGCGGTCGGGGAGTCGTAGAATACGATCGGGGGGCGATCCACGAGAGCGCGCGCTATTGAAACTCGACGACGCATACCGCCCGAAAGCTCCGCAGGATATTTTTCGATCGCTTCTTCCATTTCTACGAACCGGAGCACTTCGCGGACGTGGACGTCGATCTCCTCTTCGGCCACGTTCTCCTCGCGCAAACGAAACGCAACATTCTCTTCCACGGTGAGCGAGTCAAAGAGGGCGCTCTCCTGAAATACAAATCCGATGCGGCGGCGAAAATCCAATAGTTCCTTCTCACTCATTTCACCCACTTCATGCCCGGTAACCCAGATCTGTCCGGAGTCCGCGCGCATTAGGCCGGCTGCCAGCTTCATGATGAGTGTCTTGCCGGAGCCACTTTCTCCCAGGAGCACTTTTGTTTCGCCGGGCGCCACGTTGAATGAAACGCCACGCAGAATTTCCCCGTCGTCGAAGCCGATGTGCACGTCTTTGAAAACGATCAGCGGCTCTCCTGAGGTCGAGCTGGTCATCGCAGCCGCCGGGACTGGTGCTTTGATTGGCGGATCGCTTGCCATTTTGCGGATGGAGACAACAGGATGCCAGGTACGGTAGAAACACGGTCGGCGGAGACGTGCTGGGGAACGACCCCAAGAATCATTTTTAGATTATAGATGGAAATCGGACGGATTCGCAGCGGTGGATTCGAGTTGCGTGAAATGGTTACAGGGCGTCTCGCGATTAGACCGGCTCGTTCGATCCCCTACTTGTGGAACATGAATAGCAACAACCGCGAAAGAAAGAAATCTCCCACAAGGATAAGCACCGACGAAATCACGACCGCAGAAGTGGTGGCGCGACCGACCCCTTGCGTTCCACCGCGAACGCGCAATCCTTGGTAGCAGCCGATCGACGCAATAATCAGAGCGAACATAATCGGCTTCACGAAGCCCTGCATCAGATCGCCGAAAGTGAGCGCGTCGATCGCTCGGGTCCAGAACTGCACGGGCCCAAGCCGCAATGTGAAGTACGCGACAACGAACCCTCCGATGAGGCCCACAAAATCGGAAATTGCTGTGAGAAGCGGCAGCATCGTGATGGTCGCAATCACGCGCGGCGTCATCAATTTGCGAATCGGGTCCGTGCCGAGCGCGCGCATCGCGTCTACCTGCTCGGTGACGACCATCGAGCCGAGTTCCGACGCCATGCCTGATGCGTTGCGTCCCGCGACGAGCAGAGCCGTGATGGCCGGCCCGAGCTCACGAACAAGCGCGAGCGAAACCGCATCGCCGGTGAGCGCCGTTTCGCCAAACCGCTCGAATTGCGAAGCGGTTTGCAGCACCATCACGCCGCCAATGAAGAAGCCCGTCAGCACGACGATGGGCAACGACCCCACACCAATCAGGTCCATTTGCTCGAGCGTGTCGATCCAATATTGCGGCGGCGTAAAGATATTGGTGATCGAACGAGAGGTGAGAAGCGAGTAGTCCTGCACCGCGAAGACTAGGCGCTTAATCGCGTCCCCGATGATCGAGGGGAGTGACTGCGTTTCACTGGCTTCGAGCATCGTGTCTGGACGCGGCGAACAGGCGCGTCCGCGGCTACCGAAGCCTAGCGTCGAGCAGGATTTGCGTCAAGCAATCATCCGCAAAGCAGCGAATCGCATGCGGCATCGCTTTACGCGCGTGAATGCGTCCGGTAGAATTGCGCGTTTGCCCGGTGTGGCGGGCAGGATGCGGGGAGCATGCTTCGATTCGTCAGCGCGGGTGAATCGCACGGGCAGGCTCTGATTGCGTGGATCTCCGGGCTGCCTCTCGGTGTGCCGGTTGATCTGGAATTCATTCAGCGCGAACTGCACCGCAGGCAGCTTGGCTACGGGCGCGGTGGCCGTCAGCGGATCGAGAAGGACCAAGCGGATATTCTCGCCGGCGTTCGCCACGGCAAGACAATCGGCGCTCCCATCGCTGTTCGCATCGAAAATCGCGACTGGGCGAATTGGGAAAAAGCGCTTCCGGTTGAGGACACCGAGGGCGCAGATTCGGCGTCGGCAGGCTCAAAGGGCGCGCAGCGCCCGCTAACAGCTCCTCGACCGGGCCACGCCGATCTCGCCGGAGCGCTGAAATTTAATTTGCATGACGCGCGCTACATTCTTGAGCGCGCTTCGGCTCGGGAAACCGCTTCGCGTGTAGTGGCTGGTGCATTTGCGAAGCTCTTTCTGAACCAGTTTGGCGCGACGGTGCTGAGCCACACAATTGCGGTGGGCCATGCACGGCTTGAACGCGATGCAGAATGGGCAGAAATTCAAGCGGTCTGCGAGAATTTGGAATCGCCGTTGCGCTGCGTCGACGGCGAGACAGAAGCGCGGATGAAAGCTGAAGTGGACCACGTGCTCCGCGCGGGCGATTCGGTGGGCGGCGTCTTTGAGGTTGTCGCTCGAGGCATTTCGCCCGGGCTCGGCAGCCACGCGCAGTGGGACGAAAAACTCGATGGGCGGATCGCGCGCGCACTGATGTCGATTCAAGCGGTAAAAGCCGTCGAAATCGGCACGGGCATCGTGAATGCCGGCAGCTACGGCTCCGAAGTGCAGGATGAAATTCGCTACGATCCTTCGCGGAAGAGGTTCGATCGCTCGTCAAATCGTGCCGGCGGAATTGAAGGCGGGATTACCAACGGACAGGATGTGGTGGTGCGCGGATACCTGAAGCCGATTTCGACTCTAAGGCGCCCGCTGCTTACCGCCGATCTCAACACGAAAGAAGCCATAAAGGCCGCCTACGAGCGCTCCGATGTTTGCGTCGTCCCGGCGGCAGGAGTGGCCGGCGAAGCGATGGTCGCGCTCGAGCTGGCGTCCGCATTTCTCGAGAAATTTGGCGGCGACTCGCTCGAAGAAACGCGGCGGAATTTCGAAGGCTATCAGCGTCAACTGGATAATTTCTAATCGCGCACCGAAATTGAGGAACAATTCGAGATGATTCATCCGATTGTGAAATACGGCGACCCGGTGCTGGAGACGCCGACAAAACGAATCGAAAAATTCGACGACGAGATCCAGAAGCTTGTCGCGGACATGTTCGAGTCAATGTATGCAGCATCGGGTGTGGGTCTCGCGGCGCCGCAAATCGGAATTGGACTGCGGGTCGCCGTGATCGACGTCTCGAATGGAAAGAACCCCGAAGCCAAGCTCGTCTGCGCGAACCCGGAAATTATTCACGCCGAGGGCGAGCAGCGCGAGGAAGAAGGCTGCCTGTCGCTACCGGGATTTCGCGGCCACGTAGCGCGTCCGCAATACGTTACCGTACGCGCGCAGGACGCCTCGGGCAAAGAATTCGAGATGCGCGGCGAAGGATTGCTGGCGCGCGCGTTCTGTCACGAGATCGACCACCTGAATGGAACGCTTTTCATCATGCATCTGGGCATGTTGAAGCGCGACATGATCAAGCGCAAAATCCGCAAGATGAAAAAAGCGGGTGAGTGGTAGCGCTGCCGTGCCGCTGAAGCTGGTATTTTGCGGCACACCTGCCTTCGCCGTTCCCTCTCTCCGAGCACTGCTCGCCGATTCCGATTTTCAAGTTGCTGCCGTAGTCACGCAACCGGATCGCCCGCGCGGCCGTGGCAAGAAAACGGCGAGTTCCCCAGTTAAGGACGCCGCGCTCGAAGCCGGCGTCCCTGTGTATCAGCCTGAAAAAATTAAATCCGAGTCATCGCTCGACTATTTCAAACGCCTCGCGCCCGACGTCGTCGTGATCATCGCTTACGGGCAAATCATTCCAGCGGCGCTCATCGCGATTCCGCGCCTCGGCTGGATCAATCTCCACGGCTCGCTGCTGCCGAAGTATCGCGGCGCAGCGCCGATTAACTGGGCGATTATCTACGGGGAAAAAGTGACGGGCCTTACTACGATGCAGATCGACGCGGGGCTCGACACCGGCCCGATGCTGTTGAAATACCAGACCGGAATTGGCCCCGACGAAACCGCGCCGGAACTCTACGCCCAGCTCGCAGAGGCCGGTGCGCCGCTAATGGTGGAAACTTTGAAGAAGCTCGATCGAGGCGAGGTTACGCCCACACCGCAAGACAGTTCGCAAGCCACTCACGCGCCTCCGCTGAAGAAGGAAGATGGCCGAATTGATTGGTTTTTGCCGGCGCCAAAAATCTATAACCGGATTCGCGGTTTGCAACCCTGGCCGGCCGCATTCACGACATTCCGTGGCGCGACGTGCCGGATTTGGGGGAAGCCGCTCAAGCCGATTTCGACAGGCGGCACGCCCGGCATCATTTTGCCGACGCAGGAGGATGGCCTGCTTGTAATTTGCGGTGGCGCGACAGTGCTGCGCGTGGAGCACATCCAAATCGAAGGCCGCAACCGCATCACCGACCGCGAATTCATGAATGGCGCGCGCATTGCGCCCGGCGAGCATTTCGGTGTTTAGGAAGCCACCGAGACACAGAGTCACAAAGAAAAACGAAGGTCGACTTTGTGTTACTTTCCCTTCCAGTTCCTCCGTGTCTCTGAGCCTCCGTGGCCACTCCTTCTCGCTTCGTCGCGGATATGATTTCATAGTTCCGTGCCCATCAGTCCAGCGCGAACGGTCGCATTTGAAGTACTGCTCCGCGCCGAATCCGAGGGCGCGTATGCAAGCGACGTGCTCCACGCAGAGCTTGGCGCCCGCGTAGCCTCTGATAACGCTGCGCTCGCCACCGAAATCACTTTTGGGGTGCTCCGCTGGCGTCGGCTTCTCGATTTTTTGCTCGATCGCCACCTGAAAAAAGCCACAGCGCAACTCGATCTACCGGTGGCACTCGCGCTCCGTATGGGTCTTTACCAGCTTCGCTTCCTTGAGCGCGTTCCGGCACGCGCCGCCGTAAACGAATCCGTAGAACTTGTAAAAAGGGCGCGAAAGGCATCCGCAGCTTCGCTCGTAAATGCCGTTCTGCGGCGAACATCGGCTGAAGGCTCTGAATGGCCCGCCGGCGCTGCAACGGAGTCAGTCGAACGGCTATTGCCTGCGAAAGTGCATCTGGCCGATCGCCTTGGCATTTTGCACTCGCACCCGACTTGGCTCGTCGAACACTGGCTCCAGAACTTCGGAGAATCGCCGACGCTAGCGCTTCTCAAAGCCAACAATCGCACTCCGAATTTAAGTTGCGCGCTTCACGATCCTGCGCAGCGCGAGGAAGTCTTCGCGGCGCTAAAAAGGGCGGGGCTGCACGTCGAGCCTGGGCAGCTGCTTAGCGCAGCATTCGCGTCGAGCGGCGGAAGCCCAGCACGCACGGAGTCGTTCCGCCGAGGCTCGATCTCGATTCAGGATGAAGCCTCTCAGGCCATTCCGCTTCTGCTCGGGGTTAAATCGGGAGACGTCATTCTCGATCTGTGCGCAGCTCCTGGCGGCAAGACTCCGCCGCTCGTCCGCGCCAGCGGTCCAAGCGGATTAGTGGTCGCGGCTGATCGTCACGCTCACCGCCTTCGCGCGATGCGGAATCAGTTCGAGAGGCTCGGCCTCGACGGCGTGCAGATCGTCGAGCTCGATGCCGCTAGCGAACTTCCCTTCGGCCGCCAATTCGATCGTATCCTCGTTGACGCGCCCTGTTCCGGCACGGGAACGCTGGCACGCCACCCGGAAATACGCTGGCGCCTGCGCCCCGAACAGCTTTCTGAATTCCATCAACTGCAAGTGGGAATTCTCGCCTCGGCGATTAAACAACTAGCCCCAGGCGGCCGCCTCGTCTATTCGACGTGCTCGATGGAACCGGAGGAGAATGAGGACGTCATAGCTGAAGTCCTGGCGGGAGCGCCGTCAATCAAACGCGTGTCGCAAAATGCAGTCGCGAAATCGCTTGCACCGCACCTTGTACCAAAGATCGAGCCGGAAGATCTCGTCGATGCCAACGGCCAATTCCGCACATCGCCGGCCGCGCAACACACCGACGGTTTCTTCGCCGCGATAGTGGAAAAGCAATAAACCGCAGCCACCAATCCGCGAACGGTTTCGTAGCGCCACCCTTCAGGGTGACATCTTTTCTTCAGGCGAGAGTTCGCGAGCGGCAACTCGCACGTCAACGCCTGCCAGTCCCATGACCCCATTCAATACAAACTGCGCGGTGCGCGTCTAAAGCCAGACGCTACAAGACCGTAACGCTTCTCGCGATTTTCCCTTTCATGTTTTCAATTTCCTCGCTAGGCTCATCGTCAGGAGCACATGCATGACATTCCGCGAGCGCCTCGAATGGATTTTCCGCATGGCGCTGATGCTGTTCATACTGGCTTCGGTGGCATTTTTGAGCGCTCTGCTCGCCGTTCGCTTCACGATTCAGGGGCGCGAAGTCGCGGTGCCCGACGTCGTCGGGAAAAAAGCGGTCGAAGCACAACAGATGCTACAGGGTCGAGGCGTGAATATCCGCATCGAGGATCACATCTACAATTCTCTTCCCGTCGACGAAGTCGTTCGCCAGAGCCCGCCTGCCGGAACGAAAGTAAAGGTTGGGCAATACGCGCATGTGGTGCTGAGTCTTGGTCCGCAAAAGGTGACGATTCCGCTCCTCGAAGAACGCAGCCTCCGTGCCGCGAGAATTGAACTGTTGCGGAGCGGAATGCAAATCGGTGAAATTTCGTCTGTCTATCTTCCCGGCACTTCGAGCGACGAAACAGTTCTCCGCCAAGATCCCGCACCAGGAAAAACAGACATCACCAGTCCCCACGTAAATCTTCTCGTCTCACGCGGCCCGCGTCCCGAAGCCTACATGATGCCGGAACTCGCCGGCCTCACCCTCGCTGAGGCGGAAGGAAGGATGTCAGCAGCAGGCCTCAAGCTAGGCAAGCTCACGTTCGTGCCGACGTTAGGCGCGCAACACGGCGTGGTCATCGCGCAGCCGATCCCGCGCGGCTCCCGCGTGGAGGCCGGCACGGCTGTCGATTTGCAGCTATCTCAATAGCCTGCAAATGCTTGTGCTAAACTGCCCGCTGGCGTCATGAGCTATGCGCGTATAGAAATTGCACCTTCGATTCTCGCTTCCAATTTTGCGAACCTGGGCGAGGAAATTCGCAGGGTTGAGCAAGGCGGTGCAGACGTCCTTCATGTGGATGTGATGGACGGCCACTTTGTACCGAATATCTCAATCGGGATTCCCGTCGTCGAATCCCTGCGCAAAGCAACCCGCCTACCCCTCGACGTGCATCTCATGATCGAATACCCGGAGGAATACATCGAGGAATTCGTACGCGCAGGTGCCGACCGGGTTTTGGTCCATGAAGAAGCTACAGTTCACCTGGACCGCGCCCTGGCGATGATTCGCGAGCATGGCGCAGAAGCGGGAGCAGTTATCAATCCGGCCACACCCGTCGTGATGCTTTCGGAAGTCCTCGATAAGGTGGATACGGTGCTGGTGATGTCTGTAAATCCCGGATTCGGCGGCCAAAAATTCATCCCTGGGGCGTTCGAAAAAATTCGTCACCTCAGCGAGTGGCGCGCGCGATATAATGGCGCCTTCCGGATCGCGGTGGACGGGGGAGTCGATCTGGAAAACATAGCCGAGCTTGCAAAAGCCGGAGCCAACACGTTCGTTGCCGGGACATCTATCTTTCATACATCTGATCCGTCGGCTTCCGTGCGCCAATTGCGTCAGCTCGCAAACAATGCTCTCAGCCAGAAGGCTTGAGCGGAAAGGGCCTGGCCCAAACTAAATGATGGCGGGGAAATAATGAAAAAGCGGCGATTTCTTACAGCACTTCTAGGGGTGGCAATTTTTTGCGGGATCAGTTCCAACGCCTGCGCTCAGCTGATCAAAAAGCCAGGGAAGAAAAAACAGCCCGCCAAGACGGCAGAGACAGACGTCAACTCCTCCGCTCAGCCCGACAAGATCCTTTACGATCGCGCGCTCGAAGACATAAAGCACGGGCGCTTTACCGAAGGCCGGCTCTCGCTTCAAACTTTGATCAACACGTATCCCGACAGCGAGTACCTGGCTAAAGCGAAACTGGCAGTCGCGGACTCCTACTACAAAGAGAATGGCACGTCGAACTTGACGCAGGCGGTGGCGGAGTACAAAGACTTCATCACATTCTTTCCGTTCCTCGAAGAAGCCGCGTACGCGCAGATGCAGGTCGGAATGGCGCACTACAAAATGATGGAGAAGTCCGACCGCGACAACTCGCAGGCTCAAATGGCTGAGGACGAGTTCCAGGCAATGCTCCTGAAGTTCCCGCAGAGTCCACTTGCTCCGCAGGCGGAGCAGCGTCTCCGCGAAGTGCAGGAAGTCCTCGCTGACGGCGAATACAAGATCGCGCACTATTACTACACTAAGCAGGATTATCGCGCTTCGGCCGCGCGACTACTCGAAGTCACCAATCGCTATCCACTGTACAGCCAGAGCGATGAAGCGCTCTGGATGCTCGGCGATATCTACGCGCGAGTGAAGCAGGGGTCCAAAAACGAAGACCAGCGCAACTACTGGGGCGCTTTGTCCGGCAAAGTGTATGCTCTCATAGTTGAGCAATACCCCCTCTCGCCGCGAGCACAGGACGCAAAGGCCCGGCTCAAACAGATGGGCCTTCCAGTGCCGCCATCGAATCCGGATGCCGTGATTCGGATGCAAAAAGAACGCGATTACGAAAAACAACACCACCAGAATGCACTGCTCAAGGCGCCCAAAGAAATGCTCCATGGGGCGCCGGACGTTTCTCTCGCTGCCCATGTTGGCCAGCCGAATCTGAATCCGCCGGACGACGCGGTCGCCGCCAGCGAAGTGTTGAAACCAAATTCCGGCGCAGGTTTCACTTTGTCTAGCTCAGCTTCGGCGGACGGCGTCACGGATTCTTCAGCTTCGAGCAATTCCACAGGACCGACTAAACAAGAGGACGCCGTCACCTCTCAGGGCACCATCGAATCCGGCTCCGCCCCGGGTAGGACCCTTGGCATCCAAATCATTCAACCGCCTGACGCAAGTGCCCCACCAAGCGCCAATACCGGAACCGCTGGCACAAATGCTCCCGTTACGGGGGCTACTTCGACCACTCCTCAGCCCGCAGCAAATCCAGCAGATGCCACGGGAACCGCACCTGCTGCAGCGACGGCATCCAGCGCAGCCTCGCCCAGCGCTCCAACGGGCTCTAATGGCCAGCCAGCAGGCACCCAGGCGGCAGCTCAAACGGATCAGTCGTCAACGGACTCCACAAGTTCCTCAACAACCGGCCAAAGCGCCGCGCCAGCGCAGAGCAGTTCTACCGACGACTCTAAAGACTCCTCCAGTAAGAAGAAAAAGGGCGTCCGGAAGCTAGTTCCTTGGTAAAAACCCTGTTTACCTCCTGCTAACATCTGAGGCACGCCTGTACTTCGTCTCCGTTGACGCCCCTGATGAGGGGTGCTGCAATAGAGTAGCGAAAAGGGTCGGCGTGTCGCTGTGCAGGTGCGCCGCGAGGTGGTTCAGGTGCCCAGAATTTTGGTCGCGGACGACAATACCAACATCCAGAAAATGGTCGTGTTGGCGTTTGAAGAGCGCGGTGTCGACGTAGTTGCCGTCGGTAATGGAGAAGCGGCCGTGCGTCGCATTCCTGATGCAAATCCGGATTTGGTTCTCGCCGACGTCTTCATGCCCGTCCGCAACGGCTACGAAGTCTGCGAATTTGTTAAAAAGGACAGCCGCTTCGCTCACATCCCCGTCATTCTTCTGGTTGGCGCTTTCGATCCTCTCGACGAAAAAGAAGCGCGACGCGTCGGTGCTGATGGCGTTCTGAAAAAGCCATTCGTTCCGCCCGATCCGCTTATCGCCATGGTGATGTCCGCGCTAGAGAAAAATCCCAAAGTCGCGGCAGAACTCGCCAAGGCGCGGGAAACTCCTCCAGAACCGCCGCCGCCCGTGATGGAAATTCCGGCAAAGGCCGAACCCAAGCCACTTCCCGATTTTCCGGAGCCGTCCCCGGAGGAAGCTGCCGCCATCTACGGTTTTGGCAAAGGCCTTCGCGCTGTCGGCGACGAACCTGAGAGCGCAGACGCAAAGAGACCGAAAGCTCCGGTTGCGAAGGCGAAGGACAGCGACGAAGACGAGGACGATTTCGACGAAGCCGCCACAGCCACGGATTGGCGTCGCACCGGTGGAGTGGATTTTGACATTCCAGAAAATACCGCGGTCGATCCGGCATATTCGTACGGCAAAGATCTGGCTCCGATCACGTTCCCGTCGGAAAAAGAGGTTCCACCGAAGCGAATTCGAGTGCGCGATGAACAGCTCGACCAATCCGCCGCGCTGGTCGCTCCGCTGGGACAACAACTCGCTCCGAAACCCATCGAAATCTCGCCTGCGAGCGCGGAGCAGGAAACTCAATCCTTCGCGCCATACGGCATGAGACTTTCCGCCGATTCATCCGCCTCCGATGAGGACGCTCCGTCTTCTTGGCACGAGAGCGCGGCGTTCCAGTCCGCGGTCAATAATCCCGCAGCCCTTGAGGAACAACCCCCGGCACGCGCACTTACCCCTAAGAAGGACGAAGCTCCCGCGGCAGCCGAGACGAAGCAATCCGCGCCCGCGCCGTTCGCAACCAAGAGTTCTCAGTCATCGACTCCTTGGACAGACTTGACTGCGCCACCGTCGGAATATCCCGAAGGCAGCTGGATGACGGAATCGAGCTCAGCTCCTGCGGCTCATGTTTCTGAGCCCGAGCCCGAACGCGCACCGGAGCCGATCGCTTCAGCTCCCGCATGGCGCCTGGAACCCGCTCCCGCTGCCCCTGCATCTGCGGAATCGTCCTGGCGTTCACCGCTTGAATCGCGGCTGGAGGCTGAGCACCGCGTCGAAGTGACGCCAGAGCGCCGCGCCGGTGAGGCGCCCGAGGAAGAAGAACGGCCGCGCAAGAAATCGTGGTTCTCGGATGCTATCGAAGCCGTTCGCGAAGTTGTCCAGGGCGGCTCGCCGGCTCCGGCTGAGCACCCTATCAGCACGTCGCACGCGGAAGCTGGCTCCGAGCCAGTCTCTGAGCCAATGCCCGAACCTGTGGCCAGCGCGGCGCTTGCAGCGCCGGTTCGTGAACAACTTCATGAACAACCCAGCGCGGCCGAGACTCCCGAAGTATCGTCGCGCCTCGGTGACCGCACGGGTTTTGAGACAAAGTCCGACGCCGAGCTCCTCAGCATCGCTGCGGAAAGCACTCCGTCGCGCAAGGATCCCGCGCTCGTAGAGCCCACACCGGCGCACGTTAGGCCCGAACCTTTGCTCGTCCGTGACGAGCAGCCGGCGCCTTCGTCCTACGAAGATCGTCAGGAGCAAACGGCGCCGCTTCAATCCTTCCCGCTCCCGGGCGAATCCGAACCCGTCAATGGCGAACCCGTCTCAGACTTGGTCGCGACTTCACACGATGACACGCCCGTTTTCGCCGCCGCGCATGAAGACTCGGCCGCTGATGAATCCGCGCCCGCTCATTTCGGCGAGCGCATCCCGACCGCGCCTCCACCAAACCGTGAGGCCCTTG
>Ga0307472_100000815_pt1 | contig 11558 bp, 7 predicted proteins | sample atmos_gasesAM5C__2_FD_204582 | JGI IMG/M metagenome (GOLD analysis project Ga0307472, IMG submission 204582) | Hardwood forest soil microbial communities from Morgan-Monroe State Forest, Indiana, United States - atmos_gasesAM5C_05 | ecosystem: Environmental > Terrestrial > Soil > Temperate... | reverse complement strand
ACCGAGTCGAAATGGCAACTGGTCCGACAGGCGCCAGGGCCGGAGAAATACATCGTCTGCAACGCGGATGAAAGCGAACCCGGCACTTTCAAGGACCGTTTCATCCTGACAAATCTCCCGCATTTAGTAATCGAGGGAATTATCGTCGCAGGCCTGCTGACCGGCGCACCAAAAGGCATTCTCTACATCCGCCACGAGTACGAAGAGCAGGAAAAAATATTGGAGGACGAAATCCGGCGCTGCCGAGAAGCACGCCTCCTGGGACAGGGCATTCTTGGCAGCGACCTTTCCTTCGAATTGCAGATTTTTGTGAGCCCAGGAGGCTACATCTGCGGCGAGGAGAGCGCTTTGCTCGAGGCCATCGAAGGCAAGCGCGCCGAACCTCGAAACAAGCCGCCGTTTCCCGTGCAGCAGGGGTTGTGGAACAAACCGACGGCCATCAACAACGTCGAGACATTTGCAAATGTTCCCTCAATCCTGATGCGCGGCGCGGATTGGCACAAGGCACAGGGCCTGGCCGGCACCGCTGGATTGAAATTCATCGGGGTGAGTGGTGACGTGGTGCGGCCAGGCGTTTACGAAGTGCCCATGGGCACACCCGTTTCAGAGCTGATTTCCCACTATGCGGGTGGGCTGCCGTCGGGCAAAAAACTGAAGGCCTTCGCGCCCTCCGGTCCTTCTTCGGGCTTCTTGCCCGCCGCTATGGCGGACGTGCGGCTCGATTTCAAATCCCTTGCCGATGCTGGCTCGATGCTCGGCTCAGGTGCGCTGGTGGTATTCGCCGAAGGGACTTGCATGCTCGACATGGCGCTCAACGCGACTCAATTTTTCCGCAATGAATCCTGTGGAAAGTGCGTGCCCTGTCGGGTGGGCTCACAAAAGTTGGTTGACCTCCTTACCGGTTGGACGCAGGGCCAGGGATCTTCGACCGATCTGCCGCTGATCGACGAGCTCGCGGACGCGCTACGGCTTACCTCGATCTGCGGGCTCGGACAAGTGGTGCCGGCGCCGATTGCATCGGTTATGAAGCATTTCCGCGACGAGGTGGATGCGCACCTATTGCGCCGCGATTGCCCCTCGGGCATTTGCTTCTCAAGCACAGAGCCGCAACGAGCGGCTTCCACTGCTGTTTTGAGGCCCTCGTGAGCGCACTCATTGAGTTGACGATCGAGGGCAGGAAAATTTCCGTCCCCATAGGCACCACAGTGTTCGACGCGGCGCGTCTGAACGGCATACCCATCCCTACCCTTTGCCATCAGCAGAATGAAACACCGGTCGGCGTGTGCCGCGTGTGCGTGGTGGATGTGGGCGCACGTGTTCTCACTGCCTCCTGCATCCGGCCGGTCGAGTCCGGCATGGTAGTGAGCACGGCCTCCGAAAAAGTGCAGCGCGCCCGGGGAACTTTAGTCGAGCTGCTGATGTCCGACCATCCGAGCCCCTGCGCGCGCCAGCAGCATTCGGGCGACTGCGAGCTGGAAACATTGGCAAAGCGACACAATATATCGCAGCCGCGTTTTTCACGGCGCACCACGAGCCGCGGCAAGGATGTTTCGTCGCCCAGCATCACGGTGGACTTCGATGCGTGCATCCTCTGCGACCGCTGCATCCGCGGCTGCAGCGAAATCCGCGAAAACTTCGTGCTCGGCCGCATGGGCAAGGGCTCCATCGCCGGAATCGCTTTCGACGACAATCTGCCTATGGGGAATTCCTCCTGTGTTTCGTGCGGGGAATGCATGGTCTCCTGCCCTACCGGCGCGCTCACAAATAAAGGCGTGGCTCAAACGGCGCTCGGAGCCGGCCCCGGGTTTGAACCCGTTGGACTCGACGAGCTCAAGCAGCTTTCTTTCTTTCAAGGCGTTTCCGGAACATTCCTGAGCCTGAACCGCGGCGCCATCGTCCGCCGGAATTTCAAAAGGGGCGAAATGATCTGCCGCGAAGGCGAATACGGCTCGACGGCGTTTTACATTCTCGAAGGCAAAGCACGGGTCTCCATCTCTTCACCAATGGCGCACGTGAAAACCATCGGCAGGCTGAAGAGATTTCTCGGCAAACTTTCAAGCAGACTGGCGGAGCGTGAGCAGGACAAGCGGGCCGAAGAGACTGAGCAGCAGTGGATTCCGATCGACGCGCCGGTGGACCTGGCCTATGAGAACCCGGTGGCGGATCTCGGGCCGGGCGATCTGTTCGGTGAGATGACGTGTATGAGCTTGTATCCGCGCTCGGCAACCGTGCGTGCCGCAACCGACTGCACGGTGCTCGAGATGTTGCGCAACGTGCTCGACATTATGCAGCGGAGCAAGAACTTCCGCGCGCAGCTCGACAAGTCGTATCGTCAGCGCGCGTTGGACACCCACCTGCGGGCGGTGCCTGTGTTTGCCGGCTTGACCGACGAATTCATTGAGAGTTTGCGCGAAAAAGTGGAATTAATTCGCTACTCTCCGGGGCAGGTGATTTGCCATCAGGGAGATCCGGCCGACAGTTTCTATCTTGTGCGCATCGGCTTCGTGAAAGTCTCACAAGCGCATCTGGGCGGCGATATGGTGCTCGCCTATCTTTCCCGCGGCGATTATTTCGGCGAGACCGGACTCCTGGCGGGGGATGTGCGCACGGCAACTTGCAGCGCGCTCGACCATGTGGAACTGGTCCGCATGGGAGCGGACGATTTCAATCGCATGATCGAGCAATTTCCCGATGTGCGCCAAAAACTGAAAGCGGTGGAGCAGGATCGCGCGGAAATGAATCAAGCGCGGCTATCACTGACACGCAGCGTTCCACTCGACAGCTTTCTCCAGCAGGGTTTGATGGAAGCGCAAAGCCTGTTGCTGCTGGATCTGGATAACTGCACGCGCTGCGATGCGTGTGTCCGAGCCTGCGCCGATGCGCATGATGGGATCACGCGTCTGGTCCGCGAGGGCTTGCGGTTCGACCATTACCTGGTGGCAACTTCCTGCCGCCAGTGCCTCGACCCTTTGTGCATGGTGGGCTGCCCGGTGGGCTCGATCCGCCGCCGGAATTCGCTGGAAGTAATCATCGAAGATTGGTGCATCGGCTGCGGGCTGTGCGCCGAGAATTGCCCATACGGCAACATCAATTTGCATCCTTTCGACGTGATGGTGGAAGACCCGGAAAATCCCGGACGCAAGAAGGCGGCGGTGAAACAGAAGGCAACTTCGTGCGATTTGTGCACGAATTATGCGGAGCCTAGTTGTGTTTACGCCTGCCCGCACGACGCCGCTCATCGCGTGGACCCGCGCAAGTTTTTTGCCGGCCTGATTGGGCAGGGTCAGGCCAAGACTTAGACGCTCTTGCAACAAGTCCAACCTTGAAGGATTGGGACCAAGAACGTGCGCATCGACGGCACACACAAGAAATGGCTGGTTGCCTCTCTTATCATCCTGAGCGTGGCAACCACTGTCTATGTTCTCTACGCTAGCAATTCCGTCACGGGTCCGCGTGGCGGCAGCGCGATCGGCCTCACTTTCGGAATCATCGGTTCGGCGTTCATGATTTTTTCCGGCCTGCTCGCCGCGCGCAAGAAGGTGGAGGTGTGGAGACTTGGCCGCGCCCAGTCATGGATGCGCGGCCACCTGTGGCTGGGCTTCTTAAGCCTTCCCATGATCCTGTTCCACGGAGGATTCAAATTCGGAGGGCCGCTGACGGCTGTGCTAATGGTCTTGCTGATCTTGGTGGTGGCGAGCGGAGTGTTCGGTGCGGCACTGCAGCACTATTTGCCGAAGGTGATGACTTCCGAAGTACCTTTCGAGACCATTTTCGAGCAGATTGATCACGTCCGCGCGCAGCTTCTGGCCGAAGCGGACGAGCTGATCGCGCGCGCTTCCGCCCCATTGAAGTTAGTCGCAGCCGCACCCAGCGGAGATTTGGCAGCGACCGCAGACTCGGTTCTGGCTGCAGATGATGCTCTTGCACCACTGCGCACTTTTTATACCCGCGAGATGCGCCCATTCCTGGAAAATTCCGGTGAACGGAAGCAGCCGCTCGCCGATGCGGAAAGGGCCCGCGGAATTTTTGACGGATTGCGCAGGCTCCTCCCCGCCGGCACGCACGAGACGGCAAACAATCTCGAAGAAATCTGCGAGGAGGAAAGGCAGTTGCGGCGGCAAGTCCGCCTTCATCACTTGCTGCATGATTGGTTGATGCTGCACATCCCGCTGTCTTTCGCACTGCTGCTCCTCGGATGTGTGCACGCGGTCATGGCGTTGCGTTTTTGAAGGGTGAAAACGGCAAGAAATCATGCCTCGAACAAAGCTGACCACAAAAAAGCTGGCGCAGCGAATCGACATGCACTATTTCAAGCGCCCGCATCCGCTCCGCCGCTGGCGCACGAGGCTGTCGATATTAGTGCCGGTGCTGGCGATTGTGTGGGTGGGCTGGGCAGCGCTTACTCGCAATGATCGGGTGTATAGCAGCGGCAAGATGTCGGCAGGGCATGCCGTCCTCTCGGCAAGGTGTGGCGAGTGTCACGTCAAGGAGGCTGGGTCCTTCAGCGCCAAGGCGAGCGACCAGGCATGTCGCGCTTGTCATGATGGTCCCACGCACCACGCCAATCAAAAATTCACGCCCAACTGCTCCTCCTGCCATGCGGAACATCGGGGACACAAGCACCTGGCGGCTACGGCGGATGTGAATTGTACGCAGTGTCACGCAAATCTTCGCGCCGCGGACGGTCCGACTCAGTTCGTAATCCACATTGAGGGCTTCGGCGCCGCTCATCCGGAATTTGCCGCATTGCGGCCAGGTAGCGTTGATCCGGGCAGAATCAAGCTGAATCACGCTGCCCACCTGAAGGCAAAAATACTGGGCCCGAATGGTCCTGTGCAGCTCGATTGCGAGGATTGCCATCGCACAGCCGCGTCGAATGCCGCATGGCGATTCGGCGCGGTACAACCGGCGATGAAATCCATGCCGGCAGAAATGGATCCACCGTCGCGGGTCTCTGCGCGGGCTTACATGTCCCCCATTTTGTATGCCCACAACTGCATCGGCTGCCATGCTTTGCAATTCGACAAGCGCTTCCAGGAAAGTGTGCCGCACGACAAGCCCGAGATCGTGCATGCCTTTGTGGTCCAAAAATTCGAGCAATACATCGCGACCCATCCCGCGGAATTGCGCGTCGAGGGGCCTGCCCGCAACCTGCCGCAACAACCAATGCCGCCAGCCGTGCGCGTGCTCGCACCCCAACAGTGGGTAGCCGAACGCGCTGCGGAGGTAGAGCAACTCCTGTGGCGGAAAACTTGCGCGGAATGCCACTCTTTGTCTCTCTCAGCCGGAGCACAGCTCCCCGCAGTTGCAAAATCCAACATCACGCCGCGCTGGTTTTCACACGCAGTGTTCAGCCACGACGCACACCGATTCCTGAAATGTCTCGAGTGCCACACGGGCGCGTCGAAAAGTCAGGAGAGCGCCGATACCTTGCTCCCCGGCATCCAGACTTGCGAACGCTGCCACCACACCGGCGAAGAAGCAGCCGAATCACGCTGCTTCGAATGCCACACCTACCATGACTGGAGCAAAGAGAAGCCGGTGAAAGGCATGCTCACCATTTCTCATTCGCGCCGCGGTAGCTGAGCTAGCAAGGAAGGGTGAATATTTGCAGGCGTCTATTTGGTCTTCATCACATAAACGCCATCCCAATCCGCTTCGGGCGCGCTTTCCAGGAATTCCATCGCGCGCTGCAGAAAAACCTGCGTTGGCCCGTCGTCCGGGTAACTTCCAAGCAGCTCTCCAAATTTCCCGGCTGCTCCGCGCCAGTCCTGGGTTCGGTAAGCAGCGGCGGCACGATCAAACTGGTTTAGGAACGATTCATATTTCGATCTTTCGGCAATTACGTCGAGCAGCTCATAGATGTTTACGGGCTGGTGTTTGCCTTTTACCCTAATTTTGTCGAGTTCGCGACAGACGAATCGTTCTCGAACCTGCCGGTAAGTCGCCTCGCTGATTACAATCTGCGTGTGGTATTCCTTGTTGATTCCTTCCAGCCGTGACGCGAGATTCACGTTGTCGCCCATCACCGTCCACGATAATCGCTTGGCGGAGCCCATATTCCCCACGTTCAGCCTGCCCGTGTTCAACCCGATGCCGATGGAAATGGGAGGACGTCCTTCCGCCTGCCACTTCGCATTCAGTTTCTCGAGGCCGCGCACCATTTGCAGCGCGCAATTGCAACCGCGAATGGCGTGATCTTCCTGTGGGTAGGGCGATCCCCAGAACGCCATGATGGCGTCCCCGATGTATTTGTCGAGCGTCCCTTGATTGGCGAATACGATGTCGGTCATTTCTCCCAGGTATTCGTTCAGCAGTTTCACGAGTTCGTCAGGCGTTAGGCCTTCGGATATCGTCGTGAAGCCGCGGATATCGCTGAACATCACGGTGAGTTCCTTCACCTCACCGCCGGGCCGAATATATTTCTGCGGATCTTTCTCGATCAGGCCGATCACGTCCGGAGACAAGTATTGCGAGAAAGTCTTGCGGATCTTCCGTTTTTCACGTTCTTCGAAGAACATTCGGAAACTGGTAATGGCAGCGTAATTCAACACCAGCGTGCCAGCGGGAATCACAAAACTGAGCCAGCGTCCCTCCTGCGCGAACATGAAATAGACGAACCACGCAAACCCCGCCAGCGTCGCCAGGACTGAAATGGTGGAATAAAAAGGATCGATGGGGCCGAACCAGAATCCGAAGACCAATCCAAAAACCAGGATGAAGGCGATATCGATCATCTCCTCGTTAAATCCGCGCGTGAGAAATCCTCGGCCACGATCCTGGCTGTGAAGCACATTGTCGATGATGTTGGCATGCACCTCGACTCCCATGTAAGCCGAGTCTTCCGCCGGAAATGGAGTGGTTCGCAGGTCTCCGATCGCGAGCGCGGTGGCGCCCACGAGGACGAGCTTGTCGCGAAATGTTTCGGGCGGAAGCGCGCCGCTGATCACATCCCACATCGAATAGTGCTGATAAGTGTTGTAGGGGCCGGAATAGTTGATCAGCGCGGTGCCATTCCGCGCTCGCGGAATCTGGTGGCGCCCAAACTGAATTCGCTCGAGGCCGTTTGAGGCAATGTAGGCTGCAATATCCTGATCGGAAATTTTTTCGTACTCGCGTATGACTTGCAAATCCAGGCATGGAAAAAAATCCTTGTCCTGGTAGCGTTCGATCAAAAGCGCGTGCCGCAGTGTGCCATCCGCATCGGGATGGATGTTGATGAATCCGAAGGAGGCCGCGGATTCGGCCAGTTTCGTAATGTTGGCTTCCGCGCCCTGGGCCACTGTGCCCCCGCCGTCAATCCACGCCTGGCCTAGATCGAAGTCACGCCCATCTTTGGATTTCACTTTGAGGACTTGCGGAAATGATTTGGCCCAGGCGATATTGAAATATGCTTCTGCCAATTCCGGATCGGCAGACTGAGCGCCGGCAGCGTCCAGGAAGACGTGGCCCAGAACAACATTGCCGGCTCTCTTCAGCGCCGCTGCAAAGATCGCATCTTGATCGCCGGCCGCCTCCAATTCCTCCACTTTTTTCAAAACTCTTGCCGACGCTGAAGTACCCAACTCATGCCTCAATTTCTGCAAGGCCTCTCCTGCCGAATTGCTTTCCGGCGTGGGGAAGGTGGCGTCCAGCGCAATCACGCGGGCGCCGCCGGAATTCAGCCGGTCTATCAGCAATCCGTAGGTCTTCCGCGGGAGTGGGAACGAACCAATCTTCTGGAGTGTCTTCTCGTCAATTCCAACGATGACGATGCGGGAGTCATGCGCGCGGCTACCTCTCATACTGAACCGCAAGTCGAGAGAGCTCAGCTCGATATCGCGAAGAAAAACGAAGCCGGCACGCGCGTCATCCCTGACTCCTGAAAACGCGAACAACGTCAGGCCCACAAGTGTGACCAGCACGGCCAGTCCGAATGCAATTTGGCGGAGCGAGGCCCTGCCCAGCCACGCCGACCAACGGGACCAGCGCTGCTCCTGCAAACTCATATATTTCGCGATTCCTGCTTAGCCCTTCGGAACGGATTGCCTCGTCAGCACACCAATTCGATTGCAGGCAGTCAGGTTATGGGCACAGCCCGGTCTGGGGGTTCGGCTTGCAGCCTTTGACGGGCCGACTCCCACCGACGCCTGTACCGTTGGTCATAGTTATGCCCAGCGCCAATCCCACGGCCATAGCTGAACCTAGGGCGACCCAGCGTCCCGTGTGATCGGGGCGAGGAGGTCGTGGCCCCTCTTCTGGGATGTTGGTGGCAAGGATGCCGTTCTGTGCTGCCGAGGGTGGAACCTGCGCCGTGTGAAAACCCCCCGGAGGTATCTCAGAAGTGATCTCCACCATCTGACCGGCGGCCACGACAATGGAATTCCCAGCTGCGCTTGCCTGTCCTGTGTTCTGTTGCACCTGGGCATTTCCCGTCGGCGTTACGGAGAGTTGGCCTTCGTAACAAATCACCGTGGTCTTGTTGGCCTCGTATCCCACGAAGAAATCAGTGCCGATCACTCCGATTACGGCGTTGGGAGTCTTCATTTCAAATTTGCCGCCCGGCTGAGTGATCTTCTGCACCTGGCTGCGCACTTTGCCATAGTTCATTTCCAGCGCTGTCTGCTGAGAGGCGGCGTCGTGCTGCACAATGTGCAATTCACTATCGGACCCGAGACTGAGGATAGATCCATCCGTCAAGCCGGCGCGGACTCGGCCGCTGTGCTCCGTCTTCAACAAATCATTCCACTGCAACTCATCTTTTGGCTTGGCTGTCTGCGCGTTACGCGTAGCCGCCGGAATCATCGCATTGATCTGACCAGCGTGCTGACCGCCGCCCTGCGGCTCACACAAAGCCGAGAGCGGAGACAGTAGAAAGGAAACAAATACTGCAGTGAGGCGCTTGAACATAGTCAAGGATTTCTCCTTCACATCACGAGAGGCCGTGCTGTGCCGATTTTGGCAGAGAGCCTGCCGTTGTCAACGGTTGGAACTTCGAGCGTGACCAATCTAGTTACACCGCATTGCGGGCAGGCGAATCTTGGTCAGATCAGATTACTTCGCGCTCGACAGCCCCCGCATGGCGCAGGTTTAGAAAACTGCACGCGTCACAGGTGCCCTCATTCCCGCGTCGCGTTGCCACTTAACAGTGCCCTCGCAACTCACTTCTTTTCGAGTTTCGCGCTCAAGTTAATCGCGCTACCCGAAAGCACATGCACGCGCCGGGCCCAATCCTGGTACCCCGCAAGTTGCACCTTGATCTCGTGATCTCCCTGCGGCATGTCAAAAGTAGAAGGTGTCTGGCCCACCATTTGCCCGTCCACCAGAATATCTGCGCCGACTGGATCGGATTGGACCGCCACCTTCGCATTCGTAGATGTCTGCCCCGACTGGTCCATCGCAATCAATTTTCCGCCTTCGAGAACCACAACCATACCCGGATACGTCAGCAGCGTTTTACCCTGGAAACTAACCTCATGCTGCGGCGCGCCCATCGCCTTTACGACTTCCTCTCGCGTCATCCCGGGAGTCAAGCTCGCGGGAGGGCTGGGGGGCTGGGGTGGGGGCGCCTGCATCGCCGGCATGGCCGCAGGTGCAGTCGGAGTCCCCGTCGTACCCGAGGCTGCCGATCTCCCCTCCGGCACAAACCATGCATCAATCCCGTGAAATACGGAGTCCTTCTCGGCATTGGCCAACACGTCCTGGGGAAAATAGAAGGTCACCGCCGACCACATTCGATGCGCCCCTTTGGGTGAGGGAACCCCACGTGCTGTCAGCATCCCGAAGGTCACCGTCTCCAGCCCAACATTGATGCTGAACACATAGAACCGCTCGCCCGCGGGAACGTCGTAATCCTTGCGTCCGCGGTAGAGCGACGTGTCAAATCCGTGGATCTCCGTGGAGGCGATCTGCAAGCGATCCGACGCGGCAGCCAAGCCCGGCCGCTGCACCACCACGACGATCCCCGCACGCCGGATGTCCGTCTCCGACCCGATTCCCATCGCCTTCTTCCCAACGATCGACGGGTAGTACGTCTGCGTCAGAATTTGCTCCAGCACGTCGCGTTGGTCCGGCGCGGCCCCATTCTGTTGCCCCCAGCAGGGGTTAGCGGACAAAATTAAGCACGCGAGTAGTCCGCACAGTAGTCGTAGCGACAAGTCGTTTCTCCTCTCAGGCACGCGGGGAAGTATAAGACCGCTCCCCCATCCCCACAAGACTTGCCTCATCAGAGGATGAATTCGTCCCACAGGTTGTCTTGAGGGATCGCCGAGGCAATCCTATTGGTTGAAGATTTTACTGTCCCGACTCGATTTCAACCCACCTCACAAGGTACGATATTCGCGATGAACCTGCGCGCACTCATAAGTTCGTGTGCTTTCCTACTCGCTTTCCCCGTCGCCGCGGTGGCATGCACTTGCTCCAACGCACCCCCGGGAAAGTGTCCGGGCTTGCAGGCCGACGATGTCGTGTTCCTCGGGACTGTGACGGCGAGTGAGAATGTCAATCCCCAACCGGCTCCGGCCGATGCGCCCTCTGCTGTGAATGCGGGCGGCGCCAACACCAGTCGGTACCATTTTCAAATCAATGAACGATTCGCCGGCCCCGAGGCGCAAGAGATCGACATTTTATCCGGGGGCGACGACGGCGATTGTGCCTACCGTTTCCGCAACGGTGAGCAATACATTGTCTTCACCAACAAATCGGACGACGGCCGTCTATTTGCCACTATCTGCAGCGGCACACGCCCGGCCAGCGAAGGGCGCGCATTGCTCCCTCAATTGCGTGCAATGCGCAATGGGCAGCGCGTGGCGTCCGTCTTCGGCGTGCTCCGCCGCTCGGATCCGCCACTTCTCGCTCCTTCAGACGATCCCGACGACCCGCTCCCGCACATCAAGTTGAAGTTGCGCTCGAAAGACGACCGCTTCGCCACCAGCACCGGCCCCGATGGCGTGTACACTTTTTACGATGTGCACGCGGGAGAATACATTTACACTGCCGATCTCCCCGCTCGGTTTGAATTCACGCAGAAAACTCTCCGCGGAGGCCTGCCCCCATTCCGGATCCCCAATGGCGCTTGCTTCGAATACAACGTCAACGCACTGCCCACAGGAAAAATTCGCGGGAGCGTTCTTGGCCCGAACAAGAAACCGCTGCCCATCGCTTCCGTCGAACTTTATCGCGCCGACCGCTACGATGATTCCCAGCCCGGCTTGTGGAGTTTTCAAGGCTCCAAAGGAGTCTTCGAGTTCGATCACATCGGCCCGGGCGAATACCTGTTGGTGTTCAACCGCATGAACCGCATGGATCCGAATTCCCCATTCCCGCGCTCGTTTTATCCCGGCACGCCGAAGCGGAACGAAGCCAAGTTCATCAAGCTCAAGGATGGCCAGCAGCTCCTGAAAGTGGATCTCCATGTAAAAGATGGGTACCCCACGCGGCCGCTCCGCGTGCAACTCAAGTGGCCCGACGGACGCCCGCCCGGAGAGGTCACCGTGATGGCCAAAGCCGATCAGGGTGAAAATCCGGCCGCGCAAAAAATCTCTGACGCCATCTACCAATTCACCCTGCTTGAATCTGCC
>Ga0307472_100000814_pt1 | contig 11564 bp, 10 predicted proteins | sample atmos_gasesAM5C__2_FD_204582 | JGI IMG/M metagenome (GOLD analysis project Ga0307472, IMG submission 204582) | Hardwood forest soil microbial communities from Morgan-Monroe State Forest, Indiana, United States - atmos_gasesAM5C_05 | ecosystem: Environmental > Terrestrial > Soil > Temperate... | reverse complement strand
AGTCTCGCCGGAGCCGCTCCGCCCAGCGACGAAGGCCACGCCCGCGACGCCGAGCAGGACCGCGACGCCGATCAACGCCAGGCGCACGCCGCGCCCGCGGCGGGTGAACGATGCGGCGAGGGCGCCGGTGGCCTCCTCCGGACGGGGGTGGGTGACGGCGCTCTGGACGCCGGCGGTGCCCTCCGCGCGGTAGGGCGTCTTGGCGCTGGTCGGCGCGTAGGGGTCGCCCTCCGTGGGCGGCCGGTGGCCGCCAGAGTGCACCGTGGGCTGCAGCTCCTGTCCCCGGGCCTCGACCGTCCGCCGGGTGAGGGGTGTGCTGCGGGGGCCCGAGCTCTCGGGCACCAGGCGCAGCGGGACCGCCGGCTCGCTGTCCTCGTCGGCGCTGGCCTCGTCGGGGAAGAGGCTGCGAACGAAGAGGCCGACGTCGGTGTCCTCCGGCGAGCGAGTGGCGGAGATGACGTACTGGAGCAGCGCCCGCTCCATCTCCGCCGCGGTCTGGAAGCGCCGCGCGGCATCCCGCTGCAGCGCCCGCATCACCAGTCCGGCGAGCACCGGGGCCACCTCGGTGTTGGTCAGCCCCGGAGAGCTGATCTCCCGCTCCTGCACCGCCCGCAGCACCGCCAGGTCGCTGTCGCCGTCGAAGAGACGCGCCCCGCTGAGCATCTCCCAGAGAGTGATGCCCAGGGCGAAGATGTCGGTGCGGGCGTCCACCGGCTCGCCCCGCGCCTGCTCCGGCGCCATGTAGGCGAACTTGCCCTTCAGCATGCCCGCGGTGCTGGCCCGGTTGCTCGCCTTGGCGATGCCGAAGTCGGTGAGCTTCACCGCCCCGTCGTAGGAGATGAGCACGTTGTGCGGGGTGACGTCGCGATGGACCAGACCCAGCGGCTGACCGTGGTCGGTCAGCTTGTGGGCGTAGGCGAGCCCGCGGGCGACCTCGAGGGCCACCTGGGCGGCGAGGACGGGCGGGATGTTCCGCCCCAGGTTGCGCGCTCGGCGGTGCACCTCGGCCAGCGACTTGCCCCGCACGTACTCCATTGCCAGGTAATAGGTGTCCTGGTGCTGGTCGAAGTCGAAGATGTGAACCACGTTGGCGTGGTTCAGCTTGGAGGCCACCCGGGCCTCGGCGATGAACATCTGGACGAAGCTCGGGTCGTCGGCCAGCGGGGCGCGGATGCGCTTGATGACCACCTGCTTCTCGAACCCCTCGGGGCCGCGGGACTGGGCGAGGAAGATCTCCGCCATCCCGCCCTCGGCGAGCTTCCTGCGAATGACGTACCGCCCAATCGGCGTACCGGGAGCGAGGGACACGGGAGGGCGGGCAGCCTACCACCCGAGCGACGGGCGGCGGACGCTCTCCGGCAGCACCTCAGTGCACGTGGAGGGCGCCCCGGGCGCGCGGAACCCGATGGCGCTTCCGGGTCACCAGTTCCACCGTGGCGGTGTAGAGATGCTCCTCGGTGTAGCGCGGGCGGGAACGGCTTCGCACGTGCTGCGCCGGCGGGCGCTCCAGCCAGGCCAGGATCCGCACCTCCCCGTGGTGGGCGAAGGGGGCGAGGATCTCCGGCGGGCACTCCTTGAGGTAGCGGCGCAGCGCCGGCTGGAATCGCCGGCGGAAGGAATCGCCCAACCGGGCATGGCGGCGCATCGGGTCGAGCGTGCCATCGAAGGCGGGGCTGACGTGGAAGAGCTCGTGGAGGAGCGTCTCCACCCGTTGGTCGGGCCGGGCCGAACGGAAGAACAGCGGGCGCAGGGTGATGCAGTAGAGCATCCGCTTGCCGTTGACGCGCACCACCGGCTTGCGCCTCCCGGAGCCATCGCGGCTCGCCCCCCGGGCGAAGGTCAGCGGCTTCACCGTGCCCCGCGAGGCCCGACGCGCCTCGCCGGCCACCACCAGCACCCGGCCCGGCTGGATGTGCCGGTACTCGGGCGAGCGGAGACTGAGGTCCCGCATCAGCGCCCGGATGGCTCGGTTGATGTTGGGGCGAGGGGGCCTCAAGGCCGCAGTGCATGGTAGCACCGCCTCCGGTGAGGTCCTCGAAGCGGTGACGGTCTATCTCCTGGGGGACGACCCGGATGCGTTTCCGCCGCCGGAGCGGGCGGACCGCTCGGGCCTGCTCGCGGTGGGAGGAGATCTCCGCCCCGAGCGGCTCCTGGCCGGGTACCGGCGGGGGATCTTCCCCTGGTACTCGGAGGGCCAGCCCATCCTCTGGCACTCGCCCGACCCGCGCTTCGTGCTCCTTCCCGAGCGGCTGCACGTGGGGAAGAGCCTGGCCAAGGTGATGCGCCGGGGGACGTACCAGCTCCGGGTGGACACCGCCTTCGGCCAGGTGGTCGAGGCCTGTGCCCGGGTGCCGCGCCCCGGCCAGGACGGCACGTGGATCACCGACGAGATGCAGGCCGCCTACCGCACGCTGCACCGGCTCGGCCACGCCCACTCGGTGGAGGCCTGGAGCGGCGACGCGCTGGTGGGCGGCTTCTACGGCGTTGCGGTGGGGCGGATCTTCTTCGGAGAGAGCATGTTCGCCCGAGCCCCGGACGCCTCGAAGGTGGCCTTTGCCCGCGCCGCCCGTGCCCTCTTCGATGCCGGGTGCCTCCTCATCGACTGCCAGGTGGAGACCGACCATCTGGCCCGCTTCGGTGCGGTGGACGTGCGCCGCCGGCGGTTCCTCCAGCTGCTCACCGCCGGGCTCTCCGGGCCCCCGCTCCACGCGGCCTTCGCAACCCTGAGCGCAGCCGGCTAAGCAACCGACGCATGGAGCCCCCCCTGCCAGAGGAGATGCCGCGTCCGTCCCGCGCAGTGCGCTGGGCGGTGGTGGGGGTGCTGCTCGCCGCTGCACTGCTCGCCTTCGGGGTGCGCGACCTGCTGGCCGCGCGGGTGGTGCAGGCCCGGGCGGTGGCGCTGCTCCGTGACGGCCGGGCCTCGGAGGCGCTGGAGGAGGCCGACCTCCGACTCTCGCGGCAGCCGGACGATCCGCATCTGCGCAACGTGGCGGTGCAGGCGGCGCGGGTGCACATCGATGCGCTCCTCGAGCAGCACGTGCCCCCGGCGGACGTCGCCGCCTGGCTCGAAGGACAGCTTCGCCGGCGGCCCTACCTCCGGACCGCGTTGGAGCCACGCCTCGAGGAGCTCCGCCGCCAGGCCGGCTCGGCTGCCCACTGAGCGATCGGCAACAGCTGGGTGAATCCTAGCCCGGGACGGAATGGTGGACGGGGCCTGCCTGTTGGATTTTCGGGCAGCTGGATCTTCCCCCCGGTCTGGCGCCCGCCGGTCTGAGCCGCAGGCCTCACGGCCTCGGCTCGCCGGTTTTTCTTACCAGCCCGGAATCTCGCCGTCGCGCGCGTGGCCCAGCGCCCGGCGGACGTTGGGGTCCAGCCGCTCGGGGTCGATGACCACTTTCCCGTCGTGGACGGCGTGCACCGCCCCCAGGGGGATGGTCACATCGCCGGCGTTCTCGATGTAGATGATGACCGCCGGGTGCACGCCCCCGCGGAGCTCGCGCACGGCACCCACCGGATCGGCACCCTCGGCGGTGAAGACCTGGTCCCCCAGGCGAATGGCAGCGAAGTCGGGTGTGGCCATGGTGGGGGAACGTCATACCCGCCCGGCCGGCCCGGTGCAGATCCTTCGTGGGGAGACGGCGTTCAAGACGGGCGATGCCCACGCTCGACCGGCTGCTTCCCCGCGACCCGCGCCTGCTGCAGATCGCCTTTCTGGCCAGCTTCCTCGTCCTGGGGATGGCCGGTCTGGGCTTGCAGATCGATCCCTGGATGCCGCCGGTGCTCCTGGCCTCGACCTGCGCGCTGCAGTGGGGACTGGAGCGGCTGCGGGGGTTGCCCCCCACCGGATTTCGCTCGCCGATCATCAGCGCGCTGGGCCTGTCGCTGCTCTTGCGCACCGATGCCCTGTGGGTCCCGCCGCTGGCGGCGGCGATCGCCATCGGGAGCAAGTTCGTCTTCCGCGTCCGGGGCAAGCACGTCTTCAATCCCACCATGCTCGGGCTCACCACCTGCCTGCTGGTGAGTGGCCATGCCTGGTGCTCGCCGAGCCAGTGGGGGGAGGGCTCGGTGCTGCTGGCCTGGTTCGCCGCCCTGGGGCTGGCGGTGGTGCACCGAGCGTTTCGTGCCGACGTGAGCCTGGCCTTCCTCGGGAGCTGGATCCTCCTCAAGCTGGGGCGGGTGCTCTACCTGGGGCAGCGGCCGGCGGTGCTCGGCCATCAGCTGCTGGTGGGGAGCCTCATCCTCTTCACCTTCTTCATGATCTCCGACCCCAAGACGACGCCCGATCGCCGCGCGGTCCGGATAGGCTTCGGGATGGCGGTGGCGGTGCTGGCCTTCGTGCTCCAGCACCAGGCGTGGGTGCAGAACGCGCCGGTGTGGGCGCTCCTGCTGCTCTCGCCGGTGGTCCCGGTGCTGGACCGCCTCTTCCCCGCCCAGCGCTTTCAATGGCCCTCCGGGCCTCTTCCAGGAGCCGTTCCCGTGCCTGTCGTGCGTGCCGTGTCTTCCCTCGCCGTGCTGCTCTGCCTGCTCTTTGCCCCGCGCGCCTCCGCCTTCTGCGGCTTCTACGTGGGCAAGGCCGACACGCAGCTGTTCAACGACTCGTCCCAGGTGGCGCTGGTGCGGGACGGTGAGCGCACCGTGCTCACCATGAGCAACGACTACCGCGGTCCGCTGAGCGAGTTCGCCCTGGTGGTCCCGGTGCCCACCGTGCTGGAGCGCGAGCAGATCCACGTCGGCAACCGGAAGCTGCTCGAGCACCTCGACGCCTACTCCGCACCGCGACTGGTGGAGTACTTCGACCCCGACCCGTGCATGGTTCGGCGGAAGATGTATGCCGAGGACGCGATGGCCGCGGCGCCGGCGGCGAGGGGCGCCTCGATGGCCAAGGAGGAGGAACGGTCCCGCGCGCTGGGGGTGACCGTCGAGGCCAAGTACACCGTCGGCGAGTACGACATCGTCATCCTCGGAGCCAAGCAGTCGGAGGGGCTCGAGACCTGGCTTCGCGAGAGCGGCTACCGCATCCCGGCGAAGGCGGCCGCCGCGCTCCAGCCGTACATCCGGCAGGACATGAAGTTCTTCGTGGCCAAGGTGAACCTCCAGGAGCAGCAGGCCAGCGGGGTGCAGTACCTCCGTCCGCTGCAGATCGCCTACGAGTCGAAGAAGTTCATGCTCCCCATCCGCCTGGGCATGGCCAACGCCTCCGGGCCGCAGGACATGGTGGTCTACGCCCTGACCCGCGCCGGGCGGGTGGAGTCGGTGAACTACCGCACCGCCAAGGTTCCCTCCGATGTGAACGTGCCGATCTTCGTGAAGAGCGACTTCGGCAAGTTCTACAAGGACACCTTCGCTCGTTCGGTGGACCGCGAGGATCACCGGGCGGTGTTCACCGAGTACACCTGGAACATGGGCTGGTGCGACCCCTGCGCGGCCCAGCCCCTGAGCCGGGAGGAGCTCCACGAGCTGGGGGTGTGGTGGCTCGACGGTGACGAGGCAGTGGGCCCGTCGTCGCTGATCATGCGCCGCCGCGCGCCGATGGGCGGCCCGGTCAACGTCCTCCTCACCCGGCTGCACGTCCGCTACGACGGGACGCACTTCCCGGAGGACCTGGTCTTCCAGCAGACCTCGGACCAGGGGAACTTCCAGGCCCGGTACATCCTCCAGCACCCCTACCAGGGTCCGTCGGAGTGCTCGGAGATGGATGCCTACCGTGACCGGGTGCGCGAGCGGCAGGTGAAGGAAGCGGAGACACTGGCCTCGCTCACCGGCTGGTCGATCGGCGACATCCGGAAGAAGATGGGACCGGACGGGCAGAACCTCCCCGACCCGCGGCCGTGGTACCGCCGGCTGTGGAAGAACTAGCGGAGCGGGCGGAAGAAGGCGCGGATGTCGCGGGCGAGGAGCTCTGGCTCCTCCCAGGCAGCGAAGTGGCCGCCGCGCGGCATCTCGGTCCAGTGGCGCACCTCGTACCCGCGCTCGATCCACCGCCGCGGCGGGGAGGGGGCCTCCAGCGGGAAGCGGGCGAACCCCATCGGGACGCGGATTCGCTCGCCGGGCCCGAGCTGGAGCGGGGTGAGCGACGACTCGCGGTAGAGGCGGATCGACGAGGCCCCGGTGCGGGTGACCCAGTAGAGCGTCACGTTGGCCAGCACCTCGTCCAGCGAGAAGCGGGATTCGAGGTCGCCGTCGCAGTCGCTCCAGCTGCGGACCTTCTCCAGGATCCACGCCGCCAGCGCTGCCGGAGAGTCGGTGAGGCCGATGCCGAGCGTGCCGGGCCGGGTGGCCTGGATGTGTCCGTACGCTCCTTCCTCCTCCGCCCAGCGCTGCTTCTCGCCCAGGAAGGCCCGCTCCTCGCGGGTGAGCGAGTCCTCGTCGTCCACCCAGGGCCGGAACGAGCCGGGGATGTAGTTCAGATGCAGGCCCACCAGCCGCTCGGGGTGCTGCCGGGCCGCCCAGGTGGAGATCCCCGCGCCCCAGTCGCCCCCCTGGGCACCGAAGCGGGAGTAGCCGAGCGCCTCCATCAGCTGCACCCACAGCTCGGCCACCGTGGCGTTGGCGGTGCCGGGGACGGCGGGGATGTCGGAGAAGCCGTACCCGGGAATGGAGGGGACAACCACGTCGAAGGCGTCCTCCGCCGCTCCGCCGTGGGCGACCGGGTCGGTGAGCATCGGAATGAGCTGTAGCATCTCGAAGACCGAGCCCGGCCAGCCGTGGGTGACGATCAGCGGGAGCGGCCTGGGGCCGCGGCCGCGGGCGTGGAGGGTGTGGATGCGGTACTCGCCGAGGCGCACCAGGAACTGCGGAAAGGCGTTGAGCCGGGCCTCGTGCCGGCGCCAGTCGAAGCGCGTCTCCCAGTGGTGGACGACGCGGCGGAGCCAGGCCAGGTCCACCCCCTCGGTCCACCCCACCCCGGCGATCGGCTCCGGCCAGCGGGTACCGGCCAGCCGCTCACGGAGATCGGCCAGCACGACGTCCGAGACGTGGGCCCGGAAGGGCTCGACGGTTGGGGCTGCCATGGGCCGCCGACGCTAGCAGGGACTGCCTTGCGATCGGCCCCCGGCAATCGAGTCACGCCGAGCGGGCGAGGCCACCCGCCGCTCACGATCCCGCCGGGATCGAGTGGTGCTCGTGGGTGATGAGCCACTGTCCCGCGGACTTCCGCAGGCCCACGGTGAGACGGAAGTCGAGCCGGCCCCGTCTTCCGTTTTCCGTCGGCTCACAGTGCATCCGCGCGGCGGCGAAGGCCACGTCGCTGCCGGCGGTGATCTCCAGGTCGTCGAAGTCGAAGACCACCGGGTGTTCCGACGTGGAGAAGAAGAGGTCCCACGTCCTCCGGTATTCCTCGAGCCCCCTCGACTCGATGGGGGGCGGGACATCGAACATCCGCAGCGCCGGAGCGTGGTGGGCCAGGATCGCCGGATAGTCCTTCGCTCGAACGGCGCTGGCCCAGTGCTCGAGCAAGGACCGGATGGCCAGCTCGTCCGTCGACTTGTCTGCTCTTGCACCCATCGCTGTCCTCCGGCAGGTCGGAATGTCGCGCACCTCGAGGTGGGGCAATGACCTCTGACGTCATGACCGTCGGCGGTGCACGTACGTTGCGCGCCTTCGACTCTCGTCCGATTGCGTCGGAGGCAACAACGGCCCCGGTGCCTGTCGCGAGGCGGGCGACGGTGGAAGGGTGGGAGAGCCAGGGAATTCCGCGACTTCCCCGCGGCACTGCCGGTGCAGTTCCCCCCTTCCGTCGGGCACCGTGGTGGCGCGGTGCTCGAACCGTCGCAGCAGCGTCGGTCGCTCGGGCTCGGGGGAAGGGGGACCCCCGAGCCCTGGAGCGTCAGATGTGCGTTGGCTGCTTCACCACCGCGGGGATGCCGCTCCGCCAGGCCCGGCTCAGCTCGGTGACCGGAACGTCGAGCAGACCCTGAAGGGTGAGCCGATCCCCGCCCACCGTGCCCACCACCGTCGCCGGAACGCCGGCCTGCTTCGCCGACTCGAGCACCGCGTCCTGGTGCTGCGCGGGGAAGGACACCACCACCCGCGAGGCGTCCTCGCCGAACAGGAAGGCGTGTGGAGCGACCTTGCCCGGGTCGAGGTTCAACGTCGCGCCGATGACCGGCCGGTCGGGATCGCCCATGCAACACTCGGCCAGGGCCACCCCGAGGCCACCCTCGCTGGTGTCGTGCGCCGAGGAGAGCCAGCCGATGCGGATCAAGGTGCGTACCAGCGTCTGGAGGAGCCGCTCGCGGTTGGCATCGAGCGGCGGCGGACGGCCGGCGAGCTGACCCGAGGCCATCAGGAGCCACTCCGAGCCGCCCAGATACCCGTGGGTCTCGCCGAGGATTGCGATCAGATCTCCAGCGTTGCGGAATGCGCTGCCGATGGCCGACTCCACGTCGGGGAGCAGCCCCACCACCGCCACCGTGGGGGTGGGGAGGATCGCCCTCCCATCGGTCTCGTTGTAGAGGCTGACGTTTCCGCTCACCACCGGAACGCCGAGCTCCCGGCAGGCCGCGGCGATGCCCCGGGTGGCCTCGGCGAATTGCCACATGATCTCCGGCCGCTCCGGATTGCCGAAGTTGAGGCAGTCGGTCAGCCCCAGCGGCTCACCCCCCACGCAGGCGACGTTGCGGGTGCACTCCGCCACCGCCAGGCGCGACCCCTCGTACGGATCGAGGAAGACGAAGCGGGCGTTGCAGTCCACCGCCATCGCCAGGCCCTTCTCGGAGCGCTCGACGCGCACCACCGCCGCATCCCCCGCCCCGGGACGCACCACCGCGCCCAGGCGGACGGTGTGGTCGTACTGGCGGAAGACCCACTCCTTGCTGGCGATGGTGGGCCGGGCGAGGAGGGCCCGCAGCGTCTCGCCCAGGTCCCTGGGGGCCGGAACGGTGGCCGGGGCGAAGGCCTGCAGCGCATCCAGCTCCGCAGGCCGTCGAGTGGGGCGGTCGTAGATCGGCGCGCCCTCGGTCAGCGGCCCGACGGGGAGATTGGCGACCTCCTTCCCGCCGTCGAGGATCCGCACCCGCCCGTCGCCGGTGACCCGGCCGATGACCGCGGCATCGAGGTCCCACTTGTGGAAGATGCGGAGCACCTCGTCCTCGCGGCCACGCTTGGCCACGATGAGCATCCGTTCCTGACTCTCGGAGAGCATGACCTCGTAGGGGGTCATCCCCTCCTCGCGCCGGGGCACCTTGGCCACGTCGATCTCCACTCCGCTACCGGCGCGCCCGGCCATCTCCACCGAGGAGCTGGTCAGCCCCGCGGCCCCCATGTCCTGGATGCCCACCAGCGCGTCGGTCTTGAACAGCTCCAGGCATGCCTCGAGGAGGAGCTTCTCGGTGAAGGGGTCGCCCACCTGCACCGTGGGCCGCTTGCTCTCGCTGTCCTCGCCGAACTCGGCGGAGGCCATGGTCGCCCCGTGGATGCCGTCACGGCCGGTCTTGCTCCCCACGTAGAGGATGGGGTTGCCCACCCCGGAGGCGGTGCCCTTGAAGATGCGGTTGGCGGGGAGCACGCCCACGGTGAAGGCGTTCACCAGGCAGTTGCCGTCGTAGCTCTCGTGGAAGGCGACCTCGCCGCCCACGGTGGGCACCCCGATGGAGTTCCCGTACCCCCCGATGCCCCGCACCACTCCGTCCACCAGCCAGGCCGTCTTCGGATGGGAGGGACTCCCGAAGCGCAGCGAGTTCATCGAGGCGATGGGCCGGGCCCCCATGGTGAAGACGTCGCGGAGTATTCCTCCCACCCCGGTGGCCGCGCCCTGGTAGGGCTCGATGTAGCTGGGGTGGTTGTGGCTCTCCATCTTGAAGGCGGCGGCCATCCCGTCGCCGATGTCGACCACGCCGGCGTTCTCACCCGGGCCGACCAGGACTCGGGAGCCGGTGGTGGGAAAGCCCTTCAGATGCTTGCGGGAGGACTTGTAGGAGCAGTGCTCGCTCCACATCACCGAGAAGATGCCCAGCTCGAGGAGGTTGGGATCCCGGCCGAGGTCCTTGCAGAGCCGGGCGTACTCGGCCTCGCTCAATCCGTGCTGCGCGATGACGTCCTTGCTCGGGGCCATGGGCGGGTCAGCTCAGGAGGGAGGCCAGGATGCGCCGGCCGTCGGCGTTGCCCAGGACCGGCTCGGCGTTCCGCTCCGGGTGGGGCATCATCCCCAGCACGTTGCCCGAGGCGTTGACGATGCCGGCGATGTCCGCGCGGCTGCCGTTGGGGTTGTCCAGGTAGCGGAACGCCACCTGCCCTTCCCCTTCCAGCCGCTTCAGGCCCTCGTCGTCGATGAAGAAGTTGCCCTCGCCGTGGGCGATGGGAATCCGGAACAGGTCGCCCGGCGCGAGGCCGGCGGTGAAGCGCGAACGGGTGCGCTCGGCGCGCAGCGTGACGTCGCGGCAGCTGTACTGGCGATCTCCGTTCTGGAGCAAGGCCCCGGGGAGCAGTCCTGCCTCGGTGAGAATCTGGAACCCGTTGCAGATGCCGATCACCGGGCCGCCCTTCCGGGAGAAGGCGGCGACGTCCTCCATGACCGGCGAGAAGCGGGCGATGGCACCGCAACGGAGGTAGTCCCCGTAGCTGAAGCCGCCGGGGAGGATGATCAGCTCGCTGCCCTTGAGGTCGCGCTCCTTGTGCCAGAGGAGCTGCGACTGGTGCCCCAGCACCTGCCCGGCGACGTGGAAGGCGTCCTCGTCGCAGTTGCTGCCGGGGAAGACCACGATGCCAATCTTCATCCCAGCTCCACGCGAAAGTTCTCCACCACGGTGTTGGCCAGGAGCTTCCGGCACATTTCCTCGACCTTGGCCCGGGCCTCGGTGGGGTTTCCGTCGGGCAGTTGCACCTCGATGTACTTGCCGAGCCGCACCGAGCCGACCTGGGTGAAGCCAAGCGCGTGCAGGCTGTTCTCCACCGCCTTGCCCGCGGGGTCGAGGACCCCCGGCTTCAACGTCACGTACACCCGTGCGACCATGTGCCCTCCGGTGGGAGCGACGCCCACGCGGAGTGGGCCCGCCCGGCGCCGCCTCTATCAGCCGCGCCACGATGCGTCCATCCCAGTCGTAACGGGGGGTTAGGAGCACAGCCAGCACGGTTCAGAGGGCCATGCTAACGCTGGGGGAGCAATGCCGTTCTGGGCCCTGTGGCTCGGTTGCGTCGGTTTGCTCGTCCTGCGCGCGATGATGGCCGCGGCCGAGGCGGCGCTGTCGGGCGTCTCCGAGATGAAAGCGCGCGAGCTGGCCAGCCAGTACGGCCGGGCCGGGCGTCGTGTGCTCTGGCTCCGCACCCACCGCGAGACGACCGCCTCGTCGATCCGGGTGGGGATGGTGCTCAGCGGCTTCATGGCCGCCGGGGTGGGCGCCCTGGCTCCGCCGGCGATGGTGCAGTTCGACCTCTCGCGCCTCGGGCCCTCCTGGGTGGGGCTCGCCGCGCCGCTGGGCGGTGTCCTCCTGGTGGCGGTCCTCGCCGCGCTGCTCGACGTCACCGCCCGCGCGCTGGCCAGCACCGCTCCCGAGACCGCCGCCCTGCGCCTGTCTTGGCTGGCGACCCTGCTCTCCATCGTCCTCGGTCCGTTCGCCCGGGTGCTCCTG
>Ga0307472_100000813_pt1 | contig 11570 bp, 12 predicted proteins | sample atmos_gasesAM5C__2_FD_204582 | JGI IMG/M metagenome (GOLD analysis project Ga0307472, IMG submission 204582) | Hardwood forest soil microbial communities from Morgan-Monroe State Forest, Indiana, United States - atmos_gasesAM5C_05 | ecosystem: Environmental > Terrestrial > Soil > Temperate... | reverse complement strand
GCACTGGTTTTCTGCAGAAAATGCGACCAACTGAAAACGCGACCAACTATAGAGAACGAGGGACGCGTTTCCGTTCAACTCAGCCGAACGCGCTTTAAGTCCTGGGCTGCGCCTTGCTCGCGATCGCTTTTGGCGGTCTCGGCGCCGTGCAGCCCTTCACCAGCTGACAATGCCACGGCTTCGGGCCGGACAATTTGGCGAACAGGTCCGACAGGAACTTGCCGGTCTTGCGTTGTAGCTCGGTCACGCCGGTCATGGCGGAAGGCTTGCTCGTCGTGCCGTTGGCCGGCAACTGCGCAGGATTGAACGGCGTCACGTCGATCCCCTGCCGTTCCGCTTCCTTCACGGTAAGCCAAGTCATCGAGTCGGGCGGGGTTTCAGTGACGTAGACGACAGCGCGCAGCGGCATCCCGATCTCGTTGAGGTAGGCGCCCAGCACCGCATTACCGACGCCGGTTTCCGTCGCCGCACCGAGTTGCACCTTGTAGGCGGCGTGAAATCCGATCTGCGCTTGCGGCGCCATCAGGCGCTGCGTGCCGCCGAGCCAGGCGATCGAACACGCCGACGCGCAGCGCGCGCCCTGCGTCACCAGCGTGGCGAAGTTCTTCAAGCGGATCATCTTGCCGATTTCGATGCCGGCGATCAGGCTTCCGCCATTGCTGTCGAACGCGACGACCGCCTTGCGCACCGCCGCGATCCTGTCGCGAAAAACGTCGACGTCGTTCAGCACGAGCTCGCCCTCGATCAATACGAGCGCCTGCTCCGCATTGTGCTCGAGCGGGACGACGGAAATGGTGGCCGCGTGGGCCGAAGCCATCACGAGAAAAGTCAGGGCGATGACCAAGCAGCGCATGAAGGAGCTGACGTGTTCGAGCGGGCGATCAAGCCCGAGGGCCGGAAATCATCGGCGAGGGCCGAAACGGATGTCCGACGGCGAGTACCGTTGCCGGCACTCGCCGCAGTAACGGCCGTAGCCGCCTTCTCGACGCACGCATACACTGCATGTCCCCAGCCGCCCAAAGCTGCAAGCTATCGTAACCTTTGACCATTCCGGCGGGAAATGGGCGGGCGGCGGCTTATCCCCAATATTCAACAGGCCGAACCGCACGGGCGGGGCCCGGGATTCGGCGGACGGGGACGGATGAGCGGGATTGGTCAGTCCAGCTATTTAACGATGGTAATCCGCACCTTCCTCGACACCACCGGCGGCTTGAACGGCCTGTGCTCGGCATCCGCCAGCACGAGCTGAAGCGTATGCTCGCCGGGCGGCAACTCGAGCCGTGCCTCGGTCTGCCCGCCGCCGAAATGGCGGTGGTTCTTGTCCGACGGGAGCGGCTCCTTGAGGTCGAACGGGGTGTTGACGTCGATCAGCAGATGATGGTGGCCAACGCCCGGCGTGGCGTCGCCGGCCCGGGTCACACCCATGTTGCGCAGTCCAAACCGGCACCAGAACGCCCCCTTGATGCGCTCCCCATCGTTCGGCCAAATGATATAGAGGTAAGCGTCGGGTGGGGCCGGCGTCTGTGCCATCGACGCGACGGGCATCACCGTCGCAGCGGTCAACAATGCCCGTCGCGTGATTCCACTCATATCAATTGCTCCTTTCAAGCAGGGTCGGCAAAATTAGAAACCCGTTTTGCGCACGCAATCAAGCCTGCGCAAATTACGTCAACTGATCCGCGATTCGCGCTCCAACTTTCATAATTAGCGCAGCACCGCCTTCGGGTTCGCCCGAAATCGGCAGATTTTGATGCGCAAGCCGGCAGTAGCCGACTTACGTGCGGCTGACCTGATTCCCCCTCAGCCCGATTACCCGCGTGAACGGGCGACGCGCAGCCCGTGCGTCTGATAGCGCACGCCGGCGTCGTAGCGATCGCGACTCGACGCGCGCGAATAGCTTGGATCATTCCGCCACGAGCCGCCGCGCAAAACCCGCTCCTGACAGTTCGGCGTGTCCCACGCAGAGCTGTCTTTCGGCGCACCGATATAGTTCTTGTGCCAGCAGTCCGACACCCATTGGGTAACGCCCCCGGCCATGTCGCGGAGACCAAAGGGGTTCGGCGCGAAGCTCCCAGCCTTCATCGGCAGACGCGGATCGGGCGCTTCGCCACAACCCTTGCAATTCGCCATCCCGGCCGCAACGTGATCGCCCCACCAATATTTCGTGGTCGCCCCTCCCCGCGCGGCGTATTCCCACTCCGCCTCGGTCGGCAACCGATACCGACTGTTGGTAATGGTCGACAGCCACGTGACATATTGCTGCGCGTCGTTCCAGCTCACGTTGTAGACCGGCATCTCGTCATCGCCGCTCGGGTCGTAGTTGCATGCCTTGGCCGCGACACACCGCTTCCACTCGCCGATAGTGACGGGCAATCGCCCGAGCGCAAACGCTGCCACGCTGACCTGATGCGGCGGCTTTTCCGTCGGATCGTCATTGCTCCCCATGGTGAATGTGCTGCCGGGAAGGTTGATCATTTCGGGACATTGCTCGCATTCGCGAAAGACCTCGTAGGGGGTCGCGGCCTGGAGAGGAAGGCGCGGCGGCTTGACCAACGCCACGGCCACTTGCGACGGCTCCTGGGCCGGCGTCGGCGTCGTCGTCGGCGGCGGCGGCTCGACAACGGGTGGCAGCGCCGGCGGGAAAACCTGTGCAGCGGCCTGCTGCTGGGGGGCAGGCCGTGCCGGTGCCGGCGCGGTCTGCTGCTGGGGGGCAGGCCGTGTCGGCGCCGGCTGCGCCGTCTTCACGGCAGGCGGGGCTTCTGCCTGCGTCACGCTGCCGGTACGCATCGCCACCCCGCCGGCGATGCCGGCGGCAACGCCGACCACGGTCGCGATCGCATAGATGATCCAATTGTTCCGCAAAGCGCGGGCGGGGCCGGACGAATCGGGGATAATCTCGTAGACCCGTACCGGGTGGCGTACATTCTCGAGGTTCTCGTCGCCGAGCGATCGATACGCGCACGCGAGCTCATTCTTGACCTTTTCGTGCACGTCCCCCGAGATATAGACAGTGCCCGGTTGAGCGAGCGATTGAAGCTGCACCGCGACCGCCACGCCGTCGCCGTAGAGGTCGTCGCGGTTGTTGGGGGGATTGCCAAGGCCGACCCCCAGGCGATATCGGATCCATTGCTGTCGGCCCACCAGGCTCTGCCGGATCACGATCGCGCACCGCACGGCATCGAGGGGGCTGTCGAAGACCGCGATAAAACCGTCGCCGTCATGCTTATTCTTGACGATCAGGCCATGATGCTCGGCGATCGTCGGGTCGATGATGTCATGGCGATGCCGGCTGACGCGCGCGCGTGTGCTCTCCTCGTCGATAGCAAGGAGACGGTCATAGTCTTTGATGTCGGCGCACAGATACGTGGCCGGCTGGCGCCGGCTGCCGCTGACATGCCAGGAAACGTCCCCCACAATCATCGGGGCCCCAAACTAACTCCCCCACCCACCCCCCTGGAATCACAGGGGTTCCAGACCAGATACAATAGTTATTGTGACATCGTTATTCGGTGTCGGATTGTCTGCTTGTAGTCACTTTCCAGTTCGACCGGCGGTTCAGCCAATCCGTCGGCCAAACTGGCATTCCTAGCGTGACAAAAAACCTTGCACTTATCAAGGATTGGAGGACCCTTGCGTCATCAGCAAGGCAGACCAATGACCGGCCGCGTACTTTCTTCGGGCACGACGGCGACACGCTCGGTCACGATTCGCCTGCCGCCGCGTGCCCGCAACGCAAACGTGTCCCGCCGCGAGTAATTTGCTTTCGCCGCAACCGTGCGAACACTCGCACCTCGGGGCTGGACCCCGCCGCCAACCGGAGTAGTAATATTTTTCTTAGAACATGACCGTCGCCTGAAAAGGGCAATCGCGGGAGCAGGTGCCGGCAGCAGCGACCAAACCCGAGGGGCGAGATCGACGGTGGGTGTTCTACGAGCACAGCTGCTGGAACGCGTGGACTTTGGTCGCGGCCCAACCCAAAAACAGTTGCACCAAAAGCGGAATCCGGTTTTCTCGCCTAAAACAAACAGGACCGGTCGCCATGCTCCGCACCGTTTGGTTCCTTATCGCGGTTGCGTCTCTATCGCTATCGACCGCAGCCTCCGCTGCGCCCGCCGGCGGTAAGCAGGACTCGACAATACCCGCGACGCGAATGGATGCTGCCGCGCCGGACAAGCCCGCGAACAAGGACAAGGTGCACACGCAGTCGAAGCGCCTCGTAGCGCGCGCGGCTCGCCGCTGGAGGGGCTACGGCTTCCTGCCCGGCTATCGCCCGCCGCTGCCCAACAATGATCCCTCCTTCGACCCACACTACCTCACCAGCAGACGCGCCTATTGGTCTGGCGGCCGGGGCTATTGGTGGTTCAGCAACCCTGGCTTTTACCACGGCCGCTGGAATGGTGGCGGTTTCGGTCCGTGCTGGAAGTCGACGCCGATCGGGATGATGTGGATCTGCGGATAAGCACGCCAAGCGCCCCCGGACCGATCGCGCCGCAGTGCGCCGCCCGCGTGGTAGAGTTCCGCAAGGTCGAGATCAAGCCGCAATAACGCGCAACGCGTTCCGATGCATGGCGTCGGCAGCGGCGAACGCGATGCCTCCGCGTGCGACGGGGCGGTGGGCTTCGCTTCCCTCAGCCTGCATTCGATTCGGCCGTTAGTCCACCCGCACGCCAATGCTCTTGATCACCTTGCCGAACGCGTCGTGATCGCTGCGGATGCGGGCGACGAATTCGTCCGGCGTCGTCACCATCGGCTCGCCGACACCGCCGGCGTTAAGCCTCTCCGCCACCTCGGGCAGCGCCCGCGTGGCGCCGACCTCACTGCGCAGCCGTTCGAGGATCGCTGGCGGCGTCCCGACGGGCACGAACAGGCCCTGCCACAGCACGACCTCGTAGCCGGGATAGACCTCGGCGATGGCCGGAAGGTCGGGCAGTTGGACCGAACGTTTGGCGCTGCTGACCGCGAGCCCCTTGAGCTGGCCGGACTGCACCATCGGATATACCGAGCCACCGCCGAACATCGCGGCGACGTCGCCGCCGATCACGCCGATGGCGGCGGGGCCGCCGCCCTTGTAGGGCACGTGGGTGAGATCGATGCCGGCCTGCTGCTTGAGCAACTCCATGGCCAGGTGATGCTCGCTGCCGTTACCGATCGAGGCATAAAACAGCGCCGGGCTCGCGGCACGCGCCGCCGCGACGAAGGCGCGGAAGTCCTTGTCTTTCGCCAGCGTCGGATTGGCAGCGAGCACCAGCGCGTTCGACACCACGCTCGCCACCGGCACGAGGTCCTTGAGCGGGTCGAGCGGCATCTTGGGATAGAGATGCGGATTGATGGCGAACAGCGCGCTCGGCCCGAGGAACAACGTGTGGCCGTCGGGCACCGACTTGGCGACGAGATCGCCGGCGAGCGTGCCGTTGGCGCCCGGCCGGTTCTCGACCACGACCGGCTGGCCGAGCCGCAGCGATAGCGGCTGGCCGATGATGCGCGCGACCAGATCGGCGGCGCCGCCGGGAGGAAACGACACGAACAGCCGGATCGGTCGCGTTGGATAGGATTGCGCCAGCGCGCCCGTCGCAAGCGCGGCAATAGCGCCCGCGAGAATGAGACGCATCAGGTGGCGCATGGATGGGTCCCCTCGTTACGGGAGCTGCGGTGCGAGCTTAGCCGATGTCGCCGGTTTTCCCTTCCGCTTGATCCGAGCTACCGTGAGGTCCCTTCACTGACCCCGCTCAGGGAAAACCGCCATGCAAACTCTGTTACCGCTCGCCGAGAGAATCGCCGCGCGCCTGATGGCGCGGCGCGAGACCATTGCGGTCGCCGAGAGCTCGACCGGCGGGCTCGTCTCGGCCTCGCTGCTCGCAGTGCCTGGGGCCTCGGCCTATTTCCTCGGTGGCGGCGTCATCTATACCGGCATGGCGAGGAGCGCGTTGCTTGCGATTACCGCCGCCGATATGGCGGGGATGCGGCCGGCGAGCGAGGTCTACGCGGCGCTGCTGGCGCGCCGCGTGCGCGAACGGCTCGGAGCCACCTGGGGCCTCGGCGAAACCGGCGCGGCCGGACCGACCGGCAACCGCTACGGCGATCCCGCTGGACACGCCTGCATCGCGGTGGCCGGACCGGCGGAGCGCGCCGTCACGCTGCAGACCGGCAGCGGCAACCGTCAAGCCAACATGCGCGCCTTCGCGGCGCGCGCGCTCGGGCTGATTGCCGAAGCGACCGACGCGTAGGGCCGACAGCAGCGCGCAGGGCAGAATAACGCAGGCATATTCCGCCGATCAGGACCAAGTGGTGCGATACGCTTCGCCATCGCACCGTTCACGTCTTCCAAGCCGGGTCGCGATCGAGCAGCTCGATCGACACGCCTTCAGGCCCGCGGATGAAGCAGACGCGCACGCCCGGCCGGACGGTCGCCGGCTCCCTGGTGAACGCGACGCCCTTCGCCTTGAGTTCCGCGGCGATGGCGTCGATGCCGCTGACCGAGAGCCCGAAATGATCGAGTCCCTGGTAGGGCGTGGTCGGCGGCGGGTTGACGCCGTCGCCGGACGTCACCGGCGCGATGAAGATGTTGGCGCCGCCGAGCTTGAGATCGATGCGCGGCTTGCCTTCCTGCATCGAGCGCAGCACCTCGGCGCCGAGCACGCGCTCATACCAGGCCGCGGTCGCCTCCGGGTTGGGGCTGCGCAAATGGATGTGGTCGTAGGTGAACTTGGGCATCAGGGACTCCCCATGTGTCGCCATACCGCCCAGCATTAGGCCACGTCCGCCCGCGACGGCAACAGCCTCCACCCTATTGAACCGTGTATTCGCGCCGGTAAGCTCGCCCGCAACAGCGATCGACCGTCGGGAGGCACGCCCATGCGCGACTTGCGCCGCCTTCGTCTTGCGATTTTACTGGTGGGCGCCGCCGCGCTGCTGTCCGCCGCGCATCGAGGCGTTGCGCAAACCGGCGGTCCTCCGCCCGGCGCGGAGAGCACCTTGCCGTCCGATATCGACCCGCAATCGGGATTTCGCCTGCCTCTGCCGCGGCGCGAGGATCTCGACGAGGCCGGGCAGCGGACGTTCGACCGCGGGTCGACGCCCGGCGCCAACATCGCCGGACTGCAAGGCCCGGCCGGCGTCCAGCTCTACAGCACCAAGACGACCGAGCACCTTCAGGCGATCAACCGCTACCTGCGCTTCGGGGCCGGCATTTCGCCGCGCATCCGTGAGATCGCGATCCTTGCCACCGCCCGTGAGATGGACAGCCAGTTCGAATGGGTGGCACACGAACCGGAAGCCTTGAAGGAGGGCGTGCCGCCGGAGGTGATCGACGTCATCAAATATCGCAAGAGCACCGAGGGCCTCGACGAGACCGACGCCGTGGTGATCGCACTCGGCCGGCAGTTGTGGCACGACCACAAGGTGACGCCGCAGACCTTTGCCAAGGCGAAGGCCTTGTTCGGGGCGCACAAGCTGGTCGATCTTGTCCTGCTGATGGGCAACTACGCCGGCACCGCGGCATTGCTCACCGCGGTCGACATGCAGCTGCACGCAGGGAAGAAACCGCTGCTGCCGATTCCATGAGCATGCCGAGCCCCTCACGAAGATTTCACCGGTACGAGCAAGGCGATGACGCGGCGCAATCGGCGAAGATACGCGTTATGATAATCGGCCGGCGCAACGGATCGGCGTGAAGCAGAGGGACGGATGCGGCGTGAGCCAATCCTGGCGGCGGGCGGCATCGTGGTACGCGGCAAACGCGAACCGCTGATCGCGGTCGTCAAGCTGCGCAAGCGCAACGCCTGGGTACTGCCCAAGGGTAAGCTCAAGCCCAGCGAGAACGCCCTCGCCGCCGCGCGACGCGAGGCGGTGGAGGAGACCGGGCACGACGTCTCGGTCCACGAGTTTCTCGGCGCAATGTCCTACGAGGTGCGCGGCAAGCCCAAGGTGGTGCAGTTCTGGCGCATGCGTGCCGTCGGCGGCCCGGCGCGCGAACCGATGCGTGACGTCAAGGCCGTGCAGTGGCTGCCGCTCGACGAAGCGGTCGAGAAGCTCACCCATTCACACGAGCAGGTGTTTCTCGCCAGTGTCGGCCCGATCGCGGTGGCGGCCGAACGCTCCGCGCGCCGCAGCAAGACCGCCACGCGGACCGCGCGCCGCGACCTGGTCGAAGCAGCCGATGCCGAACGGCGCACCGAATTCGGCGAGCCGCAAGTCGCCGGGCGCGTCGAATTCACCGAGCCGGCGGAACACAACGGCGTCGTCGCAGCCGACGAACCGGCGGGGGTCGATGACGCCGTCGAACCGGCCGAGCACGCGATGCGAACAGGTGTGACCGAATCCGCCGAACCGCCGAGGAGAAGCACGCTCATCCAGTCGCTGTGGCTGTGGATGCGGCGAAAAGCAGCCAGCGATCGGACGCGGCCCGATTGAACCTGTTCCTGCTCTCGGGCGCCGACGGCCTGCCGTGACGTCGCACGCGATGTCGTCGTATTGGCGGAACATCGCATGTCACCCGACGTTGAAATCGAACGAGCGCTGTCGCGATACGATGTGAACCTTGCCACTGCGTTGCGTTAACGTATCGTCAACCATCGCGACAACGCAGCGGAACCTTTTCGGCCGAAGAACGTTGATATCGTTAGGATAAACCTTTCCGGGAGACAGTTATGACACGTATCAAGGGTCTCACGACCTTCGCAGCGGCGACCGCGATCGCGGTTGCGGCCGTTGCCGCTCCCACCGCTGCCGATGCACGCGGCGGAAGCGTTGCTGCCGGCGTGATCGGCGGCCTCGCCGCTGGTGCGCTGATCGCCGGTGCGGCGGGCGCTTATGGCAGCCCGTACTACTACGGCGGCGGACCTTACTATTATGGTGGCGCGCCCGCTTACTACGGCGGCGGCTGCTACTGGCGCCGGGTGTGGACAGATTGGGGTCCACGACGGGTTCGTGTCTGCTACTAGAACGCACCTGACCTTCAGTCATGAAACGCTGCGAGCCCGGGAAACACCCGGGCTCGCGGTGTTTTGACACGTGTATTTGCGCGGCAACATGACAAAAAATTCACAATCACCGTTCATGTTCCAGTCAAATTTCCGGGTCTAATTTCAACCAACTTGTCATGCCACCCGGCTAAACGAGTCTCATGCGCGTTCGGTATCCGCCGACCGCCCACCCGATGGGGGAATGTCCATGACCAAGACTTTCACCGCCCTCGCCGCGGCTGCGACGCTTGCACTTGCAGCGACAGTCGCGCCTTCCACTGCCGATGCCGGCTGCCGCGGTTGCGGCGTTGCCGCCGGCGTCCTCGGCGGCCTTGCCGCCGGCGCCATCATCGGCGGCGCGATCGCGGGCGGCCCGCCCGCTCCGTACTACGCACCGGCGCCGGTCTATGGCCCGCCTCCGGTCTATTACGCCGAGCCGGTTGCGGCGTGCCGTTATGCGCGCGAGCGCTTCTGGGACGGCTATGCGTGGCGCTGGCAGCGCGTGCAGGTGTGCGACTGATGCGTTGACCGCAACGTTGCAGCCAATTTCGCCGGCCGGCTCGCAGGAGTCGGCCGGTTTGTTTTTGTGCAGTGCGTCGCGCTGCCGCGCGACAGTCTTTCGCCACGCTTCCGTCACGATGTCTGCGCACGCTACGGGACCAAAAGGCGATGACTATTGCGCGTCCGCTTTCGCGAAGCACAACAATGCAATCGCCTGCGCGCCGTTGACGGCGCGGTGACGTGCGGACGCTACAGCCATTTTCCGATCGAATTGAACCGCATCTGGTTGCAGATTCGCTTGGAAATGGCTGTAGATCCTTGAGTGGCGCATGTTCTTGTCGGCGAAGCGGCATCCACTTCGCCGACACACGCGCCAGTGGGCTGACTTGTTCAAACAGATGGGAACCGTCTGTTTGGGTCGCACCACCAGGACGCGCGGGAGGAAAGATCATGTTCAAGTTCTCAATCCGTATCGCCGCGATTGCCGTATCGCTCGCGGCGCTTGTCGTTGCCGCCGACGCCGGAAGGCAGGGCGGCGGGCACGGTGGCGGCCGATCGGGCGGCGCCGCCTTCCATGGCGGCGGACACGCGGGCGGCTTTCGCGGCGGGCACGCGGGCGGCTTTCGCGGCGGCTCGGTCGGACGCGCGGTCTCGTTTCGAGGCTCGCACGGCATGGGCCGCTCCTTCGCGGGACGCGGCGGCGGCGTGCGCGCGTTCCGCTTCGCCGGAGTGCGCTCGTTCCATCGCGGCGGCCGCGTCCATGCCGGCCGCATCGGCATGCGACGCGCCGGATTGTCGCGCTCGTTCGCCGGGCGGAAAGGCCTGAGGCATTCGGGCAATATCCGCGCCGCACGCCTGCATGCGGCCAATTTCCACGCCGGCCGAATTCATGCCAACCGGTTCCATGCGGCGCATTTTCGTCCGTTCGTGCGCCACGGCCGCATCTTCGGCTGGTTTGGGCCGCTGTTCTGGCCCTACGCCTATGACGACATCTTCTACTATGCGTTCTGGCCCTACGGCTACGACGATCCGTTCTGGTACTACGGTTACGGCGACATCTATACCGGCCTGTTCTCGCCTTACGGCTATGACGACCTCGTCGGCCTCGTGCCGGGAGGAACGCGGTTGGCGCACGCGCCGAGCGGGGGCGACGCCACGCGCAACGCGCCGCTGTCGAGCCGTCTCGCGCAGATGTGCAGCGAGGATACGCGCGACATCGCCGGCCTGCCGATCGAGCGCATGCAGCAGGCCGTCCAGCCCGACGATGCGCAGCGCGCGATGCTTGACCAGCTCGGCAATGCGTCGGTCAAGGCGCGGGAGATCATCAAGGCCGCCTGCCCAGCCGGCATCGCACTGACGCCGACCGGACGGCTCGACGCGATGGACAAGCGCCTCGACGCCATGGCGCAGGCAGTCGAGACCGTGCGCCCGCCGCTTGAAAAATTCTATGATGCGCTCAGCGACGAGCAGAAGGCGCACCTCAACGCCGTCGGCACCGAGCGCTCACGTCGTGGCAGCGACGAACGCCCCCGTACGGCGCGGCCGTGCGGCGAGCTGCCGGCCGGCGTCGGCCAGTGGCCGACCGCCGATATCGAGCGCGCAGTGCATCCGACGCAAGAGCAGCGCGCGAGCCTCGATGCGCTGCAGGAGGCGGCGGCAAAGGCGGCCGAGACCATCAAGGCCTCGTGCCCGAGCGAGCCGCCGGCGACCCCGCCGGCACGCCTCGCGGCGGTAGGCCAGCGCATCCAGGCGATGCGCGAGGCGGTGAATTCGGTGCGCGGCGCGCTCGCCGCATTCTACGGCTCGCTCAGCGACGAGCAGAAGGCGCGCTTCAACACGATCGGCCGGTCGCAGGCGGGACGCGGCCAGGGGTGACGCAGTCATCAAGGCGATGAATTGACGGGCCCCTTGTGGGAGAGGGTTGCGCCGTGCTTGTGGCGCGGCGCCGATCACACACCGGGAATCCGATGACAAGGGTACGCGAAGGCGGATTCGTCAGCGCCCAATAATCAGCCTTGCCTTCACCTTCCCCTCGCCTGCATGTGCTCGAGCACCGCGGCAGTTGGCCAGCAGTCGAGCTTGAGCCCGTTGGCCTTCTGGTACGCGCCG
>Ga0307472_100000812_pt1 | contig 11577 bp, 8 predicted proteins | sample atmos_gasesAM5C__2_FD_204582 | JGI IMG/M metagenome (GOLD analysis project Ga0307472, IMG submission 204582) | Hardwood forest soil microbial communities from Morgan-Monroe State Forest, Indiana, United States - atmos_gasesAM5C_05 | ecosystem: Environmental > Terrestrial > Soil > Temperate... | reverse complement strand
GGATTGGTTTTCAAGAGCGCGCTCCACTATGTCGCATTTGATCGCTTGCGCCACTCGACAGCCGGAGCGCTCGAGGGACGACTTTAGCTTAATACCACGTAGTATTAATACGTTTCAATGGCTGATTTTTGCGATGTAATGGAAGACGGGCGTCCCGCCCGTCTCTTCGAGGTCTCTGCCAAGAGGGGCGGGACGCCCGTCCTCCATTCGATCGGTGTAGTTTATAATTAATGCTTCCGCCTCAAATTCTGGAGTGATTAGACAATGATTCGATTTCTGCAAACCCCTGGCCCGACAAAGAAGATCATTCTCGGCGGTATGTTACTGGTCATTTGTGCGGCCATGGTGATTACGCTTGTTCCGGGGGGCATCGGCGACAGCATCGGACTGGGTGGGCCGGGACAGGGTGTCGTTGCCAAAGTGGCGGGCGAGCCGGTCACGACCGTTGAAGTGCAGCGCGAGGCCCGGCAGATGCTCCGCCAGCAATTTCCGCGTGGCGGCGCACAAACCGAGATGCTGCTCCCCTACTTCGCCGAGCGCGCCGCGCAAACCCTGATCAGCCGCAAGGCTCTGGTCGCGGAAGCGGACCGGTTGGGCTTGCGGGTCACGGACGACGAAGCGCGTGACGAATTGCAGCACGGTATGTACTCGTCCACCTTCTTCCCGGGCGGCAAGTTTGTGGGCCAGCAACAATACGAGAACATTCTGCAGAACGCCGATCTGAGCGTGTCCAGGTTCGAACAGGGCTTGAAGGACCAGATTCTGCTGGATAAGCTTCGCAACCTCATCACCGGAAGCGCACTGGTCACGGACGATGACGTGCGCCGGGAATTTGCGAAGCAAAACACCAAGGTCAAGTTCGATTACGCCGTCCTCCGGAAAGATGATTTGCTAAAGCAGATTAACCCCAACGAAGCGGAATTGAAGGCCTTCTACGAGCGCAACAAGGCGACCTACAACAACTCGATTCCGGAAAAGCGCAAAGTCCGGTATGTCGTGCTCGAAAACGCCAAGATCGAGGTGGGTGTCAGCGTTTCTCACGAGGACCTTCAGGCCTATTACGACCAGCACCGCGACGATTACCGCGTGCCTGAGCAGGTGAACGTCAGTCATATCCTGATTAAGACTCCGCTGCCTGGGCCGGACGGGAAAGTTGATCCCAAGGGAGTGGAAGAGGCGCGCAAGAAGGGCGAGGACGTTCTGAAGCAGCTCAAGGCAGGGGGGAATTTCGCCGACTTGGCCAAGAAATATTCGGAAGATCCGGGTAGCGGCAAGAACGGCGGTTCCCTGGGCTGGATTGGCAAGGGTCGCACCGTGCCGGAATTCGAACAGACTGCGTTCTCCCTGGCGAAAGGCGAGACTAGTGGGCTGGTGCAGAGCAGCTACGGCTTTCACATCATCCGTCTCGATGATAAGCAGGCGGCGCATGTGAAGACTCTGGATGAGGTAAAAGACCAGATCGAGGGTTCCATCAGGCAACAGAAAGCGGCGCAGGCTGCCGCCAATCAGGTCAATGCGTTGCTGGCGCAAGCGCGCAGCTCGGGGCTCGACAAAGCGGCCGCGGCCAAGGGCCTTAACGTCATCAGCACCGACTTTGTGAGCCGCACCGATTCCTTGCCGGGCATTGGCAGTGCGCCGCAGTTCATGAGCGCGGTGTTCGGCCAGGCCGAGAAAGCCCCACCCGACCAGGTGCAGGTAGCACAGGGGTACGCGGTGTTCGAGGTATTGGCAGTGAAGCCGGCTTCGACTCCTACCTTTGAAGAGATTCGCAGCCGGGTGGAGGAAGAGTTCAGGAACGAGCGAGTTGCTGCCCTGCTCACCCAGAAGACCCAGGAGCTCGCCGATCGAGCCAAGGCCGCGCACGACCTGAAAAAGGCTGCCAAAGAGGCGGGTGCAAGCATTAAGACCAGCGACTTCGTGCTGCCGGATGGACAGGTTCCGGACATCGGATCCATGTCGGGCGGCGCGTCGGTGGCTTTTAGCTTAAAAGTCACTGAGATCAGCGGACCGATTAACAACGGCAATACCGGAGTCGTGTTGTCGGTCACGGAAAAGCAGGAGCCGACGCCGCAGGATTTTGAAGCCAAGAAGGACCAGGTCCGTGATTCGCTCATCCAGAACCAGCAGCAGGAAATGTTTGCCCTGTTCGTGAGCAATCTGCGGGCGCAGATGGAAAAGGCTGGAAAAATCCAGATCAACGCGGACGAGATGAAGAACCTGACCCGTTCGCAGGCCGTCCCGGAACAGGGAGAGTAAATCGGGGGATGGCCACCGCATCCCCGATTGCTGTTAGCATCGTTGTAGTCGACAGTGATGGTATTCTCCCGCGCCACCGGCATCCTGCTGCACCCGACATCTTTCCCAGCGCGCGGTGGTATTGGGGATTTCGGCCCTGCCGCCTATGAGTTTGCCGACTTTCTGGCATCCGCGCGCCAGGGCTTGTGGCAGGTGCTGCCGCTCGGGCCTCCGGCTACGGGCAATTCTCCCTACTCTTCGACCTCGGCCTTCGCCGGCAATGCGTTACTGATCAGCCTGGAACGCCTGGCGGAGCGCGGCTGGGTGGAATCGTCGCAGCTGGCAGGCCTGCCCCGCGAGGCTGACGCAGTCGACTATGAGGAAGTGTTCCAGCGCAAGCTGCCGCTGATTGTGGGAGCTGCCCAGAAGTTTATTCGGAACGCCCGGGGCAACCCGCGCAATCGCTTTGAAGATTTCTGCGAGGGGAATACCTGGTGGCTGGAAGATTTTGTCATCTTCGATGCACTGCGTGAACGCTACGACAGGAAATGCTGGAAGGAATGGCCGCGCGGCCTGGCCCGACGAGAAGCTTCGGCACTGGCCACTGCCCGCCAGGAGTTGGCTGCCGAGATGGATACCCGGCGCGTGATTCAGTTCTTCTTTTACGAGCAGTGGCATGCCCTGCGCCGCTACTGTGCGCAACGGTCCATCCGGGTGGTGGGGGACATCGCCATCTTCGTAGCCTACGACAGCGCCGATGTGTGGGCACACCGCGACCTCTTCCGCTTGCGGAAGGACGATCTCGAGCCCGAGGCAGTTTCCGGCGTCCCGCCGGACGCCTTCAGTGCCACCGGCCAGCGCTGGGGCACTCCTCTCTATGACTGGGTGGCGATCAAGGCGCGCGGCTACGACTGGTGGATTGACCGCTTGCGCTGGGGCGCCGAGACCTGCGACTACATCCGTCTCGACCACTTTCGCGGCTTCGAGCAGTTCTGGGAGATTCCCGCCAACGACCCGACTGCGGTAAATGGCCGCTGGGTAGACGGTCCCAAGGACGAGTTGTTCAACAAGCTTCATGACACCCTGGGCGGGCTGCCTTTTTTCGCGGAAGATCTGGGCCATATCACGCCGGAAGTGCACGCGTTGCGTGAGCGCCACCAGATTCCCGGGCTGGCGGTGCTGCAATTTGGTTTTTCCGACGCTGGCGCCCATGTTTATCTGCCGCACCGACTCACGCCAGACCGCGTCGTGTATACCGGCACTCACGATAACGACACGACGCTGGGCTGGTGGAAATCAGGCGTCTCGGAGAGCGAGCGGCGGGCGATTCAGGCGTATGTTGGGCCCTGCGAAGACGGTATTCACTGGGCGTTTATTCGTCTGGCGCAGGAGTCGGTTGCGAGCCTCGCGGTGGTCCCGCTGCAGGATGTGTTGGGATTAGGCAGCGAAGGCCGATTGAACACTCCCAGCGTCACTGACGGGAATTTTCGTTGGCGATATCAGCCGGCGTCGTTGACCAGCGCTCTTGCGGAGAAACTCGCCGCCCTTGCCGAAGTGACGGACCGCGTGCCTCCGCCCATGCTAGTGCCGCGTGACGAAGAGTTCGCCGCGTGAATCGTTTGAGGTATTCTTCCGACGGCGTTTCGCTCCCATTCGCGATCCACTGAGAACCGAGAACTTGGAACTGAGAGCTGGTGGTCTCAATTCATGATTAAAGCTGTAAGAGGAACCCGCGATCTCCTTCCGCCGGAGACGGCGTTGTGGAACTTCGTCGAGGCCGCGGTGCGTGATGTTTTCCGCGCTTACAATTTTCACGAGATACGCACGCCGATTTTCGAGTCGACCGAACTCTTTGCCCGAGGTGTAGGCGAAGAAACCGACGTGGTGGCGAAGGAGATGTACACGTGGGAAGACCGCGGACGGGCCCAAAGTGAGAAGGGTCAGTCGCTCACGTTGCGCCCCGAAAACACCGCCAGCGTCGTGCGCGCCTACATCGAGCACAAACTTTGGGATCGCGGGCTGAACAAGCTCTACTACATCGGGCCGCAGTTTCGGCGGGAGCGTCCGCAGAAGGGACGTTATCGCCAGTTCTATCAGATCGGGGCGGAGGTCATCGGGCCCGCCAGCGCAGGCAGCGAATCTCCGGCGCGCGATGCGGAAGTTCTGGAACTGCTGGCGACGCTGCTCGACCGCCTCGGCATTCGAGACTGGAGCCTGCGACTGAATTCGGTTGGTTGCGCCAACGACCGCGCGGCGTACAACGAAGCTTTGCGCAAGGCGCTTGAGCCGGTGGTTTCCGAGATGTGCGAGGATTGCCAGCGCCGCGCTGTCACCAATCCGTTGCGGGTGTTTGATTGCAAAGTGCCCGAGGACCAGCCCATCATCGAAAAGCTGCCCCGCATCAGCCAGTTTCTTGACGAGGGCTGCCGCAAGCACTTCGAACAGGCGCAGGCCATCCTGAAGTCGGTTGGCGTACCTTTTACGCTTGACGACCGACTTGTACGCGGGCTCGACTACTATACCCGGACGGCATTTGAATTTACCCACGGCGCTTTGGGGGCGCAGAATGCGATCCTCGGAGGCGGTCGCTACGACGGGCTTTCGGAGTCACTTGGCGGCCCTAGCGCCCCGGGAATCGGTTTCGCCATTGGCGAGGACCGCCTGGTGCTCGCGTTGCAGGAATCGGCCGAGGCGGTGCTGCGCACGCCGGATGTTTACATCGCCCCTCTGGGCGCTGGCATGGATCGCGAAGCAGCCCGACTGGCTCGAGAGCTTCGCCACCACGACCTGGTGGTTGAATTGGGGGACGAGAATTTTCGTCTCAGGAAGTCGTTCGAAACCGCGAGCAAGGTGGGCGTACGTTACGTCCTGATCGTGGGCGAGAACGAAGTCAAATCAGGTTCTTACGCGCTCAAGAATCTGGAAACCGGCGAGCAGGTTTCCGTCCCTCGCGCCGAGCTGGCGGGTAAGATTCAAGCGAAATAGGGTGACGTTGCTTATTTGGAGGAATATGAGAGCTCTAGGTTTTATTACCGGCCTTCTCTGCCTGTGTGTGCTTGGGTTCGCGCAAGGCTCAGGGAATTCGGCCAAGCCGCTTGGCCCACTGGAACAGACGTTGATTGCCAATACCAAGGCCGTGCCAGAAGCCCAGAAGAGCAAGAACGTAGACTTCCTGAAGCGTATCTTGACCGATGACTTCCTGTTCGTGGGCAGCGAAGGGCGGCTCCATGACAAGGAAGAAATCGTGGAGAGCACGCGCGATGGTGAACTGAAGGATTTCTACACTTACAATCTGCGAGTCTTGCCGGTCGACGATGAGGCCGCGGTCGTCACTTACGACTGCATCATCCATATGCCTGAAGGCGACGCTCCCGGCATGGCGCCGCGGTATCAGCATATTTCCGACCTTTGGGTGAAGCAGGATGACCAATGGCGGCTGAAGTTCCAGCAGGCAACCGCCGCGCGGCCGATTGACTGAGCATTCGCCTTGAAAACTGGTTCCTGGTTCTGACGCACGAGCGCGACGCTCGCGCCTACATTTATAATCTTTGACTCGATATATCAGCGATTCGGCTTACGACTCCATTCTTCACTGAAGGGCACAACTTGCTCGATTTTCTTGGCGATCTACGACGTACCCATATGTGCGGTGCTCTGCGTCCGGCCGATTCCGGCAAAAAGGCCGTACTCATGGGCTGGGTGAACCGGCGGCGCGATCTGGGCAACCTGATCTTTATTGATGTTCGCGACCGCAGCGGTGTCACCCAGGTGGTGTTCAACAAAGAGCGCGACCCGGCGATTCATCAGAAAGCCGAGGCCCTGCGCAACGAATACGTCATTGCCGTGATCGGCACGGCCAAGCAGCGTGTTCCCGACACGGTGAACAAGAACATCGCCACCGGTGAGGTGGAACTGATCGCGGAAGAGTTGCGCATCCTCAACGAATCGAAGCAGCCACCATTTTTACCCAGCGAAACCGTGCTGCCCAACGAGGAGATGCGGCTCAAGTATCGCTATATCGATCTGCGCCGTGACGCCATGCAGTACAACATCGAGTTGCGGCACAAGGTTGCGCTGGCCATTCGCGACTATCTTTCGGCGCAGGGATTTTTCGAAATTGAAACTCCGTTCATGACCCGCTCGACGCCGGAAGGCGCACGCGACTATCTGGTTCCGAGCCGGGTGCAGCCCGGAAGTTTCTACGCCTTGCCGCAGTCGCCGCAAATGTTCAAGCAGATTCTGATGATCTCGGGATTCGACAAGTATTTCCAGATTGTGCGCTGTTTTCGAGACGAAGACCTTCGGGCCGACCGTCAGCCGGAGTTTACCCAGATCGACCTCGAGATGTCGTATCCGCAGCCGGAGCGGGTGTGGGAGGTGGTGGAAGGTTTCTTAACGGCCGCTTTCAAAGCCGCCGGACATGAGATCAAGACGCCGTTTCCGCGCATGAGTTATGACCAGGCGATGCGCCTCTATGGCAGTGACAAGCCGGACATGCGCCTGCCGGCCATGGTGGAGGTGCGCCCGGCGTTCACACCGGAAGAGTGCGAGAAATTTGCATCCGCATTCAAGGTCAGTCAGGATTTTACTTCTCTGCTCATTCGAATTCCGAAAGCCGGAGAAATCTCCGGCACCGAGCGCCGAACGATTGGAACTTACGGAGCGTTTGCGCATGCGCAGGGCACGTCATATGTAAGTTTGATGACCGATCCCAATCGCTTTGCCCGGGACTATCCGAATTCTCTCGAGCCAATTCTCAAAATGGCAGGAGTCGAGCCGGGAGATTTGTGGTTGCTGGTGGTGCGCAAAGCAGACTCGAAGCAGAGTGTGGACCAGTTTTTTCAAACCTGCGGACAGCTGCGGCTTGATCTCGCCCAAAAATATGCGGCCAAGCATGGAGCGTTTGCCAAGACGGGTGACCCGGCGAGGGACTACCGCTTCCTGTGGGTCACTGATTTCCCCATGTTCGAGTGGGACCAGGAGTCCAGGCGCTGGAACGCCGCTCATCATCCCTTCACGTCGCTCCACGATGAGGATATGGCGAAGCTCGAAACCAGTTTCGATTCAACCGGTGATCCCCAGTCTCCGCTGGGAGAGATTCGGGCGCTGGCCTACGACGTGGTGCTCAATGGCACCGAACTTGGCTCGGGCTCGATCCGTATTCATCGCCAAGATATTCAGAGCAAGATATTCCGTGCTCTGGGGATGACAGAAGACGAGGCGCGCTCACGCTTCGGATTCTTTCTGGAAGCATTGGAATATGGCACGCCTCCGCACGGCGGTATAGCCCTCGGACTCGATCGCATCGTGATGATCTTGGCCGGCGCGGATAGTCTGCGCGAGGTGATTCCATTCCCCAAGACTGCTCGTGCTGTTGATCTGATGGTGGATGCGCCGACACCGGTAGGTGAGGCGCAGCTGAAGGAACTGGGTATACAGGTGAAGAAGTAGAAACAGCTCAGGGGCTGAAGCCCCTCTGAGAGCCAGCCTGCATGCTGAAGGCCTGCTCCACCCAACGAGCCCACTAATGCAGGCCTCGAAAATGCGCCACAAAAAGCCCTCTGGTCAATTATGTTGTTCTATTTTGAAGCTGAGCACTACGCTGGCACTGGTGCACACGATCAGCGACTAGTTGCTACCGCCGCTTGATGATAAACGCAGTCTTGTCATCAATGCGGTCGTCTTCGGTGATCTCCTGCAAGTGATGGTCCTGCATGACTGCGAATTGAAGGATCGCATTGCATATCTCTCTGGCGGGCTCATGCTTGTGTTCGCGGATCACCTGTTCAATCTGCAGGCGGTCTTGCTGATCGCTGCCGTCGTAGATCCCGTCGGTATAGAGAAAAAGCAGGTCGCCCGGGCTCATGAGAGTGATTTCTGCCACGTCTGAAGAGTTGATCTGCCTGGTCCGGAGCGCCATCGAAAGATACTTGTTCCGGTCAGGATGGTCCTCGGGAATCTCCAATCCGAGCGCCAGGAACTGCACCATGCGGGCGTCATCGATCTCCATGAATTTGTCGAATTCGGCGGAGAAGACAAGCGGGGGCGGATGGCCGAAATTTACAAAGCGAAAATTCCCGCCAGGGCGTATTTCACCGTAGAGCATGGTTGCGATTTCACGCGAATTGTCATTGGGATCGCGTCCCAAAGCGTTCCGGGCGGTGACGGACTGCGCTAGTCGGAGATTGATCTTCTCGAAGAAACCAGGGGTGGTCTTTCCGCTGTGATCGAGTTCCGAAAGCATGAATGCATGAAATGTGTCATGTACGGTTGAGGCGATCTTCGCCGAGATAATTCCGTGACCCTGGGCATCTACCAGGAGCACCCCTGCCGTGGTGTACAGCTCGTGCAGATCTTCGGCGATTCTCAGCTGTTCAGAACTCTTTGCCTTCCTGTACTCGGCGGCCACAGAAGGCTTGTAGCCCGGGCGGCCCTTCAGCCATTGCACATGCGCATCCACCGAATTTCGCGGAGTCTGGCCTTGGGGAAGAGGATCGAGGAAGTCCTGTGACTGCTTGAGAGCGCGTGCGATGCGAGCGTCAATGTTGTAACGCTGTTGAAAATTGATGTACTCAAAAAGATCGCCGCCCACTGTGCTGGCAGGGATGGAGTTGCCATACATATCGATCCCGTCCAACTGCGGGATCGCGCCCTCCACCGGCATCAGCCTCTTGCGGAGGTACTCGTCGATGCTGGGTTCTACGTGCCGGGTCGCCATAGGTCGCATCCGATACTGCCCTCAACTTCGTCCGATCCTCGAGTCCGCTGACACAATTGAAGTATACGAAAGTCGGCATCTCCATCAGAACAGAGTGGACCCGGTATCTTCTTTAGTCAGGGTTCAGTCAGGTTTACTTCCTTTTCCCGTAGCTTATATCTCTGCAGCTTCCCGGTGGCGGTTTTGGGCAGATCATCTACGAATTCTACCCAGCGCGGGCGTTTGAAGATAGGCAGGCGCCTGACGACAAATTCCTGCAGCTCGCGCGCGAGATCGGGTGTGCATGACATGCCATTCCTCAAAATCACATACGCGGCCGGCTTCAGCAGTTGGTCGTGGTCTTCACGAGCAACGACTGCAGCCTCCTGAACGGCAGGATGTTCGATCAATACGCTCTCGATTTCGATTGGGCTGACCCAGGCGCCACTGCATTTCAGCATGTCGTCGGAGCGTCCGGCATACCAGAAATATCCGTCGGCGTCCTGGTAGTACTTGTCACCGGTGCGGATCCAGTGGCCTTCGATCGTGCTTTTGGATTTCTCATGCTGGTTCCAGTAGTGCGAACAGGTCGAGTCGGATTTGACCAGCAGGTTGCCGATTTCATCCGGCTTGGCCGGTTGGTCGCTTTCGTCCACAATCTTCGCTTCGTAGCCGGGGATGATCTGGCCGCTGGAGCCGGGACGGACGGCGCCGGGGCGGTTCGCGATGAATACATGCAGGACTTCGGTAGAGCCGATGGCGTCGAGAACTTCGACGTTGAAGCGTTGTTTGAAGCGGTGGAATATGGCGGCGGGGAGAGCTTCGCCGGCGGAAATGGCGTAACGGACTGAGGAAAAATCAAAGTCCGGCGCGTCCCGACAGCCGGGGGCTGTTCCCACGTGGTTCGTGCCGGGTACGTGAGCCAACAGCGCCGCGTAGTTCGATGGGACAGAAAAAAACAACGTTGGGCGGTGGCGCTCGATGATTTCGAAAACGTGCTGTGGTTTGGGCGCGCCGGGCGTCAAGATGCTGGTCGCGCCGACCGCCAGAGGAAAATAGAGGGCATTGCCCAATCCATAAGCAAAGAACAATTTGGCCACGCTGAAGCAGCGGTCACTTTCGGTCATGCCGAGAATGCCTTTGGCATAGCGTTCGGCGCAGACCACCATGTCATGCTGCAGGTGAACGCAAGCTTTCGGCGGGCCGGTTGAACCGGACGAATAAAGCCAGAAAGCGGCATCATCCCTGCTTGTAGGTTCGGCTTCGAGCTGGGGAGAGTTCTGCTCGATCACATCGCCGAAACACAACGTACCCGTGGCCGGCGTGGCATCGACCACGATCACGTGTTGCAAATAGCGCAGCTGCTCTCGGGGAATCGCCTCGATCTGCGGGTAAAGCGATTCGCTGACCACGACCACGCGCGCCCGCGAATTGTTCAGGATGTATTGGTGGTCGGCAGCCCTGAGCAGGGTATTGACCGGTACCGGAACAGCCCCGATCTTTATGGCCCCGAAGAAGCTGAAGGCGAACTCGGGACTGTCGAGCAACAGCAGGAGAACACGTTCCTCAATTCGGGTTCCGAGCTGCCGCAGCGCGTTTCCGAAGCGGTTTACTTTTTCTCCCAGCTGACGGTAGGTGACGCGGGCGTCGCCCGCCTCAATGGCGACTTTTTCTCCCCGGCCCTGGTCAAGATGGCGATCAATGAAGTAGGTGGCCGCGTTGAATTGGTCGGGGAGCAGAATGGACGCGCCCGAAGTCATTTGGAAGTGGCGCGCTTGCGGAAGCTGCGCAGTATGATCACGCCGCTGACACCAAAGCTCGCGACCGCTCCCAGAGCCAGGGCTTCGGTGACTTGCGGGGCGGTGTGAAACAGGTCGGCAAAGAACGCGGCCAGGGCAAAAAGAATGCCCAGGACATTCAGCCACGCGGGCGAGCTCGAAGACTGCACCTGATCTCGATTTTGGAGGCGGAGCTGCAGCAGGACGGCAGCTAGTCCGACGGCGCCCATCACCACCACCGCCAATGGACTGAAGAATGCGCCGCGATTGGTGAACAATACGACCATGGCCAGGGCCCCGCACAGCAGCCCGGAGGCAATCACCGTCCAGCGGCGGGAGCGGGAATCAAGCATCGTCAATGTCACCTCGGGTGCGAAAATCCATTGTAGACAGAGTGGGTCGCGATGGAAACACGATTTCCCGTTGTCAGCAGCTTGAACGCCAACTAGATTGAGCCATTGCCCGAAAGCGCTGTACTCCCCCTGTGGTGCCGGGATAAGCTACAATCCCGGTGGTGTGGGTAATGGTTGGCCGGTTGGATATACGAACTCGGCTATTATTTGGCTTAGCGGGACGCCCTGCTCTTGCCCGTCCTGGGCAGTACCTCGACGTACGCCTATCTGAAAATTCGCAACTGAGGAGGGAATCATGGCAACCGTATTGTCAAGCGTTCACATGGACGACAAGGTCACAAGTTACATCTCCAAAAACCGCAAGATGCTGATTAACGGACAATGGGTCGAAGCCGCCTCGGGCAAGACTTTCCCCACCTACAACCCGGCCACGGGCGAAGTTCTGGCCCGCGTCGCCGAAGGAGATCACGAGGACATCGACCGCGCCGTCAAGGCCGCTCGAACCGCGTTCGAA